>Ga0208669_1000124_pt1 | contig 34094 bp, 39 predicted proteins | sample 21_taG_FD_184095 | JGI IMG/M metagenome (GOLD analysis project Ga0208669, IMG submission 184095) | Marine viral communities from the Subarctic Pacific Ocean - 21_ETSP_OMZ_AT15319 metaG (SPAdes) (version 2) | ecosystem: Environmental > Aquatic > Marine > Oceanic | place: Pacific Ocean | collected...
CACCAAAGCAACCGCAATGGAAAGCGCAATTGATGGTGCGGCAAACACTGATGCTGTAGCGGCGCTGTTTGTTACATTTGACTCAGAAGGAAATAAGTCTGGTATCCTTTATGATTGGCCTGTGTTGGGAAGCTAGTAAATGCCTCTGTCTAAAATACAGTTTAGACCTGGAGTAAACCGCGAGACTACGTCCTACGGTGACGAGAACGGCTGGTTTAATTCGGATTTGATACGGTTTCGTAAGGGTCGTCCTGAGAAAATGGGCGGCTGGGAGCGTCTGAGCAGCAACACCATAGACGGGACAGGTCGTTCCCTTCACGTCTGGGCGGCGCTCGACGGATCCAAATTCATGGGCCTTGGCACGGAAACCAAGTTCTATATTGAAGAGGGCGGTGGTTACAACGACATCACCCCAATACGGTCTACGGCTACGCTTGGGTCCAACCCGTTGAAAACGGGTGCCGCAAGTTCTGCTGTAGTTACTGTAACCGCAGCAGCACATGGAGCAGTGACAGGTGACTTCGTTACTTTTAGCGGCGCGACTACTACGGATGGTATAACTGCCGCGCAGTTAAACACGGAACATCAAGTCACCGTTGTTGATTCTAACAGCTACCAGATTACTACGGCTGGAACAGCCTCTTCCGGAAGCACTGCGGGAGGCGGATCTGCTGTTATTGCTAACTACCAGATCAACACAGGTCTTAACACGGTTGTTAGTGGCACAGGTTTTGGTGCGGGTCTCTGGAGTGGTTTGTCTACGGGTTACGCCCAGACCACGCTTAATGACGCTGGTGGTATAGACGCTAGCGTTACTTCATTTACGCTCACGAGCGCCGCTTCTTTTGAAACCGCTGCAACCACCACCAGCGCAAACTTAACGGTCATAAGTTCTTCAATACCGGTTGCGGACTCCAGCGGGTTTCCAAGCAAGGGAACAATACTGATTGGCAGCGAGAAGATACGGTACGGCACCAATGTAGGTAACGTATTTGGAGATCTTACCCGCGCTGACGACGGCACCACTGCGGCAACGTCCTCCAGCGGAGATTCAGTGACCTTCGTTGGGCTGATGCTGATCGACAGCGAGTTGATCCAATACACAGGAAAGTCTACCCATACAATCAATGCAGGCGTTGTTCGCGGTGTTCGAGGCACTACGGCAGCAGCCCACGATGACGGCGTAGATGTTAAGGAAGCGAACGACTTTGTAGGATGGGGCGAGTCTTCCAGTACCGCTGCTAACACGGGCTCTAACATACGCCTGTATAGCCAAGACAATTGGGGAGAAGACCTTATCCTGAACGTTTATGATGGAACTCCGTATTACTGGGACAAAACACTGGGCCTTGGTTCACGGGCCACGGACCTTGCTTCTCAATCAGGTGCTTCAGATGCACCGACAATAACACGTCGGATTATGGTTTCCGGCGCGGACAGGCATGTTGTCTGTTTTGGCTGTAATCCTTTGGGTGAAGCGGACCAAGACTTGTTAATGGTGCGCTGGTCTGACCAAGAGAATCCTGTTGATTGGACGCCTACCGCAACGAATACGGCGGGTTCTCAACGGATATCTTCTGGTTCCGAAATTATATCGGCGCAGAAAACTCGGCAGGAGATGCTGATTTGGACGGATACATCGCTCCACGCCATGCGGTTTACGGGGCCTCCGTTTACGTTTGGTTTCAGTATGCTGGCAAACAACGTGTCTATTATTGGCCCCAACGCTGTGACTACGGTTGGCGACAAAGTCTTTTGGATGGATCGGGAGAACTTCTACGTTTACACGGGCCGCGTTCAGACTATTCCCTGCACTCTTCTGCGTTACGTGTTTGACGACATTAACCTGGAGCAGAATTTCAAGTGCTTTGCGGCTTCCAACAAGATGTTTGACGAGATCTTCTGGTTTTATCCAAGTGCCGATTCGACGGAGATAGACAGATACGTCAAGTTTAACTTTACAGAAAACACTTGGGATCTGGGTACGTTGTCAAGAACAGCTTGGGTCGACTACGGCATACACAACAATCCAAGAGCCTCCGGTGTCGCCAGTGGCACGAACTTTGTCTATGTCCACGAGACCGGCGATGATAACGACGGATCACCCATGACTTCGTTTATTGAGTCTGCGGACTTTGATATAGGCGACGGCGAACAATTTATGTTTGTAAGCCGCTTGGTTCCGGACATCGACATCACCAGCAGCGATGCGGAGGCTTCGGTAAACTATATATTAAAGACACGAAACTACCCCGGAGACAGTCTGTCTACCAATTCTACCAATGCGGTAACAGCGACTACTCAGCAGGCATTTCTTAGAAGCCGGTCGCGACAGGTCGCACTCAGGGTAGAGAGTTCTACAACGGATATAACGTGGACGCTGGGCGATCTTCGCCTTGATGTACGTCCAGACGGGAGGCGGTGATGGCAAGTCTGCTGGATCACAGTATGCCGATGGCTCCTGATGAGTACGATGCGGACACGTTTGTCCGCATTTTGCGTGATCTAGAGATGGCTCTTACCAAGATAGACTTTCCCGCTGTAGTTAGCGGCGAGGATGACACAAACGGTTTAAACTGGTTTATGGACTGATGGCATCCGCATACAAAAATATAGTGACGACCATTGGGTCTACGGGGGATGTGGTCGTCTATACGTGTCCTGCGGCCACCCAATCCCTCGTAAAGAACATAAATTTATACAATAGCCATACCGGATCTATAGTGGTACTGTGCAAAATAACCGATAGCTCCGCTTCGGCAACGGTCATCTTGCAGAAGATCACCTTGGCTACTTTAGCCTCTACTTCTGCTACCGCAGACGTGTCCCTCACCGGTCCTTTTGTATTAGAGACAGGCGACACGCTTATATTTAACTGCGACACCGCGTCAAAGATTCAAGTCTTTGCAAATGTTTTGGAGCTTTCCTGATGTTACAGCAAACACACACCGTATCTAATAAAGGGCTTCAGTCCTTTGTTGATTCTTCCCCGGAATACGAACTTGCCCCAACCGGAATTGCGTCCATGCACGAGCAGGCTCAGAAGCTTGCGGAATATGGACGCAACGGAGACATTTATGTTGTTCACGCTGCGGAAGGCGAAACGGTCGTCCCGATGGAAGTGCTTAACGCAAACCCGAAGGTAAAAGATCTTCTCTTCAAACAAATGGAAGAGATGGGTCTGGATCCGCAGGAGTTTGTAGTTGGCAACGAGCTTAACAGCATAAATCCTGACACAGGTCTTCCTGAGTTTTTCTTCAAGAGTGTGTTTAGGGCGGTCAAGAGAGTCGTTAAAAAGGTAGTAAAAGTTGTTAAAAAGGCTGCGCCAATTGTGTTGCCGATTGCTGCGGCTGCATTTGGCGTACCGTTTTTGGGACCGGCGTTTGGCGCAGGGACTTTCGGAGCTAGCTTTTTAGGTAGCGGCATAGGAACTCTGGCGGGCGGCGGCAGCTTTAAAGACGCATTAAAATCCGGTTTAATTTCCGGTGGCATAGCGGGTCTTACGTCAGGTTTCACGGGGCCGGGAAGCTTTGGAGAAAACCTTACTAGCACTTTTACTGGTGCCACTCCCGTGTTCGACGCGGCTGGCACTCAAATAGGGACGCAGTATGCGGCCTCGCCGTTTGCAGATGCTCTTGGTAGCAGCGCAGCGAGACAAGCCAGCGCCGCAGCTTCTAAAGCACAGTTCAGCAATCTTTTCAGTAGTGATCCGTTGAGCGCGTTTACGGGTGAGGGTACGTTGTTTGGTGACACTCCGACCAGCGTCACGGACCCAGTAACCGGCGCTGTTAAACCGGGTTTTGTACCGACAACGCCGACAGCGCCGACAGCGCCAAGCCTTAATCCCAATGTTACACCCGTAAATCTTACCAACACCCCTTCTGCGGTTGAACAGGCCCGAGCCTTAAACTTGCCGATGGACGAGGCAGGAAACTTTTATGCAGGCGATCAGGTAGTAGCGGGTCCTAACATAACGGCATCTGGTCAACCTTTGGGAACCGGCAACATCATGGCATCCCAAGGAACTTCAACTTTACAAAACGTTGGCACCCAGATCCCGCCCAAGGACGTATCCACACTTGAAAGTTTATTCGGCTCAACAGGTAAATCGATAGACGAGGGTTTGACAACTGCCGGTGATTATCTTTTCCGTGGCGGCGATAGCGCAAAAGACATTGCCTCAAATGTGGCGAAGAAAGAAGCAGAATACCTAGCCAAAATGGCAAAGGCTGGTGTAAAACCTAGTGAGGCGGGTCTGAAAGCTGCTGCGGCTTCTGCTCAACCAACTATGCTTGCTAAGTACGGCCCAACATTGGCTCTCGGAGCGGGAGCCGCGTACCTTGGCGGCGCTTTTGACCCCGTAGAAGTTGAGCAGCCGACGGTGGACGATCTGGAAGGTTTTGTGCCTAGAGAAACAGGATACGACCTCTTCCAGAAAGATCGCCAAAGATATCTGGTTCAAGACATAAACCCGTACCGCTACGACCCCGGAAACCCTGTCGTGCCGACCCAGTTCACGGCAAGAGCAGCCGACGGTGGTTATATGCAAAGCTCTGACTTCCCCCGCCGAGAAATGTTGGTGGAAGGCCCCGGAACCGAAACTTCTGATGACATCCCTGCAATGCTTTCCGACGGCGAGTTCGTAATGAATGCCAAGGCAGTGCGCGGGGCAGACCCTTCAGGTAACGGCAACCGTCAAGCGGGTGCTGCAAATCTCTACAACATGATGCGTAACTTTGAGATGAGGTCGTAGTCATGGCCGATAAGACAATCCAAGAACAAATTGTCCGCGAAGCCCCGGAGATTGAGGCCCTAAAACTGGGCCTAATTCAGTCAGCCAAAGACCTCTCAGACACTCAGATACAACTTCCCGAGCAGCAGATTGCCGGTCTCACGGGTCTTCAGCAACAAGCCGCAACGCTTGGAGGGGCTACCGGAGGTATCGGAGGTTACCAGCCCTTCCTTACTGCCGGTTCGGAAACACTCGGTACGGGCCTTGGTACGTTAGACACGGCCCTCGGAACATTAGGACAGTCTCAGACACCAATCACCGCAGCGCAGCAAGCCATAGCAGGATCCGGCCAGCTTTTCGCGCCAACGGACCTTTCTGCCTACACCAACCCTTTTCAGCAGCAGGTTATCGACACCACCCTTGCCGAAATGAACCGGCAAGGCCAGATTTCGCGCAACAACCTTGCAGCACAGGGCGTAGGTGCCGGAGCTTTCGGCGGCAGCCGCTTTGGCATTGCGGGCGCAGAACTGGATCGCAACCTTGCAGATTCTCAAGCTCGTGCTCTTGCTCAATTGAATGCCCAGAACTACTCCCAGGCCCTCGGCGCGTCTCAAACAGCTTTTGAAAACCAGCAGCGCAGACAGCAGGCACAGTCCCAGCTATATGGCGGGATTGCAGGGCTGTATGGAAGTCTAGGCGGTCAGCAGGCCGGTATCGCTGGACAACAGGCTGGCATTGGCGGTCAGCAGCTTGGCCTTGGTCAGTTGGCACAACAATCTGGCGTCCGGGACATTGCAACCTTGCAGTCTCTTGGTCAGGAGCAACAGCGCCAGCAGCAGTCCGAACTCGACGCCGCCCGCGCAAATCAGCAAAGGCAGTTGTACGAGCCGTACAGTCGCGTTGCGTTCCTCTCGGATATTTACAAAGGGGCACCATCAACGCAGACAACCCTCGGTTCTCAGGTTACCCCAACTGCCCCGACACCCTCCGCTTTCCAGCAGGTTGCTGGAGTTGGAACGGGACTTTTAGGAACCGCAGCCGCCGCCAAGCAACTCGGCGGACTATTTTAATAGGATAATATGATGCCCGGAATACAAGACAGGAAGATGTTTCGCAACGCAACGCCCATGGCGGCTGGCGGCTTATTGATAGAGCCGCTTCGCCAAATGGGGGTGTTGAAACAAGTTGAAGACATGGTAGGTGCATCCGGAAGCGTTCCAGGCACGGACTTTGCGGCTCTGTTTATGCAGATGTACGGAAGAGCACCGAGCCCACCTGAGTTACAGGAGTTCATGGCGCAGAACCCTGTCGGCATGGCCGAAGGTGGCGCTACTTTTCCAGATCTGAGCGGTGACGGAAAAGTAACCCAAAAGGATATTCTTATGGGCCGTGGGGTGTCGATGGCTGACGGAGGGATGATGCCTCCCATGGAAGAGAACACAATGGCAGACATGCCGTTGATGTCGCCGGAACAGGAAGCGCAGATTTATCAGGAAGCGCAGAATTTACCGCCCGAAGTTATCCAGATGGCGGGCAGCGAACTCGACGCGGCTGGCAGAGAGCTTGCAGCAGAAGGCGTTGGAGCAGCAGTTAACGAGGAAGTCTCCCGCAGCATTGGCAACATGGACATGGCGGGTGACTTTAAGGACATTATGAACTCGGTCTGGGACGAGAACGAGGGTCTTGAGACCTACCGTTCGCGTCTAGCAGAGGTTGTAGGTCCGGAAGATGCCCAGAGAACGCCTGATTCTGTTCTGGCCCTTGTGCAGCCGACCCTCCAACTCGCACAGATTGACCAAGGCATTGGTGCCCTGATGCAGGAAGAACTGGCAGAAGTCGGCGGCATGGACGGTGGTATCACCGAACTGGCTACCAAGAGCGCGGTTGCGGACGGCATGGCCGCTGAAACGGGCGCATTGGTCAACGCTGTAGGGAACATGGCCCAAGGGCCATCCGGCATTGCCGCGACGGGAACTGATCCTATGGGAATGGACCCAATGATGGTAGAAGCTATGATGCAAGGTGCAGGTCCCATGGGCCAAGGCATGGTCTAACAGGAGCTATTCATGGCTGACCCCGTAAAAAATCCGGATCCATTTGCAAAAACCCAAGGCATCGCCACCCTTCTAAAAGACCAAGGCGTTTTTGCGCCCACTGCGCTTACTCAAGCAGATATTCTCAAACAAAGACAACTTGTGTCCGGACTTCCCGGACTGGAGCCTACCGACTACTCTAAACAGTTGGAGGAATCCCAGAACATGGGAAAGTTGCAGCTTGCTCTTGCACTGGCCCAACGTGGTTTTGCGGCGGCGGGAGCGACACCCCAACGTGGCGAAGCGCCCATAAGCACCTTGTCTCGGGAGTTGTTTTCTCCACTTGCCGGTGACGCAGGCAAGGTTGCTAGCCAGATGATGCAACAGAGAAGTGCTTTAAAAGCGGCAGAAAAAGCGGACAAGGCACGGTTGTCGCAAGCTGCACTGACTATGACCCAACAACGTCTGGGTCAGGAAGACGCGGCAAGGGACAAACGGTTCTCGTTGGCTAAGTCTTTAACCGACCGGAATTACACCCCAACCAAAGGGCTACAACGCACGGTAAACGGTAAAACCAGTGATTTTTTGGGTTTTGTCTATACGGACAAGCTGACAAATCTTCCGGCGTATGCTGCCGTTAAAGAAGACGGTACGCTGGAAGAAGTTCCTAGTGAACAGTTGAGTGAGTACCGCAAGCCCGCAGCAGTAACCGCGACCAAGGCCACCGGGGCAACAGTTATAGACCGCGTCACACGGTTTCCAGTTCGTAACCCAGACGGGTCTATTAAAGAGTGGAGGTTTGTCAATTTACGGCAACTTCGACAGATCATACCTACCCCAGGAGGCCCCACGTTAGAGTTTGGTGCCGAGCTTTATCCGCTTGGGTCAGAAAGACCCATGAAGATAAAAGTGTCAGACGGCAAGGGTGGGTTTACTCTTCGTAATCCCATGGAGGGTGTTGATTTTGTAAGCACGGACAAAGACAGTTACGACGCTCCTAAAGAAACAAAGTACTACATTAAACCCAACCTTAACGACGCGGACTTTGCCGCTGCCAGAAACCTTCTGGGCAGCAAAGATTTAGAACGCGGCGAAGGCATTGTAAGGTGGAATTTTAGACACAAGGTAGATCCGGAACTGTCTAAAAATTGGTTTGATGTAAAAGGGGGTGCCGCAAACCTTACTCCCGCCCAAGCCAACAAGTATCTTCAAACAGAGAAGCCCAACATTGAAGACCCCTTTCCAGAAGGGGGCAAGCCTTTCGGGACAACCACAAAAGAACTCACGGTAGTTGAGGACGGCAAGCAAAAGACTATCCAAGCTGTTCTGATGCAGACGGCTCCAGGTAAGTTCCGGTGGAAAGAAACCGGAGAAGGCGGGCAATTTGTAGACGAACGATATCAAGGCGAGCTTTGGGGAACCATAACCGACGATAAGGTATATCAGAGCTTACGCCCTGTATTAGACCAAGCATTTAAATCTGCGGTGGGTCTGAGGACTAACCTTGAGTCAGACGTTTTAACGCGACTTGGAGGGCAGGTTTTAACGCAAGCCGACCTTAAAAGACTCGCTCCGTTAAAAGAAGATGAGCGCACCGACGCTCTTAACGACATAATTAACGCTCGCATCCGGAAGCTTACGGGAGAGACCCCTGAAACTGTGACTACCGTGCCGAGCGAAGTTCTTCAGTTAGACCCCCGCGTCAAGGCCATGGCTACCGTGCCGGAAGGTTCTACTAGTCTTACTCGTTCAGTTGTTGATCCGCGCATACTTCAACCGTGGACACGGGGCGGCGAAAACATACAGCTTGGCACCGGTAGCCATCCCGGTTTTACCCAATCCGTTTCTTCCGGGGATGTTCTGGAATCCCGCAGGAATTTCCCTGCAATAAAGCAAGCCTTTGAGCAAATTTACGGGGGTGCGCGGAACATTGGGGATGCGGAAGAACGGATCCTTCTCTTTAGCGGTTTGTGGAAGAATCTTCCCGGAGTGGCTGAAAGACAGGGCGCAAGAACACTAAGTGACAGTCAGTTCCGAACCGCCTTTGACAAAGCCACTGCTCAGTATAACGAAGTGGCAAAAGAGTTTAAGCCCGCCGCAGAAATAAACATTGGCAAAGGAGCACAGGCTAAAAACCTTCAGGGTGCTTTAGATGATGATCTGGACGCTCTCCGCGACAATGTAATTATGCTTCGTTTCAAAGATCAGGGCGGTGCTTGGTTCGCTGACGGTACTTGGATTGCCGAACTTCGCGGTGGTGGCCTTGGTGAACTTGTCGAAGCGTGGTCTGGCACGGACGGCAAAGAACGGGCAATGCCCAGCGACAAGTGGGATGACATAGCAAAGCCAGACAACCAGTTGAACGCCGCCGACTTAGAACTGAAACGACGGGCCTTTGCGTTTTTAAAAGAAAAATCTGCTTCTCAAGGCAAAAAAGGGGAGTCAATAGGTCTTACTGAATTTGAGAGAGCCGCAGAGTATCTTGGTGCATTAAGCAGGTACAAGGTTCGTGCGTTCTCCATGATTCAGGACTCACGGCCCTCGGACAAAGACATCGAAATTTTGCTGGCTGCTTTCGTTGGAAACAGAGATTCGGATACGACGACTTTTGCAAAACTACATGAATTGCAGAACCGCCACGTTAACAGTCTTAACAGAAGCGTTAACCGGGGTGTTTCTGTAAAAGCTGTTTTTGATCCTGTGTTCTTAGCTGATTTGGATCACACATCTCGGGCTCTGCAAAGGTCTTCGGTTCGCGACGTAGATCCCAGACGAGGGGGACGCGCAGAAGAATCTGCTAAACTGTTCCGTAGAAGCTCTGGTACAATTCAACGTGCAGCGGAGGCTGCGTCCGGAAGAATTATTCCCGGATACCGGGGTGGTGCTATCTCCCCAATGTCAGGAAACGTGGACGAAGAATCTACGGCAAATCTTTACCGCAGAGTAGTATCCGCCGCTCAAGAAGCGTATCCTGACAAAACACCTCAAGAGGCCGTAACCGAATTTGTGCGGCAAGGCTTACACCTGACGCGCTTCCTTGGTGTGTATGGAACATCTCGGACGGCTACTCCGGCGGTTCAAGAAAGCGACGGCAGCTTTACAATTCGGTAGGAAAAGATGGCAACTTTACAGCAACAGGTGTTTGAGCAGGTCATAAAAGACCCACGGTCTAGGAAAACAAACGTTCCTCAATCGGATCGTACCTTTTTTGAAATGCTTACTGACCCGAGCGTAGGGGATATTATAAAACAGGATGTTGTAGATTCTTTTAACAGAACCTACGTAAAAGCACCCCCTACCACGGGGCAAGAAATCCGCGCACTTCCCACGGACGACCCACGTTACGTTCCGCCGGAAGCTCCGGCAGGCGGGTTACAAGCGGGAGAAACTGTCAACCCAGACGGTTCTATAAATTACAGTCCTCTTTTAGAACAATCACAAAGACAGCAACTGACAATTAACCTCGGCTCCTTAGTTGGCGGCAAAATGACGGCGGAGGGGTCTTTTCTTCCCGGACCACCAAGACCGGGGTCCCCTACGTTTACGTTTAACTTGCCTGAAGGAATGCGTCCGGAAGAAATAACAGCGGATGTCTTCGACAAGATTATAAAAGTTGTACGGGCCAAGGCACCTGATGAATACCAAGCGGCTAAAGAGTACGAATCGGCATTTGTTAGTGGAACCAAGGCAGCGTCCAGAGAAGCGATACTTGGGATACCGTCCCTCGCGGATCTTCCAAGTCTTGGTATTCGTGCCCTCGACTATGTGGTTAGTCCGATTGGCACCAACACTCTTTCTCAAGATATCACGCAGGGTCTTCGCAAAGCTTTTGGTCTTAGCGACACACGGCCTACGGGGGGAAGCCCTTACCAAGATGATTCTCCGCGTTTACTGGAAGCTTTCGGGCTTTATGCAACCGAATACCCCAACGCTCTATACCAAGGATCCGTTGTTATCGACCCAAGTCGAGAACTCATGCCTGTCCATGCCGCGACGGGTAAGCTTCTTGATGAGGTTTTAGGAAACCTTGGTGTTCCTAAACTTTTGACGCCACAACAAGAAACAGAGGCTCAAAAAACAGCCTCGTTTTTTGGCGGTATTTTTGGGGGAAGCTTGTCCGTTAGCGGTGCTGTTCGTCTGGGTGCGAAAGCCGCTGTAAAAGGATTGACCGTGGAGGACTTGCAAGATGCAACAACTCTAAACAGGTTTTTGTATTCTGTCGCAAACTCTCCCGGCGCGACTTTTGCGGCGGGAAAGAAAACGCGGAGAAAGTTTACCATACCGGGAACCCCTCTTTTTATGGGAAAAGACTTGGGCATGGCAGGGGCGTCCGGGACCGCCATGTACCTTACTCCAGATGAATGGGGACCCAACGGAAAAATAATGATGGGGTTAACTGCACCATTGGCTCTGTCTCAAGTGAAACGTGCCGTGACCGCTGCGACCAAAGGCCAGGGTCTTCCCATTATCAGTGGATTACTGGAGCCGTTCGATCCGGAAGGACAAGCGAGACTGGCTGCTCGCTATGTTGCATCCATACCCGGTATAAAAGGAAACGAACCTCTTGTCGTAAAACTACTGACCGATTTAGAGAACGTTCCGACAAGGCCCGGACAAGATACCCTTGTTTCTACCCCCGCATATTTCAGCACTGTTTCCGATGAGATAGGACAAGCCGCGAAAGCTTGGAGTGACCTACGCAGCCAAGGTGTTTCGGATGCCGACGCTGTAGCACAACTCTCGCAAAATGCTGTGTACGGTAAATACGTTAACGGGGAAGTGCCTGTTTTTGGGACAAAAGCTCCTTCTATAGAAGCTTTAAATCAGACTGGAGCCGCTCTTAAAGTAGTTTCGGACAATATGTATGGAGCAATGGCTTGGCTTCAAACAGGGTCGCCGATTAAGAACGAGGTACTGAGATCTGCCGGGGACCGTTTAAAAGTTGCCGAGCAAGTCTTTAGGGATTTATCTAGAAACTTTGACGCGGATCCCGGCGCAGCGTCGGCTTACGTGCAAGATTCTGTTCGGAGACTGACGGAGCTTGCTGATGATGCGTTAGCTACTCACGCAACCGACGCGCTTCTTTACAATCAACTAAAGGCAATGATTGAGAACCCCGAGGCTCTTGCTCGCGGACAAATTGCAACTGCCGAACGTGCAATAGAAGGTGTTCAAAATGCGTTTAGAGAAGCGCGTGAAATTGAAACTGCATTGTGGACCAACATTGGCGCAACCGAGATAGATATAGCTTCCCAGAACATGGCTTTGATTGGGGATAAAGCAGCCGAAATAATCCTGTCTACTCCTGTCGCACAAAGGAACCAGATACCGTCTATTCTTTTTCAAATATCTGGTAAAAACCGTCTTCTCTCTGACGAAGCTTTAGAAGCTATGGCAAAAGCTGCCGGAGCTTCGACAGAAACACCCGTTGCAATCCGCAACGCTCGTGCAAAAATAGCTGAGTTGCAAGCTAGGAAAGTAGAAATAGAAGCTCGTCCGTACCAGGATCCCGCTCTCGCAAAGGCCCAGGCTAAACTTTCTAAGCTAGAGGCGGAACTTGCAGCAATACCGGATGGTCGCACAATCGAAGACGCCTCCGTTATCGGTAGAATGAACCGCAAGCAAGTGGAAATAGCCGGTCAGCGACAGGTTGTTGATGATTTGTCTGGGGACGCAGTCAATCCCGCACTTACCAAGGTCAACGACGACCTCGTTGGGCAGCAGGCTAAACTTAAATCCCTTGAAGATGAAATAGTTCCTCAAACGGCTGCGGGGGATGAAGCAGTAACAATGGGTCCAAACGGCATCCTCGACAACGTCAATACGTTAGACGAAGTTCTTGCAACACGCGGAGCCTTGTTAGACGCAGCAGCACGTCTGGGTTCCAGAACCGGGGGCAAAAACTCGGCTCGAATAGCAAACGAGGCCCAATCCTACATTATTGATGACTGGCTTCAAAACCCCGAAATTTTTGGCGTTGCAGGAAAAACAGAAGCCTATGACGCGGCGCGGATATTCAGCGGAGAATTAAATACAAAATACACCCGTGGTCCTATAGCAGACTATTTGTTAAATGCAGCAGACCGTGGAGATAAGGTTAACCATAACCAGTTCCTTGCAAAAATTATCAAAGATAATGAAGTCGGTGCCGGAAGAGTGCCCTCGGGGAGTTTGGATGCGTTTGACGCAGGTCTTGTAGAAGCAAAAGCTCCCTACCTAATCCGCAAAGATGACGGAACTATTTCCGTTGATCCTGACGCTTCACTGACTCCCGGCCTTGAAGGTGTTACATGGGAAAGCATACGAACTGGGGGGGACGACCTTTTTTCTCCAACTTTATCAAGTCAACTTTTGCGAGAAGAGGTTTTAAACCAACTGGCGCTAATAGCTTTTGATGCAGCCGGAGTTCTCCAACCCCAAAAAGTCCAAAGAGCAGTTCGTTCTTGGGCATTGCCGATTGCAAAAATTGAAGAATCCTATCCGGGTTTTGGAAAAGAAATACAGGACTTAGCCGTCTCAGGAGAGCAATTAGCTGTTCGTAACAAAGTGTTGCACGACCCTTCAAGAAGCACCATAGACAAGGCGCTCGCAACACAGAACTTGGATGATCTAGCATCTGTTAGGGACGCTGGGGGTATTGTACGAAAAATCCAAGCCGACAGATCTAGTGCTTCTATTTTCCTAGACAAAGACCCCAACGTTGTGGCGGCAACACTTTTAGCTGATCCCGCAAATTTTGAAACAAACGTCGCGGCAACACTTAGGATACTCGACACAGACGACACCGGGGCCGCTAGAGCCGGTTTCCAAAGGTCTTTCTTTGACGAGATGCTAAAACAAACTCTATCCGACCCTTCGACCGCTGGGCGGATGCCTGGGGAAGCTGTTCTAGACCCCTCTCGGATAAATCAGTTGTTAACGGAAAACGAAACTGCTTTACGTCAGATTTTCTCTGATCGTGTAGGACCTCCAGGTTCAAACATGACGAGCTACGACATGCTCAAGATATTTAACGACGAAGTATCTTTGGGCATGGCAGAACGAGCAGGAAAAGCCGCAGGAGCAGCCTCGGAGCCTGTAAAATTAACCTTCCGGGGTGGGGAAGCAATTAGAAACGTTGGTCGCGTCGTAGGTGTTAAACTTGCCTCGGTAACAGGTGGTCCTGCCCTCGTGATGGCCGGGACCGGCGGAAGATTGGCGGGAAGGATATTTGAGTCTGGTGGAAACCAAGCCATATATTCATTAGTTGCGGATGCCCTTGCAGATCCGTCGCTAGCCAAACTTCTTCTTACGGAAACAGCAACCCTCAATAAAAAGGGTAGGTTTGTCTTCGACAAGAGACTGACTGAAGCTTTACGGCCCTACCAGTTCATGGCCGGTCCTCCGACACAGGTCATACGTGAGGGCGTCGAGGAGCAGAAAGAAATAGACCGTATCGAACGTGAGGGTGGTCAAACTGTAATAGAGTTTGACCCAGAACAAGAACTTTACCAGAGGCGCGGAGTGGGCGACCAGTCCTCCGTGCAGCCCGTCGCGCCACCTACGCGCCGAGTTGCCTCTGCCATGCCGCCGCCAAGGGCTCCTGCATCAGGCTCCATACTTAGTCAGAGCAGTCCTGTCGCGTCACGGCCCACGGGCCAAACGTCAGAGCAAACGCTGGCTGGTCTAAGCCAGTTGGGTATGCCCCTCTTCGCCGCGCACGGCGGCTACATAACCGGCGGTGCGGGAAGCGGTGTAGGCCGCATAGAACAATCCGGTATTATGTCGGTCAAGCGCAAACCAAGGCAGCTAGTCGGATGATGCTATCTACACACTTTTCTCTAAGCGAGCTTACAAAGTCTGAGACGGCCACTCGCAAGGGTATCGACAACACGCCCAACGGCACTGAAATTGAGAACCTGATTATCCTTTGCAGCGAGATACTGGAACCCGTCCGGGAGCACTATGGCGTACCATTTGTGCCCAATAGCGGTTACAGGGGTCTGGATCTAAACCGGGCTATTGGTTCTTCGGACAAGTCTCAACACGTTACGGGCAATGCCGTAGACTTTGAAGTGCCGGGGTTCGACAACAAGGAGGTCGCGCTCTGGGTTATGGAGAACTGCGACTTCGACCAGCTAATCCTGGAGTTCTACAAGGAGGGGGAGCCCACTAGCGGCTGGGTGCATTGCAGCTACGACGCATCCAAGACACACCGCAAATCGGCTCGCATCTTTGACGGTCGTACTTGGACAGCGTTAGGCTAGCCAGTTCCTCGCGTCCTCTCCTAGTATTGTATCGGCAATCCTGATTTTGTTCCGCAGGGCGGTGACGATCTTCTCGTCTATAGTCTTGGGCGAGATCAGGTCGATATAGGTTACCTTGTTCTCTTGACCGATGCGGTGCGCCCGGTCTTCGGACTGAAGCCGTAGCTCCAGATCATAGCTGTTGCTGTAGTAGACCACGGTGTTTGCAGCCGTAAGGGTCAGACCGTAACCGCCTGTTTTAGGATGCCCCACGATGAAACGTAACTCCGATTGCCGATCTTGGAATGTTTCCACGATCTGTTGGCGCTCAGAATCAGGGGTCTCACCGTGGAGCGTTGCGACCGCTTGTACGCTAAAGCGGTCACGCAGGGCCTCGGCAATTGAACGAATATCCTGCGTCCAGGTCGCCCATATAATCGCCTTACCCTGTATCTCCTCGCAGATGTCCATGAGTTCGGACTGACGGTTGGACTTCAGGGGATGAACTTCCCCGTCGTCATCCGTCAGGCTACCCAGACATATCTGCTGAAGACGCATTATCTGCGTCAATACGTTTTGCGTGGTGGACAAGTCACCACTGTCCAACCGAGCTAGCGCCAGATTCTTCATCTGCACATAAGCGTCGGATTGTTCTTTGGTTAGCTCTACCTCGCGCTTCATATACACCTTGTCGGGCAGGTCGAGGCAGTCCTCCTTGCGAACCCGGAAGGAGTGGCCGTCCAGCGTTTCGGTCAGTTCGTCCAGCCTCTGGAAACCGAGTATCTGATTGAAGGAGTGCGCTCCCATGCTCCGGCGCTGCACCACGGCGTAGCGGCCTTGGAACGCATAGTAGCTCTTAAAGCCAAGTATCTTGGGGCTTAAAAAGTCCATCTGACTAAAGAGGTCCATGGGCGACTTCGTGACCGGGGATCCCGTCAGGATGCGCCGCATTACCGCACCACGGCCCACGGTGCATATAGACTTGGTTCGCTTGGCCTGACGGTTCTTGATAGTGGTTGATTCGTCCACCGCCATGAAGACCTTAAACTTCTTAACGAAGAAGTCCGCGACATCCACACCCTTCTTTGTACTAAACGCCTCTATGTTCATCAGCAAAAACTTCAGCTTAGAGCTAGGCTCTGCAAGGGTCTTCAGTTCCTCGCGCTTTGTTTTTGTCAGATTGGGCTTCCATAGAACGACCTCCCGGTCTATGCGTTCGGGAAGATGCGTATCTATCTCTCCTATCCAGTTGGCGATAACACCCTTGGGTGCTACGATGACCGCGAAGTCAACATTCTTTCCTTCGAAGTTATGCGCGATGGTGTCTATGCAAACTTTTGTTTTGCCAGTACCCATGTCCATCAGAAGTGCGAAGTTCTCCTGATCCGCGCTGCCGTTGAAGGCTTCGCGCTGGTGCTCGTAAGGTTCGGTCTTAAAATCGAATCGGGGCATTAAGATTTCTCTTGCATCAACCTGTAAATACCCATATAAGGGTTTCTGACGGTATAGTCAACCGCCGATTCATTATGCAGGAGCAAAGAACATGAATGACTTACTCTCCGAAATGGCTTCAGACTCTGGAGCAACCTCCGACAAAATAGATCAGCTAGAAGAAGGTAAGCTCGACGCTGTTTCGCGTCTGGCAAATGAAGCAGCCGCGCTAGAGCAAAAGCTGGCGGACGCCGAGAAGCTGATGAAAGAGACCAAGGCCGCTCTCCACAAGATAACGGACGAGCATCTGCCGGAAGCCTTGGAGGTCATGGGTCTACAGAAGTTTACCTTGACCGACGGATCAGAGATTGCCGTCAAACCTATTTACGCCGCCAGTATCCCCCGCGACCGCAAGGACGAAGCATTCCAGTGGTTGCGTGACCATGACTTTGGCGACCTCGTAAAGAACAACGTGACCGTCACTTTTGGTCGCGGCGAAGACGACACTGCAAAGGAATTTGTAGACCTTTGTGGCACACAAGGATTCGTTCCCAGCCAGTTGGAAAAGGTCGAACCTATGACCTTGAAGGCGTGGCTTCGGGAGCGGGTAGAAGCGGGGGACCCCGTCCCGCTTGATCTATTCGGGGCTTTTATCTCACAACGAGCAACCATCAAAAGGAGCAAGTAACATGCCTTTAGAAGAATGGATGGCTTTGACGGCCACCACCCAAGGACAGCTAGCCCGACATCTCGGGATTTGCCAGACAGCAGTATCTCGATATCTAAGCGGTCAGCGCATCCCACGGCCCTCTGTGATGCTGGATATATATGAGGTATCCGATGGCGATGTTTCGCCAAACGACCTTGTTCTGGGGCGAACTATCAAAGGGAGCAAGTAGCAATGGCAACAGCAGTAGCCAAAAAGAAGTCCGCCGCCGTGGCGGTTATGGACGAGAGCATGTTTGCGGCTGACGCAGGCGTTGGGGTCAACGATCTCGGATCGGAAGACCTCGCAATACCTTTCATCAAGGTGCTGCAAAAGATGTCCGACGAACTGGACGATCTGGATAACGCCAAGGCCGGTGACATTTACAACACCGTGACGAAAGACATCGTCAAGGGTAAGGATGGCGTTCGCGTAATCAACTGCGCGTACAATCTCCAGTATATCGAATGGGAGCCCAGGGGCACCGGAACGGGAGCACCTCATGCCATCTACGGCGCGGGGGACGAGATACCCCAAACCGAAAGGGGAGACGACAATAAGGACTACGTTGTCGGCGGCAGCGGTCGCTATCTTGAACGCACCGCGCAGCATTACGTTCTCGTTATTGACGAAGACGGCGTGACGCAACAGGCACTTCTGCCTATGAAGTCCACGCAGTTCAAGAAGTCGAAGCAGTGGAACTCGGCTATGAGGTCGTTAAAGATGAAGGATAGCAAGGGCAACCTGTTTACGCCCCCTCGCTTTTCGCACATCTGGAAGATGGAGACGGTCTCCGAGGAGAACAAGAACGGTTCTTGGCACGGCTGGCAGATCAGCAAGGACGACGTGGTTAAAGACCCCAACGTCTACGCAGAGGCAAAGCTGTTTGCCGAATCGATCCAAGCGGGTCAGGTAAACGTCAAGCACGTCAGAGAGGAAGAAAAAGAAACCTCTGACGAAGACATCCCGTTCTAGGACATACGGGGGGAGGGAAACCTTCCCCCGGTTTTCCATAATGAAAAAAGAAATAGAAAGATTTGCGCGGTTATTCCGTGGTCTGAACCGAGCCTACGGGGCTCTGGATCTGACTACGAAGGACGCTCGTGGAAAGCAAAAGGGCAAATACAAATTTGTCCACGAACCACGGACCAGCGTTACATACGAATCACACCTTAAAGGCGAGACCAGCATAGGCGTTGTCCCTATCAACGAGGACAACCTGTGCCTGTGGGGTGCCATAGATATTGACCAGTATCCGTTGGACCATGCCGCGATATTGAACAAACTAGACGAACTGGAAATACCTCTGGTCGTATGCCGCAGCAAGTCCGGGGGCGCTCACCTTTATCTTTTTATGTCTGAACTGGTAGAGGCCGAGAAGCTACAGATAAAGCTAAAAGAGGTTGCCGCCGAGATAGGCTTTGGCGGATGCGAGATCTTTCCAAAACAGATCAAGCTGGTTCTAGAGCGCGGCGACAACGGAAACTTCCTAAACCTGCCGTACTTCGATCACGAAGGAGGGCTGCGCTATGCCTTCAACAAGGATGGCAGCGCCGCGACACTGGAGCAGTTTCTCGACCTAGCGGAGAAGTCCGCGATTAACGAGAAGGCTCTGGATGACCTCCTAGCCAAGTCGGTTCCCGACGTTGACAACAAGCTGAAGGACGGACCTCCCTGCCTGCAAGCTTTGCTGCGTCAGGGTTTCCCGGAAGGCACACGAAACAACGGACTATTCAACCTGGGAGTATATCTGAGGAAGGCTTACCCCGACGAGTGGGAAACCAAGATCCTCGAATACAATCAGAACATCATGGAGCCCGCGCTAGACCTAAAAGAGGTCAACATTGTCGCGGACCAGATAAAAAAGAAAGATTACCAGTACAAGTGCTCGGACCAGCCTATCTGCAATTTCTGCAACAAGGACCTGTGCCGCAGCCGAAAGCACGGCGTGGGCGGTGGAGCAAACACGCCGACCGTAGCCAACCTTCGTAAGTATGACAGTGAGCCGCCGCTGTGGTTCCTCGACGTTAACGGCAGTCCGGTTGAACTGGACACCGAGGGCCTACAGAAGCAGCCGCGCTTTCAGATACTGTGCATGGAGCAGATAAACTTCATGCCCCGGACTATTACCCGCCAAGCTTGGGAAGCCCAGATGAACAGCCTTCTGGGTCAGATGGTCGATACAGAAGGTGCGGTGATATCCACCTCCGAGGACACCAGCCTTCGCGGTCAGTTCTACGACATGCTAGAAGAGTTCTCCACGCACATGCAGTCCGCGATGGACAAAGAAGAGATCCTGCTTCGCCGCCCATGGACCGACGAAGAAGAAGGCAGAACATATTTCAGGCTCAAGGACTTTGAGGCGTTTCTTAAACGCAACAAGTTCTTCGAGTATCGATCCAACAAGATAGCGCAGCGCCTTAGAGATATTGACGGCAGATCCGAGCAGTTCCGAATCAAGGGGCGCACCGTCCGGTGTTGGTCGATACCGGCCTTTGCGAAGATAGAAGAGGCTTTTGAGTCTCGCTTTGATGACGAGGAGGACATTCCCTTTTGACCTACGAAAATACCAACTGGAGCAAGCTTCTCCGGGAACTGAGACAAGAAAAGAAGCTGACGCAAAAAGAACTCGCGTACAAAAGCAAGATGCCGCAGCGCACGATAGCTGAGTATGAGAACGTGGGCGCAGCACGGCAGCTATCTATCTACAAGATAGAGCAGATACTGGATGCTCTTGGCTACGAAATAGATGTGTTTCTGAAAGTGAAAGATGTTTAGATATTTTGGTCCTCCGGGTACGGGAAAAACAACCACGCTGCTGAACCAAGTAGACGCCCTGCTATCGGGCGGCATGTCACCGAACGACATTGGGTATTTTGCCTTCACACGCAAAGCGGCCCACGAAGCACGGGACCGGGCGGTCGCACGATTTAACCTGGACCCAGAGAAGGACTTCTCCTACTTCCGGACGCTGCACAGTCTGGCGTTTCAGTGCCTTGGCATGTCCAGCGCCGACGTTCTCGGGGACAAGGGTCTCAAGGGGTTTAGCAAGGAGACGGGTGTAGACCTGTCATCTTCCGGGGCAGAGCACATAGTGGACGACGGGTTCACTCTTATGAAATCCAACAACCCCATCATGCGGGCAATTGATCTGACGCGGAACTCGTTACGGGGCATTCAGTATGCCTACAATGTTACGGAACTCGACATTCCGTTCTACGAGTTTGAACACCTGTACAAGGAATACGAACGCTTTAAGGCGTTTAATGGTCTCAAAGACTTTACCGACATGATGGTAGAGCTATCCGAGAAGCCGGGAAACCTGCCGGTCCTCAATACGATATTCCTTGACGAGGCGCAGGATCTCACCCCGCTACAATGGCGGGTAGCCCACAGTCTGAACGAGCGGTGCGAACGTATGTTCGTTGCTGGCGACGATGACCAAGGCATATACCGCTGGGCCGGTGCCGACATAGGGCACTTTGTCTCTCTGGAAGGTGGGTCCGAGGTCCTCTCCCAATCCTATCGTATACCCCGCAGCGTTCACCGGATTGCGGATTCGGTTGTTCAGCGCATCCATAGCCGCCAGAAGAAGATCTGGGATCCTCGACAGGAAGAGGGCAGTGTCGAGAGAACCTACGACGCCAGCACGGTTTCGTTTGGTGACGAGGAGTGGCTCGTTCTAGCACAGGCCAACTACATGCTGGATGACCTTGCAGACAGGCTGACCTCAAGCGGACATTACTTCGAGCGCAAGGGTTCCCCGTCTTTGAAAAAGAACGTGCGGAACGCCATCAGTTCTTGGAACCACATGCAACAAAGTCCGGGTCACGAGATATCCCTGAAGGAGGCCGTCAACATCTACGACCACATCTCCAGCGGAGAAGGGCGTCTGAAGCGCGGGGCCAAGAAGATGCTATCCGGTGCCGACGAGCAGGACCTGTTTACGATATCAGTTCTTCGCCAGCACTTTGGGTTAGAGACTGCCGACGACACATGGGACGTGGCGCTGGACCGGATAGGCGACGAAGATCGGGCATACGCTACCGCATTGCTCAACCGAGGCATCAACATCTTTGAGAAGCCCAAGATCAAACTGTCCACGATCCACGGTGCAAAGGGCGGCGAGGCGGACAACGTACTCCTGTTCACGGACCTGTCAGGCAAGGCCCTCAAGGAGATGGAGAAGAACCCCGACGATGCTCACCGCGTTCTGTACGTTGGAATAACACGCGCAAAACAGAACCTCGTGCTCAAGATGCCCGAAGACTCCCAAAGAGGTTGGGCGATATGAGAGTTATTATTGAGAGCCCCTATAGCGGGGGACATCCCGACAACATCGAATACGCTCGACGCTGCCTGTGGGATTCCATACTGCGCGATGAATCACCCTTTGCGTCCCACCTACTGTACACCCAAGTGCTAGACGACAAGATATCGGAGCAGCGACAGAACGGTATGAAGCTCGCCCTCGCATGGTACGAAGTAGCAGAACTCTGCGCCGTCTACATGGACCGTGGAATGACGGAGGGCATGGAGAGCGGAATCAAACACGCAAAGTCACTTGGAATACCTATTGAAGAAAGGATGTTGAACGATGGCAGTACCAGCCAAACAAGTTTTGGAGACAGCTTTAGATCTAATTGGGGGTGACCGTGCCGCTGACTACGGTTCGATGTGGGAGAACCACGAAAATATAGCCCGGTTATGGAACGGCTACCTGTACAATAAAGAAGGTGATCTGACTGCCGAGGATGTAGCCAACCTGATGGAGTTGATGAAGATCGCCCGACGAAAGTTGGGGACGCTGAAGAAGGATAATTATATTGACGGCGCAGGCTATGCAGCGGTGGCCTTCGAGTGCGCCAAGGAACAGTATGATCGGAGCGGTGTCTCTGACCAACTGTCCCTAGAACTGTTGGCAAAGAAGTACCATGAAAAAGAATCTTAAAAAGCCCAAATGGGGCGTCAAAACCGAGTGGGTGCCAATTGAGCAGCTACCGCCGACACCCGAAGGCATCACGGAAATCGCTATTGACTTGGAGACCAAAGACCCACGGCTCAAGTCCCATGGCCCAGGATGGGCTACCGGCCACGGAGATGTCGTCGGGTTTGCCGTCGCATACGAAGGTTTTAACGCCTACCTGCCCATTGCCCACGAAGGTGGCGGCAACCTCGACCGGGGCATTGTCATGCGCTGGTTTCAGAAAGAGATAGCGAACCACCCGTCGGACAAGATCTTCTACAACGCCGCCTACGATGTGGGCTGGCTCAAGCGCCTTGGTATCGACCTCAAGGGCAAGATGATCGACGCCATGCTGGCAGCACCTCTGCTTAACGAGAACCGGTTCAGCTATTCGCTCAATGCCGTATCCTACGATTACATGGGGCTGATGAAGTCGGAGGCTGCGCTGCGAGAAGCCGCCCAAGAGTTTGGCGTAGACCCCAAGGGTGAACTCTACAAACTGCCCGCCTGCTTTGTCGGAGAGTATGCCGAGGCCGACGCCCAGCTTACGCTCGACCTGTGGCAGTTGTTCAAGATGGAACTGACCAAGGAAGACCTGTGGCAGGTCTTCGACATGGAGACATCTGTCCTACCGCTTTGCATAGAAATGACGTGGAGGGGTGTGCGGGTTGATCTCGACGCTGCCGAACGTCTCAAGCAGGACCTCCTCAAGATCGTCAAGGGCATCAAGTCCAGCGTTAAGAAGGAGACCGGCGTCGAGGTAGAGTTGTGGGCTGCTGCCAGTATCGCCAAGGTGTTCGACCACCTGGACATACCATATGGCCGCACCAAAACGGGACTGCCCAGCTTTACAAAGAACTTCCTGTCCCAGCACGAACACCCCATAGCCCAAAAGATTGCCGAGGCGCGAGAGTACGACAAGATGGGCAATACATTCCTGTCCAGCATCTTTCGTTACGCAGAGAAAGACCGCATCCACGGGCATATCAACCAGTTACGATCCGAAGGCGGCGGCACGGTCTCCGGGCGCATCTCCATGTCCAACCCCAACCTCCAGCAGATCCCCGCTCGTAACCCGGACATGGCCCGCAAGATACGCGGCCTGTTCCTGCCCGAAGAAGGAGAGAAGTGGGCGTCGATGGACTTCGATCAGCAGGAGCCCCGCATCCTCGTCCATTTCGCCAGCCTCACGAACAAGGGTCTGACCGGGTCCGACGAGTTCGTCAAAGCATACCGCGAAGACCCCAAGACCGACTTCCACCAGATGGTGGCCGATATCGCCAACATCCCGAGAAAGCAGGCCAAGACCATCAACCTGGGTATCATGTACGGCATGGGTCAGACGCGGCTCGCGGAGCAGTTGGACGTGTCCACGGACCAAGCCAAACGGCTCATGCGCCAGTACCACGAAGATGTGCCATTTGTGAAAGAACTCATGGATGCGGTACAGCGCAGGGTGTCGCACCGAGACAAGGGGGGCTTTGTCAGATCACTGCTGGGGCGCAAGTGTCGATTTGATCTATGGGAGCCAAACCTTTTTGTTTCCGCACGAGCCCTGCCGAAGGATGAGGCGCACATTGAGTATGGCGACAACATTAAACGTGCGTATACATACAAGGCGTTGAACCGCCTGATCCAGTCGAGCGCAGCGGACCAGACCAAAGCTGCCATGGCTGCGGTCTACAAGGAGAAAAACAAGATCCCCCTCGTGCAGATACACGATGAATTGGCGTTCTCTGTTACCGATGCAGGCGAGGCCGAAGAACTGTGCAAGATCATGGAATCTGCCTACACGCTGGAGGTCCCCAGCCCTAGCGACATATCGTTGGGTGAGAACTGGGGAGACTTGACGAAACTAGACAAATCCGATACTGTCCCAGAATTAAAGGATGAATAGGTTATGAACCCGGACAAATGGAAGTCAGTGGTCGTTCCAATTGAGAGCTACCGCGTACTCAAAGAGATGGCTGCGAAAGAACGCCGGACGTTGTCCGGCCAGTTCACGCTTCTGCTCGAACAAGTGACGGGCAAAGACATACCTGTTGGCGAACAAACCTCAAAGAAGAAGAAAGCATGACCGCAATCTTTGCTACCGCCGTCTTCTACACGGCTGTTCTCATCTTCCAAGCACTGTGATGGGCAAGCGTTCTGATTTTAAGAGGAACGAGAGAGACTTTTACCCTACCCCTGTTAGCGCGGTAGAGCCTCTGATACCGCATCTTCCCGAACGCTTTACATATATAGAGCCCTGCTCTGGTGACGGTGCTTTAATCCGTGCTCTGTCCAGCTTTGAGGGAGTAGCCCACGGCGGAAAGTTCTGTCCTAGCCTAGAGTATGCCAGTGACATCTCACCTTCGTGGAAAGTAAAGCCACTGACCGCGATTGCTGGGCATGACGAAGAGCCCCCTAATTGCGGGAATGGGCTCAGGGCTTACATCCGGGATGCGTTTGACATTGAGGATGCCGACATGAACGTGGACTTCTTCATTACCAACCCACCCTGGAGCAGGGATATCCTGCATCCGATGCTGATGCACCTGTCGGCAATCCTGCCTACATGGCTGCTGTTTGACGCAGACTGGATGCACACCAAACAGGCCGCGCCGTACCTGACCTACTGCAAAAAGATCATCAGCGTAGGCCGCGTGAAGTGGATACCCGACAGTCGTCATACAGGGAAAGATAATGCGGCGTGGTATCTCTTTGAAACAGACACCCGGCACCCTTCAAGTTCGGTAGACTTCTACGGCAGGGGATGTTAGCGTTGACAGACGCCTCCCTGTACAGTGGTTTGTTGACTCCTACCACTGGCCTCGCGGCGGTGAGTGATCCCATCCCTCACCGCCGTTTTTTATTTTGTGAGATCTGATGGCAAAGCAAACAGCGCACTCCTACACAAAGCCCACCCGAGCGCGGCGCAGGAACAAACCCTACCCGCTCAACGGCAAGAAAAACTTAGGACCAAAATCATCGTGGCGAGGGATGAACAAGAAGAACCGGGGACAAGGCTAACCTGTTCGATTTGCGAATCGGAGGTTGATCTTGAAGGAGAGGGAGGCATTGCCGGTAACTTTGGCATATGCCCGGTCGCCTTCTGTGTCTGGTGCTATGCCTCAATTGTAGACATGGTTAGCCAAGGTTGCCTGCGCTGCCAAGAAGAAGACGAAGAACCCCCCACAATAAACTAGTTGACCTTTCTTTTTTTTGTGCCTAGCTTTATGGGACTTATCTTATAAAAGGAGCAGGCAATGAATGAAGCAGAGAAATTTGTGCGAGGTTTGCAGTGGTTGAGCGATCAACTGACGCAGCCTACTCTTACAGAGCGGCGTATAGCGCGGTGTGAGGAAGCACGGGACAGGGCTCACGATCCAGATATCAAGATCGTCTGGGAGGGCAAAGCGCGGCAACTGCGCGACACGCGCATGAAGGAGGCGAACTGATGAAGTTTCTTGATTGGTTACTGGGTCCGGGCTGGGATGGCCCGGAAGATGATGTCCGAGACTTTGACCCGGACCCTAAGAAGTTCAAGCAGGTTCCAAAGTGGACCCACGCCGGAAAGGCGGGAAAGACGATCTACTGCCCCGAGTGCGGTGGTGCAACCCACGTTTATAACTTTGCTTGGTCTGCTTTAACGTGCAGTCACTGTGAAGCAGACTTTGACAAGTATCACTGGCTGCTCCCCGTAACCCGTAAGAAGAGGAAGAAGTGATGCAGACTTTTTTGCCATACAAGAGCATGGGACAATCCGTTCGCTGCCTCGACTACCGGCGACTTGGCAAGCAGCGCGTCGAGGCTTTCCAGATCCTCAATGCGCTAGCCGGTAAGTCGAAAGGCTGGACCAGCCACCCCGCTACAAAGATGTGGCGGGGCTATGAGACGGCTCTGTCGTTCTACAAAGACTTGTGCATCGAAGAGTGGGTCCGGCGCGGCTATAAGAATACGATGCAGAAAGAGGAGTCCTACGGCGCGATACGCCTGCCAGGGTGGCTGGGCCGTGAGGACATCCACGCCAGTCACCGCTCCAACCTCCTGAAGAAGGACCCGGAGTTCTACGGCAAATATGGCTGGACCGAAACCGACGACCTCGACTACGTGTGGCCGGTCCAATGAATAAGGAAAGGAAAGAGAGAGAAGGTGTGATAACTCGGACTTGGATACAAGGGCTGATAACAGCTTCGCTGATAGCCGAGGACGCCTTTATCAGCATCCAAACGAAGGACACGTCAAACAACATGGACTTGGACGATTACCGCGAGGCCATACGAGAGATTGCCGAAAAAGCTTTAGAAGAAGTCCGAGAGGCCAAAGACCTTCGAGCACGCATGAAAAAGATTCCGCAATGAAATGGGCAATCAGAATATGCCTCGCAATGGCGGCGCTGCTCGTGGCACTGCTCGTCGGGCTCGTGCTTCCGCTACCCGCCGCAGCCGGTGGGGGACTTTCCGCCGGTGACGACGAAGGCAGATTGTGCCTAGCCGAGGCAATGTACTTCGAGGCGCGAGACCAAGGCTGGCGCGGTATGATGGCCGTTGGCGTCGTCATACAGAACCGCGTCGATGACTTCAGGTATCCTATGGACATCTGCGGCGTCGTCAGGCAGGGCAAGTACCGCAATGGAAACCCGGTCAGGCACAAGTGCCAGTTCAGCTACTATTGCGACGGCAAGCCGGAGCGCCCAGCGGAGAAAGAGGCATGGACCACGGCCCAAGATCTGGCTACACTTCTTACGACCACAGAGGTCGAGGTAGCCGGGTTGGAGGACGCCACCCACTACCATGCTACTTGGGTTCAGCCCTCATGGTCCACGCACCTCCAGAAATGCCAACAAATCGGAGAACATATCTTCTATGCACAGAGATAGGCGATGCATTGAATGCGGCGGGCTGGATGAGTTCCTCTACGAGATGAACTGGAAACCCGTTTTCTACTGCGCTACGTGCGACCGAGAGACGACGGCGGGCTCCGAGCTAATCGGACCCGACGAGCGGATGGCAGAAGAAGCGGGCGAGTGATAGTCGAGCGAGTCCAAACGCGGTCAGGCCAGCAACGACTGAAAACTAAGACGCTGGCGGGTTAGCGGGGGCACCCTCACTAGAAGCCTCCGCACCAATTGTCCGATTCGTTCTGTTCTTACTTTGTTCTTTTAGGTGCGACACTTTGTCGCAGGTGATTCGTAAAGTTATCCACAGGATTCGTAAAGTTATCCACAATTTGGGGTGGACTTTATGGGACAAATCGTATACGATGGTATCAAGAAATAAGAAACGCCCAGACCGGGGCGAAGCGGACTAGGACCGCCTCTCTGACCCCCGGCGAAAGCGCCGCCGCTGTTTGACATTGTGAATACGACTAGACTAGCTGCTCGAATGAGCCGTGGGCCTTTGCTATAAAAGGAGTCAACCATGGACAATCACACACTTAAAAACGGACGTACCTTCTTTGCCATCACAGGCGGGAGCTACGGAGGCTGGGCCAAGGCCCGCGACCCGATCACCGCTATCAAAGACGCGGTGAAACACTCCGGAAGCCAAGCCACCAAGAACGGCATCGCCGTCATGGTAATGTACGGGCCGAGCGAGACGCTAAACTGCGGCCCGCTGGGCGGCTTCACCTACGAAGCCACGCCGGAAGAGAGGCCAACCCCGATAGGGTTGTTCTTCTGTAAAGGACGGACCATCAAGCCGATGAAAAAAGGCGACATGAATCCAGACCATCCAGACCATGAAGAATGGATGGACCAGACATCTAGCGACATCGAAGAGGATGTCGCGTACTGGATAGAAAAGAACGAGAACGCTGCTTAACCACTAATCCTCAATCACGGCCCACGGTTCTTTTGAGCAGCTAGTCTATAGGAAAGCTGTTTGGATGAGCCGTGGGCCTTTTTGCAAAGGAGTCAACCATGGCAAAAATTCAACTAAAGGCCATCACTGATGGCAAAGACAAAAACCGGTATTGCGGCCCGTCCGTGATATCGGCACTGACCAACCTGACGACCGGAGAAGCTGCACGGCTAATCCGGAAGCAGAACGGTCGCAAAGTAATCCGGGGATCTTACACTTACGAGGTTCTGGATGCCCTTCGAGCCTGCAACATTCAGGCTAGCCGATGGGAAAAGCCCGGTGTCCGATTAAATCGGAAAACCGGACCTACCCTAGCCGGGTGGCTGAAGATGTCGAAGGAAGATCGGACTCCAGGACGCATCTTCCTGATCGTCGCCGGGTGGCACTGGCAACTTGTCAGCGGTCGCCGCTACACCTGCGGTCGCATACGAGAGATCGTGTCCATCAAAGACAAGAGGGTGAAGCGGAGGGCGCGGGTCGCAGAGGTCTACGAACTGATCTCGGACAACGTGACCAAGCCGGACATCGATGTGTCGAAGCCTAAGTCAAAGTCCAACCCGGCCTACTACCAGATCAAGAAAATGATCCGGCAGTACCCGGAGTTCGGTCTCACTTACGAAATTGAATACTCAAGAGGTTTCGGGCACAGCGAAAATCATTACTGGGTGGACATGAGCAACGAGCTTGAAGACCTAGCTACAGAAATGGGTCACGAGCTATGCGACTGCCACGGCTGCAACGGCATTGATGAGGTGCTGGAACGGATGGAAAAAATGGTGGAGTTCGCAAAGGAACACTACCCAACGATAAGTAAGTAAGGGTCACTAACCACGGCCCACGGTTCTTCTAAACAGCTTACAGAGAACGTTCCGGGTAGTGACCGGATAGTAGGGGACCAACCTCTATGAACGAAGCGGGCTTCACGGCCCACGAACAAAGGTCTAGCCACGGAGGGGCCGGGTACTGCGCTCGTTAGGGGCGGTAGATGGAGCACCGCTGAGAAGTCTACCGTCCCGCAGTTGTACCGCCGTCCCACTATAGTAGTAAATTTACAAATTAGAAAAAAATAAAGTCCCGAGTTTTTAGGCGGGATTGGTGGGACAGGTGGGACAGTCTACTAACCATATCTTATATAAGGGTTTTTTGTATGTGAGGGTGTCCCACCTCTTGAGTCACGCAATCTTGCTCGCGGGACAGAGTCTCAGTTAAAGAGAGTGCTTTTCGCCATTTTTGCTGTTACTGTACCTAGTATTAACTGACCGGGTCTAATCCCATATCACTTTACAGGGTTTTCTTAAAGTGAAACGGTGGGACAGTGGCGGGACAGCGTTGAAACTAAACGACAAAAGACCTTTTGGAGTGCGTTTATGCCTAATTCTAATGTACCGGGTCCAGACAGTGGTGGGACAGCGAAAAACGTCGCCACAAGAGGACCGAACCGGAAGCTGACGCGGCGGCAGGAAAAGTTCGTGAAAGAGCTAGTCAGCAACGACGGCCTCATCACGATGCGTGAAGCGGCTATCCGCGCTGGCTACCCTCCGGCGTCTGCTCATACTAGAGCATACGAACTGACGAGTCAGAACATCTGCCCTCACGTTGTGGCCGAGATCACGCGCTACCGTGATGAACTGGATGAGATGTATGCCGTCGGGTACAAAAAGCACGTCCGCGACCTCCAGAAGATTCGCGACATTGCTCTGGAGAACGGAGCATATAGCGCGGCAGTTCAGGCCGAGTACCGTCGAGGGCAGGCCCAGGGTGACATATACGTTAGCAAATCAGAGATCAGGACCGGCTCTATCGATCAGATGAGCAGAGAGGATGTGGAGCGTGAACTCGAAAGAATTAGAGGATCTTTTGAACCAATCATCGACATCACACCCGAAGAAGTCGAAGAACCAGATGCCGAGGCAGGCGCTGAAAAACCGGGAAAGCGGACTGTGGCGACTAATAAGCGACGGTCTAAGAAGAAGCGAGCGGAAGATTGAAACAACCCGTCTCGAAAGCTGGGCCATACCCGGAGTACCCGATGTCTTATTATGCTCGGAAAGCGGTGTCTTTAGCTTCCTCGAACTTAAAGTCACAAAGTCAGGCACTGGCAAGCTCGGTCTATCCCCGCATCAGTGTTCTTGGCTGTCTCGGCATTCCGGCGGGCCTTGTTTTATTGTTGTTCGCGACAGCAGCTTGGCTATTCGTGTTTATCGCGGCTCCGATGCTGTTGACCTTCGCATGGATGGTCTTGCAGCCGTATCGCCTTTGGCTATTTTTGAAGAGCCGTATGATTGGGCGGAATTTTTCCGGTTGACCAGCCCTGTTGAATAGCTGTATAGGATAAGTCCTATTTAACAAAGGAGTCAGATAATGGATTGGTTTACGGATTGGCTACAAGGCGCGATAGAGAAGCTGGCGGGATGGCTGGAGGAAAAAGAATGACCGACACAAAATACATCTGCTCTGAATGCGGCAGCGGTGACCTCTGGTTCGACGCTTATGTTGACGAAAACAATGACGTCTTGGCGTCGTATGACAATGTTTCCTGCGCTAATTGCGACTTTGCCGAGACGACCGCCGTTGAACGAAAGAGTGCAGAATGATTTGCCCGGACTGCCACGGCAATGGGTACTTGATCGAACAACTGCGCGTCATGCGTCAGGTCCGACAGTGCGAGACATGCAATTCACAAGGCGAAATAGAGGAGTCGAAAAATGCGAAAACTGACGAAGATTGAACAGGTGAACGCCGACGCGCTCGGTGACGCCGCACTGTTTCATGTGACGGGAACGATCCTGAATAAGAATATACAGGACTGCAACGCGGCGTTGCGCGACCTGTTGAAGCGCGAAGGCGTGATCGATTACGCCGAACTAAACCCCGGCGATAAGGTAACGCTGGAAGGCATCTACAGAGACGGAACCGAAACCACTATTTCCGCGTACAGGGCGAAGACACGCGGCGATAAACGAATCTGGTTTAACGGTTTAAAGAACCACGCCGACGCTGGCGACGTAATGGCGCTAGTTATACGTTCCGGCAAGCTGGTGATTCAGAACGTAACGAAGGGAGCCGCCGTCGCCGTCTTCGCTATTCCTGCAATCGATACCATGGTGCAAATGTCTTTACCCGTGGCTGGCGCTATTTTGTCGATATAGAATGCGTTGACTCCGCATCAAACTTAGCCCGGATTCGTCCGGGTCTTTTTTTGCTTTGCCGTATGGGATTATTCCTATATAACAAGATTCCTTGTCATCCATTAGGAGTCGGCGATGTATAAAAATTATTCCAAGTTCGTGAACCGCTACCGCACCAAATCGCGGAAGAACGGCCCGGCCCGGTTCGGCCAATACCCCAAACCGTCCGCCGCCGTGACCCAACGCCTGCGCCTTGAACGCAAAAGGAGTCGAAAGTGATTAAGGATATCGAAACATTGCGCCGCGCCTTAAAACGCGGCGAGTATTCCGGCGTCGTATTATACGACGGCGCGTCGCGAATTGATGGCAAGCCGATTGTCGCGATTGCTTGCCGGATTGCGGACGCCAGCAACAACGAAAAAACCGGGGCAATGGTCCAAACGTTTATTTTGCGCCAAGATATCGCGCCACATACGGCGTTAAAAACCGGCGACGATTCCAGCGTGTGCGGCGACTGCCCGTTGCGTCCAATTCGTAAAGGTAAAACGCGTTGCTATGTCCGCGTCTATCAAGCGCCGCTTTCCGTTTGGAACGCATACCAGCGCGGACGTTACGCAACGCCGGGAGCCGATTTCGACGCCGCGCTATTGCCGGAACTATTCGCCGGTTTGTCGTTTCGCATAGGATCATATGGCGACCCCGCCGCGATCCCGGCGAACGTATGGCGTACCGCAACGCGGCGCGTTAAAAACCGAACCGGGTATACACATCAATGGCGCAAGCGCATTGGAGTCGGACTCAAGGGATTATGCATGGCGTCCGCAGATTCCGAGTCCGACGTTGCGACGGCGGCGGCGAAGGGATGGCGAACGTTCCGCATCCGGAAACATGACGCGCCAACGTTGGCGACGGAGTCCATATGTCCCGCTAGTAAGGAAGGCGGGAACCGGACGCAATGCGACTCATGCGGACTTTGCAAAGGCGCAACGATTGCCGCCCGTAATATCGTGATCGCTGATCACGGCCTGATGGATGGCCGCCGCCGCGCTGCCGTTCCCGACGCCGCGCTATAACAAGCTTGCGCCTATCGGATTATTCCCGTATAACGTGACTCCGGCAATGCTGCCGGGAACAACTAGGAGTCAAAACTATGTCTCACGAAATTATGCAAACCGAAGACGGTACTTTCGCAATGGCCTACCGGGAAGGCGACGCCTTGCCATGGCACGCGGCGGAAACGAATCCCCAAACGTTCGCCCCCGGCGCGACGCCGCAGGAAATCGCGGACGCCGCCCGGCTAAATTACGAGGTCGAGCTTGTCCCCAATTGCCGCCCGGACGGTTCGCCGATTGCGGACTCTTTTCATATTTCCCGCGTTGATGATCCGCAGCAAGTTTTCGGGCGGTTCGTCGCTGGCGACTGGCAACCGGTTCAGAACGCCGCGCTCTTAGATTTAGCGGCGCATATAGAGAGTCGGTTTGGTTTTCAAGTTATCACCGCCGGGGCTCTTTTCGGGGGCGCGAAGGTGTTCGTTCAATTGGAAACGGACCGCGAGTTTACTTTGCCGGGGAATGACAAGCTTGTTTCGCGCCTACTCTCGACCGTGTCCCATGTCGGGCTCGAGTCCAATAAGTTCATCGGCGCAAACACGCGAGTCGTTTGCGATAATACCGTCCGAGCGGCGACCAGTGAGGGGGCGGGAATCGTTTGCCATGATCACCGCGTTGAATTCGATCACGACGCCATTACCGCCGCCGTCGGACTCAATGCGGAGGCGTTCGGCGATTTCGCGGACTTTGCCGCCGCAGCCGCAGCCCGCGCACTAACGGACGCGGAGGCTCTCGCCTACTTCAAAACCGTTTACGGCGGGCGCGAGAAAATCGAAGAGAACGGGCGCGTTCGTCATAGCATTGGAGTCCGTAAGGCGATGGCAGCGCACAAGGGACAGGTATTCGTCCCCGTCGGCAAGGCGGACGCGGCGGACGCGGCGTTGTATGTCGCGGACCGTTTGGACCAGATAGCTCGGGGCGCGGCGGCGGAACTTCCGGCGGACGTGACGGCGGACCCGGACCCGGCAATCAATCCGGGCCACGATATGGAGTCCACGCGCGGGACTTTGTGGGGCGCGTTTAATACCGTGACATGGGCGGCGGATCATCAGCCGATTAAAAACCGGGGCGCGGATTTTAATCTGGCGTCGAATCTTCTGGGCGATGGCACCGGCGGAAAATTGAAGGCAAAGGCGCAACGCGCTGCGCTCGAATTGCTCGCCGCATAACGTCGCCGCATACCTTCGACCAGCCCGCCGGGAGTCATCTCGGCGGGTTTTCTTTGCCGGTTTACATATACGGGATTAGTCCTATAATGCGCCCCGGCAATAACGCCGACACAATAGGAGTCCTGATATGTGCGAGAATCTAGTTAGCTATTACGTCCCCAGCGGGTTCGACTATCGCGAGGTGCAAACCCAATGCGGTTACACCGACGTTCGCGGCGAGGAAGCGCTTTGCGACGATTGCGCCGCCGATCCTCGATCCCGGGCTGATCACGAGCACCGCGCCCGACTCAGCGCCGCAGACAATGCGACGGCCCGCGCCGCCGGGTGGGGGGAATACTAATGGCCCGGGCGGTCGATCAGATGAACGCCGAGCCCGAGCCCGCTTGGTGCGCGACCGGGGAGCACGTGATCGAGCACCTAGGTCAGGTGACCGATCCGGCGGCCAATGATGAGGAGTCAGATAGCGCCCGCTGGCGGGCCGAGCGCCGTTACCAGCGGGCGGCGGAAAGGGACGAATTAGACCTGTACTAGCCGCCCCCACAATCGACCATGAGAGCCCCGCCATCGTGCGGGGTTCTTTTTTGCCTGCATCCGTTCCAGATAGTGAATCATGCGCCCTGCCGCCCGCCCCGTGGGCCGTGAAACGTACCGCCCGCCCCCATGCGCCCGCTGCATGGACCGCGCCCCGTATCGCCCCGATTCCGTTGTGCGCCGCCGTCGGCTCCCGTGGTCCGTGGTCCGTGGTCCGTGGT
>Ga0208669_1000127_pt1 | contig 33292 bp, 47 predicted proteins | sample 21_taG_FD_184095 | JGI IMG/M metagenome (GOLD analysis project Ga0208669, IMG submission 184095) | Marine viral communities from the Subarctic Pacific Ocean - 21_ETSP_OMZ_AT15319 metaG (SPAdes) (version 2) | ecosystem: Environmental > Aquatic > Marine > Oceanic | place: Pacific Ocean | collected...
AAAACAGGACGCTAATAATTATTGGCGTAAAATACAAACAAAAGCACAAGCAGATGCGTATTTAAAAACTATGGAAGATAGAGTAACGACGCACGACGCTAAAAATAAGGATAAATAATATGACAACAGAAAACCCTTTCGAGATAGTGCGTATGCACGTTGGACAATGGGGGCACATTAAAGCGTTTTTCGATGTTAAAATACACGGATTTGGAATCGTAAAAGGTTTTAAGCTGGTGCAGGGTAAAACTGATTTATTTATAGGCGTTCCGTCAGTAAAATCAAAAGACGACGAATATAATAAAATAGTTATACTAACCGATGATGGCGTAACGGCATTGCTTCCAAAAGCACTAGAGTTACAGGGTAAGGGTGGTTTAAAGCTCGACCCCAGTAATATGCCAGTTGGGGCTACATTACCCGCTAAAGGTGGTGAACCAGCAGAAGGTGCTGGGGTTACTGATGATGATATACCGTTTTAAGGCTAATATTTAGCCATTAAAGGCGGTTAAATGGTTTAGGGGGGCGTTGCTGTACCACGATTCAGTACACCCCTTTTAAGCCTAGTTTATAGATAATTAATTTAAGGAACGATATGGAAAATATGCTGACAAGTAGAATAGATGGTACTAATGTAACATTTTTGCACGATACACTAAAAAAATATGTAAGCGATATAAGGTTTGACGATTGGCGTGCTACTGAGGATGAAATAAAAAACTGTGTAATAGAGTGGCGTGCGGTTACAGGTTATTCGTCGCATAGGTTTGAAGTTTGTGTTATTGTAGAAAAGGTTACTGTAGTTTTTGAGGATTCAGATGAATTAGTATTTTTAAATAGTCGTAATTTTGTACAATTTGAAGTAGATATAGAAACTGAGCGGGTTGAAATATTGGAAGGTACTCGAAGTTTTTATCCTAAAGGGGTGCAGTTTTATACTGACGATGACCATAATACAATATGCGAGGTTACATTCAATGGATAATACTACTTTAGTTGCATTACTTGTAAAAAATGAGCGTAGCCAGCGATGGTTAGCGTTAAAACTGGGTGTAAGCCCTATGCTTATTTGCCTATACTGTAAAGGTGAACGCAGGATAAGCGAAAAGCGTGGCGAACAGATATTAGTATGGTTGGGAGCGTGAAGGGGTATATTGCCCTGCACCGCAAGATATTCGATACAGAGTTTTTTAATAGGGATAGAAAACCTTTTAGCAAACGTGAAGCGTTTATCTGGTTGTGTTGTATGGCTAACCATAAAGAGAACGAGCTGGTATTTGAGGGCGAGCTTATTACAGTTAAACGCGGTGAATTAATCACATCGCAGAAAAAGCTATGTCGGGTATTTAAGTGGGGAAATACAGCTATTAGAACCTACCTAAAGCACTTGCAGTTAATGCGTATGATTGACTACAAAACCAACAGCAAAGCAACACAGGTAACTATCTGTAATTACACGGCTTACCAAGATAGCCAACATAATAACAACACGCTACCAACACGCCACCAACACACTACCAACACACCGCCAACAACAAACAAGAATGTTAAGAATGTTAAGAATGTTAAGAATGTTAAGAAAAAAACTATAAATACTTTAATGATGGATTTCAATAAAGAAATTTTTACTGATAAAAACGAAGAAAAGTACGGTCATCAAATGTTAGATGAGTTTTATTTGTTTTATTCAGAGCCTACCCAAAATGGTAAGCAGATGAAATTTCAGACCTTTAAGACTTGGAGTACGGCAGGAAGGTTGGCTACTTGGAGTAAAAAGGATTGGAATGGTTATTTTAAAGCGCATAAAGATGAATTATTCCGTAAAAATCAAAATAAACCAGAGCCAGTTGATGAATCACAAATAGATACTGAAGGTTTAAATAAATATATGTCTGATTTATCAAAAACAATAGGAAGGAGCTAACGCGAATTTATGACGATGAAATGGGCAGTACCTATATCTGATATGAAGGAAACGGATAGACAAAGGGCAAAACGAGATAAAAAAGATGATGAGCGGGAAAGGTTACACCGCTTAAAATACTGCCCAGAGTGTGAACGAGTATATAAAAAGGCTGATTTTATATATAAAAAATATAGAAATGTTGAGGAAGAACATTACGAAAAGGGGTTGATGCCCAGTTATAAACTTGATAGAAAAATATGTAAAGGATGCAGAAAATGAGCGATAAAGAAACGATGGCGGATAGTATAGCCCGTTATAATAAAGAGTATAAAAACCTAATTTTGCCAGAATGGTTTGAAAGCCACAGCATAAGTAATGAAGCTATAGATAATGGTAGTTATTTTAAATGCTCTGACGCTTTCCATAAAAGAATATGGGGCGAGGATTATGATGATCAAAAAACTTGTGGAGAGTTAAACGATGAAATAGGTTTAAGTCATAGCGACTATATGATAATGCTTTGCAGTTATTTGGAAGGTGCAGGGGTTGCTAGACTAGATTTTAATTTCACAAAAAAGGAGTTAGAATAAATGGGTAAAGTTAAACAAACCGTATGCCTAGAGTGCGATGGAGATGGTGGGGCTGTATATACCTGCTGTGGAGATAATGTTACGGCTACTGCTGGGGAAAGTGATATATGTCCTAGCTGTGGTGAGCATAGTGCAGAGTGGGAAGATTGCGAAGAATGTTTAGGAACGGGGAAGCAGTTATGATTAATGAGAAATGGCGGGCAAAGTTTATCGGCAGGCTGTTTAAACGGCTTGCTATTGGTGGTCGGTTAGGGTTGCCATTATGGGCAAAATGTTTAATAGCTATTCTGTTTCCATTGCAGACGATGTACGAACGTAATAGCAACTGTTATTATGATTACCCTACAAAACTGTATTATGTTAATGGAATTAAGTTTAGCCCGCGTTTTTTCAAGTATTTCAATTCTGTGGCTAATCAAAATAAGGTATTTAGATTTGTTAGGTTGCGTGATGGTATTATTACAATAGAAGAAATGGAAAGCGAGCATTTATACAATGGCGAAAACGACGCGTTTATCTAAACTGGAGATTAAGGACGGTAAGTATATCACTATAATAAATTGTAGTATGTGGATAGCTGTAAAATTTTGGCTATTATGCAAACTTACTGGCACTAAGAATAAAAAATATGGAATTAAATTCTAAAAAGATAAGGAAAGCAACTATGGTAAAAAATAAAACACTATCAGCTATTTTAACTACTTTAACCATAATAGCAATATGGACGGCTTTTTTATTGCTTAATTATGCGTGGATTAAGCTGTTTGTATGAAAAAAGAGGAAATCGAGATTATGCACCAGTTTAACGCGTACTGTTTGGATTCCCACGAATACTTAAAAATGTATCCGCGTAGTTATTCTAGGTTTGATGCCTATAATTCGGAAATAATTGTAGAGATTAAAAACAGGGCTAAAATCTATGACGGTAGGCTACTAATAGAATTTGATAAATTTTCTTATAATTTAAAGTTTTCGAAAATACATAATAAAAAATTCCTTTACGTAAATAGGGTGGATAGTAATTTATTTGTGTTTGATATAAACTATTTAGATTATATAAATTATAATTTTAACTGGCAATGGAAGGCATTGCCTAAAACCACAGAGTTTGGTAATACTGAACTGGTGGATAAATATATAGGCTATGTGAGTATTCGAGATTCTGATACTATTGAAATGATAGAACATTTATGCCCGAACTAATAGAAATTCCTGCAAAAATTTATAGTCGCAATCAGATGGATAAATTCCATTGGTCGAAAAAAAGAAAAATACGGCAAGACTATCAAATACTGGTAAGGAATCAGATGACCCTAAACAAAATAAGCAAGGTAGAACTTGGGGCGGTGTGTACCCTTGCTATTGTTTGTTGTCGGAAACGCCTATTAGACTACGATAACCTAGTAGGTGGATGTAAACAGTTAATCGACGCACTCACCCACGAAGGTTTTATCTTCGACGATGCCCCTAAATACCTAGAAAACCCCAAAATAGAACAAATTAAAGCACCCACCGAATACATCTATATTAGCCGAGAAATATTATAAATAAATTGGAAATAATAAAAATATTTTGTATGGCGTTTAAACGTAAGTAAGTTATGCTATGCAAAAACTAACAGAATACGCTATAGATGACCTAAATCCTGCCGACTACAACCCTCGCCAACTCACCAAAGACCAACATAAACAATTATCAGACAGTATATCAGCATTTGGGTTCGTTGAACCCGTCGTAGTTAATATTAATACAGACCGTTTAAACGTAATCGTTAGTGGACACCAACGGGTACGATGCGCTAAAGGTTTGGGCATAAAAAAAGTGCCCTGCGTTGAATTAGATTTAACCTTAGAGCAAGAGCGTGAACTAAATGTACGTATGAATAAAAATACGGGCGAATGGGATTGGGATTTACTCGCCAACGGGTTTGATTTGGATGAGCTACTGGATTGGGGTTTTACTGAAGATGAATTAAAGCTAGGCATTGATGATGAACCCGAAGAACGACCCGATGATGATGATATACCCGAAGTAGAAGAAGCAGTTACTAAATTAGGTGATTTGTGGTTATTAGGTGAGCATAGGTTGTTATGTGGAGATGCTACAAAGAAGGAAAATGTAGAGTTGTTGATGGATGGTAACAAGGCTGATATGGTGTTTACTGACCCTCCTTATGGCAATGCTAATAGTGGGAAGTATGGCAGGGGGCAATTAGGAGTTAGGACAATACAGGGGGATGAGAGTTTTGATTGTGTTAAGAATTGTTTTAATAAAATAGATTGTAAGGATTTTGTTTTTTTCCTGCAATGGAGAACATTTAACCAAGCGTTCAAAATGTTAGAAAATAAAAATATAGATTTAAGAACCATTGCAGTTTGGGATAAAAAAAATGCAGGATTAAATGGTGCAGGGGGGTTAGCAGAACAATGGGAAGCAATTTTGTTTACAAAAGAAATAAAATTTAAGAAATTTGGAGGAAATGTTTTTTCTATTAGCAGAGAATATAAAAAAAGAGACGATAGCCCTCATCCACATCAAAAGCCAATAGAATTATTAACAGAATTATTTTCATTTTTAGATGGTTATAAAAAAATATTAGACCCTTTTCTTGGTTCTGGCTCAACATTAATTGCCTGTGAAAAGACTAATAGAAAATGCTATGGTATGGAACTTGACCCTCATTATTGTGATGTAATAGTAAAGAGATGGGAAGACTATACAGGTAACAAGGCTATCTTGAAGAATGGCTAGACCACGTATCGAAATAGATTATGATAAGTTTACCAAGCTATGCGAAATACAATGCACGCAGGAAGAAATAGCGCACGTATTAGGTTGTAGTGCGGATACGATTAGTAGGGCTTTAAAGCGCGATAAAAGTATGAGTTTTGCGGACTACTATAAAAAGCACTCAGTAGTAGGCAAAATAGCATTAAGACGATACCAGTTTAATCTAGCTAAAAAAAGCGTACCTATGTGTATTTGGTTAGGAAAACAATATTTAGGGCAATCTGATATACCTATGGTAGACGAAACAGAATTAACTAGCGGGTTCGATGTAACTGAAATAGTAACGGCAGACAATGCAAACTAATTTCAACGTACTACCCCACCAAAATAAATTTATAAGAACTAAAGCTAAATATCCCAGTTTAGTAACGGGGTATGGTGGCGGTAAAACGGTGGCTTTTGTTCTACGTGCGTTAGCTCATTGTGGTAAAAATATAGGTGGTACTATCTTACTAGCTGAACCTGTATTTCCTATGGTACGAGATGTATTACAGCCGACATTGGAAAAGTGTTTAAACGATTTGAAATTTGATTATACGTATAAAGCTAGTGATATGCGTTATTTAATTAAGTGGCGTGGTGGCTATGCCCATATCATATTACGGAGCGCAGAGAATTGGCGCAGATGGGCAGGGCTAAACCTAGCAGGTGGTGGAATAGACGAAGCTGGGTTACTTAAAGATGGTAAGGCTTGGCAAATGCTAATAAGCCGTTTACGTGAGGGTAGAAACTTATCTGCTTGGACAAGCACTACGCCCGAAGGATTCAACTGGCACTATGAACATTGGGGGGAAAGCAAAACTGACGAATATGAATTAATACAGGGCAAAACAGAGGATAACCCATTTCTACCCCAAGAGTTTATAGATAGTCTTAAAGCTAATTACGATGATAAACTAATAGAAGCCTATATGATGGGCAACTATGTTAATTTGCAATATGGAGCTACTTACTATGGTTACAGTAGAGAGAGAAACAATAGCGAAAACGCAGTATATGACCCAAACCTACCAGTCCGTTTATCGCTGGACTTCAACGTCTTCCCGATGTGTGCCAGCCTTTGGCAACTCAAGACGGGCAGGGAAAAAGAAAAGGTAGTCGTATTCGATGAAGTTAAAATTAAACACCAAGATACGGGCGACCTAATGACCCAACGAATGATAGACGAGTGCAAACGCCGATACCCTAAAGCTAGATTTATATGCTATCCCGACCCAAGTGGGAAAAGCCGTTCTACAAACTCTACTAAATCAGACCACGATATAATACGTTTAAACGGCATAGAGTTACGTGCTAAACTTAAAGCCCCAAGCATAACAGATAGCGTTAATGCTGTTAATAAAAGTTTTGATTTTACAATTATTAACCCAAAATGTAAGGGTTTAATTAAAGATTTTGAGCAGGTAGTAAATAAAGAGGGAACGCGCGAAATAGATAAAAGTAATAAGGATTTAACACATTTCAGCGATGGCTACCGCTATGGCATAGATTTTGAATTACCTATAAGAAAACCACAAACACGAACCTATATGGCGTAAAAGGAAAAATATGTTTTATTATAATGGCACAACAGACGCAATTAAAACAACACTAGACCAATTAGAAACTAAAATGGGGGGCGTATCAAAACATTCCGAACGTGATGCGTGTATCGATTACTATAAGTATAATGGTACTGAAAAATATATAGCTAAATATTTTAAAGGAAGCCTACAAAAAGAGATACCACTTTATACCCAAAACTTTTCACAACGCTTAATTAATAGGATAAGTATGGTGTACAAAAATGCACCTATACGTACAGTAGAGAATGACAGTTACGTAGATTTTATTAATTCAAAAGACTATCAACTAAAAAAGATAGAGCGATTACATAATTTACTAGGAACTATAGCTGTAAAAATTTGCCCCGATTACGATGGGTTAATGCAGTATATGCCAGTAGTTAAGTTTGTAGCATTTTGTGATGATATTGATACTATTACCCCAACTGCTATCGCTTATAAAATAGGCGACGACCCTAGTGATTCATCCAATAATCGTTATGTATTTTGGTCAAAGGATGAACATTTTATTTTCGACAGTAATGGGGCTGTTCATAACCCAACTGAAGATAATGTAGATATGGTAAACCCTTACGGGGTATTGCCTTTTGTATTCCTGCAACCTAGTACGCAAGTTGATGAATTTTGGAACGATGGGGCAAAAGATATAGTAACAGCAAATAGGCAAATAGATATAGCTATGACAATGTTACAGCACCATATTCGTAGTGCAGGTGGGCAGTTTGTTATACAGGGCAGGGTAGATAGTAACCAAATAGAATTAGGGCTAAATAAAGCAGTTATCATCGAAGAAGGTAGTATGACTAATCTGAACCCAAATATAGATATTAATAGCATTGTAGATGGTATAAAATTCCAGTTACAGCATATATTTCAAAACCATCACGTTACTTTCGATTATGGGATTAATGGCAGTAAATCGGGAGTTAGTCTAAAAATAGAAAACCTAGAATTAATTGAATCGCGTGAAGATGATGTAGAGAAATACAGAATAGCAGAGCGGGAGATTTATGCTATAGAAGTTGCCATAGCAGAAGCATTAGGCTCACCTATAAACTCAGACTTTAGTATCGATTTTGCAGAAGTCGAGTTTCCTCTAACCCCCGAACAAGAGCAAGCCCGTTGGGATTGGCTTTTCGCCAATGGCTTAAAGGATAAGGTTGATTACCTTATGGAATCTGACCCCGACGGCTTCCCCTCCCGTGAAGATGCTGAAGAATATTTATCGGTACGTGGTGGTAGTGCTAACAAGGTAAAAAATATGTCTGATACAGAGGACAATGCGTTTAAACTTAATAGCGGGGTAAGTGCAGATGCCATACAATAAGCGTACAGGTAAAAAGAAAAGTAGTAATGCGTACACCCAGTCTAAACGAAAAAGTAAAATGAATAAGCGTCGTGGCAGAAAATAACGGCGCACGTTCGTATAAGGGTGAAGTAATAGGCGATTCGATGGCAATTACGATTAACTTCAAGTGGTTGCTACAAATTCTAGCAGGAACAGCCCTTTTAGTTTATACCTTTTGGCAGTACGAGGGTAGAATACAAGAGCTAGAGCGAAATATGACTATAGCACTAGAAGATATAGCAATATTTGAGGAAGAACGAGCCATACAAGAAGCAAAGCACATAGAACAACTAGAAGCACAAATGCAAGAACAAAATGTATGGATAGAACAAGAATTAGGAATTAATTTAAATCCTTTTAGCTGGGGTAAGGGCAAAAAGTAATGGCAACAGGGCAAGAGATTATAGACGGCTATCACGATAAACTGGATAGCTTAAAAGAGAAGATAGATAAAAGCTCTGAGGAAATTATAAAAGTAATCGATTTAAAAAAATTACTAGAAAACCCCCAACAGTATTTAGAATCTATAGCACGGCAATACTATGAAAGCCACGTACCAGAATTAAAAAAGGCAATTAAAATAGGTGAACAGGAAGCTAAAGGCATATTAAAAAAATATGGTAAAACTGAAGAAAAAAGAAATATTTAAGTTAAATAAGAACTTAAACCTAAAAGATTTAATTAATGATATTGCTGACGCAACCGTACAGGATATACAGGATGGGTTACAACAGGGCGTAGATGTTAGTGGCACAAAGTTTAAACGACTTAAACCAGCCACCGTTAAGCGTAAAAAGAAAACAGGAAGTGCTACACCCAGTAAACCATTAATGGATAAACATAAGATGAAAAACGTGTACGTTAAAAAGAAGGCAACCGATGATAATTTACGGGCGACTGTATCGATAAACAAGAGGGATAGAGCTGTGCCTAGTATAGTACATAATGAGGGTATAGGTGGGATGCCCCAGCGTGAATGGTTCGGGTACAGTAAACGTATGGATAAAAAAGCTAGTAAACTCGCCCTGCTACACATACAGGAAGCATTAAGATAATGCCTGCAATAGATAACTACGATGATATGAGTATTATGATTGAAGCGATGGTAGTTGCAGAAGCTAGTAAAGCAGTAATAGAAATTAACACAGTCATCAATACTTTAACGGCGGGTGGTGCAACAGAGGGTACGATACAAGCAGTATTGCTAGCGGACTTAAATCAAGGGGGTCGGGTTTTTGGGTCATTAACTTCTGGGCTAAAAAATGTAGTAAAAGATAGTTTAGGGCTAGCCAGTACGACAGGCGGGTTTAAACTGTATGAAAAAGAAGGAGTTAAAAAATTTAAGTGGGTAACGGTGGGTAGTGGTACTTGCCCAGATTGTTTATCTCGTGAGGGTCGTGAAGGCACGATGGATTTATTTTTAAACATAGGAACGCCCCGAAGTGGCTGGTCGGTATGTAGAGGGCATTGCAGATGTCGTTTAGTACCAGCAGGGTACACAGGCGCAACCAATATAAAAAGGTAGTCGATGGAGTTAATAGATATTGTAGAAAAATTGGGCGTTCCCGTTGCTGTAGCGGGGGCGAGTATGTGGTTTATATGGCGACAAACGCAATTTATTCAAAAGTTTTTTATGGAGGATTTGACAAATTCCCAATTAAGATTAGAGCAAATTATAATAACTCTAATTTCCCAGCAAAAAGAGTTGCAAATAAATATTAAAGAATCATTAGCCGATATGCGTAGTAGCTATGAAAGTTTAGTAGAGATTGTGCAGGCTTTATCGGGAAACGGGTTAAGTAAAAAAAACAAAAAAAGGAGTAGTAAAGATGTTGAATAAATTATTTAATAGTTTGATAGGTGTGGGAGAGAAGTTACTTATCAAAAAAGTTAAAGAAAATAAGGCAATGGCAGTAGAAATTATAAACAAGAATGTAAATTTACCCCTGCTTTCTGAGAAGGAAGAAGCTATTATTTATGGGGAAGCATTTGACGGCTTTGTAGAGTTTCTTGAATTGCTAGTTAAAAAATTAAAAAAATAAATGTGTTTAAACGCACTTTATTTTATTTTGTTTACATTATATTAAATTATATTAAGGATAAGATATGCAAGAAAATACGACTAATAACGCCAATCAAGGCGATAAAATGACTTCCGAAAGTGCTACGAACAGCACAACCGACACACAGGTCGAAAAACCGAACTTCGTTCCTCAAGGTAGAGTTAATGAAATGACTGCTAAATATAAGTCTGAAATAGACGAATTAAAAACCCAGTTAGATGCAAAAAATAAAGCCGATAAGGATAAGGAATTATCCGATATGGCTAAAAGGGGTGAGCAGGACAAAGTAATAGAACAACTGAAGCAGGAACTAGAAAAGGCAACACCTTACCGAGAAAAGTATACTAACCTAGAAAATTCACAGAAGGCGGAACTGCTAAAGGACTTGCCAGAGGATTTACAGGAAAAGTATGCGAATCACGATTTAGATGTAGTCGCGGACATTAGTAATGCTTATAAGAATAGTGCGAAAAAACCCAATATGGTAAATGCTAACGCACCTGTTAGAAATATAGCGGTAAAATCTACCGATGTAATTGATAATAAGGAATTAGCTTGGCACGAAAAAATAGCATACTTTAAAAACAAACAATAAATTAAATTAAAATTGAGGTAAAAAAATGGAACTATTTATGATGGATAGCGCCCTGCTAATCGATATATTAAGTATGATTTGCGTGGGTGGAACTATAGTAGGTTACGAATCCCATTCGTCTAGTAACGCTTCTAACACAGTTGGCGTTACGGATTTAGCTAAGATAATCCCAGAAATGTGGGCGACAGCTATGTGGCAATACTTTGAAACTGCTTTGGTATTCAAGCCGTTCTTTGATGATTACTCTGCGTTGGTTACAGGTAAGGGAAATAAAATACATATCCCAGAATTTCCAGCAACTGCATCTGCAACAAAAGGTGAACAATCCTCTGTTGTGTATAGTGCATCGACAACAGACGCAACCGAATTAGATATAGATGAACACGAATACGTCGCCCATTTGTTCGAGGATATGGGTGTAGTGCAAGCTAATGAGGAACTATTTACTAAATATGCTAAAGGAATGGCATACCAGTTAGCTAAAGGTATCGACACCAATATCGAAACAGAGCTACAGAGTATAAATACTTCTATGAGCTTATCGGCTAATAATACGCTTACTGGAGCAAAGGCAGAAGAAGCTTTTGCAACTATTTTAGAATTAGATATTGACCCTATGGAGTGCGCTTGGTTTGTTAATCCTACTCTTTACGCAGATATAGCGTCCAATGCTAGTTTTATCTCTAATCAAAACGCTGGTGGCGTTCTTGTTTCTGGGGTTGATGCTACTGGTGCAGTTGGTAGCCTTTACGGGATGCCTGTATTAATGTCTAACCTTATTAGCTCGGCGTCGGGTACAGGAGTAGAAGCGGGCTACATTGCCCACAAGTCTGCTGTCGCTGTGGCTATACAAAAAGGCATAAGGGTTCAGTCTGAATATAGTGTGGATTATCTTGGTACTAAGATGGTCGCCGATGTGCTCTATGGTGTTCAATTAACTGATGATGCTTCTTTCAAAAAAGGAATCAAATTCAATCAAGCTAGCTAAACCATAGTTTTGCTTTTAGGGGTTCGTGAAATTTTGAGTTTGCGAACCCCTATTTTATAAAGGAGTTATTTACTTATACTATGGAAAAACTAAAAAAAGCGATATTAGAATCTGAGGGATACCGACCCAAAGCATATTTATGCACAGAAAAGCATTTGACTATAGGCATAGGGTTTAAGGTTGATGATTTGTACTTGTCTAAAGAAGTTTGCGATATTATACTGGAAGAAAAACTATTACGGTTTATGGAGGAAATTTCTAAGCAAGCCGAATGGGTCGAGGATATGCCTTTAAATATTAAAGATGTAATATTGGAGATGTGTTATCAAATGGGCGTACCTAATTTTTTACTTTTCCGTAAGACTATCGCTCTGTTTAAACAACGTAATTTTATTGGGGCAAGCAAAGAAATGCTGGATAGTAAATGGGCAAAGCAAACCCCAAACCGAGCCCGCAAACTATCTAAACTGGTAGAAAATGAAGCTGGACAATAAAATAAACTTAGGTAACGTAATTGCTATATTCGCTTTTTTAGGAGGTTTAATCTTTTCTGGCGGTAAACTATTGGCTAATATGGAAACCTTACAGGAAAGGGCATCTACAGCCCTAGAATTAGCTAAAACTAACCAAATTGCAATAGATGGAATAGATAGCCGTTTAATAGTTATAGAAACTAAACTGGATGATGGCTTCGATGACATTCTAAATGCCATTAAGGGGGGTGAATGATACCCCAAGCCGTACTTATTAAGGTGGCTACTATGGTATTTGATAAGTTTATCGCCCCAAGATTGCACCCCTTAGAAGATTACGTACATAAAGAAAATGAGCTAGATATACAAATGCGGGAAATGAAGGTGGAGATAACAGGGCTAAAAGAACAGATTACATTACTAAAAGATTTAGTCGTGAAGTATTCAGCCTAGATGCCACGCAAAATTAATAATAATTTACAGATGGAACGAAATAGACCTGTAGATAAGTTTGAAAAATCTATAACGGCAGGGGGAAACCCTTTACCTATACAGGTATCAACAGACCAAGTTAATGTAGATAAATTGCAGGTTAATGGCGATATGCAGATTAAGGGGCTCGCTAGCGGTATAAAGCTAAAAGATAATTTAGATGCTAATGGTAAAAACTTAATGGATGTTGGAAATATAAGTACAGACTCGATTACAATGGGCGAAAAAGCTTCAGCCATTTACGATGAAGATGATATGGCTAGTAATTCTTCGAATGGGTTATCTACACAGCAATCAATTAAAGCCTATGTAGACACCCATCAAAAGCACAGTCTTCAAGTTAATTTTAAATTCGAACAAGAGTCAGCGGGCAGAACATTTTTTAGGGATATAAATGCACAGTATGACGACCACGATTGGTACGAAAGTGATACAGAGGATAGCACTACTGTGGGAGATACGGCTTCTATTATTCTTTACCCATCAATATCGGGGCTAATTGTTCCGTTTAATTGCAAACTAAAAGGGGCTAGATGGGTCGGCTACTCATCCCAAAACTTCGACAATGTTGTTCACTTGCAAACTTGGACGGGTACTAGCGTGCCCGATAATAGTTATGGAACTATAACGGCAACGCTTAGGGAAACTAACGAGCTAACAAATTACAAAGTAAAGCATTTTAATCAGTATTCGGCACTAGACGTTTCTATGACTTCGGGTCAAATGATATACCCAGCGTTTCAGTATGAAAGTGGTACTAGAATTGGATACTATGGAAGTGTAGTTTACTTATTGGAGAGGGCATAAATGGCAACCTTAGAAAACAAATCGCCATCCGAATTTTATAAGGATTTAGTACATACCAGTAATTCTAATGCTGGTGCTCATACGAACAGTACGACATTACAGACGGGTAATGGCAATTCAACCGCTTTAAGTCTTGGTAAAAAGCAATGTATCGTACAACCCGAATCGAATGGCGTTAATAGTTTTGATGTAAAGGATGCGAGCGGAACTTCTCTTTTTAGGGTTGATACTACAAATAGCCGAGTTATGACAGGTAGCACCCCAATAAATTTACAGGTAAAGGAATTTAATTTATCGTATGTGTCTGCGTTTCCCTCGTCGGCAGATACTTGGACGGCTTTACCCGCTTGTGCTGGAGTACAGGACACCTTATCTGTTTTAGAAATGGGTGCTAGCTCTGGTGTGCCTACTGCAACAAAAACCATAACTGGAAACGCTCAAAGGATTATGCCTTATTTTTGGTATGTTCCTCTAAATATAGAACTGTACGCAGTAAAGGCTCAAACTACGTGCGACACCACAACAGGGGATAATTTCCTATATGCAGTTAGTAAATATACTTTAAACTCTGGGAACACCGCTTCTAGTGGGGATTTATCATCTGGGGCACAAATAGCTATAAGTAGTGTACAGTCTTCCGCAGGGAACGAACAGATTTACTATAATGATTTAGTTTTATCTAGTGCTACCGTATCGGCGGGGCAAGTGGTTATAGCTTACGTGGCACAAAATGGCGTAAATAGTGATTTAAGTTGCAATTTACAGATTTTCTATCGATTTGTTTAAATAAGGAATTAAAAAAATGGCGTATAAAAAATCATCCATAGAGAAAGTATCAGCACCTCAATCTAAGACGGTAGAGGTAGATAATTCTGATGGGTTTATTTTAGTATCTGAGTGGGATACGGAGAGTATTACAGCAAATAAATTTAGCGACTGCAATGGGTTGATAATAGAAAACGTGGGCAAAGTTGGGGCAGAAATCCAACTAACAATATCAAAGTGGACTGAAGGAACACCCGACGCACATACAGATAATACTACATACGTAGATATGTTGCTAGGGGCTGGTAAAAAAATTGAGCTACCACATAATAGGATGTTGTTTTACAGCACAGCAAATAGCTCGGCTAATGGGTATACCTATAATGATGACGGAGCGTATGAAGGTTATTATACAGCTTCGTGCTTGTTAGCTGAAGCTATAGATACTACTGAAGTTGATTGGACTGTAGATGATACAGATTGGTTCTGTGTTGGCGACTATATAGTAGTAGACCCAACGGCTACAACTATGGAAATAGTAAAAGTAACTAGTATTACTAACTCTACCGTATTAGTGGTAGAACGTGGGATGCTAGGAACAGAAGGCGTAGCACATTCCGACAATGCCCAAATATATTTTTATTATGGAAATCATTACGAAAACTGTGCGGTTTATGGCGCTACTAGCATATCATTTGATGAAACTACTGCTGATGCAATAGATGATAGTGCTAGCAACTTTCTAACGAAAGGGTTTCAGCCGTTTTATCCTGTAGCAGTAACAGGCTCAACATCTAATAACGCGTCGTATTTTCCCTCTAAAGTGGTAGCAGGGAAAATTACATTACACCTAAAAGGAGCACAGGCTTTAACAGATGAATCCGCAGGCGATTCTGTTGTTATGATTCAAATACCTGCAAGTATCTGCGACGAAAAAGGTAGGTACGCATCTAGTAACTTTTTTGGCTATGGTAGAAATGGTGGTTCACAGCCCGCAGGAATCGTGAAAGGTTCTGTAGCATTTAAATACTATTCCAAATCATACGCCAAGTTTGGTTTCAAGAATTTAACTACTAATTTTGATACAAAATTATCGGCTAGTACCGCTTATGCGTTTGGTTTAACTGTAGATGGGTTAAATGTAGATGTAGCCTTTACCACAGATGCGACAGATTTAACTATAGGTGGGGTAAATGGCATTATCAGAAAAATGCAAACGGCGATAGATGATTTAGTAGAAGCTGAAACTATACCCGTAGGGGCTGTAGTTGGTATGCGTGATGGTGATTTATGTATAACGTCAAGAACAGGAATCGGGCAAGCGATGGGGCTTATAGCTTTAGATACGTCTAAGGGTAGTGATATAATTATAGGCGCACCTGCTAGCGGAACAACTGTACTAGGAGCGGGAAGGTTTCCTAGTAAAACGATTACCTATAAATCTGCTTTACCAACAGATACAAAAGTAAATCTAAATCGCAGGGAAGTGAAGAACGAGGAAGAAATGATACTAGACGACGGCAATGGCGGTCTATATATGAATGGTGTACAGCACGGAACTATAGAATATGCGTCTGGTGCTTTTACATTATATAACCTGCCAGCTTATTCTGAGATAATAGGTTATGCTAGTTATAGCTCTGCTTTATCGGGAACGCTAGAAACTAATGCTAGTTTTAATTCGGGGGTGTATAAGGTATCTGCACGCTCTTGCAACCCTAGAGCTAACGCAAAGATTAAATTAACTAACGTGGAGTAAATAAATGGCTAATAGTACGTTCGTATATTGTAGCTCTGATGATGTAAAAAAAGTTTATTCACGAATAGATGAGCACGACAGTAAAATTCAAATATTTAACTGGGATTTGGTATTTACCCATAGTGGCTTTAATCTATATGAAAGTAAAAACACGGGTAGCGTTACCCAGCTTTTTATGAATGGACAAAATTTAGGGGGCAGTAATGTTACTGTTAGTTATACAGATTCCACTACAAACACGAACGAGGCTTTGGATGCTACTGAAGAAGTTATTACAATGGTAAGCGGTAGCGTGTTTAGTCGGGGTGATTATATAAAAATTGAAAACGAAGTTATGCTAGTAACGGTTATTTCTACCAACGATATAACAGTACGACGGGGGTGGGCAGGAACAACAGCAGTAAGTCATAGCACAGATACAGACGTATATATAGGCACTAGCTTCGATTATGAAAACGATTGGTATTATGATTCTGATTTAGATGTTACGCTACTGTATGTTTCATCTTCAACAGACCCAAACGATAATATCGTAGAATCGGGTTACGACTGGGATACCTATTTAACAAATCAGATAGAAGCGTCTAGTATGCAGTTGAATAGTATGCTAGACCATAGCAGATTCCCTATCCCTATACCGCAATCGGTTGTATATGACGACACAGTAAACCAAGCGGGAACACCAGAGTACGACTACGTAATAATCCGTTTAACTGCCCTATTAACGGCATATAATTGTATAGTGGCACGCGAGCCGTTATCTGAAGAAGCAGAAGCGATAATGGGGCAAATATCTAACGAAAATGGTATGGGATTATTAGACCGTTTAAACGAAGGAACTTTAACGCTTAATTTTGAAACTGACAGGGGCGACAGTACACAGGGCAAGATATTGCAAATTGTAAAGGCGGGTTCTATGCGCCTAGTTGAGGCAACTTGCCCAGAGGGTTTTTATGGTGAGCCTTACGAAAGGGTGCAGATTTTATGTACAGCTAGCGGGGGTTATGGCGATGCGAAGGCTTCGATAAAAGTAACAGGGGATAGCAAGTTATATGGTAGCACAATCAGCACAGATTTTGAAATATCGGGCGGGCTTCAGCATATTGCATCTGGGTTATATTGTAGGTTCGAGGGGGCTACTATGAATGTTGGCGACCGTTTCGATGTAGAGGTAAGGAATAGAACATTAAAAACGACAGACGGAAGGTTAAAAAGCGTTGATATTTTTAGGGGTAAACGCTGGACTAATGAAATGTAATGGCAGTAACATACGATAAAATATCATACCCTTTAATAGAAGAAGCATTAAAAAATATCATTAACGATGAGTTTCAAAATGTTTATATTTCGCCTAAATTCGAAATGATTGGGAACGAGTGCATACGGATAAATTTGCTAAACAGTACGTTAGAGGAAAGCAATGCTAATTACGAGCGTAGAATTTACGAAGTTAATATCAGATATTATTTTAATTGTGATATGCACCAGCCAAAAGTAAACGAAGCTGTAAAAAATAAGATTGATAGGCTAAAAAAACACCTGCTAGATAATCAGACAAAAAATCTAAGCAATGCTAAATGGGTTTGGCTCGATGTTCAGAGCATAGAATACAATGTAGAGGATGACGAGAATGATGATGCCGATGCCTTATATATTGCAGAATTTACTATAGAGTTAATAAATCATAACCAATGGAGCGCATAAATGGACTATTTTACAGCTAAAAAAGAATTTATGGACTTGGAAAATAAATACTTCGGAGTGCATAAAATAAAGATGCTAGAAAGTGGTGGGAGCATCCCAATCGCAGACACTAAGGAAGTGCCTAGCGAAGTGATGGACTGTTTAAACAATGTAACAAATCCCCCTAAACCGAAAACAAAAAAAACTAAAAAAGGAAGCAATAAGTAATGGCACAAGCAACCAACTATAGCCCAACACAGAATATAGCCCTGTATAAACAGGATGAAGCTGTAGTTGGCACTCAAGTCGATGATAACGACTTAAAACGTATGCAAGTTACTAGCTTTACTATCCCCGAAGCTAGTGCACCTTTAGAAATGTCCTCGCAAAAAGCAGGGCAATTTTTCCAAGAAGCATCACAGGGGCGACATAATCTCGAATCGAAAATGTGGACTTTTGATACAACTCTAAGGGGTTCTAGTGGCAGTTTACAATGGATGGGCGATTCTTTGTTTGAGGATGGAGGAAATCCGTTCATATTACCCGAAAATTATGCTTTCCCTACTTCATTATACAATAAAGCTACTTCGTCGGGTGCTAAGACTAAGGATATACGTTTAGTCGGTGCTGGTGCTGGTTCGTCTGCATCTAATATGGAGATAAATGGCTGTATCTGTACAGGTGCAACATTTGGGCAGGATATTGGAGCAGAAGCGGGGGAAATGACCTTGACGCTAAACTGGGCTACGGGTTTTATGCCTGTGCATAGCTCTACAGCTATGGGGGGAACATCTACATACGATGAATATGTACCCACTAATATTAGGGATAATACTATAGCTACGACTGTACTAGATTCACAAGAGTTAGTAATACATTCGTGGAGTGTGAGCATAAATCGAACTATCGAACGTGTTGGTTTTGATACTGCTGTTACTAATAATCCACCATTCGGCTACGCTATGACAGGTGGCTGGGAAATTACTGGTAATCTAAATGTAATTAGAAATAACGATTATCACGATTTGCTAGGTGATTTTAAAGATAGTGCGCCAAAAGCATTAACGATTACTAATGCTACAGCATCGCTATTTACTTTAAGTTGCCCACAAGTGTTAATCAATGAACCAACTGTAGATAGTGGCGGTTCTATGCTTATGGCTAATATACCGTTTACAGTAGTTGCCCCAAATACAACAGGCACAGGAACGGTAATTAGTGTTAGCGCTACTGGGTGAGTAATTAGGTTTCAGTTTATGTTTAAACGGCTTTATATTATTCTACATTTTAAAGGATAAATATGGCAAATTTAGATAAGGAAGGTGCTAGCCCTCCAGCACCAAAATCTATTAAATATGGACTGAAACCATTTAATTTAGATGAACGCTGTGAATTTAACGATAAAGTTTGGGCACAGGCGGGCAGTACAGAAAACGGATTTTCATTTTTTGTCTGGGTTCTGCGTACTGCAACAGATTTAACCGATGAACTTATAGACGGTTTAACGGCTGAAGATATAGTAACTATGGCAAATGAAGTAATAGAAAAAGTGAATAAAAAAAAATAGAAATTGCCATATTGCGCCTAAATGTTAGGTTTTCTGCGTTAGGAGTGCCAGAGGATTTTAAGGGTTTTTCGGTTTTCCCTTATCTCGCACCAAGTTTGGTTAGCGGTAAAAAGGCAAAATTCAATAATTTGGATGATGTCAAAGAGGAAATGACTAATATAATGGCAAACAAGTTACACGAAGGTACTGGAAATATAGGGCGAGTTTTGTACGAGGGCTTGCCCTTTTTTGCAAATGCTAGTAATTTTGTAGATTCCGACAACCAGTTATTAATTAAAAAGTTTCAGTATTGCCAGCTAACTAATACCCCCCCTTTCCCATCACTAGACAAAACCCCCGCAAAAATAGTAGAGGATTTTACCACTATAGATAGTGAGATTAATGCAATACAAAAAGAAATAAAAACAGAAGGCGCTAATAATGGCAGTTAAAAACGAATATATATTAGTAACCAAAGCAGAGGGCGCAAAAAAAACCAAAAAGCAAATGGATGGGCTGACTGGTTCAGTTGGTGGGTTAGCTCTAAAAGTAGTTGGATTGGCTGGGGCATTTTATGCTGGTAAAGGTTTATTAAATGCGTTTGGTAATGCTGTTTCTGTGGCTGGAGATTTTGAAAAAGGGCTCAAAGAAGTACAAACCTTAACAGGTGGAAGTACGCAAGAATTTGCCAAAATGAGTAAAAGCCTTACGCAATTATCTGTAAAAGGTGCACAGAGCTTAAACGACTTATCTAAAGCCCAATATGATGTAGTTTCGGCTGGCTTTGCTATGAATAGGGTTGTAAATGGCGTAAGTGATGCTACACGCGTACTAGAGCAGTCTATGAAACTTGCTGTCGGGGGCGTAACAGATGTGGGCGTAGGGGCTGATTTATTAACTTCTGCGCTAAATGCCTATAAATTAGAAGCTATTGACGTAACAAGCGTATCAGATACTTTTTTCCAAACTGTTAAATTAGGTAAAACCACTATAGACGAATTATCAGCGTCAATGGGTCAAGTAATGCCGATTGCATCTGTAGCTGGGGTTAGCTTAGACGAATTAGGTGCTAGTATGGCTACTCTAACGGCTAGCGGTATTTCAACAGCCGAAGCTACCACCCAATTAAAACAATTATTTTTATCCCTATCTGCCCCAACGGACAAAGCCAAAGAAGCTATGAAGGAAGCGGGCATAGAAGTAGTTAAATTCGATGATGGTACTATGAATTTAGCTAGCACCCTACGGCAGTTTAGTGGTAAGTCATTAGAAGAACTTAAAGAGTTTATCCCGAATATTACCGCAATAAATGCAGTTGCATCTCTATCAGATAACATCCAATCCCTAGAAAATAATATAGAATCGATGGCAAATAAGGCGGGTGCTTCTGAAAATGCAATGGATACAATGGCGGATAGTTGGAATTTTCAAATAGATAAACTGAAGGCTAACTTTACTACAATGCAAATAGCTTTTGGGCAAGAAATTATTAAAAACTTAAAGCCTAAATTAAAACAAGCAAATAAAGAGCTAGAAGAATTGGGTAATATTGGCTGGGATAAGGTGGCTGAAACTATAGGTAAAAATACCCATCTAGTTACTAAGCCTATGGTCGCAATCGTAAAACGCTCATTGAAGCTACTTCCCCCTATGGTGGGCAAGATGTTCGAACTGGCAGGAAAAGGCGCAGTAGTAGCGTTTAAACTCGGTTTGGAAGGCTTCCAGTCTATTAGCTGGAAAGATATAATTTTCGGCGATTCGGATATGGAAAATGCTGTAGCTTTTGCTGATATAGTTGGCAGAGATTCCGCAACGGCTTTTATAAATTCTATGGGTAAGGAAGTCGATGGCGTAAATGATGTTTTAGCTGATATGTGGGCTAATGGTATGAGTGAGGAAGATATACTAAAAGTCTTTAAGGATGCAGGACTATCAACTTCTTTAGCCCAACAATTAATAGACGGGGCTGAAACTGGTTCGTCGGCTTCCGAATGGATAATACGAAACACTTTCGGCGACGCAAAACTAACCGAAAATCTAAACTTCGATAGCGAATTTGAAGCCATAGGTACATCATTTACGCAGGAGATGACAAGCGCATACAATGACATAACGGGCTATATAGCGGGTGCTGTTGGGGCTGTTCAAAAACAGGTTAAAGCAGACGTAGAATCATCCTCTAAATCTGTAAAAGACGGGGCAGACAAAAATACAGATTCATATAAAAACTCTGGCGAGCAGATTAGAAAGTCGGCTGGCGATTCAAATAATTACATAATACAAAAGGTTGCAGAGAGTGCAGGCTTTACAGAACAGACTTCTGGCGCACTTATTGAGAATCTAAAAGGAATGGGTACGGAATTTTCTGCATTTATACAGGGGCAGGGTTCTGAGCAAACGAACACAATGGTCGAAAATGTATCAAGTGGGTTAGAGATGGCTTCACAAATGGTATCTGAATTAGGGGGGGCAATACTTCAAGCTAAAGAAGCTGAGATGGAACAGGTAAGCAGAGATGAGGACAAAAAGAAAAAGGCTTTAAAGGATGAGTTTCAACGTGAAAAAGCTAAAATAATGATGATAAAAAACGAAGGGGTTAGGCGGGAAAAGTTAGCACAGCTAGAATTAAAATATTCAGAGGATATATCTAACGCTGAAAGTGAAGCAGACCAAAAACGTAGGGCAATAGCAAAAGAGCAATCGAGGATAGAAATATTAACGGCTGTAATTAATAGTGCACAGGCGATATTAAAGACAATGGCTACCATCCCTTACCCTGCTAATGTTCCATTGGCTATAATGCAGGGAATAGCTGGGGCGGTACAGGTAAATACTATAATGACTAACGCTAATGCAATGGCAGAGGGTGGAGATTTTATAACGGATGGAGCTACGAATATAATGGTCGGTGAATCGGGGCGCGAACGTGTAACCGTAACGCCTTTAGAAAGACGGGGGCTTGATTTTGCGGGTGGCGGTGGTGGTAGTGAAAGTATCCAAGTAAATGTAGATTTTAGCGGGAATATTTTAACGCAAGATTTTATAGAAAATGAGGTTATAGATACTATAAATGAAGCTGTACTACGTGGGCATAGCTTAATAGCTTCTGGGGTTCAGTAATAGTGTTTAAACGCAATATAAGGGAAGTAAATGCCTAGTATACCATCGGATTTAATAAATGAGTTAAAAACATCACCTAGAAAGCCAAAGGTGATAGTAGTGTTTAGCGATATTGGTGGAATCCCCAGACTAGCATTTGGGGAAACTCGTGGACAAATTTTTAAGGATAATAATACAGAATCCGAATGGATAAATAGCCACCAAAACGAATACCCTAACGAGGTGGGAAATCCCGAAGGAAACGAGCCATCTGGTAGCACTTTACCCGAACCTTTAAAATTATACCCTTTTTTAAAATCTGTAGGGAAAATAAAACATAAAGTAGATATAAAAAATAAAAAAATAGTCATCCCTAACGTAAGTATTAAAATGTTTAATCTCGGTATAGATAGGAAAATTTTTCACTCTACAATGTGGGCGGAAGGGCAATTTACTTACAGTTTACAGGATGAATTTTTGACAGATATGCTAGCTAATCCGTACTGGAAACGGGGGCTTGGCGTTTTGGGTACTACTGATAATGTTGATGTTCCTTTAGTTAGTGGTGATAATGATATTTTCAGCCAATTCGAAGACGGTTGGGGTAACGCTAGTATTTGGGGCAACCAAATCCTTTACAATATGATAGGAATGACTGTAAATATCTATTATTCTGGTGAATCTTCTATTAACCAAAAGACAAAGACAATATCGCTAGAGCGTTGTGCAAATATGCAGGATACTACAGTAAAATCATATAAGCAAGATACGAAATATGCTACGTTGCAATGCGAATCTTTTTTTAGTGAAATTGCCCAGAAGGATATTACCCTAGATACTTTTGATACTGATTTTGAGTCTTCAAATGGAAAATATAAACCATTGGTTTTTGGCGATGAGCGCTACCATACGCTATACCCAGAAATATCCATAGATGATGAAAGTGAAAGAGGAATAAAATTTAACTATCTGGATAATAATTTTTCCATTCCATTCCCAAGCTCGTTAAATAATTTGATATTGCTGGAGGGAGATAATGAATACACAGTACCGACTAATACACGATTTAAATCGCTAGTTTTTGGGGAAAAGGAAACTCATCTCGAGGGTCTGGATGGCGAATTTAAGCATAGAATACGCTCCTATGATGGGATTTATAACCAATGGACAGAGGCGGATGATGGACATAGAATTTATTTTAAGTTTAGAGATGATTGCTGTTCACAACTTACATCGTATTCAGAAGAAAATTTAATTTATGTAAGCCATAAGGAAATACCACGAATACAACCCGCTGTAGGTGAAACCTTTGCAGAAGGGTTATTAACAGATCCCTACGCTTTGCAGGTTTTCCCTATGCGTTCGCTAGCACACCAAGACAGAACCCAACTTGGAACTTTTGGGGTATTGTCAGAGATGGCAACTATTGTCAAAATAGATGGGGGATTTGCCGTAGAAGGTGGGCAAACCTTATTACAACTTAGCGACGCTTATGTTCTTGGTGTAAACTCTGGAGAGGCGGGTGATGGTTCTGTACATTGCCCTAACGCAAAAGGGGCTATACTTTCCGTAAAAATACTTACGGGCGACCATTCATCATACGAAAACAGCCTAGTAGATACGCACGTAGATATGGAATCCCATCTGGAGTGGTTTCCTTTTACTTTCCCAAGTGGTACTATGCCAGAGCAGAACTATATGAACAGGTTAAGCTCATATTTATTATCTATTACAACTGCTAACCCAAGATGCGAGGAAGTATTGCAGACTGTTTTCGATGTGAGTCTAATTTGGACAGAATCGCAATTTCTTGAAGGTATGCCTGTTGATAGCAATGGCTTCCCTAGCCTATTGGATGATGATATTATTTCAGCCATAACGCATAAATTTTGGTTCGATTTAGTATATACTTCACAACTTACAGGGGGGGATATTCAGACTAACGAAAACGGAATGTCTAAAAAAGTTATGCTACGCGAATGGACAGACGATGATGATTGGCTGACCCAAGAACCAGCCGAAGAAGGTTTCCCTATATATGACAGGTGGGATATAAATGATTTTATGCAATATGACAACGAATACTATGCCAATGATATTTATCAACAGCTTAACAGCGGTGAGGAAATTTTCAATAGCCATTTAAATTTAAGAATAGTACCCAATAGCGGGTATGGTGTGTCTAATGAAGAATTACCCCATAACCAATGGTCGTCATATAATTCAACAGAAAATTTACCACTCAATGAAAATAATCAAGATGTTTACGCTGTAGCAAACGTCGAACTATTTTTGGAAAAATTAGCCCTAACGCATCATTTTTTAAAACCCGATTTACTAGATAGCGTAGATAGAATGTACGTTAAAGGGGATGGGTTTAGTATGTTAGAAGAAGCAGACTATTTACCTACTATTGTCGATTATAGAAATATGCCAATGATGCAGGTAGCCTATTTGTGGAGAAAAACGCTTGGGATGCAATTTATGGGCGTGGGTACTTCTGACTATAAATACCAAATTATATATCAAGCTTTAAACCAAGATGGCACAATAAATCAGCTATACCCTAGCACTTCAAATTATACAATTAGTGAACCAGAAACCTTACTGTCAGCAACAGAGAATATATTAAAACATACTAACAGCTTCCCATTTTTAATGACCACAGGGTCAAAAGAAAAATTAGCCAGTTTTTTGATAAAAGACACGTATATAGGAAATGAAACTATGTACGATTTTAGGTTAATCGATATGGACTATTTAAAAATAAAAGTCGAAACCACAAAAATAAAAGATATATGCACAGGGGCAGAGGTTATATATGGCGGGGATAAATACGAATTAGGTTTAGATAAGATTTTAAAAACAGATACGGCAACGGCGCAAGATTATTACCCAGATTATGACTATGATTTTTATAATACTACGCAGGGCGCTGGTCATCAAGTATTGGAATGTCCAAATATCAACAGCCTAGAGGAAGCAAACCGATATAGGGATTTTTATATTAAAAATAATTGTAACCAAAAAATAAAAATAAAAATGACTTTACCTTTAAAGTATATCGATTTACATATAGGTTCGATAATCAGATTTGATTATTTGCCAGAGGATATGCGTGTTTTAGGGAAGGATTATACTACTTCGTGGTATTCTCAAATGATAAACCCTAATATCTATTTTGACGAAGATGAAATGGATTTCAGCGAAATACCCGAAGAAGGTAGCTTCTTCCAGTATGACGAACCGTTTAAACAGTCTGAAATTAAAATAAATGGGCAATATTTTTTACCGTTTTTTGTGGTTAATAAGTGTGATTATTCTATAGATTCTGTGGAAATTGAAGTATTGCAATTAATGCACTTAAAAGATTATCTAGGTGCGCCCCCACAGCCTTGCGATGATGGGGTCTGCTACAACCCAGACGAAGTATTTTTTCCTGTTGAGGGTTGTACGATTCCTTATGCTACTAATTATTCATTTACTGCGAACCAGCCTACGAATAGTATATGTGAATTTACTAGCTCAACGGAACAAGTACCCCCCGCGTATTTAGATGATAATAATGTAATGCGTGCTGGGTGGGTTGATATAAAACTAAAGCACGGACAGTTAGTTATTCCCTACGAAGATAATACAGAAACATATTATACGAATCCCATACTGGCAGGCTATGAAAATCCCGAACACCCGCAAGCTACTCGCCGAATGACAACCTTAGACACTATTCCCAATCAAAAACAATGCTCAACAGATAGCCATCTAATAAAGTGTATAAACGCTGGCGGGGTTGTAGGCGACCACGAAACTAACGACCCGATTAATGACAAGAGTCATTATTGGACGTATCCCTATATATACGCAAATGTATTACGTGCTTCACAGTATGATACAACTGAATATGCCCACTTTTACAGTCTTAATCACGGCATCGATAATAGTGGGGCGTGGTCATTAGTAAAATTTTCCGACCTTATAAACAACAGCCAGCCAAACTATATTGTAAACATTTCGAAGTACCAGTCCTCCAATATATGGGTTGGGTTTACTGTACTAGATGGGTTTTATAATGACTTCGAAAAGTATTATATTTCGCTTTTACTTTGGTATAGGTATTATGTAACGCAGGATTATTTCGCTATACCTAATATTGGTTATGTACCCGACGGGTCAGACGTAACTATCGGAGATTATATAAATAGTTGGGGTATTGTTAAGGATGGAGATTTTTACGTTTATGAAGATGGGGGAGGAAATGCAACCGTAGGGGCTAATTCACTTATAGATGCTTATGAAACTTATATAGCACCCATATTAAATGCGCTTGGCGGGGGGGTTGAACATATTAACGAGCTATTTACTACCCCTAACCACACCCTAAAAGATAAGGGCGAGCACATTATGAAGGCAATAGCTGAAGATATTTTAGATAATCTACCTACAGATGATTACTCGTTTGGCGTTTCAACTGAAAGCCCCGTTACGGCAGGGGGCGAACCTGCTAAAATGCTTTGGCAGTTTAATTATTCCCAACGAGTGGGGGTTTATACAGATTACGATGAATTGCCTAATGGCAACGATAGCGAGGAAGTACGTGTAGCATTGGACGGGCAACAGTATGAAAACGCTTGGGGCGTGCCTATGGGAAGGCTTGGGATCGAAGGGGCAACAACCGATACAAAGTACGTAAATAATAGTAGCCAAGATTACAACTGGGTGAGTTATCGCAAGATGCACGGGGAAAACCCCGATAATTCTGATGCAGATTTTGATACAGATACTAAATTAAGAATAGGCAACCCACTAGGAACGCTCTACGAAAACGCACAAGGGCACGCGGACGGGCTTCCCCAGAGCGATGCAGGGCTACCAGTTTGTGCCGTACAGTACCGTTCACACAAAAACCCATACCAAAACCAAACAGATTTATATGATTTCGTAGCTTTAGCGACCGAAAATTTTGGGTTTTGCTCGCATCCTTATCAAAAATTTCAAGTTTTGAGAACCGCTGGTGGTACTGAAGGGTATTTGCCTGCGGGGCTATTAAATATAAAGAATAACAACGCACATTCTGCTTTCGAATATATTAGGATATGGAATTACAGCACAAGCCCTATCGATATACCGTTTAACAATACGTGTTATGAACGGGCTTGGGATAGTAACACAGACCCCGCATTATACGGCGATTTCGTATATGAGGCGGGTGATATTAATTTAGATGGGTTTGTTAATGTTTTAGATGTTGTACAAATTGCAACCTATGTAATAAACCCAGCAAATTTTCCCTTAACAGATGAGCAGTTTGCTGTCGCTGATGGTTTTACAAATGACGGAATTATAAACATACTAGATATAGTTTCTGTAGTACAATCAATATTAAATATAGGGTAAGTAAATGGCTTCTTTTGGTAACGAGGTAAGTAGTAGGGTAGAGATAGAATACGGCAACGGCGATATTTTTTTTAAAACAGAACCATCGAAGGTAATAAATGGTATACAGATTTCATATACAGGTTTCCCGACAATTACAATAAATGAAATAGATAACTGGGTATTTAAAAAAGGTACTAATATTTTTATTGGGTACTTCAATAGCGCAGGCGAAGGCTATATGGAAAAAAATATAGCAACATACTATGGCGATTTAGATATAGAAAAAATAATAATATGCGATAATAAATCTATGCCATATAAAGTTAAAGTAACTAAAATTTCTGGAAAAGCCAAGCTAGATAAATCTAATTGGAGTACAGACGAGAACAAAGTACAATACTTGGGCACTAATAAAAATATAAGAAAACCCGAAGGGGGGCTAGAACGTGGCAGATAAAACCTTTATTAAAAAACCTATCCTATATTGTGATTTTTTACAATATTTTTCAGCCATTCAGAATACCACCGCTAATTCTGGTGGATGGCAATATACCCCCCCCCATAATATTGATTATTTAGGGTTGCAAACCCAAAGCCCTAGAAAACGATTTACGTTCCAGTCGGGTGCAGGCGAAAACTACTATAACCCGTTTTTTTCTCTTTCAAATATAAGGGTTTCAAAGAAATTTTTAAAGCAAGCCAATTATCTAGCTATTTTTGGGCATACATTGGCTTCAACGGGTACTGGTATCGAAGTTTCTTTTCATTATGAAAATACCCAAGTAGGTAACTGTATAACTAGCCCATTAGCTAACGGTGGCACGGGTACTAGCGTGGAAGGAGATGATTACAATTCCACAGGATTTACCTATGATGGGTTCAGCTTGCTAACTATATTGCCATTTTTTACCGACCCTACTGGGTACGTCGATGAAATTAGATTTTATTTCCATAAAAACGATAACCCTGTTTGGGGTTATAATTTAGATGTGGCGGGTATATCGCTTGGGAGGTCATTCGTATTCCCTACCCCTGTAGATTTATCCTCTAAAGTTACTTTTTCAAACGATAACGTAGATAATATTAAAAGCCCGTCGGGGCGTGAGTTATACAAAGTAACGACAGATGGGCGAGAAAATCACGGGCAATTTATACCATTTCAGTATTATAAAAACGAATATGAAGGCTTCCACTCTAGCGGTACGTATGCTATGGAAGTAGGTAAAAGAACCAGTAGGGCTAATTTCCAATTCCAAGTATCTTACCTAGATGATGACAAAATAATACCAACTTTCGATGGAGCTTTTGACCAAAAAAAGGCAGATGATGACTTCGGTGCTAACTATTTTGAAGACCATCTAGGGGGCGACGGAACTATAGGGGATGTGGATAATATCGGTGCGCTTATGAATGTAACATATAATGGAAAGCTACCTATGATGTTAAACGCTAACAGTCTTAGCCTAACACCCGATGGAGAATTTAAAAACGATAAATTTTACATCGTAAAAAACAAGAAAAAAGAAATATCATACACACCCATATCGCCGAATTTATATAATATAAAGTTTGATTTAATCGAAACTTGGTGATTTTCCACACCGTTTAAACACCCCAAATAGTTAAATTTTTTTATTATAACGATAAAATTGCACGTAAAGTAATACTTTAACTGCTTTACTATCTCTCCTTATGAGAATCGGTTTCTCACTTTTTAGGTCTGTATATACTATATAAACACTAAAGTAGCAGGAAACGGCAATTTTAGCCCTCAGAATTAAAATCACAAAAGTCAAGCATTTTTTATATCCCTCTATAATTCAACTGTTTAAACGAACCCACTAGGAAAACTTTTTTTATTTATTTTAATTATTTATTTGGTTTATATAATATAAACTGTATTAGATTTCAATAGCGCAGGGGCGCTACGTTTTTTGAAATTGTTGTTGAGGGTGGGCGAGCAGGGAGAATCGACCCCAATAGACAACGGCACACGCCACAGACATTAGTAGGTGCTTCTGATGTATAAATGACACAGAAGATGAACAAAGAGCCTAACCGTGTAACACCAAGCAGTATCGGGATTGTAGAGAGCGTTTTAGGAAACAGACTATTATAACCAAGTGCTAGCGAAGCCCACCTATTAAAAGGGGGCTACCCTTAATGCAGGCTATGGCGGTTGCAACCCCGTATAAGAAATGCAGAGCAAGGGCAAAAACAAATAAAACTAAAAGGAATATATATTATGGAATACAAAAGCGAAGCAGTTGAAAAAGTACAAGTAAGGGTAGAAGAAAATGTTAATACTAGAGGTGATGGTTTAAATTATACTAATATAAAAATAGACCTACCTAGTGGAAAAGGAGTTTGGATTACTGTGGCAGAACACGAATTAGACGGACACGAGTGGGTGAGTGAAAGGATAAGCGTACACACCGATAAGCCTAATACAAATATTACCAAAAAGAAACAAACTCATAAGAATACCACTTGGACAGAGATAGAGCAAGACGATAAAAGTTTACTTACTGTTTTCCATTAACCCTTAACCCTGCCCCCTTAATTGGGGGCAACCCTTAAACTAGCCTATGACAGTTGCAAGCCTGTATAAATAGTGAGCAAGGGCAAAAATAAATAAAATAAATATAAGGAATAACGATAATGGATAATGAAATAATAGCAATTTATGAGAAATATTTAGACAGGATTTGGAATGACTTATCTAAGGATGACCAAATAAGGCTTGAAGGTCATTTTAACGGGATTATAAATGAAATTGATGAATGTTTAGAGGGAGAGGAATAAAATGGATTATTTATATGATTGTATCTTAAAGTCGCTAGCATATACCGATGGCTTAGTACGTGATAGTGAAATAGCAGTAAGCAATAAGTACGAATACATAATCGTATCAGTACCTAAAAAATACGGTAAAAAGATTATGGTTAATTTCTGCGATTTGGTTTGTAAGTATGTTACGGCTGAATACATACTAGACAATACTAATCACGATGAACTATTCGTAGTGCAGTTTAAGCTAAAACGGGATTATCTTGATGGTGATTTTAGGGGGGATAAATAAGATGGCACGTATTACTAGAGAAGAATGGCTTAACAAGATGGCAAGAGAATTAAATACTAAAGTTTTTAAGCCTGCTGGCCATCCTTTAAATATGAAAAAGGTTAGAATTAGTTGCGGTTATCCACCTAAAGGCGGACACGCATTTAATAAAACTATAGGGGTTTGTTTTAGTGATTTAGTTAATGGCTATAATGAAATATTTATCCACCCCGAATTAAGCAAAAGTATCCGCGTAGCTGATGTGTTGGCGCACGAGCTAATACACCATAAGTTAAATTGCAAACACGGACACGGCAAACCGTTTAGAGATATTGCGGTAGCTATTGGACTTAAAGGACAGATGACCGCTACAGTAGCAGGGTCTGAATTAAATAAGACGTTAAAGGCTTTAGCTAAAAAAATCGGCAAATACCCGCATAAGGCTCTAAATTATGTTGGCAAAAAACAAAGCACTAGGCTGAAAAAAGTTTACTGCCCAGAGTGTGCTGATTATGGAACGCAATATATCATAAGAATGAGCCAGTCTACTATAGACCATTATGGTACACCTACTTGCCCCGTCGGTCATTATATGGAGCAGGACTAAGCAAAAACACGGGAAGCTATGATAGCTAAACGTGATGGCTGATATGGTTACGGCAAGGGTCAATCGAAGCCCTAAGCTGGGGCGGTTCAATTCCGCCCATAGCCACTATAGTAAAATTAGGGGGTGCTGAAAGTGAAAGCGGGTAAAATATCTGGACACCCTTACACGCTAAAACTCAGCATCCCTGCCCTATTAGAGAATTAATCTCTATTTTGGAGAATTAATCTACTGGTTCTTGTTTTTTAACTAAAAATATTGTAAGGAAATATAAAAATGGCAGTTAATTTTATTGATGATTTAAATACTGTAAAGTGCGGGGGTTGCGAAAAAACCTCCACAATGTGTAAGCCTATTAATTACCACGAATGGGCTAGGTGTGATGCGTATGGAATTTATACAGGACTATTCTGTAATGACTGCTACGATAGCGAACGATACCCATACCGCAAAGACAATTACCACGACCCAGCTTATGCTGGTGAGCGATTAGATGAGGACTATTAAAATGGGAAATGTATTAATGTTTATAAATCAAACTTTCAAACATAAAGGTTTCGTTATTGATATAAGATGCGAAGCAGACCATAATGATGCTAGTACGGTTAAGGCTTACCATCATATTTATAGTGATGATGGTACTATGGTGCTGGCTAATATAACGCCGTACGACACCAGCCAACTAACTGTAAAAATGTGGATAGACGCAGGTATGCCCAAACGTCAATGGGTAAACGGTGTGTCTGTACCATTCACGCGTGAAGACTTGGAAATTCTACTAGAACTAAAAGAGGATATATAATATGTGGATTTATGATATAGTACAGGTATTAAGGCTAAGTATAATTCAAAACCCTTTTATTATGGGGTTTTTTATTTTTAGTCTTGGGGTTGCTATGGGTCAATTCTATAGCAGTCTATGTGATTATCTTAATGCAGAGTAATGGGATGGCAGACTATCAAACTGCCACCCCATATACACACGATAAGGATAACCATCGCTGAAAATGGTTATGGTAATATAAGTTAAATAAGTTTTATATTTATTACTTATTTAGTTTATAAAATAAAAACAATACACAATAAGGAGTAGTATGGTAAAAGCTGAAGACTTGCTATTACTGGCGAAACCCACGCCTAATAGCGAAAAAAAGTATAGAGTTGGGCGAGTTTATGATAATAACAATGGGAAAGGCACGGCACTTACTTATGTCGATGCCCGTTATGTTATGGACACGCTAGATAGTGTTGTCGGCGCAGGTTGCTGGGCTGATAAGTATGAACGAATAGGTAGTGTACTTTTTTGTACAATTACTATTACTTTTGTTAATGAGCTTGGTGAATTAGCCACTATTAGTAAAAGTGATTGCGGAACTGAAAGCAATGTAGAAAAGGAAAAGGGTGAAGCTAGCGACGCGTTTAAACGATGTGCGGTTAAATTTGGCATAGGTCGTGATTTATATTCACAGGGTACTATTTTTATCAGTAACGGGGATGGGTTAGAAAATAAAGGCGGTAAATGGCAAATGCCTTTTAATTGGAAGCCGTCAGCCGTTGATAATATTGCTCAAGATAACTGGGTTACGGATAAGCAGAAGGAACGCTATCAAGAGTTACTAAGCCACCCATTTTTCAAAGGAAAAAAACAGGACGCTAATAATTATTGGCGTAAAATACAAACAAAAGCACAAGCAGATGCGTATTTAAAAACTATGGAAGATAGAGTAACGACGCACGACGCTAAAAATAAGGATAAATAATATGACAATAGAAAACCCTTTC
>Ga0208669_1000130_pt1 | contig 33113 bp, 68 predicted proteins | sample 21_taG_FD_184095 | JGI IMG/M metagenome (GOLD analysis project Ga0208669, IMG submission 184095) | Marine viral communities from the Subarctic Pacific Ocean - 21_ETSP_OMZ_AT15319 metaG (SPAdes) (version 2) | ecosystem: Environmental > Aquatic > Marine > Oceanic | place: Pacific Ocean | collected...
TGTCCGTATGCAACATCTCGTTTAAATTCAGATGTTCTCGTGATGCCTTGGTCTGCAAAGACTTGTTCGTCTATTTGTGAATACATAACACTTACTAACAATAATGGTAAGTATTTCATTTTTCTCTCTGTTGTTCGATTCTCTTTTTCTTCTTGTATTTCTTTATTGTTTGTTTCTCGTCTAATTCCCAAATAAGACAAGCTCCTAAACAAATAATGATTAGAGGTGCCCAACTCATAATATTTCTATTTCGGTTCCAATACCTCTCTTATCATATTGTGTTCCAACTACTATCGTATAAAAACCTGGTTCTATGTGAGATGACCATTCCGTTCTATATAATTTCCATGTATATGTTTCGATTCGGTTTCTTCCATCCCTATGAGGACTCAATGAGATAGGAGTTTGATGTACATTCTTTCCATTCTCATCAAACATGAACAACTTGGTTTCTTTTCTCTTGACTTCGTATCTGACCTTTACACAAGGTCCTCCTTTTCTATCATAGTCCAACCAAGCTACAATTGGATGTTCATCGAAATCTACTAATGATGGGGTTACTACTTTGGGTTTAGAATCCTTTTCAGGTGCGAATATCACATATGCTAAACATATAAAGATTCCACCATACAAAAGTAATTCTTTTATTTGATTACTCATATTATTGTGCTATATATCTAATTGGTTCCTCAGATAATTCAAATGATGTAGAATCATATGTGTAATAATAAATCTCATCGTCACGCCTATGATGAAAGATAGCAGGTTCTTCTGCATCAATCAAACTAAACTGCCATTCGTTATCCTCATCAGGTACACCCAATGTTAAAGTTATCTTGATATTACGAGTTCTACCCATGACTGTAAGTGGATTATAAGGCCACGATTCATTTCCAGTTTCAATTAGTTTATCACTAGCGTAAGATTCACACCCTGCCCATATTGTATCTACAGTCGTCTTTTCGGCTGATACTGCCGCTGAGTTTAGAACAGCGGACATCTTAGGAACTGCAACTGCAGATAATATCCCTAAGATGACCATGACCATTACTAATTCTACTAAAGAAAAACCTTCATTCATTTTCTCTTTCAGTATTTTTTTTATCATTTTATTGTCCTTCCAAATCTGGTCTATACACAACTTGATTTGGTTGATATGGTGGATTGGAATACCCAATCACACCCGTTGATGAATTATAAGTCCAAACTGCTAGACTATCTTCTTTCCTACGATGAACTATTGAATTTTTGTAGTCGTTACTTGCTTCACCAGTAAAAATCCAATCACTATCGTCCATCTCTACCATCAATGTGGTATTTGATTTGTCGTAGGATTGTGGTACTTTGTTTAAAGCATCAAATGGATTATCAGGCCACTTTTGGACACCAGTATCGATAAACTCTTCTTGACTATAAGTATCTAAAGCAGCGACCAAATTAATTAAAACTCCTTGTTCGGAAGCTGCTTCGGATTGTCGGACAATGTTAGTAAATCTTGGTATCGAAACTGCGGCTAAAATTCCAATGATTACCATTACCATAATCAGTTCGACTAAGGTAAAACCATTTTTTTTAGTTACCACTACTTAGACTTTCTCTGTTTCCTAAGAATCCAGTTGTGTCTGCATCTGTTCCTGTGTTTACTCCTGCGTCGTATTCCCACTTCCATCTTGAGTTGTCTGAGCGTTGGTGGGTAATGTAAGCTGGGTCACCATCTACAAATGTCCATTCATTATCTGTGTCGGCGTTTGTACCATCATCAGTATAAGTCTGTGGTTTGTCTTTAAGTGCGTCAAAAGGGTTATCTGGCCATATAGCTCTTCCACTATCTATGAGTTTATGAACTCCATAGTTTTCGAGTGCTACACCAATATTACTGACGACAGCATCTTCAGAAGCTTCTTCAGCTTTTGTAATGGTCTCCAAGTATCTTGGGATAGCGACAGCTGATAATATACCTAATATTATCATTACCATGATTAATTCAATCAAGGTAAATCCGTCTTGGTTATTTAGTTTCTTCATTTTCTTGTCCTTTCAGGTTTGTTATTAAGAATTAAGGTACTAAAGTTTTATGTAGTTTAGATGGGTTCTCAGTATCTATCACAACAAGAACAGGTGCTTGTGCTGATGTACCACTACCACTTCCTGGTATGATTAGGTAAGCGTATGAACCATCCTGAAATGGTGAGGTTAAACCATTGTTACCAAAGTCTGATTTGAAATCAAGAGCACCAATTTCAGAGTTACCATCGTAACCAACTGATGTTTCAAGACTCATCCAATCATTTTGTAATGCGTCATCATCATCGGAAGATGGTGAGAACACATATACGAATTCACTAAGGTCATCTGTATAAGATTCTTTTTGGTCAAGGATAGTTTCTACATATGCTTCAAGTGTTTCGTCTGTAGATGCACCTTCGGATAAATCAACTCCACCTACTGCGACATCATACTTCTCTTGTCCTGGAAATCTTCCTTTACCTTCTTCAGATAGTGTTTGGTTATAAAAGTTGTTTGCTACAGTTAAGATTTTATCAATGTTTGCCATTGTCTTTTTCTCTTTAGCTCCTGCACCAACTGCACCAAATTTTGGAGCGGCTGTTGTTGCTAATGTAGCCATCATTGCAGTAGTAACAGCGAATTCAGCTAGTGAATTACCATTAGTACTTTTTAGTTGTCTCATAAAAGATTTTACGAGTTTTTTTATTGTTTCGAACATTTCAGTTCTCCTTGTTTTGTATTTTCTAATAGATTCGAATAACCTATTCCTACCTATATGGTACAATAACTGTACCAAAGTACCCTAATTTTTAAAGTTTTTTTTATGTTACAATATTGTTGTACTTAGAAGTGGGCAATAAAAAACCACTTGAATAAGTGGTTTTTTATGTAGTGTATTATTTTGTTACCCTATGTAACATTTTGTAATACCATTATGTTACAAGAATGAACCCGTACTTTGAGTATCAATCATACCATTATTTAGATATTCAGTAGAAAGATTCTGATGATATTTTTTCATCGTGTTAACAATTCGAGTAATGTGTTGTGTTTTGGAACCACTCATCTCACGAATCATAATGTATAGGGCTTTCTTATTGAAGTTTTCAATATGTTCAGACCTTCTGAATATTTCCAATACAGAATCAGCAACCAATATATCTTTCTTTCTCGTAAAAACATTAGTGATATTGTTTTCCCAATACTCAATAAATTGATTTACATACTCTCTGACACTTTCATTTTCTTCAGCCGTATTCATCTCGTCTTTATTTTTCTTATTCCAATCTAACACATCCAAACCATCATGTGATTTATAATGAGCGTAATTCTTATTATTGTGAAGAATTAAATAGTTTTTAGCAACAATACTAAAGTATGAGAAAGCCTTTCCCTTACCTTCTTTGAATTTATGCATATTCAATACCAAAAATGATATTACTTCTTGTTTAACTTGTTCACTTGAAACATCAAAGTAATAAAACTTAAATGTATGAATAATATTCTCACACAACTTATCAAAGGCCCTTCTTATATGGTCGTTGTAAATTCTTTCCTTCATATAAGCCCGTTCCTCTTTATTGTAACGGATTATGGCATCTTCAGTTACTTGTGTAAAGTAATATCTTGGTGAACCTTTTTTAGCTTTTCTTGGCATTTGTATCCTCTTCTATGTATTGGTTTAATTCTTCAATTGTTTCTTTAATGGATGTAAATATACTACCGATTTCGTCATCTGCTTCAAAATGACCAGTAGAATCTATTGTTTGGATTTCCTCATAAGTACTAGCTACTCTGTCACTAAAGTCTTCGACCCAAGTTTCCAATAACTCTACCTTACTAAGTAAATTCCATATAACATAACTCTCGGTAATAAAAATTACAACCAACAAACCTAAAATAATTTCTAATATCATTATTCTTCCTCGACTACTTCGATTGACATTAGCTCATCACTACCTGGTCGTTCATTTTCCAAATCCCAATCTAAATCCCAAACCCAATCAGGATAATCACCATCTTCAGCTTCTTGAAACTCTTTTAATTGTTCTTCGGTAACTTCTGCTCTGTACCAAACTTCATTTTCTTGTACTTCATATTTTTCTAATATTGGCATTTAACTTTCCCCAAAAAGTTCGTCAAACAAATCTTGATGTTTAGACTTCTTTTCTTCTTTTTTAGGTGCAGGTTTATCAGTACCCACACTTATGTTCTTGATTTTATCTAAACGAGCTTCCATCTCTTCTTTCTCATCTTCGTCACCTCGTTTCCATTCGTCATACTCGGCTTGTGTTGCCATATGGTCAGCCCAATGTATGATGTATGGCATATGATTTTTTAAGGAACGACTTGCATCAAACACTTTCATATAGTATGTGTTTGCCTCGTCATATAACCCATCAGATACCTTGATAGCAAGAGTTTCTTTCATATTAACCTTAATACCAAAGTGTTGTAATATAAACAACGCTCTGTCGGTTACCCTCATATTATCTATATCTGTATTGTGTGTAAAAACCTCACCAAGAGTCTTTCTTCTCCAATCATTATCTTGAGGAATATAATACTCTGAGTTTAAATCTCCAACCTTACCCAAGTCATGGTGCATGGCAGAAAAGATTAATTCTTCATCCGTCCAATCTTTATAACCACCAACCTTTTCATAGGTCTTGGATACTTCTAATGCTGTTTCAACCACATGAAGAACATGATTAACATAACCACCAGCGTAACAATAATGGTATTCTTCTTTACCACTTGCTGGAGCTACAACCATTCTATCTTCAAAGTATTTATACATCTCCAAGAGTTTTTCCTTTCGGTCACCCTCAAATGTATCTTCTACGAGTTGTAACAGCTTTTCCCAATTACCAAGTAATTGTTCTTCTGTTAATTGTTTCATTTATAACCTTTTTAATTTCTTCTTATCTATAGTCATCTTGTGTTGATAACAACCTTCCGTTTGAACTACGGTATATTTTTTACCACCATCATGAACTTCTGTACATTGATATGCTGGTTCGAACTTTCCAATCTGAACATTAGTAGGATACACCCAATCACCAACTTCAATTGGTTTATCTGAATATTTGTATGCCTTTTTTCTGCCTCTTTTAGCCATCTTTGACTCCTTATTTATGATTTATTATTTTGTATTAACTGTAAATTGTCTGTCCAATTCATCTTGTAGATGTGGACATTTTCATATTTGTATGGTTCTACATGCTTGGATTCTAAAATATCCACAACATTAACCCATTTAGGATTCATAGTATCTCTTACTTGATACACTCCATCCTTAGTTTCAGTTCCCTTTATTAAAATGAAATCACCATAGTCAAATGGGCCACCCCATCTTTTTAAAAGATTTCTCGACAGAGCTACAAACTTATATTCGGAAGCTAAATGTATCCTAATCCTTGTTCCATCTGCAGTTATGTCTGGTGTTTTATCGGTCTGTGGATATACAGGTTGGTACATTGTGACATCAACCTCGATACCAGACTTATAAAACTCGTGAAGTTCTTCATGTAGTTTTTGATTCATTACCATTAATGAATCACTTGATTGTTTATACATACTTGAATGTTTGGTCATCATACTTGTTGAGATGTACCCATTCATAAAAGTTACAAACACCATCCCCGCGATAGCTGTAGTTGTACTTATAGTTTTGTTTAACATATTATTATACCTCGTTTTGATATTAGAAATTACTAAAAAAAGCAATCAAAGTCAAGCTATTTTTTATAAAATATAAAAATAGGCTCATACTTTAAATAAGTCCCATTAACCTTTACCGAGTTTTTGACATTAGATTGGTCAACTCCGACCATTGAAGTCATCAACATTTTGAGTTTACCTTGATATTCTCCACCGAGGTTTTCGATTATATCGATACTATCTTGTTCAAGATGGTGGTATTTATCTTTACCGATTTTGATATCGGCGATGTTCCATAATAAATATCTATCATTCCTTAAACTTTGATATGCATTAGTTAATGTAGGTTTAAGGAAGTTGTCTCTCCAATCATCATACTTAGGATATGCCTTAAATGATTGTTCTTCATCTTCACTATATTGTTCTCTATCAAAGTAAGGTGGTGATGTAAACACCATATCTAACTTACCTTTGTATTGTTGAAAATCAGGATGGTTTCCAATGTGTTCACTACCTTCTTGAAAATAGTGAAATGTATTTTTTTCTTCTTCCCAAAAATTATTACTTTCTAAAACCTCATTGTTAAAGAAATTAGCAACATATTCATACCTTGATATACCTACCTCATCAATAAAATTATCTGTGTTTGGGTCTGTTCCAATATAATGTATTCTTTTTAATGAAGACATAGCACCTAATATTCTACCACCCCAACCACTTGATGGGTCGTAGATATTTAATTGTTTGGGTTCGAGTTCATTGATATTAATATGGTCTGTAAATCTTTCATACAAATATCTGGCTGTCAATGGTGGAAAGTTTACAGCAGGTTGTCCTAATCCTAATCTAAAAGCTTGTATACCAGCTGGGAATAACTTCAACTTAATTTGTTTGGGCCCCCTTAACACATTCCTAACCAAGAATTTATATGTATCACCATCTAATTCTTTTGGTAGATTGGTTTTATGTTTATCATCTAACTTCTCTACTTCCTCAACTGATAAAGTCTTATACATACTTTCGACAGCGTTATGTTTGTGTTGTACGATAAAGAAGTTCTCTGGCATTTCCTCACCATCTAAAACACATTTAGACCAATTATACATTGAATCTCTTTTTAATATTCTCAGTATAACCTTTTCAAACTTATGTTTATACTCATCAGTAAACCAATCATAGATACTACCATTCTGAACACGAGTCTTTAACATTGTTGGAAAGAATTGATTAACACTACTAGCATGTTTATTATAATTCTTAATTACATTTTTATTACCATCATCATCGTGGATTAAAAATTTATTGTGAACATCATACTCTCTAAGTTTTTTAAAGTTCTTTTTTATAACTTTGGTATTGGAACCGATAGTTGGTGGAATACCCTTATCATCCCATTCAGATATAATAAAACTTCTAAGTTTTTCAATCCATTCAGAAGTTTCTTTTTCGTTCATATATAGTAATTCCTCAAAGTTGATGTTTACATCACTTTCAAGCAAATTACTTCTTTCATAATAGTATTTTTTCATATATAGAATTTACAACTTTTTATAACCATTTACAAGTGTTTTCTTGCTGTTTTGTGGAGGTGTGGGGATTCGAACCCCAGTCCTGTCTATTATCAATATTAAGTCATTCACAGTTTAGTTAGGTTACTACCCTCTGAGAAGTTACCTACAAACCACCAACTATTTTCCGAGATAGTTCCGTACACATTTTATACTCGATGTGGCCGTGAGTTGATGTCTAACTTATTTTATGACCGAGTGTTAGACAACTCAGTAACTTAAGCAGCGTATGCGTAAGTTGGTTGGGAATCACCAATTGGTAATTCAACCGAGTAGTCATACTCAGCCAAATGCCAATCTATCACCAACCCGTCTAGCGATTCATCGCCAATTAGGTTTCGTTGGGTTTTATTTAAGAGTTTACCCAAACTCTACTGCACTTAAATATCAACCAATACCAGTCGATTTCCAAGTTCACCCCCATATTAAATATCATTGTTCTTCATCAAAATATTCCGAGAAATCATCTCCCTCTCCCTCGTATCGTAAGGTTTCGATAAGTTCACGAACTAAATCCCAATCTTTACTTTCAAGGGCCTGTCTTAAAGCCTCGATTATTTTTTCTACTGACATATGTGTATCTCCTAATACTTAATGTATAAGTATTATGCCATATAGTTTTTCTTTATAGAATCAAGCACTTGATTCCACTCTATTGGCTCATCGTTATTCTGTTGTGATTTAATATTTTCCATCGTTTCCTTAAAGTCAAACTTTGTATTTCTTATATAAAATATCATCAACCACAACCCAAAGGATTGAATTAATGTAATGTTTGGTAATCCAAATATAGTTGGTATCAACCAATTCCACATTAAATAAAATGGAACACTTGCCACTAATACTATACAAAATAATGTAAGTAATATAAAAACTAAAGCAAGCACATAAGATAATATACTTTTTAAAATGTTACCCAACTAAAACCTCTTTCTTTGGTTTATCTCTGACATAACCATCGTCTTCAAAATGTTTTTCTAAAACTAATAGGTTCTCTTCTGCTTCTGATAATTTAGAAGTCCACTCGTTTATCTCATTTAATATCTTTGAGTGTTCCCCTATACCTACTGATTTTTGAAAATACAACTCCAATGTTGCTATTGCTTCATCTTTTTGTGCTGTCCAATAAGAAACAGCTGCTTTATAAAAATGACTCATCTTTTACTCCCTAATCCATTAAAAATATTTCTTGTGAGTCTATCAATGTAGACTCTATACTCCAATATAATTTCATCCAACTACCACTACCCTTATTTTGCATTACTTTTACAGGTGTTAATGTGTTGTAGAAATAACCTAAACTATCAACCATAGAAACTTTATCTGTTGTCCATCTCAATGTATCTACATTTACATCCATCGTATCTCTGTTACCAAAGTTATCATACCATATAGCTTTATTTCTTCTGTTTGGTAATAATTTGTAATGTCCACTTGAATCATCCTCATCCCAATACATATTACTCCACCAATGAACAACTAATCTATCAACAGGTACACCATCTCCTGATTCTAAATGTCCCCATATTGGTGCTGGTGTAATCCATAGATTGTCTTGTATTTCAATTCTATTTACTCTTAACATCGTTACGATTATATTGGCTTCATTTGGTTCTTCTATTCTATCATCACAAGTAACCGTTAATGTAGTTAATATCAGAACAATCCAAATTATTTTATTCAATTTATTCTCCAATCAAATGTGGTCTCGCCTCTAATTGTCCTGCACTTGTTACTTCTACAAACTCTACTTTACTATGAAACTCAGAAAGATTGTTAGCACCAACATAACTGAAACTGCTAGAAATTCCATCTTTAATATCTGATAATATTCTATAGACTTTCCCCTTATACGGTATAACTTTATGATTCCCTTCAACATTCTTATCATTTCCTTTTGAGTCCCTTGAGGCGGAACCCCTATACTTTTTAAATAATTTTTCGTTAGGCCATTGTCCTTGTTTTTCTATTTGACCTGGACTTTCTTTGGTACCCGAAAGTAACGAACCAACCATGATGGTGTCAGCTCCACAACCAAGTCCTTTAGCCACATCACCCACATTCCGAATACCACCATCAGCAATGATAGGAATATCCCAATCGTCAGCAACGGAACAAACATCAATAAGAGTAGTAACCTGAGGTAATCCAACACCAGTCCTGATTCTTGTTTCACATAGTGAGCCGTTACCGATTCCCACTCTGATGGCGTCAGCACCCTTTTCAGCCAGAAATCGTGCCCCACCACTTGTTGCGATGTTTCCTGCGACAACCTCGACATTCGATATTTTACTTTTGATTTTCTCAATGGCTTCTCCTACATTCTTATGATGTCCGTGTGCTACATCAATAAGTAGTACATTACAACCGTTTAAAACTAATTCTTTAGCCCTCTCTAAGTAGTCTCCCTTGACTCCAATAGCTGCACATAAGGGTCTTTTACTCCAATACTCTTCATCTTTCTTAGCCTCATCTGCAAACCATAGTAATTCTTCTAAATCTTCAAAATCAGATTTTGTTGGTGGATGGTTCCAAGACATTACACCTCTGTACCAATCTTCATATACTCTATGGTGGTCGGTTCTATCTTCATCCTTGTCGCCTATGTTATACCAACTATCCCATTGTCTCCAAACTCTTTTCATTTGTTCGGTTTGTTTTTCAATACTTTGAAATCTATGTATAACACCAACACCGCCTTGGTCTAACATTTCAGAAGCCATCTTGTATTCTGTAACCGTATCCATAGGAGACGCCACTATTGGTACACTCATTGTTGTGTTTTTTGTAAACCTTGTAGAGAGGTCTATATCTTCACGAGATAAAACTTCTGAGTATTTTGGGACGATGTTTACATCATCATATGTTAAATATTTTTTCAACTATGCCATTCCTAATTCACTATTTTGGGTGAGTTTTTCAAAATATAAATCTTCTGCTAGGTCTACCAATTCACTAAATTGGTCACCTGTTAATAATTCTTTTTGACCTTGTAGACTTTGAACATTAAAATGTTCCATTATAAAATCCACAATGATACTATCGATGGGTGATTTTGATTTAGTTTCTATCTCTTTTACTCCTATTGTCATTAGAGGTTTTTTCATTCTTTTCTCCCTTTTTACCGAAAATCTTTTCCCAATTATCGGCATACTTTTTGAGGTTTGTTATTCTATTCTTGTCACCCTTGCCGGCGTTAGAATGTTTTGGTTGTGTTTTTTTACTCATATTTTTAGAACCATAAAATATACATATAACCTAAACCCATGAGAATAATTATTATTAATTTGAAATACTCCCACATCTCATCACTTCTTGTAAAAGTTACTTTATTATTTTTTTTATCCATAAAGCTCAAATGAAACCACCCACATGGCTATCATATATCCTAATCCTATTCCAATGAATATACCAATTACAATATATTGTATTTTTTCATCATCTGGTATATTTCTAATCATACATTCCACTTCTTATCATCTTGATATTCTTTTTTCTTGGTTATACCATCATACAACCATTTAATATACCATCTTACTCTTGCACCAAGTTCCATATCATTAGGGTATTTATCAACCATATCTCTTATTATTTGTCTTACACTTTTCATAAGCAACACCTTTTATATTTTTTACCACTACCACAATAACAAGGTTCATTACGACCAATCGATTTTTTTGTTACTATTGGTTTTGGTTTATTCTCTCTATCATGAATAGTATTACCCATTAGGTGGTCAATTTCGTGTTGGACACATATAGCTTCTAACAATCTTTGTTCTTGGTCTTGCTTCTTACCGTCTTCTTCCCAAGTTCCTTTAACTTCTTTACCAGTTTCTACTCCACTAAAATACCATTCACTTTCTTCTTGTTCTGTTTTAATAATTATGTTCTTGTATCTTTTTGTGTGTAAACCTCGTTTTGGATAACTTAAACAGCCTTCGTAGTAATCTACTTCGTCCCATTGTTCCTTGATTTTTGGGTTAATGAGAACCAAAGGTTCACGAACATTGACAACGGCCACTTGTGCATCAATTCCCACTTGATTCGCTGCCAACCCAATACCGTCCCCTCTTTTGTTAAGTATCTGAAATAATTCTGTGGCAATAACTCTTCCTTCTTCAACCGACACCTCTTTTAATTTTTTATTAATTAAGATATTACTATTTTTTGTACAATCGATTACTTTACGCATAACATCCCATATCTACTTCGTCAATATATTCAACTTTGTCTTGTTGAGTATTACACGAGTTCATCTGTAAAATAAGTAGTAATATAAAAATATTCTTCACTTTTCTTTATAACCTGATGTTTGGTTTACATCTATTTCCGAAATGTATTGTTTAAATCTACCACACTCATCACAAAAAATTGGTTCAATAGAAATCGTTGATGAGTAATCACGAAGCTTTTGTTCTATATAACCCTCTATCAATTTCCAATCTTCCTTATTACCTTTCATCATGGATGTGTGATTTTTTGATTCTCCACAACATTTAGTTTTGTTTTCACTATCATCGTATTTTGGATTTTTCTTTTTCTCAAAATATGCCCTATCAATTTTTACCATTTACTTCCTCAATACATTTTTCATTTTAATTAAACTATAAAATTCATATAACTCATTACACATCTGTAGTTCTTTCTTTGTCAAAGTCTTACCATCACCTAACATAAAATCTAACTTAGATACAAACTTTAAATCATCTTTCCACTCAGACATAACCACATCATTTTTAACTCGTGGTGGTATGACATAATCAGTACCAGGATTACCCGGATTAGTTGGATATTTATTATCCTCAGCCCATACAATAATAGTATGATTCAAATGTTTTATCTTTTTATGAATTTCGTTCAATCTTCTTTCTTTACCCAAACACCTCTAAGGTATTCTTTCAACAATCCGTTTTCGGCTTTCCTACGAATCTTAAAGTCTTCAAAGGATTCTCCTTCAAGTCTTTTAGGTCCTTGAAGTCCTGCTGAGATTTGGTATCTTTCTTCTAAATACAATTCCTTTGTAATGTATTTTTGTCTTTCCTTACCTTCACCTGGTTTTGTAATTGGTTTCATTGGTCTCATTGTCATTGTGTTACTCCCATATCCTTGCTAGTCTACGAACAAAACCAAGTGTGGCTCCGAACCCAAACGCTATTCCTGCTATTTGTAATTCACCCCAATACATTGCTATTGAAGCAAGTAAGTATGCGGTAAATCTAAAAACTCCATAAATTGAAAACTCACTTTGAGCTTGGAGTGCTTCTCTTCTTGTCATTATAACTCCTTAAAAGTTAGGTTTATTATTATTTTTTGAAATCTCATTTGCTATGTATAGTAAAATACACACCACTAAAAACTCAAACATCTTTTTTCCGTTGTATTCGTTTGGCTTCGATATCTATAAGATACCACATAACCAAACAACCTACAAACATGATGGTAAACATTATCACTCTTTAACTTCCTTTAAAGAACCTAAGTGACTACCAGTATGTTTTAGATACAATTTAGCATCTTCTTTATCTTTAGCTAAAAATGTATAACCTTCATCGGTTGTCCACTTTTTCATATGTGACCAACCCTCTTTATTTTTCTTTGACATTCATTGTCTCCTTGTATAATTCATCGATTGACTTTGTATCACCACCTTGTTTGATTAAGGCGTCTTTTCTTTTCATTATAGTTAATGGAACATCTGCGAGACTTGGTGGTCTACCCCACTCATCACACATGACTTTTTGTTCTAACCATTCTTTCTTTGTCACTACTTATCTCCGAATTGATGATTAAGAAAATCTTTTTGCTTCTTCATAGCTTTCTTGAGTTCGGCTTTCTTTTCAGCGTCTCTAGCTAAAAGTATCTCCTCTTGAGTTCTCCGTTTGGTTTTCTTCTTCTTAGGTGGTACTACCTTAGTAGGTTTCAATGTACCCTTTAACTTAGGTTGTTCTTTACCCAAGTGATAAACCGTTCCATCTTTATCAACAAACTCTTTCATCCAATGCCATCCTGCTGGTCTACCAGTTGGTGTATATGATGGTTTAGAAGTTTCAGGAAATTTCTTGTGAAGCATTCCTGTCAAAGCTCTACTACCAATAACAGACTTACAATCTGTACTGACATTTTTTACTGATTCACCAGTAATTTTACAATCCATGTATGCTACTCCATTGATAAAGTAACCACCATTTTTTTCAAATGTACTTTTAGCCATTTAGTTTTCCTCTCTGTTGTTATTTAATTCTATGTAAGGTATACTTCTATCGAATAATATTTCATAACTTAATTCGATATCCTTTTCTTGTTTAATATTCTCTAACCTATTAGATATAGCAGTTTCAATCTTTTTAGCTTGTGGTGTAAAATCATATCTACTATATACACTTGACCACACAGGAAAATCCTTTGGAACTTTTTTTATTTTAACAATTACTTTACCCTCATCATAATATTCTTTAAAGGTTGTTACGGATACCTTGAATCCCATTTTATTCATCATCGGTGAAAGTTCTTTACGATACTCTGTCGCAAAAGATTTAGCTTCTTGAAAATACATTATTTATTCCCTTTAGTTAGTTTTTCAAATTTTTTATTTTGTATTTCAATTATATGTTTACACTTAGAAATTTTGTGTCGTCTACGAAAAGTAAATGCTGGACAACTACAACTCCATTCAACTCTACTTCTATCAAATGTAATCTTATATGGTTTTCCCTCTATACTATGAACCTCTCTATCATAGTCATCAAGGATAATCCCATCAAACTTATCTACTATGTAATCTATTAATTGTTTATTTGTCATATACGAACTTACGAATAATATTTGATAAAGTCAAGGCTTTTTTTAAAAAAACTTATTATCTTCATTACTAACATTGTCCAACCATTCTTTTCCCAAGTTACAAAACTTAGAATCTAATTCACCAATTATAAAATTTCTGTTGAGACTTTTACAACTTACGGCAGTACTACACGAACCACCAAAAAAGTCCAATACAATATCACCTTCATTTGTACCACACTCTATTATCCTATTCATCAGTTTCAATGGTTTTTGTGTTGGATGAAATTTAATCTTTCTATATTCTCTATCATAAAAATTAATATCATCAAATACATCAGTTACACCAGTTGGTGTATTGAATTTATACACGATATCTTCATACTTTGGTAATCCACCAAATAGAGTACTTAGTTTTTCCCAATCTACTTTCGTAGGTTCTTGTAAGGTCTTTTGTCTCAATCCTGCTATACTACTCCAAGTACCACCACCATTACTAGCCTTTCCAAGATACTCATTAATTTCTTTTGATGTTAAGTTTAGTTTTTCTCTGTGAGATTGTAGTAAATCTCTTATGTAGTTTTTACTATCCACATAATAGAAGTTACAATGTTCAGTTGTGGTCGGATACATTTTTAACTTATCTGATATCCTACCAGCTGCACTTTGTAATCCTTTCCAAATAACTATATCTTGTTTGAATGTAAAACCATTATTTTCAAAATTATTTATCAATTTCATCAATTGATATGAAAAACCAAATATGTAAAATGAACCACTCCGTTTCAAAACTCTCTTAGATTCACTTATCCACTCTTCACACCATTCAACATAATCATCAATAGTTTTCCATTGTCTATCCCACTTTTCATTTACAACATTCATATACGGTGGGTCAATAACAATACAATCTATCGACTTGTCAGGTAGTTGATTTAACAACTCAATACAATCAGAGTTGTGTATTTTGTTTATATGTTTATCTACTGAGTTCACCTCGTTCCTTTCCAAATGATTTTTTATCCATGATTTCTTTCATAGATAGTTTATAGAATTTCTCATCACCAATTTCAGGTTCCTTGTTCTCTGTATTTAAATAGTTTATTTCAACTCCATCTTTCGAAATAGTTGCGTCAAGATGAAGACATGGTGAAGACCTATAGAAATCTTGTCCGAGAGGCATGAAATTTATACCATTACTTGTCGGTGAATTGAATTGTCTTGTGGCGTATTCTGTCAAGTATTTATCCTTCGTCTCAATGAACCAACTTCTCAGATGAAACACCCTACATTCAGAATCAAATGTTTCAGGTTCTAATAGAGTCAATCTATAACCTTTCATCTCATCAATATACTCAAGATGAGATTTTGATGCGATACCGAATCTTGAATCCTTTGAGTATTTACCCAAATTTTCTGAACCACAATATGGACATTTAGAATTGAAGAACATAACCTTTTTATATTTCCAAATCTTCTTACCTTTTTTATTCACACGACCATCCCATTCCTTACAATCATTACAAGTCCTTGATTGTAAACGATTTGAGAATTTACTTTCTCCCTTGTCGTATGTATCCCAACCACTTCCACCACTTCCCATACATAGAGTGTCATACATACATGCGTGTAACATCTCGGTGAAACTATCCCCTAACGGGTCAAAGGGTTGATTGTACCTTTGGTGAAATTTTATACCAACTTCGATATCACCAAGTTGATATTCGAGAAGTTCTTTAACTTCTTGTTTTTTATCTTTCATAATAACCTCATTAATCATATATGAATATAATACTAAAAACCTATACGAGTCAAGTCTTTTTTTAAATTATTTTAAAATAATTTTTATTGAATCGGTTTCCCAACTTGTATACCAACCACCCCAACTATACCAAATTGTCATCGTATCTCCAATCATGGATTGTACAGGTGCTATCATTGTATTTACTTCACCATCTGAATTACTATAACTGGCTGGATTGATTGTAGGTACTTCCTGTCCATCAAAACCAACAACATAGGATGTATCATAGCTAACCCATTCTAAATCATCGGTTAAACCTTGTCTAACCCAAAAACCTAATGTATCTCCGAGAGTCCAATAATGTGAAGATTCCCACTCTACCCTACAACTCACTACGGGCTGATTTGTAGCAGAATCTACAATAGAACCACTTAGTCTATGTAGTGTTTGCCAATTAGTTGTATCGATATTCAGATGATAATAACCATTTCCATCTTGTTCTAATCTTGGGTTTTCATCAAACCAAAATGTTTGTGAAAATGGTTCATCAGGTGTTTCAATAACCTCATCAACGGGTTCCAACATAAAGTTAGAATCACTACAACCAATTAAAAATAAAAATAATATTGGAATAAACCTAAACATAATACTCTCCAATTGTTTCTTGTAAATTACCATACATTAAAAGTGCGTCTAAAAGTTGTTCATCATTATCTGTCCACTCATCATTGGTTTTATCTTCCCAAAGAATCTCACCAGTATCGTGATTGTAAATTTGATGAACCATAACTTCTCCATCATTCTCATACCATACAACAGACAAGGTAAATATCTGGCTGTACTCACCTTCAGGTATAAAACCTAATTCGTCCATAAGGTCGAGTAATGGAACATTTAATATTTTATGCTTCCCATCAACATAAACATCCTTACCGAGTAAGTATTGTTTTCCATATAGTGTTTCTTGATAATTCATTTATAACTCCTTTTAATTTCTACAAGAATATACGGTAAAAACTATATACGAGTCAAGTACTTTCTTTACTTTTTTTAATCTTTATATTCTCTTAATCGCACACTAAGTGGTTTTCTACTATTTACCCACTTGAGTATTCTTTCTCTTTTCTTGTTTGGGTTCCATAGTAGATTTTCCAAATCGTAAAGTAATATAACATTTATCCATTTCCCTAATCGTGTCACTTGGATTCTTGATATTTAGATAAATCTAAATTTGGTAGTGGCTTTTCTATCTTCAAATCTTTTAGTTTGGAGTTTGCCACAACTAATTTTGCACCACCTACTATCTGTCCATTGACAACATGATATATAAAAAATACGGTTTTCCACAAACCGACTCTTACGATTCGGCCGGGCTCACCATCGACTTCAACGACATCATCTTCGTTGTAATCATTTCCAAGAAAAACCATTATACCATCAACGGCTTCTCGTATGGTGTTTTGGAATAATAAGACCACGATACCTGAAGCAAATAACCAACCATACTCACCGATTAGGGCTTGTAATTGAGCTTCCATTTGAGTTCCTCTGTTGTTGGTTGCTATGACCTTGCGGGAGAACCCCACTAATATATAAATATCTTAATAATAATTTAAAATATAACCTATTTGATTAAAGTCACTTAAATAGTTACCTCCAAGGTAACATCGTCATGCCAATCATGTTTAAAAAATACTCTACCGTAATTACACCTATTATACCACCGACTATTTGCCAAGCCCACCATTTCCAACCTACTAAACTATCTGCCCATTTACGAGTCTTAGAGTTTCTAGCCTTATCATATAGACCACTCTTCTCACCTACTTCACCAGCCCAATAGTTCGGGTCTACCCAATCTTTTAATTTTATCAATGGATAAAATATAAAAGTTAGTACTTTGTGTACTTTAGTATTTTTAATTAAAACACTCAACACTATTGCAAATAGTAATGTACCACCTGCCCATAAATTTATAATTGTATCTTCACTCATTACTTTTTTTTCCTCAAACCTAAGACTTTCAGATTATGTGATATAAACCCACCTATTTCTTGTTTACCACATTTACTTCTATATATATTTTCCAATCTCGTCCAAGGACAATCCAATGTTCTACTGAATGCTAAATGCATTATCCAAGCACAAATTGGAAATGAAATATAGAATGGTTCACATATTAATACCAATGGTACTGATACTCCAGCAAGAACAAGAAATATCCAATGTGATAATTGAATAAAAAATAATATTATATGATTTATCATTTGTTATGTACTATTGCTCCTCGACCAAAAGTTTTAGCTGGCTTTTCTTCGGGTTCGAATACTCCACCACCTGGTTCCTCTTCGTCTTGTGTAACCTCTTTAGACTTTTTTACTTCTTCCTTTTCAGGTTTAAATGTTTCCGTTACAACCTTCTCTATTATAGATTTACCTTCTTTATACAATCCAAGTCGTTTAGGTTTTTTCTTTTTTTCCGTTTTTCTATTTTGGGTGACAGGGCCCTGATTGTCTTCATCTCTCATCCTAACTTGTAGCGTGAGATTATAAGATATGACCAATACAACAGCAAGTGGGTCGAATACTGCTATTAACATAAAGATAAAATACTTAACAACCGTATCCACATCTGTGTTGAATACTCTCGCAAGAAATATTGCAGGTCCTACATCAACACCAGTTTCTACCAAGGCTATCTTCAAGTCACCAACCTCTTGTTTAAGATTCATCATATCCTCATTGATTTGATTTATCTTTGGTTGGTATTCCTCTCTAAGTTTTCTTTTAGCAGTTCTGTAATTATCTGGTAGTTCGTCAACAGCCGCCTCTAATTCTTCTTTCAAGAATTTCTTATCTTCTGTTAGTTGGTCTAACCTATCTTGTTTATATAATAGGGCAGTCGATTCCTTTTCGAATGATGCTGTAGCACCTTGATAAGCATTGGATAGGAACCCAAAGATACCAGCACTCGTTATCACCACAAGAGTTACCACTCCTATGATTAAATAAGTTTTCATGAATCGATTTATATCATCCCAATATCTGTATAGGAATGATGCTGTTACCAACTTGGCAAACTCAAGTGAACCAGCCATAATTACTACTGCTAAAGCTGCTCCACTAAAGAGTTTTGATAAACCAAATACTGAATAAAACGCTGCTGAACCTGCAACTAAAAATGCTGCAAGGCCAACTAAATATGGAAATAACCTACTATTCTTAGTTTCCACACTTTTTCTCCGTTAGTTAATCTTCTATTTCTATAAGGTTTTGTATTCTCTCAACAAGCTGTTCGATATTTGACATTTCCCTAAAGAAAATATCAGGTGGAATTGTTTGACCGTTTGGGCCAATGTAATTCGCTTTCAATCGTTCAACTTGAGTTTGTAACTGGTCGAGTTTAGTTTCGATTTGGTCTTTTCTTAACATAGTTTACTTTTTACTTTGCTTCTTCAACTGAAGCTTTACGATACTCAGTAACAAGTTTCTTAATTTCACCGATAGCTTTTCTAGCTCTACCACCAGCTGCTTTATTACCCTTTTCAGCATTTACTTTATGGTTCTCTTCAAATGATTCCCATAATTCACTCAACTGATTGAATAATTCATTACTTGTTGCCATTTTGTTTCTCCTTTACACCCATAACATTCAATATGTGTTTTTTAAGTTGGGGTCGATTCTCTTTTTCTGAATGAACCCATAACCACGCGAATGTTTGTTTTATTTCACCAATTTTAGATTCCATATTATTTATACTTTTTTCTAAAAATACAGAATCATTTTCCTCAACATCAGTTATATCAATTTCAAGTTCCTCAGCTATCTGAGTAACTCTTGACCAATCTTTCTTTTCAACTGATTGTTGAGCTTCTTTATATAGTTCCACTAACCTATCACTATCATCATTATCGATGTTTTTATCAGGATGGGTTTTTGTGGCTATCTTTTTAAATACTTTGTTTACTTTTTCTTTAGGAATATCAAATTCTACATCTTCATTTACTCTTGACATTTTTTTAGTTTGGTCAAAGTCTTCTAAATATTCAACAAAATCATTTTGAAATTCAACAAGACTATTCCGAAATATCCATTGTGTTTCTTCGAGTTCTACCCTTAGATAATCTGATTTTAATTTAAGTTTTTTATTTTTTAATTCCTCTTGAAAGTCCACATTATGCCTGTGCTATCGTATCCTTGTTTAACCAACAATATAAACTATCTCTTTCATCTTTTGTCAATTCATCAAAAAATTCAACTGGTAAAGTATATTCTTCGATTCGTTCATCATCTGTTTCGTGTAACACTTTAGGCTCAATTTCAATTTCTTTGAGTTTTTTAATCAAATTATCAAATAATTTATTTGGTTTGTTTGGCATTTAATTCTCCTCAGTATATAAATAGTTGAATTTTCTTTAAATGTCCGTAAATTCAGCGTCGAGAATGGTTCTCACAAAGTAAAAATCATTACCATTTCTCAGTACTGTGTCAGCATTCCAACATTGTTTCCAATACTCTGTACCTTTTTCATTAGTTGATTCTACGGATTGTACACCAATGCACTCATATAGGGTATCATTAACTTTTATTAATTTGTTAAATCTACCCATTATGAGTTCTCCTATGGATTAATGAGGCCACCCTTACGCTACACACTTTCCCGTTGCTTTGATTATATGTGAAAAGAACGGAAAAACACCTCCTCATTAAATTATGAGATTTTTACCGAGGTCTTCTTTGGAAGTTCAGGTTCGGTTTTGGGAATATCAATAGATAGTAAACCATCCTTAAAAGATGCTTTAATATTATCTCCATCCAATAATTCACCTAATTCGAATGAACGCTTAAATGATGAATGTTTTAATTCCCTACGAATAACCTTGGCTCCCTCATCATCAAACAAACCATGTTTGTCGCCTGAGATGGTTAATACACCATCTTCAACCTCTACTGATAAGTCTTTTTTATCCAAACCAGGTATCTCTGCTACTACACCGATTTTATCATCGTATTCATAGACATTTACCTTTGGATATGCTGAACCTTGAAATGGTTTAACACCAACGGACTTGTTAATATCAGGAAAGTTACTTTCCACGATTTGGTCAAACATCCTATCGAATGGTGTTAAAAAAGAATCCCTATCGATTATAGGGAATGCACGATTTAAAACTACTTTAGTCATTTTGTTTCTCCTTGTTTTGTTTACTTTGTAGTCAAACTTGTATCCTCATTTGAGCGATACAAAATGTAAAACACGATACCACATTTGTGCGTATAAATGTCTTACAATAATATATATATACTTAAATCTTAAAAAAACATATTTTTTTTGCTAAATTCTGTGTTCTCGTAGTATCTTTTTTGGAATAAACCAAATACGGCCCATAGTGTCTTTAACCCTAACATGACCATTAGGTTTACTCTCGTGTTCAGTTACTAATTCACCTTTATATAATATACCCTCTGCTGTTGGGTAATCTTTTATAACCATATACTTCATTTATCCCACCTATAATACCTATACATCTGAGTTGTTGTAGAGGTTTTATATGGAACAATTATTTCATATACCATTTTTGTCCTTACGAGTTCTCTTCAGCTGGTTTATCAACTAAGTCTTCTTTCTTAGCAGCTTTCTCAGTTTCTATTTCAGCTACAAAAGCCTTCTTCTTACCACCATCATATTCATAAGCGTGACCTTCATTAATTAGTATATCATTTATACTAACTAATCCATCTTCAGACCTATCAACATTTTCTGATATCTCATGTCCTACAGCATCTGGTGAAACAAATATCTCACCCAATACTCTACCGAACTTACCAGTTCCATGAGATACTATTTTGAAAACTCCTGCTTCCAATAACTCTTTGTTACGAGCTTTAGCCGCTAAACCTTTTTCTTTTTCAGCTAAATCTCTTGTTCTACTTTCCCAAGTATCAATACCCATGTATCGAATTCTTTTTTTTATTTTTAAATCGAAACCCAAATCAATATAACAATCTATTGTATCTCCATCTAAAACTCTAACTAATGTGCCGTTATACTCAAACGACGCTGGTTTTTTTGCCATTTTTTTCTCCTACATCAATAAGAGAAAAACTATTCAAATTAACCTACTCTTAAATTTCTTAATCCAAGTACTTTAGCAATAATCATAATATTATCATCCCAAAGTAGTTTTTCCATCTTATCGAAAATCTTATCAATTGTACTACGAGTTACACCTAAGTCAAGTGTAACACCATTGTGATAATAATTATCTGCTGGTTGACCTTTTACGACATTTTGTACAACACTCTTCAATACTTTATAATCTAAAAACGCTGGATAATCACTTCGTACATAATGATTTGCTTTGTCTCCCATTACAACGAATTTATCAAACTCTGACCATCTTTCTTTTTTCACTTCTAACCTCTATTTGTTTTTTTATTTTTTTTAAAATATATCTCATGTAGGCAATCTAAACACAATTGTCCAACACCTTTGATATAACCTATTCTAAATTTTATGTGTTCGGTAAAATCGAAAATACTATCGTTACCACAAGTTACACACTTATCCTTCATCACCTTTCTTCACTAAGATTTTTTTATCACTACCAATTTCTCTTTTGTAAATTGTTTTTCCACCATCTTCACTTTCAAAAATCCATTCTGTACCATCACCATCAGGCCTTGTATCACTTATCTGTTCAGATAATTTATCTTTCTCTTTGAGTATTACATCTAAACCAGGAAAGGAATGTGGGAAAGCATCTTGTCTTTCCATATCTTCTTCCCAACGACCTTCGTGGAACCCATCTGCAAAATGTTTTGTTTCATTATTATCAGTTGGAAATTTTCTATAATGACCTCGTTTCTTTAACTCCGATGATATCGTGGAAGATATTAATTCTCTTGCTCCTTCTGATTCGAGGTTCATTTGAGAACTACTCATACCATCCAATACTTCTTTTATTATTTCTTTCATTAGATACTCCCTACTGCAATTGTTCGTGTCCGTTTCTCACCACCATCTTTTAGTAGTGCCCTATTTTGTGGTACAAAACCAGCAGTGAAACGCAATATATTATCCCAACCAAGTTTTTTATTATAAACCTTGTCCCATTGTCCTTGAAAATCTTTTATACCTTTTAACAACTTTTTTCGTTTCTTTTTTAAATCATTATCATCGTCAATTTTATCGGTGATGTATAGTAGCACTTCTGTTGGATATTTAGTTTTTACATAATTTTCCACAGCCTTTGAAATAGACCTTCTGATATAATCCTTATCATCCGTAATCTCTGTTTGAAAACATTTTCCCTTTTCATTAAATTGATGTAATGGTGGTCTTTTACCAGTCTTTGGGTTTCTATGTTTCCAACCATAAGATGGTTTATTTTCCCATAAGGATTCCAAGAATTCATCGTATATCGTATATGGTGATGGTGAATAAAAACCTCCACTCACCCTAAGAACTTTTTTCTTACCCTTATCAGTAGCGATTCTACATGCCTTTTTTGCAATTTTTGTCAATCTTTGTTTATCAACTGAATAAGGCTCGATGTCTCTAAGTCTTTCGAAAACTGCATCCTCGCTATTCTCTAACTCGTCACGACCAATTTTTCCAACCATAGATTCTATCAAATCATTATCTGAATTATCAACCTTTTGTTTTTTCGAGTTTAGACGAGCTTTCAAATCTTCAAGGATATCAACTTCACTTCTTTTTGAGTTTGGATTAATTCTTACTACATTACAAGGAAAACAAACATCCTTATCATTCCAATTAACATCTCTACCGATTCCATCCACCAAATCAGGCTTAGACCTACCTTTACGAAAAACCATAGTTGGTATGGGTTCATTAAAATCATACTCCCTAAAAGATTTTATTGTTCTTGATTGCCTTTGTGTTTTCTTATCATTTTGTCTAAACTGTTCTACCCAAGAATCTGACCTAAAATCACTCTTATAAAAAAGTTTTGTATCTTCGACTATAACATCTTCCATCGGTGGATTTAGATATAATTTATTCCACCTAGCACCTTGTTTATCATGATAATCCCAAAATTGTTTTGTGTATTTCTTCATACTATTTACCTATATTTACACCCTCGAAAAATTGAAGTGGGGAAGGGTAACCCCACTTCGCGAGAGAGGAACTAACTAATAACCCTTTTTAATCCTTTGTTTTTTTCCTTTGATAATCTGATGTTTTTTAATCAGAGTTTCAACACGAGATAAAACCTTAGTTGGATAGATACCTTTTTTCAAAGATGTAACGATTGAATCAATCATCGTTAACCTTACATCTTCATTAGCGTAACCATCTAATTCGGTTAACCTATCTATCATACTTTGAGTTTGTTTTGACATTTTTGCCATTCTTATATTCTCCTATAATTAAAGGATATGTCAATTAAGACATATCCCCATTAGCGTTTTCAATTTCTTCTTCGTTGAATAAATCCTCAGATGAACCATCATTCACATACTTCTGAACCAATTGTTTTACATAGGTTCTCTCGGACTCAACACCACCATCATTTGAGTATTGTGGGTAAACACAAACCTCAGCGGCTTCATCAAGACCAAAACCATCGTAGAGTAGTCCAGCGATTTCGACAGAAGTACGAGTGGAAATACCACTTGAAATTCTACCACTTTCACTATTAGACTCGACACGAGTAGAGGAAGCGATTTCTGAAACAGACTTCAACATATCTGTATCAACATGAGGAAACATATAGTTAAGTAAACCATGTTCTTCATCAGAGTTCAACACATCCATCTCAACAGTTATGAATCTATCCATAAGTGCTTTATCCATAACACGAGTAGAAGTATACTCATTACCGATGTTAGCGGTCGCGACGAATGTAACACCTTCTGCGACAGGTACGGTTTCTTGAGTAGTTGACTCGTCAAGTCTTAAGTATCTTTGTCCACTATCCAAAACGGTCATCAGAATGTTCCAAGCGTCTGGATGTGCTCTTGATAACTCATCAAGAAGAATCACAGCGTTTGGAGTCTGAATCGCTTTTACGAATAGAGCTTCTGAGAAGTAAGTACCTTTCTTCTTGTCGAAGTGAGTATTACCAATCAATGAAGAACGAGGGTCTTGTGTCGCTCCTAAGTTAAAGTAATAATCAGGTCTGTCAAGTGAGTTAACCAATGACTTAGCTGCCATTGTCTTACCACAACCTGCGGGACCCGTCATCAAAATGTTCTTACCACGAACAGCGGAACGAACCAAGTATTTCCACTTAAGTTCTTTCATTACCAAACCTTTAGGTTTGAGGTCATAAGAACTATGGATAAAGTTAAGAACTTCAGCGTGGTCTGAAGGAACATCTACTGATGAAACTTCAGGAACGATGACTTTTTCAAATTCACTCATCGGAACCTTCCACCAGTAAACCCTATCGTTTTTACCAGTTCTTCTTTCAAGTGCCATTCCAGCTTCAAATGCTGACTTCCTTGTTGAAGTGATAATCTCAGAGGTAAGTTTATTACCATCCTTATCGAAGGCGTTGAACCTATTACCACTTTTTTCTATTTTTACTACGATTTTGTTATTCATATTTAAAACCCTTATTAGTTAGTTATTTGTTAGTTATTCTCTCATTAATCATATACGAATATACCACTAAAAACCTATACGAGTCAAGTCTTTTTTTCATTTTTTTTAAGTTTTTTTTTCATTTCCACCAATGTAATTTTCCATTATCATCTTGGAATGCTTCCCAACCACAATTTTTCCATAGACATTTCCATTGGTATCTATCGGAATATTCCACAAATGGTTTCATAGTCCAACCACAATTACAGGTTGGACTATATTTAAACCATTTTTTTAATAACCACTTAAACATTACTTCTGTAAGAATTTCTTATTCATTGTTTTTGAAACCGAAAGAACAGAAGTTACATCAATATACTCAGCGTCTTTACCATACATTTTGTTGAAAGCTTTTGAGTCATTTTCTCTACTCCAATTTGAATCACTTACGAAGTAAGATAAAACTTTGATTCCACGATTACGAATTTCCTTAACCATTTTCTTGGTGTGATTAAGTGCGACATCACCATGATAATCAACTTCGTTATTACCAAACATCGGCATCCCATCGGAAAAATTTAGGAAGTAAGAATCTCTATCATTCGTAGTTGGTACAATTTCATTCATAATTGCTTCATAACATAATCCTTCAGGTGTTGTTCCTGCGACATCAAGATACTTGAACAAGTTTTTTACTTTGATAAAAGAATCTTTACGAGAATCATAAGCGATTAAGATAAGTGGTTTAGTTGTATCACCTCTACGACCACCACCACTTGTTTGAGTAGTACGAAAACTCACGACCACATCAACATTGTTTACCATATCAATCGCTTTACATATAGCGACTACAGAAGTCATTGTGTTAGTCCACTTTGAACCACCCATAGAACCACTTGCGTCAACCGAGATATGAAGGAAAGCGTCTGAGTACTCTTCGATAAAACTATTAGAGAAAACCCTATCGTTACCAAAACCTAACTCACTAATTAATCTCTTGTCAATCTTTCCACTATCCAAACGAGTCCACTTGGTTTCACGAGACTCACCACGAACTTGTAACTTACGACCTAAAACAGTACCAAGTCTGATACCATCCTCGATGTAAGTATCTTCACGATAATCACTATCTGTACCATATCTTTCACCTTTCCATTTACTTATCATGGAAACAGTATTACTATCTATAAGTGATTTTGTAAACTCACGAACAACAATACACTTAGTGTTTTGTTTCTTACCATCCCAAGTTGTAAGTCCATCACCAACTTCAACATAACTCATACCACTTGATTCGATTGTTTCTAAATCCTTAAGTTCTTTCTTGGTAACATTCTTTTTAGAAGTTTTACCATTCATGAAATCTTTTTGTTTCTTGATGGCGTTTTCAAGTTGTTTCTTCTGAGAATCAGAAAGTAAATTTTTATCCGTAGGAGTTTCAGTAACTTCTTCTTTAGGTTGAGGTTTTGATTGAGACTTCATCTCACCACTTTCAATCCCATCTAACAAGTCTTGGAAATCTTCATCAGACATAGGTTCATCGGAAGACTCACCACCACCAGTAGAACTATCCATTCCACTACCACTATCTTTTGCTGGTTCATAAGACTCTTCACCATCTTCATCAATCTTAACTTCAGCGTTAGGTAGATTAGAAAAAATAGTGTGGAGAACTTCACAAGCGACTTCAAACGAATGACCAGTACTTGTTAGTCTTGAAATATTCTTAAGGTCAATAGTAGTCCAAATTTTACGAAGACCTTTAAGTGCTGAAAGATTAGTATTCTTGTTAGTAAGGTTGATGATACGGAACATATAAGAATCCATATTTTCTTCGGTGTACTCATCAGTTCCAAGTGCTTTATCAATTACTTTAGAATGAAAATACTTGTCATACATAGAATGATAATAACCCTTGTAACCTGGCGATGAAGTGAAGATAAAGTTATCAATTCTTCTATCCTCAACATAGTTAAGTAAGTTTTTTACATAACCTAATACATCTTGTCTTGAATAACCTTTGGTCTCACCATCTTGGAATAACTCTTGTGGAGTGTTGTTTTCAAGGTCTCTCAACCAATCAAAATCGGAAAGAACAATATGTGAACCTTCGTGAAGTGCTAATCCAACAGACGGGTCAAAAGACTTATCATCCATCTTAGCGGAGATAACAACTTTTTTACCATCGGTGTAAGAATCACCACTTGATTTGAAGGTTACAGGAATATCTTTTTGAGTAACGATACGAACAAAGTTACCGATTGCTCTTCTGTAAGAACTAAGAGCGATTAAGTCTGTTTTTGGTTTGACATCCTCTTCATCAAAGATAGAAGTTTTCCTATCGAAATCAAATTCGTTGTCCATCCAAAAAGACGAATAATTATTGGAGTTAGAAATCAAACTCCGTGAAGTATTGAAGTGTTTTAAGTTTTTCATATTTCCTCTGTTTCTCATATAAGAATATACTAAAGAAATACTATACGAGTCAAGGCTTTTTTTAATTTTTATTGATTTATTTTTTATTTTTTTACTATATATTATTACTAATAAGTACCCTTTGGGACGGAAATAGTATATACTATCGGAGTCGACCCTCGTGTATTGAATCATCTATAGTCTTAGTAATCTCAAATGTACTATTAGGAAACCTACCTACATTTAATTTACTAAATACTTTTAAGTTATCATTTACAAACACTTCAAATGCACCACCACTTGATTCAACTAAATTAATTTCTAATACATCAAATGTACCTTCATAATGATTCTGTAATTCATCTCGTAAACTACGAGCTCTTGGTTCATAGTTTCACTGTGTACAATAATGAATATCTATTTTCATCTGTATTCTCCATACTTTGTATCTCGTCCATACCATTCAGAATATGTTACATCGAATGGTAATCTGAACATTAAATAATCCTTGTTATCAATACTAAAAACAGTTCCTTGCTCATGTGGTTGTATCATTTCATGTGCTGCTCTTTCTTTCAAGATATCAAGTGTTTCTTCTTTTTGTATTTCTAACATATGGGTAAAACTCTGAGGTTCTACTATTTCAATTTCCATATGACAGAAATTATCACCAGATGGAACCAACCTATATGGTACAATTTCAGGTAGTACTTTTACTATTTGACCATTGAGTGGTTGTAGTAAAACAAATAATCCAATCAATATCCAAACTACAATTGACCACCATTTAGGTAGTATATCAAAATCTATTTTCTTTAACTTATCCATTAATTTAACTCAGGTGTTATTTCATAATTATCTAAAACTCTAAAGGTTAGGATTATCTTTTCATCTTCCCATACCTCGTAACTCTCTAACAAACAATTATCAGTTGTCATCTTTTGAATGACCTTCTCTTGTTGTTCTTCTTTGTGACATACAATATAAATTAGGTCTCCAGCAGTTTTTACCATTACTGAATTATCCCATTTATTATATACTACATCATCTCTCATTAATTAAAAATCTTTTTACCAATCTTAGAATTTTCTATTTGTGTTAATAGATTTCTAATGTCTCGTAGGTCATTTTCTATTTGGTCAAATTGTTTAACAATTCTTAAATCTATCTGTTCGAGTTCTTTATTTAACACCGATTCTAAATCTGTTCTGATTCGACTATCAACTTCTTTAATATGATTATTAACAACTTTAATTGTTTCTTTCATTTCTAAATCATTACTAAGTGTGATGTCCCATTGACTTTCAAGAAGTTTCAATGTCTTCTCTATACGAGTAAGTACAACATTTATTTCTTCACCATTGTCTATTATCTTTCCAAGTCTGTGCATATTATCCACAATCTTATTCAACTCGGTAACATAGAATTGTACCGTTTTGGGATTTGATAATGTTTCGTAAACCTTCAATCGTTTACTTAATCTTTCGTCTCTTTCGTCTAACTCTATTTGTCGTTTTACATAGGTGTCATTATTTTTAATAGTGTATATACTTTCGACTATTGTTAATGCCATCCATATTATCACGATAACTTGAAATGTTTTGCTCATTATTTTTCTCCTTACTGAGGCTCTATCTCTTCACCATACATAGTGTATCGAGGTTTTGGTGGTGGTGGTGCATCTGGTTCTTCTATACTATGTACAGCAAATATCTCACCTTTAAATGCACTTAAATGGAATTCTGTATCTTTACCATTTGATTTTTGAAATGAATATTCTAATCCATCTGTTAGGGATTCAAACACATCACTATCATCAACGGCATCTGTCCATTGGTCGCCAGGTGGAACCCTTTTTAATACTAATGTTTTTACTTCTTTTATAGCCATTAGAACATTTCTCCTTCCTTCATAGACTTAATTAAATCCAAAGTTATTTTATTGTACTCAGGATACTTTGCCAAAGCCTTTAATAAATTTCCCAAGTACTCAGATGGTACATGGTCTAACTCTTCATTGAGCATCATTTCTGTAGCCTTAAAAAATGATTCAACTGCAACTCTGACCTCTTTGGGAAAATGAGGCTTAACTTCGTAGTCACCCTTTGATACTCTATCCATAACTTTTTTTGTTTTGTCATCCATACATATAACTATCTAAGTTTAATGTAAATCTTATCTGAACCACCATCATATGATGCAGTAATGGCAACAGTTTTTCCTTTCATCTCGGGTAATGGGCCGAACATAGTATTGACTTCACCATTTGGTTTTGAATATGTATATGGATTGACAACCTTGAACTCATCTTGTGCAAATCCATTACTCCACCAATACTTCTTATCGGTTTTCCAAACAACTCTGTGATAACCTCTATCCTCAACCACACCAGTTAATCTTACGAGTGTTTGTCGTGAATCATTAAGTTTCAATACATAAGTGTTTCTACTTACTTTTTTTAAACCATATGAATCGACAGGTTTTATTTTTATCTGTCCATTTAATGTTGCTACTAATAGTAGAAACGAGTATAACCATTTTTTCATTTGTAACCTCTTTTTTAATTCAATTAGAATTTACAAAAAAATATTGATAATGTCAAGTATTATTTTAATGTTGGTGCTATGTTGATATAAAGGATAACACTTGCTAATATTAGTGATATTATTATTCTTTGACTTGGCATTTCATTTAAAAATATAGCCGTTAAAAATGCAAAGGCCATAGTACCTATTCCAAAACCAACAGGTCTGACAGCCCAATAATTACCATAGTATTCATAAAACATTCTTGTTGAATAATAAAATAAAATACTTACTGGAATACCACCTAAGATTACCCACCAAATACCTTTTGCCCATTCCCATCTAAATTGTGCGTTCATATGGAACCAAGCAATTATATTACCCATAAAACTCATTCCTAATGCCATTACTAATGTGTATAATTTACTATCCATTAATTCTTCCCAAATAGTTCTGATAAAGATTCACCGAGTTCCTTGGCTAAATCATCACCTGTTATTTTGTCTTCCGTAATTTGTTCTTGTTCCTCGAATGTATCTCCTATCTCAGGATTGTGAACTCGGTGTTTTAAATCTGAATTTATAAAATAACAATTATAACAATAGAATTTTATATTGGATGGTTTTTTATTCTGTACATCACCATCTACAAAATGAACAATCAATGGACTCAACATATCTGATTTTCTGTATTCACAATATCCACACCCACTACACCTTTGTGGTTTGATAAATTCCTTAATCAATTCTTTCTGTAATTTGATTTCCTTATCCAATGGTTTCTTTCCATTCCAAGTAAATTTTCTTACCCTTGTAATTCCAGCGTTACTTGGATTTGGTTTCCATAAATCATATTGTTTTGCATACTTTTTAAATGTATTATATGCAACATGAAGTGATTGTGCCGCCTTAGTCATACTATCATTCTCATTGATAGCTCTTTCAATTTTATGTTTAGGAATTGGTTTATGTAAGTAAGGATTAAATCCTTGTTTACCTATTTGTGGCATTATTCTTCTCTCCCATCTGCTTCATCCCAATAGACATCTATTTTATTTTCTACAAAGTCTTCTGGTTGATAAAAATCATCATCTCCAAAATAATCTATACCATATTCAAAATAATCATTTACATATCTTTGAAAGTCTTTTGGGCCTATAAACAAGCCTGACATCATATCTCTTGGTTTAGAGTTTCTACGCTCAGGTTTAATATTATCTGCCTGCATCCTTCTCCAAATATAATGTCCGAGTTTATTGTGCATTTATTAATTCTATTGCTTCCTTTATACTATTTACTCTACTACTTGATTTAACTTTTTCATTCCATCTTTGATTCATAAGTAAAAAGTTTTTATCACCACCTCTACCATTCTTCCAATATTTCCAATTGTTTGGTGAATCATCTATTAAGTAATCACACTCTACCATCCATTTTTTCATACCCTTTCTGAAATAAACAGTTTGAAAGTTTAAACCATACTTACCCAACCATGTTAATGTGTGATGTGAACAAGTTGGATGTTGAGATGTAATACAAACAAATGTATGTTCGTCTTTGGCTATCTCTTCTTTTAATGTTTTGATTTCATCCTCGAATGGTGTTCCATTACTTAAGATAGTATCGGCATGTTCTTCTCTGTAAATTCTTTTTATTTCTTCTCTTGACGCATCGAAACTATCTTCTAAATCCCAATCGGTCATTTCCTTCATCACTTCTTCAACAGAATAAACATTCTCTGAACCAGGTTTTATGTATTGAGGATAATGTTTTTTTATTGTGGAGTATAGGTCATATGAAAAATTTCTAATGACACCATCTACATCTACACCTATTTTATACTTCATTTACTTTTCCTATTGTGTTTCTTTTGTATAGTTAGAACTCTGACCATTTCATCCCACCTTTCGTCTCGCTCGTCTCTTTTTCTCTGAACATCAGGACCCCAATTATCCATAAAGGTTTTTAATTTCTTTTCTAATTTTCTAACTCTATTTTCTAATCTTCCAATTTTGTCTTGTTGTTTCATTTAATTAGTCTCAAAGTTATCCCAACTATCTTGTTCCATTTCTGCTAGTAGTGCCTCTATTACTTCTTTAGCTACACCATGATTAAAAGAAATACCTTTTTTAGTTGGTCTGTATTCTTGTGTTACCTTATCCAAAAAGTAAACCCTACAATCGAGAAACTTGTTCCCTTTGTATTCCTTACTTTCTACTCTAATAATCTCTTGACTATTCTTTTTAATTTCCTTCATAAGTCCTTTCCTATGTATTAATTATCTTCAGCGAAATCATGCTGTCCATTATTTAATGCCTTTTTTGGGTCGTATTCGTTTCCGTGTATATCACGAACAGTTTTATCCCACTTTGGATACCATATTAATTCTACCTTATTACCACTTGGGTCATCTATGTATCTACTAATTGTATCATCACGATGGTACAACCAACTACTACCATTACCTTGTATCCCATCTATTTCAAATGCTATATGGTATGGGTGTTCATCTTCAACCACAAGGGCTAATTTAATGTTACCAAATTGTAACATAGCCCAAGAATCATCTGAATAGATAATAGAACATCCATAATTTTCTACATACCAATCAACTGATTCCTTTATGTTATTTACTTGTAGTGCTATATGGTCTATATTTTTTTTCATAAATATGCTCTCGGTGAAGGTAAATCACCATAGTGGTCTACCAAATGTATTGACTTGTATTTGTCTACGGCTAGTTCCTTATGTTTGGCTTCAATCATAACATCAATATCATTACCATAATTATCAATGAAATCATAAACATAATCAGAATGTGCCTGTGGTCTTATTTTTTCATCCTCTTGTTCTTT
>Ga0208669_1000133_pt1 | contig 32412 bp, 51 predicted proteins | sample 21_taG_FD_184095 | JGI IMG/M metagenome (GOLD analysis project Ga0208669, IMG submission 184095) | Marine viral communities from the Subarctic Pacific Ocean - 21_ETSP_OMZ_AT15319 metaG (SPAdes) (version 2) | ecosystem: Environmental > Aquatic > Marine > Oceanic | place: Pacific Ocean | collected...
TGATTTTCCTAATGCAATAAAATAATCATCATCCCCGCTATTTGTGCCATCCCAATACACCCACATAGAAACCGATAATTTGGTTAGACTATTAACTATATTGCCCCCAATATTTATGTTACTACTAGTTGCATTAAACCTTGCACCATAGTTTATCTTACCTCCTACTCCGAAGTCAACGTTGGAAGGTGTGCCATCGTAAGAACCACTTGCTTCACTTGCATCATAATCCAAAGAATATAAAGCTACACCTTCATCAGCAGATGTTCCTGTAAATGGATTTACATCTTCGGTTAAACAAGCCGCATCACCAGATGAAGCTACTATACCTCCTGTGGTAAAAAACTTCTTATTAAAACTCATATTATTCTATTTCAGATGAAGGAAAAAATTGTACGTTGTATTGCAATGCAGTCTTGTAAGACTTCTTAGCATTTACCTCAGCTTCTAACCTATCGGCTTCTGTAAGTATTCCTGCTCTCTCTGTTGCAACATCCGAACTAATAGCAATGTCCCTCTCTGCTTTTCTTATAATTTGCCAATCGGTGGGTTGTAACAAACTACCTGCCTTAGATTTTATCTCTGCTATCTTACTTGCTTTGATGTCAGCTATCTTATACCTTTTTTCTTTTTCTCCTGTTGGCTCTCCATCTTCTCCGATAACATCTACCTCCTTATTAAAGTCAATATCGGTTATAGGAAACGTAAATATCTTTTTACTTTCATCCCATTGCAAACCGCCTCTGTTTTGAGTTTGTGGGTCATAGCTTGGTTTTACTACATCATAAAAACCTTCTGCTTCTATAGTTTCTGTAGATGCCTTTCTAAAGTTTAGTATTACACTTCCATCTGACTTAGTGTATGTAGAAGGTAATGTTTTGTATACCTGTACTTGTCCGTTTTTTACTCTTGCTTTCATAATTATGCTGTTGTTGAAGATGTATAAGTTCCTACTGCAAAGTGATATACTTTAGCTCCTGCTGTATCATCAGTACACATTATCTGGATTATATTGTCTGTTGAGCCATCGTAGTTCGCGCTACCTACTTTGTTAAAGGTAGAGCCTGTTTCCGCAAAAGTTACGGTATGATTACCACTTACTACCAAATCTATTACCTGTCCCTGTTGAGCATTTGAAATTGTAAATGTTGAATTATTATCCATTGTAGCTGTGAAAGTTGCTGCCAAATCGAAATTTAAAGCAAAAGCACTTCCTGTCCCTAGAGGTGATAGTTCTGTGTAACTTGGATGTAATTGTTGATGGTCTACTCCGTTGTCAGTAATCTGAACGTCATCAGTGTTTACTGTTATACCAGTACCTGCTCCTACGTTTAGTGTAGCACTTCCGCCTGATTCATTTACTCCTGTTAGACCACCACCTGCGTTTACATCTTCTATGTCAGCTGATACGGCAAAATTAAGTTTACCTGATGTGTCATCATAAGTTACTGAGATGTTAGTTTCTGTATTTCCCGAAACCATTGCACCAATTATGTCTTGAATATTTTCGCTAAAAGTCAAACCACCTATGTCAAGTGCGTCTGTATAACTGTCTGTGCTTCCATATATATCATGGAACATTTGTCTAACTGCTACAAAAGCGTCCCTGAGCTTATCTCCTTGTCCGCTGTTAGCTGTTGATACATTTAAATTTTGTGAAGCCATAATTTATTTTTTTATTCGAATAATGTTACTAATGTTAAGTCAGCACTTAAATCCATAGAATCTACACTGTATAATTGGTTGTCATCTATTGTTAGTGCCAATGTTTCTGTTTGTCCCCCCTGTAAAGAATCTAAAAAGCAATCAGGAGATGAAAAATGAGGAATCGCCTCTGCTACAGTGAAATCTTCGTTTCCGAATTCCGTAAAGCAGTAAATCTTACCCCAACCTATCGAATTTGCCATTTAAATCTTTTCCTTTATAATATAACTATTTAACTTTATTTCGTTTTCTTTTTTAGGCTTGTAGGTTGTTTTAACCTTAGTCTTCTTTTTTTTATATCCCATGATTAAAACACCCAGCCGTTAAAGAGTGCATCCTTATCTGGATATATATCCTCGTTATTGTTAGTGTAGTACTCAGGGAATAAAGATGATGCGTTAAAACTCATGTAATCTATAAATCTATTGGCATAGTACTCAGCATAATCTCTTTCCTTTGCTATCAATATATCAATCTCCGTTTTCTCCGCTAACTGACTATTCTCACTTGTATGTTTGTATACACCTCCATTAGCAACTGTATAGGCAGCAAAAGGAAGATATTCACTCATTGCGAAATGGATTAACATAGGCTGAATATAGTCATTGACTAAATTTAAATAGTCTCCTGCCAAAGTATCTGCAATTATATCAGCACTAATCTTATTGTATAAATCCGTTCCAAGGTAATTTCTAACATGAATCTCTTGGGCTAGTTTAATAAACTGTATAAACTTATCAGTATCTACATTACCACTAAGAGCTGTATTCTTTACTAAATCTTGACGTTTTATAAATAAAGCTGTAGCCATTATTCTTCTTCTGTTTGGGGTTCAACTTCTGTTTGTTGAGAGTCCTTCTTAACACCAGTTTCTTTCTCTATTTCAGACTCGGTAACTGCGTTAGTTAAGTCGGTGAATTCAAGAGGTTGTAATGTCTTAAAGTACACATCTAAATCTATATTGTTGTATTCAAGTATTCTTTCCAATTCATCAAGAATAGTAACCTGCATTGGTCTTATAACGGTATTATCCATCAATACTGATGCTGTCTGAAGCTCCTCTGCATTATTACCAAGACCAGAATTATCTTTAATCCCTACAAGCATTGGAGATACAATTCTATGGGACACCATAACCTTTTTCATGGACTCATCAGAAAGGAACTGGTATTGTTGATGAGCATCCGTAAGTTGCACGGGTTCTATAGTAGCCGCTAATTCTTTACTGTCATTAAAAGCTAAGATAAACTTACCTGCGTTTGAACTGCCGCTAAATTTATTGTATATAGCTCTTTCTATTTCATCTCTCTGCTCCTTATCTGGGACTCCATTATTGAAGTTGATAAGCATCGATGGTGCAAGACCATTCTGAATGTTGTTTATATGGTAGTTTGCTATTTCTTCTTCAAGTTCCGCATACTGTAGCCCTCCTTGATAATCTACAGGAGAGTAGTAGTAAAAACCTGCTCTGTAGGGTCTGATGTATAGAATTTCTATGCCTTGGTTTGAAGTGCCAAAAGCAGGAATGCGTTTAGGTTTATCACTCGGTTTTATGTTAATCCAATCAGAAGAATAGTAGTACGCTTTTATCTCACCATCATTAGAAACCTTCTCAGCTCTCAATGTTTCGATTGGCATGTGTTCTACTTGAACAATTTTACTTCTATCCTTACTATATATTACCTGAACAGCAGCTTGTCCCATCATCTTGTAATCGTAGCATACTTTCTTCATGCAATCCTTCCTAAGTAGCTTTTTCATCTCAGCATACTCAGTAGGTTTATCTTCACTATCTGTGGCATCTAATCCCTTACCGTATATCATTTCTGATATTCCATTTACAGAAGCATTGTTGGTTGGAGACCCATTATACCTATCTATTAGATAGTCAAAGTAATCGTTCTCATCTCCATACTCAACCCAATCATTCCTGCCATTCTCACTGACCTCTGGTCTACTATAAGATGACAATCCTATAACGTGGATAGATTGCTCCACCTTTTTTACTATTGAATTCACGTTGGCTCTATTTCTTGCCATTTTGATTGATTTATTCTTACTCATTATATAATAACAAAATCATTATCGTAGCTATTTTCCTCTACATATTCTCCAGTATTAGCAAAATACTTATCTAAACCAGTTTGGTCAGTGCAGAATATTAAACCTCTATATATCTCCGTAGAGCCATCTTTTACCCTGTAGGTATACTGATTACCCTCTTTAAGTGAGAAAGTGCCTGTAAGCACCATGTAATCGCCTTGTGAGGTCTTTGAGACGGTTACTGTAGATGTAGTTCTTGTGGATTTATCTGTTAGGGATAAAGTTGGCGAACTGGCATCTATTCTCGGCACAATCGTGAGCGATTGATTTGATGTCGAAGTTGTTAGAATCTCCATACTAAAGTAACGCAAAACTGCATTTTTGTTTTATATAATAAAAAAGAGGGCATAAAGCCCCCTCTTTAAATCTACACTATACTCCTAATACTACACTGCCCTTTGTGTAGAAGGGGTGTCAGTAGCAGAAGTCATACCTACGAATGGGTCAGCAGTAGTAGCTCCATCAACAAAATTAGGCATGGTGGTCTCATTTGCAGTAAGAGTCAGAGTATACCCCTGAAGGTCTCCCATTGCAGTTCCACTAACCATAGTACCTCCAGTTACTTCAGCACCATGTTCTCTCCCTACAAGAAGAAGGCTTCCGTCAAAAGTTTCTAGGAAAACATGAGGTCTTCCGTATGCCATTAACTTTAATTCCTTATTATCTTCTTTACTTAGTTTGTGTAGCGTTACATTTACTACTTGTTCAAAGAATGTTGTTCCATTCTCTAAAGAACTTTGAATATTTGTCTCTAAGGAAGAATTACCTTTAACATCGTAAGTGTGATAAGTAAAAGTACCACCCATATCTGTAACTTCATCATTAGAACCAACAGTAACAGCTCCTAAATCTCCGAAATCTACAAAATGAATTTTTCTTATACCACCTACAGCATCTTTACATGGTTTTAGTCTCCCACCAGTTAAATCACAACTCATATCTTTTATGTTTTAAATAAAAAAGGGTAGGTAGGCACTTGGCTTACCCACCCTTATTTCTTGGTTAATTATTTATTAGATAGAGTAAAGTACAACATCTCCACCAATTCCATGTTGAATACCTGCGGTATATCTCATAACGATTCTTACGTTTTGAGACCCATCGATATCAGCCATATCAATAACTTTAACTTGGTTATGGTCAGATAGTAGACCAGTTCCAAAGAACAAGTTAGACTTCTCAGCAGCAACCATTTTGTTGCTTGGTAGACCTTGCGCCAACTCTACGTTGATACCATCAAATGTCAATGCTCCTCCGTTGAACCATTGAGTACCTTTGTTGTCAGTACCATTAGCTCCTGCGTTTGAAGCGATACTTCCGAATCCACCTAAAGCTCTTACATAAGCTCTATATACGTTAGAAGCAACATAGATAGTTAAGTCTTCTTTTCCGTATACAGTAGATGGAATTAAATCTGCAGTAGCTCCAAGCTCTTGGATTACGTTAGCAGCAGTTACAGATGTTTCAGTAGTGGTAACATCATTTACGTCTGAATCAGCTCCTAAAGTAGTAAGGAACCCATCAAATTCACCTGCAGTTGCGTTAGTGCCATTCCATACAGTTTGCTCTACTTTTTGAGCTACTTTGTCAGCTACATGAGCAATCAAGAAATCAGAGAAATTTGGGGGTAGGTCACTGTAAGCAGAATATCCCATCTGAACCGCTTCCCAGTCAGATACAAAATCTTTTTTACAAAGCTCCAAATTTACTTGAAATTCTTCAGGTTGTAGGATTCTCTCACTCAAAGCGAGTACTCCTGTTGATTTAGTGAAGTCACAAGTTGCATCAGCTACAATATCGCCAGATACAGCTTTCTTTAGTACTTCTTTAAATTTAACATTGGGTTTAATCGTAATTAGATTATTAGCCAATGTTGAACCACTCAATAGGGCAGCAGAAATATATTTTCCTGCAAACTCCCCTGCATAAGTAGTGGTTATCGGTGTGGTTAAACTTTCGCCTCCTGCCATTTTAATTGATTTTAGTTATTTATTATTTATGAATTAATTCTACTTAAAACTCTACCCATAGTACTAGCGGGTCTGTTAGAGTTGTTTAGGTTGATGTCCAACTTACCTTTTGAATCTGCCTCTGGACTATGTTTAATTGGTTCGGCAGCAGGTTCTTCGGATAACTTCTCTAATTGCTTAGACAAATCTTCTTTTTGACTCTTGTACTCTTGTAGTTCGCCTTTAACAGCTTCTTTAAGAGCATCAAGTTCAGACTTCATTGCAGAGATGGCAGATTTAAAATCTTCTTCAGTAACATAACCTTCCATCAATTCAACTTCTTCTTCAGCCTCAACCTCAGATACTTCTTCAGTTGATTCTTCATTTAATTCTTCTGCGACTTCCTCTACAGCTTCCTCTTTACTTTCGGAAGACAACACTTCCTCTTGGACTTCTTCTTCCATGATATCCTGAGCAAGTTCATCTTCTTTGGTAAGCAAGGACAACTTCTGTAGAATTTCGTCTAAAATTGTTGTTGCTTTTGTACCCTCCATGATGTTTTTATTTATAATAAAATAATATAGTTACTGAATAGTGTTAGATTTTTGTTTATGGACAACATTCATTGAATGTAAATTCTCGATAGAAATTACTTCCACTTGAACCTCCAAAAGACAAGTCTTGAATATCACAAGGGTTCAATAGATTGTTTCCACTCACTTCATAATTCCTCACTTCTACTGCTCCAGCATTACCACTTGCATTGTTTTGAGTGTTTTTCATATATATTGTGTTGGTGCCAGAATATAATAATGATGGGTCAAATCTATGGATAACCATCCCCCCTATAGGACAGGTAAAGTCAGCTTCAGTTATAACCAAATCAGTGTTGGTTGAAGCTATAAAGACAGAGCCTATCAGTTCATTAGAATTCAAATCAACATCGCCTATTTTAGTGCCATTTAGATATATATCGAAGTTATCGTCTGTAACGGAGTTTGAATTGCATATTTGGAATACTAACACTCTATCAGGGCAACTTGGAGCAGGGTCTCCCTCTGGGTCTAATACCTCTGAACTTAAAGCAGTACATTCAGCACAATCATCAAAAGGTATGCCTATTGACGTTATAATCTCAACACCCTCAAAGTTTCTTTCTTCATTTACAGTATAACACCCTTCTTGACCATTCTGTAAGGTCATGTAATAGGTAGTTCCAACATTTAAAGTTCCATGATAATGTGCGTTTTTATGGTGTCCATCGTCACAGTTAGTTATACGATAAGCTGAGTGCCCTGCGCTAACAGCAGGAGCGGAATTTGTAACGACACCTATTCCTTGAGCTTGTAAACTCCCATCGCAACATTCCGTTGAATACGTTTTTCCATCTGGGCATAGACAAGCTCTCCTATCGTTTTTAGGTGATGTTCTACTGTAGGTAAATTTTCTTCTTCTTCTTCTAATCATGCCTTCCTTGATTTTGGGTGTTTCTTAGGTAGCAAATCATAATCCGTTGTGTACTTTGGATTCTGAGGTCTACCGTTCTTTATTAAGTATAGATAGGCATTAACCCTTGCAAAAGCCCACTGAGAAGCTGACCTAACTTTAGGGCTATGAGATGTGTTAAAAGCTCCAAGACCACGCTGAAAAACAGAGGCAAGGACACCAGTAGTAACACCATAACCCAATTTACTTTTATATTTCTTATTGAATTCATCAGATTTCTTTTTAAGTGATGCTTTGTCTTTAGCAGATACTTTAGCTCCCGTCTTTCCAGAAGCGTCTCCTTTAGCAGAACCCTCACCTTTAGGACTCTTATTAGGAGTGCCTGACTTGGGAGCTTTAGGACTTTTCTTTACATTACCCTTACTATCAACTTCAGCAAGTGTATGTTGCTTACATGGCATATACCAAGTTTTACCATCAAGTTCATGCTCATGATGCCCTTCGCATCCTAAGTCTTTAGCAGCTTTTTCTGCCATTTCTTTTGTAGAAAATGCTAACCTATCGTTTATAACAGCATAATCATCATCTATAACCATAGATGCCATCTCTATTTCACCAAGACCTCTTAATTTACTTCTACTCCAAGAAAGTGCCGATAATCCACCCCAAGCATCATACATTAACTTGCCACATCCATCAGAATAGCTCTTAGAAGCCTCTAAATCGCTTTTGTGACGAGAGAGGAAGGAGTACATCCTTTTTATAGTAGACACCGTTAAATTGCTTCTAGAGGCTAATTGGGAGGCTCTGCGTTTTCCTACAGCAGTTCCACAAGAACCCCAACCATTTTCATCAACGTATTTTAACACCTTCTTAGCGTTGTTTGACACAGACTCAGGGTAATCGTTAAATGTTTTTAGTTCGTACTTCTTTGAGTCAAGGAAGTCTTGTACCTCAAAAAGAATCTCTGTAGCTTCATTCTCGTTTATGTGGTTTTCTATCTTGGACATCTCAAGTTTATCAGTGAAATACCCCTCTATAGAGAATCCTTTTACTAATCCTGTTTTAACGTAGTTCTCCCACACTTCATCATTATTTACCTTCATAGAAACCATCCAAGTCCCAACTGGCATATCCAGTCCATACTTTCTGCTTTTATCATGAACATCATCTTCTATAATCCAACTCTCTACTACACTAAGCCCATTGAGTTCAGCTTCATGTTCCAATGTAGATTTGTTTTGATTACCCCTCATCAAGAATAATTCACTTGCTTTTCTTACAGTATCGTCAGAGAAATAAATGTAGTATTCATCCTCTCCATCTGTACGATAAATATTCTTATTAGGAATTAGGGCAGCACCCATTAAAATACGTTTCTCCTTATCTATCTCAGCAAGATTAACTTTTGTTTGTTCTTTTAGGGCAATGAAGTTTTCTTCTATTGCAGGTTTATCTACAATAGATATAGCTTCTATTCCTGATAGTAAAGCATCTTCATCAATAAGTAATTCTATAATTCTCATAATTTATTATTTAAAATGCAGCGATATTAACTGTTTTATCTGCAATGTTATTATAGGTTTCTAAATCATCCCACACTAAATTAACTTTTTGTTCTTCTCTTGTTCTTGCTACAGCCATACTAAGCTGAGATGTTTCTGACGCTCCCACTACATTAAAGTCAGGTGCTTCTACCGATGGAGCAGCTCCACCTACACCGCCTCCACTACCACCACCACCAGGTAACTTGGTTGCTAATATTTTTTTCACTTGAAGAAATCCAAAAGCCGCAGTAGCTGCTGCTTGAGCAATATTCCATGGTCCGTATGGTTTAGCTCCAAGAGCAGCAGTAACAGCCTCATAAGTGTTAATGGTAGCCATAGCTACAGATACAGCTTTACCTAAAGCACTACCTTCCCCTGCTATTGCAGTTATAGCTTGTGCGACATAGTTAGCGGTGGCTAATTTAGCATCTGCTTCATCTCGGTCAATTTTTTTATTTGTCTCAGCTAAAGCTTCTTTCGCATTAGTTATTTGTTGTTCTATACCAATAGTTTCTTCTCCCGCTACAATAGCTGCTGTTCTTTGCCTTTCAAGGTTATCTAAGACTGTTTGGGTTTTTGCCTCTTCTAATTGTCGTTGAATATCTATTCTATCAAAATCATTACGAGCCATGGACATCTCAAACTTTTCTTGAGCAATAATCCTTGCATTTAATTCCTTTTCGAGTAATTCCGTTGCTTTATCTAAATCCTCTAACTTTCGTTGATTTAATTTTCGACTTGTTTCGGTATCTATTTGTATTAAATACTCATTAAGTGATGTTCTTGAATCTGCTATGGCTCTGTCAGCAATTTTTTGTGCTTTGGCTCTATCATCAGCATTTTTTATTGCATCTACCCTTTGCTGTTGCCTTTCTGCAAAATCTCTTTGCTTTAATTTAGCTATTTCCTTCGTGGCATCTGCCTCCGCTTTAATCTCTATATCTTTATTACTCACTAAAGATTTAGATATTCTATTATCTGATTCTATTATTTCTTTCTCGAAATTAAGCTGACCTGCTACAAAATCCCTCCTTGATTCTTTGTTCTTTTTCTGTTGTTTTTTCCTGTCTAAACCGAGGTTTATTTCGAGTTTCTTTAAATTATCCAGAGCTTCTTCATATCGTATTACAGCTATAGTTTGGTCATCTTGAAGCTGTGTTAATTTCTCGGCATCTCCTTCTTTTGTGGCTTTGTTTATTTCATCCCTTATAATTTTTAATTCCTCTAATGCTCCTTTTTCTGCAACCCTTGCATCTACGAGCTCATTATATTTTAGCAGGAAGTTGTTTAGAGAAGCTTCATCTGTTTTATCTATCTTCAAGAATTCAGCCGCTTTCTCTATTTCTGGGAATTTATAGATTAACCTATCATATGTTTTTACTAATTGGTCAAATCCAAGATTAGTTCTCGCCCTTATAAGATTCAATTCTTCAAATAAACCTGCTTGGTCTCTCAGTGACTGAGTTGCATCATCTATTTTCTTTTTGAATTCATCGGCAGCCTTTGAGCTTCCCATGAAAAAATCGTATATATCGTCACCAAAAGCAATTAGTAATTGAACAGCAATTAATATACCTCCAGTACCAAGTAAACTCTTTCCTAATTCTTTTAAGGAATTTACAACTCCACCTGCTGTTTTACTAAAACTAAAAAATAAACTAACAAGCTGACCTAAGTTGTTAGCCATGCCTTGAAATCCATAGGCAGCATCAGAAGCCAACCTCGAACCTTCTAAAAGTATAGCATTATTTAATCCTGCTTGTGCTCTAAGTGGTTTTCCTGCATTAGCTACTTTTAACTGTTCTATTGCTTGTTCTCTAAATGAAGCGGCAACCGAAGCATTTGTTATTTTTAATTTTTCAGCCTCAATTCTTTGTATTTTTTCAGCTTCGGTAAGCTGACTTAAATCTTTAGTAGTTTCTTTTACCGAATCAGAAACTTTTTTAGACCCCGTTTCGTCTACTCTAACCGATATTATAACAGATTTAGTTGCCATAGTATTGTCTTTTTAGTTGTTTCTTAGCTTCACTCCAATTTCCCACTGCCTTATACTTACCTTTAGCTATATCTATATTTTCAGATTGACCATACCAGTCATCTATACTTAGTAAATCTATGATGTTCTTTATCATATTATATTATCTAGTGTTGGTATCAAGTTTAATAGTTCTATTTCTGTTGCCCCTATTTTTAGGTTTGTCTTTATAGAATTTATTCTAAATAGTCTATCATGTATCTTTATCTGGTCATTCAACTTATATCTCACAAGAATCTTAGCAGGAAGGAAACATTTATACCTAAATATTCTTTTACTTTCGTTGTAAGCTCCTGAGATATAGTTTATATAGTATTTTCCAAATAATGAGTTATCTGCAACTATTAAGTCTGAGTCAGACTCCCTATAAACTTTAAGTTGCCATTCGTCAAACTCAGTGTCAAAGTTTAAACTATTAGCAGGAGGTGTAGTTGGTGTTCCTTCCTCATTGGAATTAGATGGTCTCCAGTAAGTTGTTATTTCATCTACTGAATCAGAAATCCAATTTATACCATTACCATCGGATATAGTTTGATTTATTCCGTAGAAAAGCAAGGGTTCTATCTTCTGAGGACTGTAATTCCCTGTTGGGGTTGACTTCTCTGTAGTCGAGTCTTCGTGTTTAAAGCTACCCCCCGCTGCATACCCCCATTGTATATCAGTTAGATTCTCATTTTCAGATGCAGGTGTTGCCCCTATATCAAACAGTCTTTCGTATTTAAGATGAGAAAATGGTACTTCAACCTTGTAATCTACCCCTGAATCATATTCATCTGGTGCAGAATAAATCGTATTTCCAAAAACTTTATTGTGGGTAGCTTCATGAGCTGCCATTAAAGCAGTATCGGTTTTCTCATATTCAAAAGATACATTTGCAAATGGTCTAGCTACCTCGATTTCATGGGACTCTACATCTACAAAATCCACTATATCTATAGTGCCTTTAGATTGATTATTGACAGCATCGGCATAGTAATCATCAAGTGTTCTAACCTCTATAACTGGAACAGATGCCAATGGTTCTTGCACATAGGCAGTCAAGTTAAAAACTCTAAATAATCCTGACAAGAAATCTATTGCCTTTATGTCTGGCAAGTGATTTACAAGGTCTTGTTCTGGCAATGTTGTAGAACCCAATGCATTAAAAGCATTGTAGGTATCTTCAACTAAAGTCTCAAAAGCCACCTTCTTTCTTAGAGTAAGTCCAGAAGTAAAGGTTATACTACCGCCAAATGATTCTACCTCCCATCTAATTCTATATGTCCTTGGCTCTGCATTTTTTACATTTGCATTTTGATAATTAACATTAGAGGGTAGAGTTATCGTTTGATTACCCCCAGAGGCTGATATCTCAGATACAACGCTCCCTGTTATTTCATCAATAGCCTTAAGCACCACATTATCATAACTACCTGCGCTTATGGTTATGTTAAATTCAGATTCGTATCTTATTACATCGAAACTATCACTTGCCCAAGGGTCTTGTGTAAAAGTCCAAGTATCATCTACTATGGTTAAATTGCTATCCGTAGGAGCAGAAGAAGCAGTAAGTCCAGTTATAGATTTGCTGTTGGATATTTCCCCTGATGTGCCATAATTTATTATTTCTCCACCCTCTCTTGATAACCAAAGATATAGATTATCCAGTGGTGTAGTATCGAAGAATCCTGTGAACGATAAGGTATATTTAGATTCTATAGCCTCTATTAGTTTAGTTACTTTTATTGCAGGTTTTAGGTCTGTGTAAGCAACCCCTCTTGTCGAATCTGGCGATGAGGAATCGTGATATATATTGCCATCATAATTAGGGGATGCAGAAGAAGAGTCGTGATATAGTCTTTTTTCTGATGTTATGAGAGGGTATATAATATCCCCACCAAACAAACCGTTAGTAAGTCCTTCCTTTACAGTTGCACTGTTATAAGTTAATCTCTCTAAGTCTGAATCTAAATTAGAAACCAATGCGGTTAATTTCTCTTCTTTTAGAGCCTCTCTTAGTTTAATCAGACCTCCATAGAATATAATCGTGTAACTAGCCGCCTTATTATTTTTCATCTCTGTAGACTGGAGATATATGTAACCGTCCCTAAAGGGCATATAATTCAAATTTATTTTAGCTAATTTCTTAGTAGCACCATTGAATCCTTTGACATCTGGGTTATAGAAATGCTTGAACAGTTTGTTGTTCCTATCGTTAGCAGGAATCTTAAATGTTCTTGAGTAGTCAGCGAATATCTTAGAGAAGTCTTTTATATCTTGTATAGAAGAAATCAACGTCATAGATTCGTCCTCGAATAAATCAACCCTAGCATATTCTTGATTATCGTCACTACTCTTATCAATATATAACTGTACGTCTATCATCTAATATCTTGGATATAGTTGTTTGCTATAGTAAATTCTACTGTAAAGTCTATGAGTTTCTCATTCACTTCTTTTTTCTCTTGGAATGAAGTGGTTTTAGGAACTACAGGTGTGATGTCTCCATCTTGGTGAATCCAACAATGTTCAGTCACCATGAGTTGTTTTATAACTTCATTATGGTCTTCTGTAATGAATCCTGTGTTCATTTTAAGCATTTCTGATGCTCTAACATCTGTAGATTGTTTTGAATGGTCATACTGGCTATAAGAAACCCCTGTAGACCCTATATTTAGTATCGAACGTTTGTAATCATCTCTTTCAGCTTCGAAAGAATCATCTCTACGTTTAAAGAACCACAAATCTTGCATCACCCCAAATTTATTCAAGAAGGATACTCTATGAGGAGTGTATTTACATTCTTTTAAACATCTTATATATCTTGTTTCGGTAGTACCATTAGGACTGGTTACAATCACCTTATCAGATTCAGGTGGCACTTCCTTCTGCTCTTGAAATAAAGTAGAATCTGCTGTTCTTATAGATACTTGACTAATTCTATAATTATCTGTAGTGTTATCTATTTTAACACCCCTTGAATCTATAGATATATCGGTAACTGACCCACCTATCTTATAAGCAATCAATGAAGTGTTACCCTTAAAGTATTCTACTTTGTATGTACCATCTGTTGATACATAAACTGGTATATAAGCTCTTTTACCACAGTCTATATAAAAATATGTGTTTGATGCCAAAAAAGATGTGCTTAGAGTTGGATTTATCCCATCCTTAAATTCACCATATCCAAGAAAAGCTATAGCTCTTTTTGTTAGTGTGTCTATAGAATCATCATCAAATGTTCTTGTTATATCAAAGTCTACCCATGCAGTTTGTTTTATAGTATCATAGTCACCATCGAAGTAAACATCTATATAATCTTTTACTAATTCAGCTACCTCGAAAACTATAATTTCCTCATCTGGAATTAGACTTTTTTCTAGAGTATATTGAGGGTCGCTTGGTCTTTCCCCTGCTACGCCAGTGTATATATATATTTCTAATTTAGCTTTTGATATTGTTGCCATTTATTTATATTTTATTAGAAAGACCATGCAGCGTAACTTTGAGTAAAGATGTTCTCTACAGTCTCACCTCCAATTACAGATGTTCCATGTTGTCCTTGTTTTACTTGTAGTATGTTTTCTTCGTAAGCAGAAGGATTAAAATATATAACCCTTTGCGTTTGGTCTCTAAATATTTGTTGGTAGTATGATTCTGCTGTAATTCTTGGTACAGGTATACTCGGAACATTACTAGAACTTCCATACCCATAGAAATTGTAATCTGAGTAAGCTCTTGGACTTGCCCATTCTAATTGTCCTGAATTTGGATTTTGGAATAAACCTGTTATCTCATAATCAATTTTATTTAGAGTTACTTGGTCATTAGTACCTTCAGTAATAAACTTAATTCCTATGCTGTTATACTGGTCTGCTAATAATTCTTCATTTGATACAGTTATTACTGAACCACCCCCTGTATAGTTATATCCAGTTTGAGTACTAAATACTATTAATTTTGTAGTACTTGCGGAAATATTTAAGATTGCTTGAGTAAGCGTTTCTATAAGCTCACCATTAATATATATCTCCATTCTAATCGAACTACTTAAAGTATCAACATATTGAAACGGTAATCTCATTAATAATGTGTAAGTGCCAGTATCTAATGTATTGTTTGCAGGAGTTCCAACTGAAGGTGTTTCTACTTGTGTTTCGTCGGGACAAGCCATTATCAACTGATAATCATCAGTAGCCATAGGAGCCTCTACTGTTATTGTAAGTGTAGATGCTGAATCTGTACTTCTTGTAATTGGAATACCACCTTGAGCTGTTCCGCTACTCAATCCAGTTAATTCGGATGCAGGTACACCTGCTTTCAACAAGTCACCCTCATGTTCATTATTACCCTTATATCCCACAACTGTGGGAGATGCATCCTCCGTAAGTTGATACGTGATTTTTACAGGGATGTTGATGGTGAAATTTATAGTAAACGTGCCACTTCGATTAGTTACATCTACTTCGTAGACTCGAATACCTACATCCTCTCCTATGTTAATTTGTTCTCCACACCCCAATGGTTGAGTTATTGTTGCAGGGGGGGTATAATCAGGTGGGGCATCAGCTGAATCTACTGTTAGATAATACGGACTCCTAACATTTATTTTCTCTACTTCGCCTGTTGATGTTGCCATAATTATTCTATAATATATTCGTCTCCTTTTTTAGTGTAACCTGCCATCTTGAATATTTCGTCTAAATTCAAATTGATATCCTTTGCTATTGGGTCTGCTATAGAATTTATTTTTTGCATCGCAATCTCAATAGCATCGTCTATGAAATTAGCGGGTCTTATTCCTTCCCTTCTTATTTTATTCTGGATGGCAAATGCTAATTGTTTTATTCTGTATTGTCTATCTTTAACTTTGGCGAACTTACCAGCGGCATCTTTCAACTTTACAGGCTTACTTTTTATCCAAGGTATCAACTTGCCTGTAGAAGGAGGTGTGCCAGATTTTCTGCCTTCATCAACTGCCTTACCATATTCCAATCCTTGAATATCATATGAAAATCCTGAATCCGTTTTTTGATACATTGATTTAAGACTTCTTGCCAATTCTCCTGTATCATTAATTTTTCCACTATAGCTGCCTCTTGAACCGCTTCTTGTTCTGTTACGCTCTAATTCAATACGCAGAAGCTCAACCAATCTCTTAGAGAATGATTTCATGTAGGCATCTGTATTTTTGAATTTAGTAACTATAGACATGAGCTTCCATCAGCGTTAATTAGTGCCATATCATTATTGGGGACTTCTATATTGATAACCATTGACCAACCAGTGAGCAGATTCTCGAACCTATCCTCGAACAAACTCGCAGTTGCAGCTTCATTAAGTTCAAAGTCATTCGTTTCCATGCCACCTCTACGAAGTGAGCTTTGCAATCCATTAACAACAGTAAGCATTGAATTAAGAATATCTTGTTTGTTATCCAATCCCAAGTGAGGTTTTGCCACCCCTTGTTTATCGTCTTTATCTTCATCTACAATATCCATCACTATAACATTCATCGAAAAGGTCATCTTAAATTCATCGAAAGTGACATCGTTTACATTAACATGGGCAAGTGGGAATATTGTCTGTTTAGACAAGTCTACCTCCATGATATCACCGAATGTTACGGTATTGATACTATTGTTGCCAATTAAATAATTGTAGATATTGTCAATAAGGTTATAATATGTCTTCATTATTTCTTATAAGCTTTTTTAATCATCTGAGCTTCTAACTGATTCTTTTCCTTTTCAAACACTAAATAGTTTAAACACTTAAAAAGCTCTTGTGAGGTAACGTCATCGAACTTGAGGACATCTCCTTTAGCAAGTGCGTAAATTGACTGATACCAACCCCACTTTGAGCTAAAGTTTCCTTGAGCTGAGAGGTCTGTGGATTCTTCCGCATCTCCATCTCCATATAATTCAGGGTAGCTAGAGACAACTCCTTCCCTAAAGCGTAAAAAAAAACCATCGCTCCCATTACAACATCCATCGGCATCTCTTTTATGAGATTCTGAATGTCCTCATTTGGAGAGTAAGGAGCAATGGTATACTTATCCTTAGACTTGAAATTAACTGGTCTGAAAAGCACCGCCATGGCTTTGTGCATTTGTTGCCAATCAGAAATAGTATTTTCTAAGTCTATGTATTCTCCAAGTGAGATATCATCAAGTTTAGGGATAAACCCCATTTCAACATCAAGAAGATTAAAGTGCCTAATCAAACTAGGTTTTTCTTTAAATGCTTCTCCAAGGATATTTATAACCTTCTCTGCCTCTACCATCGGTATCTGTTCTACATCACGCAATGTAATGTTACAGAATATTTCAATGAGCTTCTTATTTAGAAATTCATCTGCTCCCTCGTTTTCATCTGATACCTTAATGTACTTTTGGTATTGCCCAAGAGTAATATCATTTAGAGTTGTTGGAACTTCTAACTCAATCTTTTTTCTCATATATATAATAATTAAAAATCAATAAAACGTACCTTAATAATCCGCACCTGCCTAAATGGCATATTAATATATATAGTTATATATCTATAGTGTTACATTATATAACGTAACTCTGTATACACACATAGTTACAATGTAATATACAGTGTTACTGTATATATTGCTATATAACATGATAAAAAAATAACTATATATATATTAGTGCCAATTAGTCATGTGGAGAATCTTGATTGTATTTGTCATGGAGAAAGCAATATAACTCCCAATATTTCATTTGTGCATCTTCAAGTGAGTATCTTATATCGCTTTTAGTTATATCGCCAAATAAATTTACTTCGACTTGGTAATCTTCTTGGTTGTATCTTTTCGGCACTAAAGACACCTTTATATTGTTATCTAAGCACCATGAACAACACTTCCATTGGTCGCTCCTGTAGATTCCGATAAACATCTCTTTGCGCTTTCTTGCCATAGTCGTTGCAATATAATACAAGTATCTGACTAATCCAAGTGGCAGTTGGAGATTGTTGTTTGTGTAGAGTGTAGGCTAATATACTCTAGTAAGTTAAACCTAGGCAGAGTACCCTGAAATAAGCCCTGAGACGCTTTAAAATCATCTCGATTGTATCTTACCCTTATTGAAGTGTAGAAGTGCGCTTAAATGTGCCTTAAAATGCGTCTGAGAGGATAGGAAGCTACCTATTCAACCTCTTTTTAATTATTCTCTATTGATTTACAACCATTTAACAAAATATAGGGTACAAAAAAACCGCCCATTTAGAGCGGTTATATTTAATTAATTAGGTTTTATTTTTATTTATTGTTAAATAATTCTCTCCCCCTATCAATAATATTTGTTGCTTTTTTTCTGTCAATGCCGTAATGTTCAGCAAATTTATCAACCGTTAAAAAGTTATTCCAATAATCTAAATACATTAAAATAATTCTATCATGTACTTTTTTAAATTGTGCGTTAAATTGTTTTTGATTTGCCATGAGTTTACTTATTTAAGTTAGTTAATTTTATTTCCTTTGTTTTTATTTTGTTTCTTATTTCATCTGTGGAAATGTTGCCGATAAAATCAGATAAAAAGGATTTAAGATATTTAACAGTAGTTCTTGAATAATCCCAGTAGTATGAATCAAGATAGATTTTTTGATTGTCTATTTTACAAATAATACTTTTATAGGACTGAAAAAAAACTTTTGTTCCTCCTCTGGTATTAATTCTTATTTCAAATTGATTTTTGACTGGTTCTTGTGTGCGTGTACTTAACAAGGGATAAACTTTAATTTTCATAGTTTTATAAATTAGTTATTGAGATTTTTTTTGAATAGCCAAAGGAACGAGGTGAGAAATATTTGTCATTTTTCAAAATTCCTTTTATATCATGTAGAACATTAGCTCTAACTATTTGAAAGCAATTAAATGGTTGATTGGCGATTAAATAAATTATAAAAGCTAATAAATCCTTTTTTTGTTCAATTGTGCCATATGACATGAATTGAAATCTTTCATTTATATAACCTACTAAAAACTTGGATAATTTTTTATCAAGTTTAATTTCTAATTGTAAGTTGTCATTTTTCATAATAGTAAATTTTAGTTAATATTTAATTTGCTTGTGATGTTTCACATGTCAAAGTAAATACAGAAAGCCGAGAAAATCAACGCCATTTATTATTTTAACAAAACTTTAACATTTGGCAAAAAGAAAGGGATTGAACCAATTTTTTTTGGAACAACCCCTATTGAATTCACACCCCTATTGAATTCACATTTGAGGGTATTGAATTTACACCTATTGAATTTATTTTATTCTCTTAACTTCTCTGGTGCGATAATTATAAACTTCAATGATTTCCTCTTTAATTTCACCCTCATTGTTATATACATTTAGTCTCCTGCTCTCTGCTTTATATCTAAGAGTATCTATATCAAAATTAGTATTACTTACCATAACACTTTTTAATGCTCTTACGAATTTATTCTGAATTGCTTTAGGCACTATCTCGCTCATGATTATAGCGTTTTCTAAAACCTCAGTTCCAAGATTTTTGTGAATAGTATATGATTTATCTCTTATTGCCTTAGATGAATTTACGCCTGTTTTAAAAAAAGCATCATTGATTGTTCCTTCTGAAAATGTATGACCCCATTCCTTGTACATCTTTAAAAGTTCAATAAAATTTACATTTCCATGTTCAGCTAGATTATTAACTCTTGCCCTGATATCCCAGTTCTTACCTACGTTATTAACCTCCTCCACATCATTAGGTATATAATCATGGGCTATAACATAATGAACTTCCATTCCAAGTTCTTCTAAAGCTAATAGTCTATGCTGACCATCGATAACCCTAAATTCATCGGTTACCAGAATAGGCATTATAAGACCTCTCTTTTGAATCGCTTTCTTTATTGCTTTTAGATTGGCTCCCTTAATAGCCCTGTTGTAATTAAAGAACTTAAACAAGCTGTAGTCTTTAGTAGTTCCTACCTCAAACTTTACATTGGTTTTGTTCTGGTTTTTGAATTGTACCATGTTTGCAAGTTTATCTTGCTGTTGTTTTAATAATGATTCCATTTTTATAATATTAAATTAAACTAAATAACTAAGGGGATTATCCCCTCTTGAAAAGTAAGTTCCATCCTCTAAAAACAAGAAGTCCCCAGATAAAAACTTATTTTGTAGATAATCTTCACTAAGATATACATTTGCTTCCTCCCTACAGGCACTCAGCCAAGCCCCAAAGCATTCTTTAAGGATTGTGTTAGGGTTAAGCTCCTTGTCCTCATAAACGCACTCTCTGAGGCATCTAAATAGGTGGACATCTGCAAAGTATCCAGTAAACAATCCATCGGTCTTAGATAGGTTTTCTATTATCTCATACCAATCTATATTTTTATACTTCCAAACAGTTCTGAACTTACAGTAACTTTCTTTTGTTTCATCGTAGAAATTGATATTGAAGTCAGTTACTTTGCTCCCTATAATTTCGGCAAATTCAAATAGACTGTTGATAGACTCATCAGCATAATAATAACCTGCTTTCATTGTGGCATTACGCTCATTGTAGAGAGCCTCAATCTGAGACCCCCTACTGAGTTCGTTGAATCTACACAACTTATCTATGCCTCTCATTAATCTATTTTAATCCTATCCATTATAGCTTCCTTGATTTCATTTCTATTGTCATAAAACCATTCATGCCATTCTCCCTTTACTGCGGAGGTATTGAGATATTCATCTATAATAAATGACAGGTTGTTCTCTATCGAATCTAAGGTATCTCCTACTATTTCTTCAAAGATATCTCCTTCTGGGTCGTTTGTTGGGTCTATCATATCCTAAAGTGTATTCTATCTGCATAATCAGTTGCTTCTTTATACAGAATCTTGTTATTCTTATCTACATAATGCACGAAAAGATTTAACCATTCTGCTTTTGAATGTAGCTCATATATTTCCTCACACATATCACCTTCTATATCGCTTATTGTATCTACACTCATGATTTCCAGATTTCTTTCATTTCCTCTACAGGGTTCTTTTCTTCTTCGAGTAGGTTTGAATGATTCTCAAAATCCTCAGTGTTGATTTGTATGATGGCTCCATTGGGACAGGCAGGAGCCTCTTGAGAAATACGAACACAATCTATATAGCTATTCCCGTCTTTATCATTCTTGGGAGTGGGTATTGAAATCTTATCTGAAATCAGATTCAGAAAGTAACACCATTGTTCTGGTGTGGTCGAATTGTAAAAGTCTACTACTTGTTCAAATTTCTTAGTCATGATTATTTGTTTTTAAAGTTAGTGTATTTCTTTCCGCCTATCTTAATCCAGTTCAATCTATCAAAGCTGATAAATCTGTAGCCATTCTTATTCATATCGAATACTGGAATAAGTTTAGCTGAGATAGGATTAAAGGATAAACCTTTACCTGTAGTGTGTTTTACAACACCAGTCCTACAGTTCATTGTACGTTCAGTACCATCCTTCTTGATGAAGTTAGCAGAGAACACTCTACCGTTTGATACTTTGTCTAAAATTTGTTGTAATGTAATAGTCATAATAATATAGTTTTAATGTTAATCCGAGTGCAAGATAGTAATTATTTTCCAACTGCCAAATAAAATGGTAAAAAAAAAGGGTATCATCTCTGACACCCCTTTAATAATAGACACACACAAGTAATTAATTTGTATTGATAATGTCATGAAGTCTCTCTACGTTGGTTTTTTTATCCTCAATATTAGAATGAAGCGCTGAGAACTTACATAAGAATTCATCTGTTAATTTTACTAAACCTTCATGTTTAATTTCAATCAATACATCTCCTAAGATTGTAAACCCACAGAAGCTACTTGCTGTTTTATTAACTGGTAACTTTGCTCCGATGCCATTCTCATGAAATATCACTACGATATTCTCTGAGCCTTTTACTGTTCTTTTAGCGATTAAACCTCCAACAAATTGTTGTTTCTTCTCAAGGGTGTTAGCTTTAACTTTAAAGTGAATTTCCCCATTACTTTTAACTAAATTAAATGTTTCGAATTGTTCTAAGTATTAAATGATTTAGCAATATTGCTGACACAAACATACAACTATTTTTCCAACTGCCAAATGTCTTAACAAAACTTTAACATTTCGATAGTATACAAAAAAAAGAACCACCCTTTTACAGGTGGCTCTCTAAACAAACATAACTAACTAAAAAAACAAATGAAAAACTAAGTATTAAATTTTATTATCAACTAAATATATTCAAATCTATAGATTATTTTTGACTCTACCAAATTTATTTTACAATATACATTCCTTTCGGCACTGAACGAGTCAACATATACTGCACACAATAACGTAATGAGTCGATAAGGTGATTGTAGGAATCAATAGGTTTTATGCCATTTACAGCCCAAGCATAGTTATTGAACTCTTTGATTAGGTTCTCCCCTTCTATATTTATAGTATAGTCTTGCATGAGTGCAATACCAGACAAGATACTACCTTTCTTTTTTATTGTAGGGCTTAGATTTAATCCTCTGGTGGACAATTCAGCAATAAGCCTAGGCTCAGAGTTGTCGCAGATAATTAGTTCTTTTCCTGCGTGTCTTACACATTCATCATATAGATTAGAGGTAACCAATCCTTTTTTATATAGATATTCCTTTGCCCAGATTATTTTTCTATCTTTGTCAATAGCAACCTTTACAAGGGCTGAGGCATCTCTGGAGAATCCCCAATCCAATCCCCATGCCTTTAAATCTATACCCTCATTGAATTGTCCAATCTGCCAGTCAGTGAAGATTACACCCTCTGCTTTCTGTAGCCAACCTCCCATTATCTGATGCTTGAATTTATCAGGTCTGCGCACCCTCATCTCCTCCAATTGATTTACGAACGACCCACTTAAATTCTCAATGTTATCTTGGTAGGTGGTATGGATATAGTTTACGTTATTCCTTTCTCCATTGAATCCATCTGGTATATCTCTATTCTGATAGAACCTCTGATATATCCAGTGTTCTTTTGTGGTGGGGTTTAGAATTAACAAACACCGATTCCTTACACCTTTAGCACGAATAGAGTAATCTATTTTATCAAAGCTTTCTTCATCAGTAAGCTCCTCCGCTTCATCCAACACGAAAGTATTGACCCCACTGATAGATTTAAGTTTGGCAGTCTGGTCTCCACTTGCGGTTCTAATTCCTGAGAAATATATAGAACTGCCTGTTAGATTGTTTATAATCTCATATTTGGTAACAGTGAAGTGTTCGATGACTCCCATCAATTCTAACTTCTCAATGAATTCAGGGATAATACTCATACTCGCTGAACTCATAGTATAACGAGTAAACAATATTTTATTGTTCTTTTCGTAAGTGAGCAACACTAGGAAAACTGTTACTGCGAAAGATTTACCTGAACCCCTACCTCCAGTAATCACATTGTATCTGCTATCTGAATCGAACAGAGATTGGTATTTAGGATTTAGATTTACTTTATTCATCCTTCTTATCACGTTTACCCCAAACGTTCGATGCAGGTTTCACATAGTATCCCAATATTGGATTCACTAAGTAATTCCAAAAGTCCTGTGGGAAATCCTTTGGGTCTCTAATCTGTTTTGCTCTCGCCATCTTCTTCTGGTGTTATATCTATTGTTTTGGGTTGACTAAAGTCTATCACTGGTATATTAACCTTGGTGTCTATATTTATATTCTGTTGTTCTTTCGGTCTCCCATACCTATATTCAAGAAGCCACTTCATGTGTTGAACTGAGCCATCCTTTGCTAGTTTGGCAACCTCTATCCAAGCCTTCTCCTCGCTACCAAAAGCTTTCTTCATGGCATTGAGGGTCATACCTGCTATGTCCTTATCGGCAGTCTTACGAGGTCTACCCTGACCTCTGGAGACACCTTTGACAGCACCGTTATTACGTCTGCCATCAACCTTTCTTTTCATTGGTCTTTTACCATCCTCACTACTCACAATGTACCTCCAATCCTTTTATTTTAGATAACCTAGAATGCACATCTCTAAAGTTGCTAATAAGAGCCCTATGGTCTAATAACAAATCCTTATATTTCTCTCTATAGTACACCTCTGGATTAGTTAGTTTAAGTGGAATATTTATGATACCACCTAGTATCCTTGATATTTTCTTGTGGGCTTTGATGAATTTAATATCGTATTTTAATATCACCTCAGTACAAGTTTTATATCCATGAATAGCAGTAGCGTGGTCTTTACCTAATTCATCAGCTATCTCACGAAACGAAAGACTGGTGTAGTCTCTTGCCAACTTAAAGTATAAGTTTCTTGCGTAGACAATATCACGCCTTCTGCTTGGTTGATTCAATTTTGTCTTTAATTCTAATTCTACTAATTCTCTAATCTGTGATAATTCCACTTATTTCTCTTTTAAATTCAACATAAGCATCTACAACACCTTGACAACATTCATAATTCTCAGTCTCCTTATAGAAGTCTAAGAGGTATCTTATATCCGCTTCATGAAGAACTCCCAATCTAAGAGAGTGGAGGATATCGTCAAAACATTCTTTCTTGTCTAAATACATTTTATTTGTCTAAAAACATAACCACCAATAAAACCGCAATTGCTGTTATGTAAAAAATTGTTATAGTTTCATACATCGTACTTTCTATAATATACTGTTAATTCTTCTTCTCTACTAATAGGTCTAACAGAGTATAGGAAGCTCTGTGCTTCATTATCATGTATAAAGCAGTTAGGGTTATCACTATGGTTTAAAAAACCTCCTAATGGTGTTCTGTATTGACCTACCAGTCCAAGATGTGTTATCCCTAGGTTATGCCCTGCTATTATGTCTTGTTTAGCAAATACACCTTGCCCATGTATTTCACTATCTTTTATTTCTAAACAATCTGGCAAAGGTCTATACATTATATATCCCCTTCTAATTCATAGTCGTAAACTTCCTTATTCTTTTCTATGAAGTATTCCTTGTAAATATCTACAGCTTGTTCCACATCATATCTCCCTGCGTTGAAAGACCTCTCACTAACCCCATAGAATCCTATAGTGCCAGTAGATTTATCTATAGCTATAAAAGTAAAATCATCTCTATCTATATCGAATAACTTACAATAAATAAAGGCTTGACATCTATAAAGATATTCCCTTGCAGAGTATTCAAATTTAGCTATGTTTCCTGTGGTTTTTAAATCTACAATATATCCATCTCCAAGAATATCTGCCTTGCCCCTGAATGGCATCCCGAATAGATTGCCAATAGCAGGAACTTCCTTTCTAGTGTGTTGCATCATATCAACAGCTCTAGGATTGTTATAGAATGATTCTGCGAGTCTTTCTACATCATGCTTCTCCTTCCAAGTGAATGGTCTCGGATGCTCACTTAGAGCCTCTCTAAATATGTTTGTGTTCCTACTCTTTACATCTACAAATACCTGCTTCTCATACACATGAGGCTCAAGTATAGCAGTATGGAATAGCCATCCAAATTCAAAAGCAGGATTAGTTTTAGACCCTGAGAGTAATGAATCCTCATAGGCTCTAGGCGAATCTAAAAGCTTTTTAATGGCACTGCTCGAAAGAGCATTTCTTCCAAGATAATGATAATAGAATTCATCATCCATCATCTTATCAAGGAGTTCTTTCTTATCCCAGACTCTGTTGTCTAAGGTGGTTATACTTTCTTGCATATTTATGTTTTGATTGTTCGTATTCTTGCTCCATCCAATGAAGTTCTGCTCTTTGTGATTCATAGAACCATTCTTGTTCCATAAGTTCTTTTGTCTTTCCCATTATCTAACGTAACTTAATAGTTTTCTTATTATTTTTTCTATCCGACTCCCTATAAAATTAAGTGGGGATTCTATCAGATAGTACACTATATACACGATAACTTCAAGTATATAGAAGAACGCTAAAAGTAGGAATATAATAAATAACTTGGGTAAGTTGAGTATTACTTTCATATCGTATAGTTTTAAGCAAATCTATACAAAAATTTAAACAACTACAAGAACTTTAACATTTTATTGTTTTGGGTCAAAGTTTCCTTTCCAATGAGTTTGACATACAGCAAAGCGTTGTTCTCTATCGGGGAATTCTTGAATCATCTTTGCGTTATTCATACATCTTTTATTGAAGTCTGCTTTTTCCTCGTACTTCTTGGGTTTCATGTTTAAAGGCATAATTATTCTTTTTTATCGTTATTACTTGGTTCTAATTTGTCTAGTCTTCGGGATAGAGCTACGCAGAATATCTGGAGTTCTTTTATTTCCCTTCTCATATTTATAAGTGTAGTCTCTTTCACTGCTCTAAGTTTTTCTTTAATCGTTCTATATAACAAGCTCCATCTAATAATTCCTCTTGTAGATGCTGTAACCATTGTGTCGTAGTAAGCTCATTATCATACAAGGTGGTGTTGTATTTTGCTACACCAATCTTACTTCTAAGAGTGAGCATCGTCTTTACGCTTTCCACTATAGGGTCGCTAACGTCTTTGAGTCTTTTTGTTTTTGTCGGTTTACCGTTTGTGTCATTTCTATTCCAATAGCTTGAGATACTATCTCCCATAAATCTAAAATTTACATTTTTTACAATCCCACTCTTTACCTAAATTATTAACGTAGTTTACAAATCCTTGTGGCTCTGGAAGTGTAACCCAATGCTTTTTATAGTACACTCTCGTAACTTTACATTGCTCAAGAGGAATATCTATATTATCATCATCACACTCATGCTCTACCTTTAGAACGATAGACTTCTCGTTGGTGTGCCAACTATCACTAATTCTCTCTAGTAGTAACCTCTGTCCCGTAGGTATAGGTTTGAATTTACGTTTAACCTCTATTAGAATCAAAACCTTATTATCAAATTCAAGTACACCATCAATATCTGATGGGTGGAGCTTTCCATTTTGCACCCCTGTAAAGTCTATAACTTGCTTTACTTTATTTCTGTTCTTTATCAGACTTGTACTGCTCATACACTTTTTTTAATTCGTTATGGATTCTGTTTTTAAAACAAGGACTGCAACTTGTAGGAACTGCTTTTTCATTGAATACCCTGTTAAATATATTTATTAAATCCCTCTGAGTGCTTTGTGTTATAGAATTCTTATTGGCTATAAAGTACTTATTTAAAAACTCATACTCTGGCTCTAAAAGACATTCTACTTTCTTATAAGGAAACATCTTATTCAAAAAATCACGCCTCCTGTCGCATCCACAGTCTTTTCCATCGGAGAGCCATTCTACTGCTTTCTTGATGCCAGTAGCTGTGGTTATCTTCTCAATAGTGTCTCCTAACCCCCTACTTGGTTTGTCTATATTCTTCATAATATTCTTCGGTTTTTTCCCTGACTTTTTGTTTAGCATTACTAAGCGTATTAAAAATTGAACTTAAACTTATCTTAGTTTCTCTTGCTATCCCTCTCATGCTCATTTTCTTATAGAAATGTATGTCCCATATCTTTTTATCGTACCAATACCAAGATGAAACAACACCGTCTATTTCATCTACAAGTTTATTAAATGTATCTTCATTCTCATAATCTACAACACTCGACTCAACATCTACAGCATCGTTCAAAGGTAAGTGATGCTTGTCTATTCCCTTATGAAACCCAGATAAAAACAAATTCCTTAAAGTAACGTAGACATAATACGTATTGACTTCAGATTCATTATACATAATCTTGTCCTTTTTATCTATGTATTTATTCAGCCTAACATACATCTCCTGAACTAATTCATGAGATTGCTCCTTTGTGCATCCGAAAGATTTTGCCATGTTGACCCAATCTTTATGACTCTTTGCCAGTAAATCTATTAGTCTTTCTTTCTCCAAAAGTGAAATGATATACCTATTATAAAAAACATAAATTGTATGAGGTGTTCTATTTCCTCTACATCTTCATCGGTATCAAGTTCTGTATTCCAGTAATTGATTCCTATCATTGCCCCATATATAGGGAAAAATTGTACATACATATTAAACTGATTTAATTGTTGCTTCTATTCGTGAATTACCCGTATCTATTCCCATATACTTAGCTGTTATATTTTTAACGATACTCGTATCATCTGCTAATATACAACCACACATTACCATAGAGTCTTGGAAGAACTTATCTACCACACTAACTACATTCATTAAATCTCTAACTCTTTTATCAGGAGCATAGTATTTATAATGAATAGATACTTCGCCACTAAATTCAAAGTCTAATTTATCTTGTATTGAATAATAGTAATTACGTTTAACATTACTACTAACAGAGTGATGCCAATTCCTATAATGATTAAGATTTAAATACAGTTTCTTTTTCCCACTAAATGAATGAGTGGGTAAAGTAATTTTAACTTCTTTTGGCATCTATATCTGTAAACGGTGTTGAATTGTTAAACATATATCTTTGCGATTTAACGTCAAAGTGAATCCCATGGACTTCTTGCGGTATCCCTACTAACTTCTGTTTCTTTATCTTTTGACTGCCGAATATTACAGCAGTGTTAGAGAAATCCAATGCTCTCTCTGGTCTCCATATAAACATCACATTATCGGCTTTATCGGCAAATGTACCTCCACCTTTAATCTTATTTACATCTGGTTTAAAATACCTACCATCATCACCTTTTGATGGGGTTACTTGGTGAGCCACCAAATGTATTGAAATGTTGTAATCCAAGGCAAACCTTTTAAGCTCACTCATAAACCTAGAGATATATAAATCCTCTCTTTCACCTCTGTTCATCTTATGTTGAACTGTGTTGTATGGGTCTATAATTAAACTTCTAATACCTTTTGTCTTAACTAAATAACTTGCTCGATGAAAAATGTTATCAAGGGTAAAATCTTTCTTAGGGTATATTAAGAAGAAATGCTTCTTAACAAAGTCCATAGCATCCTTATATTCACTTAAAGACATCTGATGACTTTTGTAGAATGGGTCTGCACTTTTCCCCATGTACATCTCTATGATATCATTGAAGAAATCATTCATGGGCATATTCTCAGGTGAGAACACTCCAAACTTCCAACCATCATAATACGCTTTAATTGTTGCCAGTTGATTCAAGAACATCGACTTTCCTTCGTTTTGATATCCTGTCCAGATATTTACCTCTCCGTTTCTCCAAGTCCAAGCACTATCCACAGCAGGTATGTAAGTTGTAGTACCTCTTTCTTGACCATTGTGATAACCATCTAACATACTATCACTAACATCTTCTACTGAAAAGATGCCTTCTAACTTAGGGCTGTGAGACGTTTTAAGACGTTCTCTTAGACTTTCTACACCCTCTTGGAGTAATACCTCATTAGCGTCTTTAAATGGTCTTAAATCGACTAATTTACATTTATCAGCACCAAACCTCCTTACAAGCTCTTTCTCAAGGTTTCTTCCATTATCATCGTTATCGGTAGCTATATAGATTATTTTGGCACTCTGAAACACATTGTAACAGTTAGTGATACACTCCAACTTCTTATCAATGTTTTTGTCGTTAGGATTAGGAGCACCCATGTTTACACTTGTGTGGAATGGTATACCTGCCACTTCCCAAGACAATGAATCCATTTCACCTTCGCATATTACAATGGTATCTTGCTCCTTACAATTATCATAATTGTATATTACTGGTTCGGCATCTTTAGATTGCGTAAAGAATTTGCCATCGATACCTCGTGTTTTATAATTTACTATATCGTTATCTACAAAATAAGGAAAAACAATACTCTTGTTATCTACAGATGATACTATCTTGTTGTTATTAATAACCTCGTTTGTTATTCCTCTGGCATTAAGGAATGCTCTGCCTTGCTTCGTAAGTTTCTTTAATTTGTTCTTTTGGGGTTTCTTATAGCTTTTCTTTGTTTCTATCATTGATGAATTGTTTGTTTTCAATACGCCATGCCATCCACATTTATGGCAATTATATAATCCTTCTGTTAAATTGATACTTAGACAAGTATCCTTGTAGTTCTCTTTACCTAGTTTTATGCAATTAGGACATTGTACTTTTTGTTGTACACCATTGTTCTTTACCCTTATGCCTAAACTACTAAAGCTTTGTTCTAAAATCATTATATTGTAATATATAAATATAACATGGTATATATATTTTTTTTATTTTTATATATATAACTATATACTATAATCTGCCATATTGGCACTTGGAGATAATCTAATCTTACGCTCTTTTCCATAGTGTCCAGTGGATTTAGTATCACGCTCTATAAAGCCCTGTGCTTCGAGTTTATTAAGCAACCTATACAAGTTCCTATCTGATATGTTTAAAGTGTCGGAAATCGCCTTATTTGAAGCGAAACAGTAACCTTTCTTCTTACTCAATCCCTTTATTAAAGAAAGCAATGCGCTTTCGGTGACACTAAGTGATTTATTCATGAAGGAAACATTGATATTTATAAATCTAGTTTTCATATTGATATAATAAAAATGGGGATAAAACTATCGCCCTACCCCCATCTTAGTTATTGATTAGAATGGTAGCCCATCCCCTGAATTAACAGCCTCCTTCTTCGGAGCATTGTTATTGTTGTTGGCATCTGGCTTGTATTCGTCAATCCAAATTTTATGGGTTTGACCATACTCATTAGCACCATCCTTGTTAGCACCCATAGTCATTCTTAGGTATTGCTCTCCTTTGTACTCGTAGACGTGTTCTCTTACTTTGCTCATGGCAATAGAGAAGTTTACTAATCGGTACTTTTCTCCAGTTGATTGATTTACAACTTGTTTTCCGTTTCCAACGTACTTTTTTGGTGAATTGTTATTCATAATTATAAAATAAAGGTTAAATATTCTTTCTTTTGAAATCCTCAGATTCATCTTCTCCAAAGACTCCTAACTCATAGAATCCTGTCATCTTTAGTACAGCTCTACTCATAGCTCTTTTCTCAGCCATTTCCATGACGTACCAAGTGTTACAGTTTCCATCCCTATGGGTTTCTCCCTTTAAGGCAGAACCAAAGGTTTCGATATTCTTTTCCCCTTTATTAGCATTGGCTTTAACCACTGAAAAGTTAGGTAAAGAATTAATGACATCGTACTCGATGTTGATACCCTCTATAGCCTGTATCTTATCGATACCTGCTCTAGTGATAATCATATAGTGCTGATGCTTGAATATTTCATCAGAACTAAGCTCATACTTCTTGTAGAGTTTTGCTAGTTTATCTCTATTCATAAACGTATAATTTTAAGTTATCTACAAATCTAACGATTAAATCTCTAACTGCCAAAAAAAAGTGGCTCAGTAAAAACCAAACCACTTTTAAAAGGATAAACCATTAAAAAACTATACGAGTATATGATATAAACTCATCACAAATATATAACATTAACCTTAAACTTTACCTTGTCCTCTATATTTTTTTATATAATTCTTGGAGGACTTGAGCGCACTGCTTTTAGATTTAGCATGAACACCTTTGCGTTTTATTTTGTTTTTTTTGTAGTGAACGGATATTTGTTGTTTTGCCATTATTTATGTTTATTGTTTCCAAATACCTTTTCTACACCTCTTGAACCGAAGTATCCACCGATAACTATAGTAAGTAGACCTGTTATTGAATCTAAAGGATAACCCATGTACCACCCTGCCACATAAGAGATAGTAAGGAACACTAAGGTTAGTGGTCTTACATTTTGAGCTAACCACCCACTTCTGCTATCAGCTACCCACCTTCGAGTAACACCATCCATTTCAGAGCGTTCTAAGCGTAGTTTCTCTAGTGCGATGTCCTTATCCTCGCTACTCATGTCAGAACCTCCTATAATAGCTTCTATTACGTTCCCTACAGGAGTGTCTTGTGCTATTGCACCTACTACTTTAGGTATCTTTTGAAGTAGGAAAGAACCTACTGCTGTATCTTTAAACTTCTTTTTAGCCATAGCGTACTACCGACTGTATTAGTATGTCCAGATAACGTCTTCGTCTTTGTAATCGTCTGAATCGACATGGATGAAGGTATTTGCCAAACCGAATCTATTGAATCCAACTTGCATAAGGGCATCAAGTATAATCCATCTCTCTCTTGAATTGCGTATTGAAATATCAACTGCTTTTCCCACAATGTGGCTTGAGTTCTGTTTTCCTCCAACTTTATCGTTATGTTCGATAGTTCTATATCCTGAGTTGATTTTAAAGGGTATCCCTGCCAACTCACGAGCATTGTCGAGCATTGTAAGAAAATCATCATCCATATAGTTACCAGAATGAGGCACATCTGGAGACGCAAATTCTTCATACTTAAAATATTTAAGACTCATTTTTACATTGGTTTTTACACTTACATTTACCACTTTTGCAGTCATCGTGTTGAAGCGTCTTGTTTAATAGTAGTCTATCAATGGTATCGTCTTGTACTTTTATAAGCATATTCTCAAGCATATCCTTAGACTGGACAAGCATCTCTATCTTCATCTCCAAATTGCTTATCTTCTTCTTAGCAGCGTCTAAGTCATCAGGGTTTCTACCAGTAATACTTGCAATGACCATGGCAATTGATGCCGCTATCATACCTATAAGGGTATTTACTATTTGTGCGTTCTCACTTGGTATTTGATACTTTGATAGATATAATAATATCAAAACAACCAAGAAAAATACAAGTAAACTTCCTGCAAAGTGTCTTATGTCTT
>Ga0208669_1000136_pt1 | contig 31772 bp, 44 predicted proteins | sample 21_taG_FD_184095 | JGI IMG/M metagenome (GOLD analysis project Ga0208669, IMG submission 184095) | Marine viral communities from the Subarctic Pacific Ocean - 21_ETSP_OMZ_AT15319 metaG (SPAdes) (version 2) | ecosystem: Environmental > Aquatic > Marine > Oceanic | place: Pacific Ocean | collected...
ACAATTTGTAATTATTACTGTAGAACTTATAAAAAACTTAGCTCCGAAAGAAAGATTAATATTACTTGGTATGCTTGTGTTACTTTCAGGATTAAAAGGTTTACCGTTTGCTGATGATATAACAGATTTAATAGATACATTAGTGCAAGCACGAGGTATTAAAATGGGAACTGTAGAAAAAGAATTAACAGAACTTATAGAAGAACTTGCACCTGGAGCATCACCAATAGCTATGAGAGGTCTATTGGATTACTATCTTGGAGCTACCATATCTACAAGATTAGGCTTCGGTGATTTGGTACCACTAACGGGGCTTGGTAAGGCAGGCTCAGACAACTGGCAAGAAGTTAAAAACTTTTTTGGGCCTGTGTATTCTGCAGCAGAACAATCAATAGTTACAGCAAATTTAATAGCACGACAAGGTGCGGAAGCTATAGGACTTAAAGATGATACAACAACTTGGTCTGATGTATTTAAGAACCAACCATTCGGTGCATTAAGAGGTGTAACAGATGGTATATCTTATATGGCAAACGGACATATAACAAACAAACAAGGTAAGATATTACAAGAAGATGTAAGCGGTCTACAGACTTTCTTTAGATTTTTAAACTTCTACCCAGCAGGAGCTACTTATCAAAATGATATTATAAGGATGAGTAAACAAACTGATGGTTATGTTAAAGCAATTAAAAAAGGTTATACCGATGCTTGGGTTAAAGCAAAACTAGTAGGAGATAGAGACAGAATGAGACAGGTAGAACGAGATGTTAGAGAACATAACCAAGACCATAGAGGTACTGAGTTTGAATTAAAACGTTGGTTGCCTTCAGCACAAAGAGCATATAGAGCTTGGTCACTACCAGCAGCTGAACGATACAAAAAGTTTGCTCCTAAAAATATCAGACCTGATACACAATTTTTATTAGACGCATACGAAGACGCAATAGATAATCACTAGATGGTATGTAAAGTTTTAGGGGGTACCTAGGGTACAGCCCCCCTCTGGAAACAGTCTTCTCGAGCCTCTCAGACCCCTTCTTTTTTGTCGAGAACCTGTAATTGTCCATATGACAAGTCATCTGCTTCAATATCAGCGTTATCTAATAGACTCTGAAATCTAGGGTGAGTAAGATTAAATCCAATAACATAAGTCTGTGCTAACTTCACAGGAGTATCTTTACCAAGTGATGCTTTCTCTGACTTAGGAGTAGCGACTACATTCTCAGCAACAAGTTCCTGTTTGAATGTCTTATAGTCTGCACCACGCATAGATAACCACTTTCTAAAATGAGTTCTGTCAATCATCATAGTGCCTTTATCAAACGCATCAGCAGCTGACTTTCTAAATACATCTAATCTTATTCTTATATCTCCTCTTGGTATTCTAGCAAAGTCTGGTTGTGCTTTTTGTCCTGTTGTATGCATAATAGTTACTGATGTATCAGCTGAGTCAGCCATATATTCTGCAATTAAATCAAACGCATCTACTTGGTTTTCTTGTACAGTTCTACGGATAGCTCCTATCTGTGCGAGTACCCATTCAGTAGACTTCTCGTAGTCATAGTCTATTAACCCCCATTCTTTAGCTAGGCTCATAGATAAGTCAGCAAGGATAATAGCTTGTTCCCAATATCTCTCTTGTCCGCCAAAACTACATCTATATTTTTTACTAAAATTATCAGAAGCTTCTGCAATAATAGATTGAATACCTTCTTCCCCCATCTCTACTAGCTTTTTAATAAACTCTCTACCAGCATGACCATAATTTTGATGGATAGCTTGGTATATTTTTTTGCCTACCTCACTGTTTCTCGTGAAGACATCAGTCTGTGGGACAGTTAATTCTAAAAGTCTAGCCATCTGTGCGTCTGTGTCTAGACCAGAGGCAATCAGCTTACTTTGTAGAGACTTGTTGGTAGATACTAGTACAGGTGTAGCCCATGTTTTAGCATCTCGTTCTTCCGCATTTCTATTAAGTCTTGCTTTATCACGCCCCTGTGACACCCAATAACAAAAGTCTCCTACTTCTTTATCGTTCATCATGGTTACTTCATCTATAGTAAGTGGTAAGTTAGCGTATGTACCAAGTCGAGAGAACAAAGCCATCTGTGTATACTTAGCTGTAAAGTGTAACTTCTCAGGGCTTCCATATATAGACTGAGCCCAATACTGTGCTAGTGTTTTACCACCGCCCGTTGGTCCATATAGTGATACTGTCAATCCTTTAAGTCCAGTAAAGTTATATAGGGGTGCAGAGAATGCCACACCTAAACAGAACATATGCGATTTAAGGTTAGCCTTATCCATAACAGAAGTAAGATTAGTCCATTGTTCTAATGAACCTTTAGCACCATATAAATCTGAGCCTTGCTTTTGTATAATGGAGGCTAAGTTTATCTTCTCCTCTATTACAGACCCGTCAGGTTTTCTTTTTATTAATAAATTACCTAATAGAAAAGATGAGTTCTTTTCTTTCCAACCCATAGTAGAATACAAATTTGTCATGGTGCGAATCTGTCTTAATTCTTCCATGTAAGTTCTTAGCATAAGCTGAAAATACTCCGTTTGTTTCTTATTGTACAGTACAATACCTTGGTCTGCTATAGCACTAGGGAATTCCCTACTACCATCAGTAAGATATGCTTGCCTTAATGATAGTTCTTGCCACCCCATATGTGGTCTATCCCAATGAAATCTTACAGTTTCGTACCCTAATGACTCATCAAATCCGTAGCCTACTGGGTATATATCAAACTTACATATGTCTATATCTGTATCATCTATGGTAATTTTAATACCATCCTTAGTTCTTTTAAATGGTTTAGGCATAGGCACAGCGTTAGCTACTTTATCAGGAGCTTGTTTTATTATAGGAGTTTCTTGATACTGAACACCTAGTCTAGCTGGTGAACCTATCTTACCTTTGTACTTACAACCTCTACAACCTGTAGGTCTATTAGATTCAAACTTTGCACAGGTAGTTGGGCCTGAAGCAGACTCTTTCCACTGAAGAAGTTTATGTTTAGTTGACTTCTCACTATATCCTGAATGCCCCCTAGACCACTCTATAGCCGTTGTTTCGGGGTTTTGGCAGAAAGCTGCTACTCCTATAAGGGAGTACCATAAAGGCTCATCTACTTTGTCTTGATGTGATATAGCCCACTCTATTTGTTTACACTTGCTAGCTACTACTGAACCAACAGCAGACTGGTGTTCACTCTTAGTAGATAAATTATCTAACAACGAGTTGTCACGAGTTTGACCTTTGGATGACGTTGTGGCCGCAACGTAATAGTAAGATAAACTTGTCTTCAGATGTGCAACACTAGTTGGTTTAGATTCTACTAATACCTTAACTTTATTACCATTCTTAGGATTATGAGTTTCTATAGGTCTTAACACTAATGCACTGTTGGCTGTAAGACCAGCGTCTATTTTAAATTCTTTTTGGATTGCAGCTTGCTTCATAGCTTCTGCTAATGGTTTCCACTGCTCAGGCGGTAGCTCTTCATCAAGCACCCAGTATACATGTAAGCCATTACCTGAATGCACTATCATAGGTTTAGGTAACTTCAGGTCAGACACAAACTTCCCTAATGCTTTTAAACCTTCTTTCCAAGATTCATATGGTTTATTACCACCACAATCTATATCTATAGCTACTACTTTAGTAGCTCTTACATTATCTTGTTTCCTGTTTCCTTTCTGTTTAAATGCAGATATTGCAAAATAAGTATTGTTATTAGTTTTATCTAATCGTTCACATACTTGTGCAAGTTCCTCCCTAGACCTAAAAAACCCCTGCCGTCTACCGTCTTTGTTAATTACAGTAGTAACATAAAATCCCTCGTCTGGTAAAACTTGCTGAAAAAATTCCAACATATTCATATTTGATTTACCTTTGTCATAAGGGTAGCTGTGAAAACTTAAATGTAAAAAACGCAACTACCCCGTTCTGTTATACTATTCTTTTTCTTTTAAAACCTCAAGAAGCCTTCTGAATCTAAGTTTCTGTTCCATAGCTATAATCTCAGGCATAGGCCACCCGCTTTCCATAGCAGATAGTAATTTCCTTAAAGTATCTCGTACTCTCTCATCGTTTTTTCTACGGACAGATTTCCCTTTTACCCATCCGTAGTAAGTCATACGAGATACCTCTAGAATCTCAGCCATATTACCTGTAGTAAGTAACATGTGTTTCCTTAAAGCTTCTACTCTTTTAAAATCTAGAGGTAACTTTGCCATTAGTTTACTCCCCAACAAGCTTAGCTATTTCAGCAGCTAACTCATCATTAGTTGTTGTCGAAGGTACATCTTCAGGCTCTTCAACAGGTACAGGTTTAGCTTTAGGTTTAGCTTTAGGTTTTTCCTTTGCTGCAGGTGCTGCGTCTATGTTTACGCTTACATCAACTTGTTCCTGTGTGTTTGGAGATTCTGTTGATTCCGCCTGGTCAGCACCAGACACAAACCCATCTTCTTCCTCAAAGTCAAAACTGTCAGCTCCGCTACCTGTTCCTTCAACATATTGAATAACTTGCACAGCTTGAAGTCTTAGAGTTACACCACATCCAATAGCTGGCGAGCTATAAAATGCAAGTAATCCTCCAACTTTAAGTTCTGAGCCACCAAATATATTATGGTCTATCATAGGTTGTTTCTTAGAATCAAATACAGCAGGCTTAAACTTAGATTTAAATTTAAATATAATGTTTCCTGTTTCCTCCCCATCTTCATCTACTTCACTACTAAATGGTAATGGTGCTTGCTTTAAATTTGCTTTAGGTTTTTTATCTTTTTCAGATTTCATACCAGCAACGAGCAACTCTTTAATTAATTTAACTAAAGGTTGGGCCTCTTCTTGCGGTATAGAAAGGTTTACTTTGTACATAGGTACACTTGCATACCCTTTCTCAACTGCTTGTGTATCAGGTTTACTGATATACGGATAGTGAGCAATACCCACTGGTGTTGTAATTTTCATAAGTCCTCCGACTTGTTATTGATTGAATACCCTACCTCAACAGAAAAATCAAAATCATCTGCGGTAGTTTTTGGTGTAGATATCTCGCCCGTAACTAACTTCACTTCTTCAGAATCTAATATTGTGTCAACATATTTCTGGATGTTGTCATTGTTAAACCCACTGAACTTAAATTTCAGTCTTGGGTAACTAACTTCCTCATCAAAACATAATGTTGTCCTACATATCTCAGGAACAATACCTCTCATAGATAATGTTTTATGATATGTATTTAGATTTTTTAAAGATGAAGGTGTTATATGCAAAAGATGTACACCCTCTTTTGGTTTGTCAGCAAGGATAACTGCTACTCTTTTTATATCAGAGCAATCTTTAACCTTGTACCCTTGAGGTGTTATCTTAGAACCCCATGCGTTGCGTGGACATAATGCACACACATCATTCTGAGGTGACACACTAGCTTTGTTAGGTGCCTTACCATCAAGGGAAAAACAATCTGGAGTCGTAGACTCCCTATCGTCTGACCATTCACTTTCGTACCACATCTTAGACACATTTGGGTTAGCCCCTACGAATACAACATCTAAACTTGTTTCAGATAGTTTGTCGTATGTACCGTCTCGGATGGTAGCAAAAGTAGAATTCTTTATTGAAAGTTTTTTTCTCATTAATCTTCCACTTTGTTTACTGGTTTTCTTACATTGACATCAATACGAGTACCATAGTTAATACCTGATGGTACCGATTTATCAGCCTCTATATAACCACGAACTGCTGTCTTACTAACTCTCTTTTCTAGTAAGTCAAAAGCGTCATTATCTTTTATAAACTCAAGCACTGCGTCCCAATCTGCAACTTGTGCAAAATCAGTAGTAGTTAAAAACGCTGTACCATTGCCTGTCTTAAAAGAATCTACGCCTTGTTCATCTGCTTGTTCTTTGATATATGCCTCTAATTTAGCCATTTGCTCTTTAATACTTTTAACTTTCTCTTTAGTTTTAGATTCAAGAGTTTCTTTCTCGCCTCTTAATTTAAGGTATGTATCTATAACTTTGTTTATAGGTATGTTCATTCTTTCCTCTCTTTCTTAATAAGGTCTAGTAATAGACCTTGTAGTTTCTGTTTACTCCTTAACCGTTCATACATTTTATACTCAAGCTCTGTTGCCTCAATATGTATAATGTTTGATACATGTTTCTTACCAATCCTTTCTATTCTTCCATTCGCTTGAATGTATTGCTCATTGCTTGTCACAGGACCATACCATATGATAGTACTAGCTCTTGTAAGAGTAAGTCCATGTGCCATGGTAGCTGGGTGGGCAATAAGAACGTGAGGATTGTCTGCGTTTTGGAAGTCATGAAATATTTTGTTTCTTTTTGTAGCTGATACTTCTCCATTAACTACCGCAACACTCCATTGTTTAGAGAGAGCTCTCTCTAACATTCTTAATGTACCTGTTAAAGGTACAAATACTATAACTTTACCGTCAACTTGTTCTATTGTTTCTTGAACAACGTTAACTCTTGGAGAACAATCAACTTCTATGTGGTCTCCTTCATCTCCGTACACCACACCACAACTTATTTGTACAAGTTTTTGTAGTTTAACTGCTTCGTTAACAGCAGTAATTGTTCCTTCTTCTTCTAATTCTGTAGCAAAATGTTTAAGCATTTTGTTATAATGTTTAGTTTGGTCTGATGTAAGAGCAACCTTTCGAGTTTGAAACACAGTCTCTGGTAGGTCAAAGCACTCATCTCTTGTATATCTAACTGATGGATATAAAACTTGTTTAACTGTATCAATAGATTGAACTCTTGGTACCCATTTCCACTGACTAATTTTAAGCATTACCGATTCTCTAAAAGCTGTATATGTTTTAGTATTAAATGGGCTCTCAACAAGTTTAGCTAAAGCCCATGCGTCTGTAGGGTCATTAGGTGTAGGTGTACCTGTCATAAGCCAAAGTCTTGTATTGATTTCTCTTTCCATAAACTTACGAATAATTTTAAATCTATTAGTAGACGGGTTTCGCAACACAGCTGCCTCATCTATAATGATAACGTCAAACATGTTTCTACATTCTTGTTCAATTATTTGGAAACCATCGTGATTAATAATAAAAAAATCCGCTTGTGTTTTTAATAGTTGTTTTCTTTTAGCACTCGTACCATGTAAAGTTACTGCTTGTCTATGTGGGAAACTTTTAAATATACTATCCCCCCACACTCTCTCTAAAGTTGACAATGGTGAGATAACTAAAACCTTACGAATCTTTCCTATTTCCATGAGGTAGTCGCATGCCCATAAAGCTGATTGAGTTTTACCTGTACCTATTTCATTAAGCACCAACGCCTTGTCATGTATAGTTAAAAATGCTGATGTCATTTTCTGGTGGTGGTATGGAGTAAACTCCCCACTCCAATCGTAATAATAAAGTATTGGACTAGGAGCATTTAAACCAACTCTCTTCAAAATTTGAACCGACTCTACGGTATGAGGTGTGACAACAAGTTTGTGGTTGTTGTACGTTAATTCACGGGAATCAGGAATAGTCTCTAAAATTTTATTAGGAAACTTAGGTTTTAATGCTAATGCTTTTGCTTGTTCTACTACTATCATCTATAATCTTCTCTATGTAAGTTTTAACTTGGTTAATAGTTTTGTCATCATACACAACAAAACATTTACCTTTAGCCATTTCAATATCTTTCATACACTTAAGTTGTAAGGCGGTGGGTTTCTTAGTCCTGTCCGCCTTACACTCTACTCCAATAAAGCTACCGCAAACCACAATAACTCTATCAGGTATACCTGACTTACCATATATCCCTGATTGTGGCGAATAAAACCACACTCCAGAGTTTTTCAGAGACTTTAACATGGTGTCAAGTTTGTTTTTAATTTTTCCCTCTGGTGTATTAGCCATATTATAGATATTTACAATGTTGTCAAGTATTAAATTCGTGCATATTCGCAAATATTATTGGCTGGGCAATACCTACATAAACCGCTTGGTCTTGCTGGGAAGTTATTAGATGTATAGGCTTGGTCAATCTTATCTATTTTTGATAAAACATTAGTCCACATTATATTAGTATCGACATGATTAAAGTTCTCGGTATCTATCTTACCCTCCTTTAACCATACGAAAGTAGACTTAACTTTTTTAATATTGGGATAGTGCTTGAATACTTGCAGTGCAAACAGTTCTAACTGAAAAAAATCTGGTCTCCTCTTACCTGTTTTCCAATCCATTATAATAGCTGTGTCATCTTTGAGGATAAGAACATCTAGGATACTGCGTAACCATGCGTCATTGTCATACCAACCTGTTGGTGTAAGGTTTTCATTAAGGCATAACTGTTGTTCTAAATACAAGTCAGCATTTTCTGTAAGTTTTTCAATAGTGTTGCAAACTTGTTCGTGCTTAATTGATTCTTTAGGTAATGGCTCGGAGAGAGCCAAGCGATTTTCTAGTTGCTTGTGTACTCTCTCTCCATATATAGTAGCCTCACTTCCCATATCTTTTACATCTTTGTTTATTCTCTGATGTAGATACCTTTTAGGGCATTGTTCAAACATCTTAATAGATGAATAGCTATGTGTAAGTTTTTCCATTACTTTGGTTGTTGATTCATTCTATTAATTATATCATGCTTTAATAAATCAATCCTACCTAACTCACTCATAGTGTCATCCATCTGTGTTGAATGTCTAATATATGAATTACCTACTCTTAGCAAAACAAAAACATGTGTCACTTCATCATTATCTTCTGCTACTTTTTTTGTTTCATCTAATATTTTCATTACATTTTCTTTTGTTGTCATTTGCAATCTCCATAGTTATTACCCACCCCACTCTCACATGCAACAGGCAAATTGCCTGCCCAGCCAGGTGGAGTAGACATTATTGTCTCAACGTGTTTCTGTGTCTTTGTATAGTTTTTAGCGTCAGCCAAACAAATTAGTTCATCATGTACTTGAAATAAAACTTTGTGTGTTTTCCCTAGTTCTACCATCTGTTCGGATATAACTAACCTTGCTAGTGCTTGTACTATATTCTCAGTCACTTTTCCTCCATAGATTTTAGTCCATTCCTTATCTTCAAGAGTACCATTAAGTTGTAGTTTCTTATAAGTTCTTGAGTTAGAAATGTATTCAAACCCATTATCTGTTCGCCTTAGTTTTGGATATCTAATGCGAAGTCCATTCGGTAATAAGATTCCTCTAGAATCGTATTCCAACATGTCATCATGTATACTGCCTTTCCTATTATGTAGTATCCCACGCAATGCGTAATTACACACTCCCCAGAAAATTACAATCATATGGTTTTTTTGTCTATACAAGTTGACAATTCTTTGTGCCTCATTTATATCAATATCTACTGACATACCACCCTGTCCTAATGCCAAGGTATCTTTAAATTTTACTGCCCCCATTCCATAACCAAGCCCTAATATACAAGTCTTGCCTACAAATCGTTCTAGTTTATCTTCTTTAGTAATCTTCCTATTATAAATCTCACTAGCAAATTCACTGTATACATCTCTACCTTCTTTAAATGCTTGTATTAAATCTTTTTGTCCGCTTATATATGCAACCATTCGAGCCTCAATCTGTGATGAGTCACAGGCAATTAGCATTTTATCTTTTGGTACTGTCAATGCTTTACGAATAGCCCCATTACGAGGTAAGTTCTGTAAATTAAGTTTATCCCCACCACTAAACCTACCTGTATGAGCCCCATAATAATTTAAAAGGATTGGTAATTTACCTCTATCACTTACATTAATTAAGTTCTCAGCTCTTGTCTGTTCAATAGTAGACTTAACATTCAATCTTGCTCCAACAAGTTCTCGTACGATTGGATTATCGTGGTGACTTAAAGACGTAAGCTGTTTGTCTGTCTTTGCAAATGCATAAGTCTCTTTACCTGTTGTGGCGGAAATTTTTTTCGGTGGCTCCACGCCAAGTTTCTTCAAAATTTTTGCGAACATATTATTAGAGGACAAAATTTTTTCCACGCTTTCAGGTGGGGCTCCAATTTTAGTAGCCAAACTGTCAACAAGTTTATGTTTGTCTGACTTTATCTTCTCTGCGTGGCTGCATAAAAGTTTTTTGTCAAGTTCAATGTGTGGCTCGGTGTACATTCTAATTGTTTGGTCTATAACTTTAAGTTCAGACTTAGGAAAATCTTTAACTAGAATTTTAAAGAGTTTGTAAGTTAGTTCGACATCATTAATACAGTAGTTTGCATAGTCCTCAAGTTCTTTAGGAGTAAAGTCTTTCTCTCTTTTACCTAAAGCATTGATAACTTCAGTTCCTTTTTTCCCTACCTTATATATAGAGGAAAGATTAGCCAACGAGCAACCTACAGTTGCATTGTGAAGTGGTCTAGCCATAGACATAGTATCTAGCCAAAACTTAGGATTAATGTTGTAGTGCCACGAAAGTATAGACCCATCAAAAATTGTGTTGTGTGCAAGTATACAAGAATTACTCATGTCTACGGAAGCCAGAGCGTCATGGACATTTTTATACCAACGTGTTGGTGTGTCATTTACCTTAACCGCCATCCCGATGACCTCAAACCTTTCGTCTCTAATGTAAGATTCAGTTGTCATTTTAGATAGAGAGTAGTCCCTATCATAATAGGTTTCAAAATCTATAGTTATTATATCCATGCTACCCCTGTTCTGCTTTCTTAATTAGTATATCTAAATATTGTCTAGCTTTTTTCAAGTCCTCTATCTGCCCTTGTTTCGTTGGGTGTTTGTGTTGCCACCTACAGACATACTTGATTACATTTGATTCACAATAAGGTATTTCATTCTCAACAATAAATGTTATTGGCTCAATCTTATACCTTGTGTAGTGTTCTGGTTTCTCTACCTTGTCATTACTTTTTACTATTGTCATACATTTTCCTCCTCATATGGTTTAAAATAAAATATAATATTGCCCTCTAATGTTGCAACATCATCTGATACTCCAAAGTGTTCCTCCTCGTTGTACCATGCCCAATTAGTATGACCATACTTCCTCCTACAATAATCATCTATTACTTCTGTTATATCACTACTCATCATCTTCCTCCTCTATAAAATAAACTTCAACACTATCTACTACATTTCCATTAATGTCTTTTACCTCAACATGTTTAGCTAACTTTATTCCACTTTTAATTACAATGTCGCTAACTCCATATCGTGTATATTCTTTACTCATTTGTTTTCCTCCTTATTGTACCCCATGACTATTGTTTTAGTTTTACATTCTTGACAGACAAAAGGTACACACCCATATTTGACATCATGTTCATCATGCTTTGTTTCTTTCTTACAAGTCTCACAAAATTTCCATTCCCACCATTCACTCATCATCTTCTTCCTTTTGATAGGCAATAATTAAAAAGTTATAACCACCTGTTGATTCCTCTAAAGGCAAGACTTCATTTACTAATGAAAGTAATGGTGTCTTACTATATGTATCACTACCTATCCATATATGTCCTGTTTCATTGGGTATTAAATCCCATTTGTTGTCCTTTAATAATTGTTTTTGTTCTTCAGTTAATTTCATTTGTTATTCTCCTTATCATCTTGTGCATAATCGTGGTCGTAACCTTGATAATCCTCAATTATTTCTTCTGTTTCTGCATTTTCTCTATACACATCATAGTAGCCACAGTCTTCGCAACCCATAATGTGTCCTACTTCATCATCATTAAATGTTTCTTGATAGGCATTGTGTGAGCCACACTCTGTACAACACCACTCTCCTGTACTACTACTCATTGTCTTCTACCTCTATATCTATTTTAAAATCAACACTTACATGCTCCTCACTCTCATGAGGTGTCTCCCATTCGTGGCTTGGACAAGTGTTCAACCACTCATAAAGTTCTTTTCTAGTCATTGTTATCCTCCTCTAATATTTCTGCACTAAACCCACCTTTCATACCTGAATCATCATTTGTAAAGACATCATCAATGGCAAATTCTTCTATGTCTTTTTCTGTTATTTCTTTAATAAATTTATCATTCATATCTGCAACCTCCTGTAAATCAATGTACTCATCTTTATAAACTCTAACTAATACACTTTTTTTAACCTCATCATAGAAACCTTGTTCTGATAATGTTGCCTCAATCATTCTAGGGGACATACCACCTTCTGCTAATTGTTCCCATGTGTCGCCATTATATAATGCTGTTTGTCCTTTAATTAATATATCACTCATTTGTCTTCCTCCTCTATTAATGTATCAAAGTCTGCTAATGTATTGACTGCTACATTTACATCATACTCTAAGGTATCATTAGACCTCATGCCATACCCAATCGGATAACATAAACCTGTTTTCTTACTACGAATAACTGTGACTGCAACCAAACATTCACAGTCTGTATCTTCAAGTATGCTATTCATAACCTTACTGTTCATTCCTTTAATCATACTTGGCTTAATAATTATTTCTTTTGTCATAATTCTTTCTCCCACTCTATTATTTTTTCATACAGCTGACTGGCACATTCCTGTCTAGTATAACCCTCTGTATTATCATTTAGTTCTTTCCTCAGCCAACTTTTAATTTTGTCTATCAACAGTCTCCTGTCCATACACATCTGAAGAAGTTTGGCTTTGTTAGTCTCATCATCTAGAATTTCTAAACTCATAGTATTACCTCTTTAACTGATTTAAATGTAGCCCATGAACATGTTTTTAAATCATATCCTTGCCCTTTTACCCATTCACTTTCCGTTCCAACAACAATAGATACTTTCCAATAAAGAGTTACCTCTCCATTAGCACAGTCACATACTGCTATGTTTACAGATTTAACATCACTTTCACTTGTCATTTTATTACTCCTGTTTTGCGTTGCGTTTATGTTCAGCCATACTACTATCACTAAACAATTCTATTAATTCATCAGCTTGTTTATCAGTTAGGTTATTTGATAATGTTTTCTTTTGGCTATTAAAACCTATGCTTTCAAAAACATTTAAAAATTGTTTAAATGCTGTACTGTATTCATTTAAATAATTTCGTATGTGTTCTGGTTGAATTTCATTTTGCCCTAATGGGTTTCTCATTTGAAAACTATAATTACTTATTTGGAACGAGATATTATATCTCAACAAGTTTAGGTATTGATTATTTAACTCTCCTGATTTCATAACTGATAGAATATATTCAGTTAATTTTGTTTCTTCTAAAGTTATTTTTCCAGAATGATAATGATAAGACTCTATATTATTTATTATTGCTTTTACTTTTCTCCTTATCACATCATGCACATCATCATCTAAAAGTTTAAAACCACCTAGAGATGTCATAGTCAAAAGCATTTTCTTATGGGGTGTAAGTAATGACCTCCATAGTTTTCTTTCATCTCCTCTCTCTACTGTCTTTTGTCTTTGCTTTGCATTTAGGTATTCACCTGTCAACAAGTTATACTGTAGCCCATTAAATATATAAGGTAATTCTTTAAAATCAGTACACCCTTTTGCTATATCCCACATTGTCACTACCGAATAATTATTTGTGCCTAATCGGTAAAGACATACAGGCACGTAGTTAGGCATACTGTTTACTTGTGATTGTCCACCAGCTTGTGCCATTGATAACTCCCATGTCATAATATTATTATCATCAACAGTAAACATAGGCTGATTATAATGCATTACTTTTATTTTAGATTTGTCAGTTAATGCATAGAACAATCTAAACCCACTAGGTTTAATCGGTTTACCTTTGTCTTGATTTCTACAATGGTTTTCTAATAAGTCTTTTAGGTTATCAAACCTTATGTCTATAAAGTCCCTACTGTTTGCATTTGCTCTCTCATACATATCACTTGGGTTATTAAGACCTTGCATAACTGGTCTGTTTATTAAGTTATTATATTGCCATATTCCCATAGTCTACTCTCCATCAATTAGTTTACTAGTTTGTACATGAGCTGTTAGCCCATCAAAGTCTATACCAGATGTTTCATCAACAACATCTCTAGGCTCAGATGTATTCCTCTCAACAACTCTTTTGTGTCTATCTTTAGCCTCCTCTGGTACTAAATCCCATAACCCCTCCCATTGCTTTAATGCTTTGTTTAGTGTGGTATGTGCATTTAATAACGCCTTTACATCAGAAAGAAACTTATCTCTCTCAGCATATATATCAAATATAGGTTTGTTTATCTCTTTGATTTTATCTCTAAGCCAAGTAAATCTTTCATCATTCCAATCTAATTTAACGTAGCTATCACTACCCAATAAATTATATTTACTATCGCTATCATTACGATTAACAGGTATAGGTCTTTCTTTAGATAATTCTAAAGTCATTCCACCATACCCAGAGTCTTGAAGTTCCCTTGCTATTTCTGAATATGAATAGCCACTACTATGTAATTCAGCATTATCAAAACCATTAAAATTAATAGATTTTTTATACCTTATAAAATCTCTTGGGATACTAAGAAGTTTATTCTGAAGATGTTCTGGTATGATGGTATCATATATCTTATCGCCCCAACCACTTACATCAACAGGATTATTCTTTGTATAAGATTGTATTCTTTTGGTAAATACATGCTCAGCATTACGATTAATATCGTGACATAGACTGTCACTTAGTTTAACTGTAGCCATAATTTTACTCCTTTGGTTATAGTTAATTGTTGTCATGCATTCTGACTATCTCGCCAAAAGGCACTCTCATATTGTCATCACTTGTGGTAGATATCCACAGTACAGGGTACTCAGGCTCTTTACCAAAGTCACTACAATACAAGTCAGTAAGAAACACACAAGCCAATGGCTGTATATCTTTCTTATCTAGGTATTCAAATACAGGGCTGAATGCTGTACCACCTCCACCATGAGGCTTGATTACAACATCATCTCCTTTATTGAATTCATCATAGTGAGATACTTCACTATCAAAGTACACCACATGTAAACGACTTGGTAATAAGTCTTGCCATATGGTATTTATCTCACTGTTAAATTGGTTTATCTCATCTTGACCAACAGAGCCAGAGCAATCAACAGCCACAGCTATCTCGCCTAGTCCCATGCCTGTAACACTAGGCATATACATTCCTTGGGTAATAAATCTTCTGTTAGGTCTAGCATAAGTTCTATCATCAACACGAAGTTTTTGCATAAACTTAAGTAGTACTTCTTTCCAATCTACTTTAGGTCTAAGTACTTCATTCACTAGTCTCTCAATACCAGAAGTCATCTTACCCATAATCTTAGTAGCATTGGCTGATTGAGCCACTTTAACTTTCCATTTAGCTGATAGTCTGTCCAAGTCAGATTGTGTCTTAGCTTGTTTATCATTGTTGTTACCAATACAATCATCTAGTGGCTGTCCCTCGCCACCCATACCTTGCTCATCTTTCGGTGTATCAGGTAATAGATTGTAGATACCATCAGTATTTCCTTTACCTTGTTCGTAGATATTCCTATCAAGTAAGCCACCATCTGGCATTTTACCAATCCCATCTTCATCAAGCATATGATTGATTACATAGTCACCAGCTTGATTCCACTTGTAGCTATCTCTAGTCTCTAGTCTGAAACAATGTCCTAGCATAGGGTGGCACACTTCATGTGCCAAAAGAAACACTAGCTCCTCATCAGTTAGACTATCTACATAATCAGGGTTTAGTACAATTACCTCACCATTTGTACCAGCTGTTGGTATACTTGTGTCCCATACTATATCCATACCGAACAGTAGATTACCAACAAAAGGATAGCGAAGTATCAACTGAGTCTTAGCTCTCTTTACTCTTTCATCTCTAGTCATTCATGTATTCCTCCATCTGTTTCAAAATCTCTCTAGACTCTATGGCTTTCTGTCTCCTCAAGTCTAAGTCTAGCCTTAGAGATTCTGGGTTATTGTTCGCCAACTTTGTGTCAACTTGTTGTCGTATGTTCTCCAAGTTAACATCATTGGTGATATTCATACGCTTTAGAACATCACATAGCTCTTTCAAGTTATCAATCATAGTATCCCTAAAGATATTCTTATTGTCTGACAGCTTATCAGCTATGTGTTTAACCTTATCGTATAGTCTTTGCCATGCCTCACGCATAGCATTTTCAATAGAACTTTCTACTTTCTCTCCAACTTGTTTGCGTATGTTTTCCAACTCGCTACTCGCAATGTCTACTCTGAAATCATCAGAGGGTATAGGTAGCACAGTCATGTCCATACCAAATTTTAGTTTCAGTTCATACTCAGTAGGGTATTCATCAGGGTTATATAAACTACCTAAGTCCCTTTGTGCATTCAACTGCAACTGTGGATATTGATTTATAAAAGTATCTACTAATCTAAACCATTCAACTTTCATCTCATTAAACCTTTCCATGAATGGCATATAGTTTTCAGTAGGTAATATCATAGTACCATCACTCAACCAAGGTAGAGTGTTCTGGTAAAAGAACTGCCTAACCAACGTAGTATACTTGTGTACATTACCAAGATACTCATTGTTAGGTAGTAACGATTTATGATAAGTACCAGCTGTTGTTATTGCGTTGTTAGTCATAGCAACTTGCTCACTAACCTTTTTATCACGCTTACTCATAGTAGGCTGTGATACATTTAGCTGAACTAACAATGCTCTCTCATCTAGTTTCATAATATTTTCCTCTCTAGTTTATCTACCAGCTTGTGTAAACTTGGCATTCTTAACCATCAACTCTGCATAAGGCTTACCTACTGCAACAAATGGCTCGATACCATGCTTACTCTGTACCATTTTCAGTGCAAGTATTGAATACTCTGCTCTGCCATTATCAAACAATCTGTCTAGATACTTGATAAAGTTTTCAGCATACTTATTGGCAATAGTACCAATAGAGGCACACAAGGCACACATAACATCTGGTTTCTCTGGTATTAGTGCTGTACTAGGTGACTTAAGTATTTCTTCAGGTTTAGGTAGGTCTGCATAAGTCTGTAGAAAACCAACAAACTCAGCTCCAGCTCCCTCACCAACTGCCCCCATAATACATTCTTGCAATGTAATATCTACACTACCATCTTTCATGTAGTCATTACCCCACAACTCCATGATAGCTGACACACCCTCAACCCAAGACCTTGGTGTAGGACTTTGCTCTTTTTGTGGGTTAAACATGTGCAGTAAGTCTGGTCTAAATTGTACAAACCCTTGCACAAGAGAGTGAACACCATTTTCTGATGACCAATCTAGCCAATTAGATATGTTAGTATCTAGCTCAACTATAGTCATTCTATTACCCAAGTGTCTTAGCATTGATACAACACCAGACCTATCGGATTGTTTATTACCTGTCATAATAAACATAATGTCCTTTAGTTTTTTACCATGATGGATACCACTTTGTACCATGTTAGCTACAACCTTTTGTATATCGTGACTAGCCTGACCGAAGTCATCTAAACACACAATAACTTGTTGGTCATGCTTACTACCCTCAACAGGTATCCACTCAGGTAACACATACTTGATAGTGCCATCAGGCTGAGGCATAGGTATACCCATATCCTCTACCAACATAGTAGGCATATGTACTTCTACATACTCTACTCCTAGTTTCTTGGCTACATCTCTGACAATGGTAGTCTTACCACCACCTGGAGAGCCTTGTATATAAGTAGTTCGCTTAATAGCAAACAATCTCTCCAATGTAGTCATTAGTTCTTTAGCTTTCATATTTACTCCTATGATTACTAGTTATATCTATACGCCATGTATAGAATTCATTAAGGCGAGGATTTGGTACGCACTTGAATTTAGTCCTCATTAAGTATTCGTGTTGCAACTAAAACCACAATACACCTTATTAATTCATTAAGGATAGATAGGTTTTGTTTTCACGCTATACAGTTAGTGTTGCCTATCCTATCTACCCCATTACCCTCATAACCTTATATGTTAACTTTTCAGTTATGATTAAAGCTACCAGTTCGTTAACACTCGTGCTTTAGGTAATTCATTGAGGATAGGTAGCAAAATAATAAAAAACTACCTATCCCTATAAGGTAGCTATGCGTGGTCTTTAAACCACCTGAATGTGTGCATTAGCTACCACCTTGTGCTGTCTTATTGCTACAAGTTAATTCTTAATTATCCCCCCTTTATTATTAATCCCTTTTAAATCTTCTTTATTGCTCACTACTATGTAGTTAGACTTGTGTAAAGGTACTACTGTGTGCCTAACCTTACGAGCCTCTACCTCACCACAGTCAAGACAGGTATCATAACCTAGCTTAAACCTACCGATGGGTATATCGCTATCACATAGTTTACATCTATTCATAACCTTACTCCTCTATAAAATATATAGTATTACTCCTATGTATGCTATACACAGGGATATTACTAACCCACTAATCCATACTATTACGAACGCTATCTCACCATGCTGAATGAGTCTAACTAAAGCGTAACTTAAACCTAATAAACATATAACTGCTAAGGTCATGTATATAATCATAATTAAATCAACCATAATGTTTACCTCAATGTGTTGTTAAAATGGTATGTCTATATCAGGGTGTAATACCAAGATATTAGGGTAAGTAGTATACTTAATCTGCCCTGATTTAAACCTACGCTGTCTCTTAGAGCTTAGGTAATGCCATAGCCCTAAGATGTCATCTTTTACTATGTAGTTATTACAGTATTTTATGTCGTTCATAATGTTTCTCCTAGAGATTGCCCTAGTTCAGCACTAGGGCAACCCATATTGTTTGGTTAGTTGATTGCTAGAGCTGGTCTATCTTCTTTCAAAGTAGCCAACTTATCTGCTATAGATTTGCGTCTAGTAGCTTGACTATCAACACCACCTTTAGGCAATAAGCCAAAGTATACACCTCTTGCTCCAATGAGAACTTTAGGCTCAGTACCTATCTGCCCTTTAGGAGACCAGAACTGAAACGGAATACCATCTTCAGTAGAGAGCTTACATAAATCCTCATGTAGCTTTACATCATCAGTACCCATAGCATACTTATGTGGCTCATCTTCGCTACAACCTTTTATATAATAGCTACTAGCTCCGTATGAACGAAAGGCTTTACTACCCTCATTATGTTTCATAATGTCGATAGTCACCCATATAGTTTTTTTATTATCCATCTTTATTACTCCTACGCAATCTGCGTAAATTGTGATTAAACAAGCCTAAAGGGGCTAACCCTTCGAGCTTGGGAAAACCTTGCCTGAGAAAAAATTTTCTGTCAATTCTTGCAGAGTAGTAACTTTACTATGTCGAAGTATCTGGTTTATGGGCAGTAGACTGCGACTAGAAGCGAGGTGGATACTATAAGTTAGATAGTAATACCTGTTATAAAACAATAAGATAGCTTTAACTATCTAGATTATATAGTGTTCTTAAAGTAATACGCTGTTACCCGAAACTATAAGTATCTTATAGAAATCTTTTAATGAAAGGGTATATGTATTTTTTATAGATAATCTAGATAGTTTAGATAGTAAAACCTTACATGAATGGCTGTAAGCCTTACATTTCAACAAGTTTACAGGTGGATGATGTAAGGTTTGACTATCTAAAACCCTAAAGACTGCGTAAAGTTTAACCTAGATAGTGTAGATAGTGTCACCTTTAGGCTAAACCTTACACTTTATCTTTAAGAATGTGCTTAGTGCGGGCTTAAAGGTGAGCTATAACCCCCCGAGCCATGGCCTATATATAATAATTAAATAAAAAATAAATAAAAAGAATGGATAGTTTATAGACATATCCAGGTCTGTTGGTTAATTGATTAGTTGTTTTTTGTATATCACTAATGGTTGTATTGATTTTAACCATTCTTGATATTCTCTTAGATATACCCATGCTTCTTGTAAGTCATAGTTTACATCTAGATAATATATGTATAACATTTGCTTTTCTCCTGCCCCCTCCCTTTCGGGAGGAGGACTTGGTTGTTCTAGATATCCGTTCTAGTCGAGCTTTGTACTCTATTTGGGTCTTCTCTCTTAATCTGCACTCTACCTTTTATGGCTTTGTGATAGCATAAGACAGCTTTCCCTTTTTGTTTTAAGGTTTCTATCCAGAAAGAGTAGGTGTCTAATTGTGCTTTTCCTTCTTTTACAAGTTTCAAAGCTTTCTTCAACCCTGTCTCGACATTACCTTTTTCGTTTGAATATACTTCCATTCCTGGTTGAAGGTCGGTGTATATTCTCACTACTTTCCCTAACTTTTTGGAGTCACCAATATTAATATTGACTTCTCCGTTGTATAATTTAGACATAATATATGTCCTCCTTATGTTGATTTTACTCAACGAGCTCATGCCGTTGAGCTTGTTTACACCTTGCCTGAAATATTTTTTTCTGTCAATTCTAAGCTGACATACATGTAAAGTAATAAGTATTATATAGCTATAACTTTATATAAAACATATATGGACAGGGAGGGTAGTTGGACTACGAACTATAGCCACCCCCCCATATAGGTAAACCTCTTATAGCAAGACCCAAAAATACAACGTGTAAAGTTTTGGACTTTTGGTTGACAAATCTTTGATTTTACTTAATGATTCGATTATGGACACATTTCCACTAAAACATACAAAATGGTCTGACCGTCTAGCTTTTGACATCGCTTTGATGTTAGAGGGTAGCGGTGAATCTATGGATGAAGTACGCACACGCCATAGTATTTCGGCAAGCGAGATTATTGATTTCAATAAAGATAAAGTGTTTTTAAAAAAAGTAGAGTCTTACCGTAATGAAATAAAAGAAAAAGGTATGACCTTTAAGTTAAAAGCGAGAGCACAAGCGGAAGAACTTCTGATAACAAGCTGGGCTTTGATACATAGTCCAGAAACATCTTCAGCTGTTAAAGCGGATTTAATAAAGTCTACTGTTAAATGGGGTGGGCTAGAAGCAAAAAACAATACCATGGAGGAAAGTAATGGCGGAGTTAAAATTACAATTAATCTCGGGGGGCAAGAGCACACCACAAAAGTCGTCCATAGTGAAGAAAGCACAAACCAACCTGAGCTTATCGAAGCTGACCAGCCCGTTTGATACTGTATACAAAGGGAAACTAGCGAAAAAAATGTATGCGTTAAGTGACTATAATAGATTTACAGCAGAATTAATGAAGTTATCATTGTCTTATACTACAAAAATAGTAAGGCATAAGAAAAAACCTACAGAGTATTATGTTATTCTGTTAGAAAATTACGAGGCTTAAATGGACATAGACTATACACCGACCAAAATATGCAAAGATTTTATGGTATCTGATAGTAAGATGCGTGTACTAATGGGACCTGTAGGTTCTGGCAAATCAGTTGCAAGCTGTTTTGAGGTAGTTAGACGAGCTTCTATGCAAAAACCAAATAAACAAGGAATAAGAAAATCCAGGGTAGCTATCGTTCGTGAGACTGCTAGACAGTTACAGGATACAACAATTAAAACATTCCACGACTGGTTTCCACCAGGCGTATGTGGAGAATATATGAGAACTACTAAAACTTATTTTCTAAAGGTAGGTGATGTAGAGTGCGAGATTATGTTTAGAGCATTAGATGATTCAGATGACGTAGCAAACTTAAACTCGTTAGAGTTAACATTTGCTTGGTTTAATGAGTGTCGAGATATTAATCCAGATATTGTAGACGCTATGTCAAAACGTATTGGTCGTTTCCCATCAGCTAAAGATGGGGGACCTTCTTGGTTCGGGATGTGGGGGGACACCAACCCACCCACAATGGATACGTGGTGGTATTATCAAATGGAACATCTTGACCCCTCGGATGGAGTTTCATTTAATGATAATGGGTGGGACGTATTCAAACAGCCATCAGGCAGAAGTCAAGATGCAGAAAATATAGAGAACTTACCTGAAGGTTATTACGACACACAAGGTAGGTCGGATGAATATATTCGTGTGTACATTGACGGAGAGTATGGATTAAGTACAGCAGGGCAACCTGTGTATAAGTATTTTAGACCTGACTACCATATGGCAGACCAAACTTTACAACCAGTTATAAACGGTGTGAGACCAATTATTGTTGGTATGGATTTAGGACTGACACCCGCAGCCGTTATAGGACAACAAGACCCACGAGGTAGAGTTCTTATACTAGACGAAGCTGTAAGTTTTGATATGGGTATACAACGATTTATACGTACAGTTTTAAAACCATTGTTAACTGAACGTTTTTCAGCGGCTCCTATATTAATTATATCTGACCCTGCAGGTATACAAAGAGCTCAAACAGACGAGCGTTCTGCTGTAGATATAATAAAAGCTGAAGGTTTTAGAGTTATGCCAGCAAGAACAAATAATGTATCGGCTAGGCTTTCAGCGGTAGATGATTTTCTTATGCGTCAAGTAGATGGCGACTCTGCATTTTTAGTAGACCCTAGATGTACAAGATTAAAAGCTGCAATGATGGGAGGATATAGGTTTCATAAAAAGAATGGGACCATAGAAAAGAATAAACATTCGCATGTAGCAGAGGGTTTACAGTATCTAATGTTACATATAAACAGTACATCAGATGGATTTATTACTAAAAAAAGAGACATAAAACCTGTTGCGGCAGGCGGATGGACTTGATATGCTGAATGTAGTTATTCATATTTACTACCATAATTATGATGTTTCCTCTCATAATTATACTTTCTCTACTATACCCTGCTTATATTTACTCCTAAGCAGGGTCCTCTTTCTATTGGACAATGATGTAATAAAGTATATACTCAAAATAAATCGGAGGTAAATTATGCCAGGATATAAAAATTATACTATTAAAAAATACAGAGGCGGTGGTCTTGTAGAAACTAAAAAGTATGAAGACGGTAAAACGGTAGTAACAGAAGATGAAAGAATGAAAGCTATGCAACAATTCTTAAACGAAGATACTTCTAAAGAAGAGGTCACTGTAATAATAAAAGATTCTAAAAAGAATCCGAATAAATATACAGACATAATGGGCGTACCCATTAAAAAACCAGAGCCTAAATAAATTATGGTATTACAAGTAATAGGGAACGAAGAGCTCGTTAAAAAAGAGAAAGAGCAAATTGATAAAGCTTTAGAAGAAAGGCAGAATGAGCCTTTGATTTTAGGTTTAGCTGCACACCTTCGTGAATGTTGGGATGCAGCAAAACGTGCTAAGAAGCCTATCGAAAATATTATGCTTAAAGGACTTCGCCAAAGGAATGGTGAGTATGAGGCTGACAAGAAAGCCCAGATACAAGCACAAGGTGGCTCTGATATATACATGATGATTACGGAAGTTAAGTGTAGAGCTGCCGAAAGTTGGCTCCGTGATATATTATTAGAGACAGGCACTCCCCCATGGGATTTACAGTCTACACCAATACCTGAGCTAGAACCCGAGCATGCACAAGAATTACAAAATAGTTTTGCGTCCGAAGTTGTAAAAATAGTAGAGCTTGAAGGACAAGCACCAGACCCAGCAAAAATGGAAGAGCTTAGAGAAATGGTAGCTCAACAATATAGATTTAAATTATTACAGGCTGCCGATAATAGGGCTCGTAAAATGAAAATAAAAATACAAGACCAATTTGCACAAGGCGGTTGGGGTGAGTCATTTAACGATTTTATTACAGACTTAGTAACTTATCCATGTGCTTTTATTAAAGGGCCTATTGTTCGTAGGCAAAGGAAGTTAAGTTACACTAAAGACGAAATGGGTAACACCACAGTAGAAGCTGATGAAATTATTGCACCAGAGTTTGAGCGTGTTGACCCGTTTAGAGTATACCCAGAACCTGGAATTACTAATATCAATGACGGATATATATTTGAACATCACCCACTTAGCCGTACAGAATTAGCAGATTTAGTTGGTGTTCCAGGATATGATGACGATGCTATTAGAAAAGTATTAGAGTATGGTAATGGAGATTCTTGGATATCAGAAGATGTAGAGTTATCTAAAGATGAAGAAGAAAGAAAGTTTCATTCGTCTGACAGACCGACAGAAATATATGACGCATTAGAATTTTGGGGTAAAGTAAGCGGTAAAATGCTTGTAGAATGGGGATTAACTGAAGATGAAGTACCTGATGAAGCTCGTGAGTATGATACAAACGTGTGGATGGTAGGTAATTATGTTATCAAAGCAGTATTAAATTATGACCCATTAGGTGAAAAACCGTATGCAAAAACCTCATTTATTAAATGCCCAGGTGCATTTTGGGGTAAAGGCATACCAGAAATTATAGAAGATTTACAAAATGTATGTAATGCAGCAGCTCGTGCGTTAGTTAATAACATGGGTATATCAAGTGGGCCACAGGTTGAAGTTAACCTTGAAAGGATTCCACCAAATGAAGACATTACACAAATGCACCCATGGAAAATATGGCAAGTTACTAATGACCCATTAGGCTCTAGTGCTCCTGCAGTTAGGTTTAACCAACCTAACGATAATGCAAATACATTAATGGGTGTGTATGAAAGATTTGCTAAATTAGCTGATGACCATTCAGGTATACCATCTTATTTACAAGGCGACATAAACGTAAAAGGAGCAGGACGTACAGCGTCTGGTCTTTCAATGTTGATGGGGTCTGCAGGAAAAGGGATACGTCAAGTGGTTATGCACATAGATAGTGATGTTATAAAACCTGTTGTACACAGACAATTTGTGTATAATATGCGATATGATGAAGATGAGTCTATTAAAGGCGATGTAGAGGTTCTACCAAAAGGTGCAATCAATCTCGCAGTTAAAGAAACTGTTAACGTCAGAAGAATAGAATTTCTTAACGCAACCGCCAATGAAATCGATATGGGTATCGTTGGTAAAGAAGGCCGTGCAGCGATACTTCGTGAAGTGGCTAAGAGTTTGCAAATGCCTGTGGATGAAATCGTTCCTTCTAGGGAGAAAGGAAGTTACCAGACTAGGATGGCTAAAGAGTTTGCGGCTGAACAAGCACAGCAATCTCCTACACCTACCCAGCCAGATGGCTCCCCTAAAGGAGGAATGGAAGCAAACACAGTTAGTAACCGTAACACTGGAGGTAAGTCTTGATTAGACCAGACCCAGAAGTTATTAAGGCTTTAGCCGTATTGGCACGCCAACACCCCCCAGCACTGGAATGGCTGAAGGGATGGTTAGACCATGAGTTAAAGCAGCTACCCAATGTTACTCAAAACGTGTCACTTGCACAGGGGCGGTGTCAAGTTTTGAAAGAAATATACACTTTAGTAAAAGAGTCCCCTGATAACGCAGCAAAGTCATGACGACAGCTGTTAATTAACGCATACCGTTAGGAGCGAAACATTATGTCATTACCAAAGCAAGTTCAAAAACAATCTGAGGATGTACAAGCGTTGTATAAAGAACTTAACAAAGAAACAGCGGAAGCACCTGCTGGTTTAGATTCAGGAGAAAAAGTGCCTGAAGAAAAACAAGCTGAAACTACCACTGAAGTACCTGTTGAGGAAGATACAACTGCAACTTCCGACAGTGTAGAAAAACAAGCAACTGAGTCTGAGGCTGAAGAGCACAGCACAACAGACACAAAAGAAGAAAAAGATACATGGGAACAAAAGTATAAAACATTACAAGGCATGTATAATAAAGAAGTTCCGAGCTTAAGTGCTCAGAACAGACAATTAAACGGCCGTGTTTCTCAATTAGAAACTTTGTTAGGAGACCTTAACAAACAAGCAGAACCAGTGCAGGAGGCACCAGTCGAGAAGTTAATTACGGAAGACGATGTTAAAGAGTACGGTGATTCTATTGATGTTATGCGTAGAGCAGCAAAGGAAGAAGTAGCAGGAGAATTGGCTCGTGTTAGACAACTGGAAGCGGAAATAGCTAAGTTGAAAGGCGTAGTACCACAGGTACAACAAGTCCAACAACAACAAAAAACTAGTTCTGAAAAACAGTTTTGGGATACTTTAAACCATGAAGTACCTAATTGGAACGAAATTAATAGTGACCAAGACTTTCAGTCATGGCTGCTTGAGATTGACCCCCTTACAGGTATTACTCGCCAAACTTATTTAGAAGACGCACAGCGTAAACTAGATGTTAGTAGGGTAGTAAATTTCTTTAAAGCTTTTGGAAAGGATATAGGTAAAGATGATAATGCTCGTGGAAAAGGTTCTACGCAATCTGCAGAATTACAAAAACAAGTTGCCCCAGGACGAGGACGTGCTGGACAACCTGTAAGTAATGATGGCAAAACTTATACACCGAAAGACATTGAAAAATTTTTTAAAGATGTTAGAACGGGTAAGTATAAGGGAAGAGATGATGAGCGTAACCGAATGGAACGTGACATTTTCGCTGCACAGCGGGAAGGTCGCATAGTTAATTAATAGTAAAAGGAGGCTATTATGGCTTTTGCAACATCTCCAGGTCATCCAACGTATACAGGAAACTTTATACCTGAAATTTGGTCTGGAAAATTAATTGAGAATTTCTATGATGCTACTGTGTTATCAGCAATCTCAAACACTGACTACGAAGGTGAAATTCGTAACATGGGTGATACGGTCAATATCCGTACAACTCCAGAAATCACCATTAAAACATACGTTAAAGGTCAAACTTTAGCGGTTGAAAACCCAGATAAACCAAAATTACAATTATTAATCGACAAAGGCGAATACTTCGCTTGTGTTGAAGATGATGTAGATGAGGTACAATCAGACATTGCAATGATGGACCAATGGTCTAAAGACGCTTCAGAGCGTATGAAGATTAAAATTGACCAACGTGTATTAACTGATTTGTTAACTGGTGTACATGCTAGTAATAAAGGACAAACAGCTGGAGCTATCTCTGGTAACATTGACCTTGGTGTAGCAGGTACTCCAGAAGCACTTACTACTTCAAATGTAATTGGTAAAATTGTTGACATGGGTACAGTTCTTGACGAAGCTAACTGTCCTGAACAGGGTCGTTTTTTATGTATCCCTGCTAAGATGGCTGGTTTAATCAAGCAATCAGACTTAAAAGATGCATCTATTACTGGTGACGGAAATTCACCATTAAGAAATGGTCGTTTAGGTATGATAGATAGATTTACAGTATATGTAAGTCATAACCTTTATAAGAACGGAAGTGAGTTTAGCGTTATTGCTGGACACACAATGGGGTTTACATTTGCGTCACAAATGACAAATATGGAAACAATTCGTTCAGAAACAACTTTTGGTAACATCATTCGTGGTCTTCAAGTTTACGGTTATAAAGTCGTTAAACCTGAAGCTCTTGCTACAATGATTGTTACAGTTTAATAGGAGGCTAACATGGCTGCATATACAGACTCGCATGGCTTTGATAAAGGTTCTGCGGCACATCCTGCTCAGGGCGTTAACAGAGTCGGCTACATGGAAGTAAATTTAAACTTCGCTACTATAACTGCGGACAGAGCTACAGCAGGTGCTACGGCACTAGCGGCTGGAGATTCTATCGAAGTACTTAGCGTACCAGCGAACACTTTAGTGTTGGCGGTAGGTGCAACTACAGTAACTGCAGAAGGTGCGGCATCAACATTTGACATCGGTTTAACTGGTGGTGATGTTGATTTGTTTGTTGATGGAGGTGATGCTAACTCAGCGGGAACCACTTCATCAAACGGTGCAGGGCTAGATGGCGATAACCAAAGCCATTACTTTGCAGCTGCAGACACTATTGATATGCTTATTGGTGTATCAGGTGCTGTAACTGACACCGCTGTAATTAAAGTATGGGCGGTTGTTGTTGACTGTTCATAATAAAACATAGCAACGGTCGGAGGGTAACTATAACCCTCCGACTAACTAAATGGAGGCAAAAATGGCAGGAAGATGGTTAAGAAATAAAAAAGATGGTGAAATTTATGGGTGGAATGAAATACTTTCAGAAAACCCAGACACTGAAGAAGTGACTGAAGAACAGGCTTTTCCAGAAAGATTTATACCAAAAAAACAAAAAGCAAGAAAAACTAAAGTTAAATTAAAAACAGAAGTAATACCTGAAGACGAAAAAGCTGTTAACATAGAGTTAGCAGAAGAAGCAACTAAAGGTATAGATAAGAAGAAATGATTTTAAATGATGTCATTACTGAAGTTAGAAGAATATTACAGGATGAAAACAGTCCACAAAGGTATTCTGACACTGTACTTTTAGGGTTTGCAAACCAAGCTTTAAAACGTATTGCAGTAATTAGACCTGATTTATTTGCTTATATGGGTACAGTTGCATGTACACAAAATGAAGTACTGCAATCAACTCCAAGCGATTCTATAAGACTAATCGAAGTATTTTCTGTTCAAGGAGGTAATGGGGTAACGGAAGTTAATAGAGAAGTATTAGACCAGTCATACCCTCAATGGGTTTCTGATACTGCAGGTGCTTGTAAAAATTTTATGAGACATGCTAGAAATCCAAATAAATTTTTTATATACCCTAAAGCTCCAGCTAATCAAACATTAGTTGTAGAGTATTCGCAATCTCCTCAAGTTTATGACGGCACAACGACAGTAGCTTTACTACCAGACGCTTTTTTACCAGCTGTTGTAGACGGTACAGTATTTTTAGCTGAGTCTATTGATAACGAACATGTTAATTCAGGTAGAGCAGACTTATTTTTAAGGTCGTTTACACAAGCATTAGGTGTTTCAGCTTCTAATAGAATATTTACAGACACAGAAGCAGGTGGGTTACAACCCGTTAACAAACAAAAGATTGAAGAGGACCTCACATAATGGCTGGAACTAGAACATTTATTGATATTGTAAATAGATTATTACCAAGTGTACCTGGGTGTCCAACACCTGTTGTAGAAAATTATGTTCGTGATGCAGCAATCGAAGCGTGTGAACGTACTCTAGCTTGGAGGTATGAACAACCACGAATACGTTTGGTTGTGGGTGCCCATGATTATATATATGAAAGTCCTAGTAATGCTGAAGTGCATGCTTTTATTACAGCTACTGTAAATGATGAAGTATTAACTCCTGTTACATTAGATAAGTTATATGAATTATACCCTAAATGGCCAAACCAACCCACTACATCAAGAGCGAAACCTAGGCATATAGCCCAATTAGACCCAGACCATTTTTCAGTTGCACCTGTACCTGACGATACTGAGTCATATGATGTAAGAATGATTGTGTGTTTAAAACCATTAAGAACAGCAGATAGTATGGATAAGTCTGTTTTAGATGAATTAGAAAATGTTATTATGCATGGAGCACTACAGCATTTGTTGGTATTACCTGACAATAACTGGAGTGATAGAGAACTAGCTTCTTATCATGCAAAACAATTTGCATTTAAGTTATCAGAGCGTAGAGCTAGAGCTAATCTAGGTGCAGGGCGAGCATCTATAAGAATTAAAGGACAACCTTTTGGGTAGTGAAATATGGCAGATGTAATTAAATTAGTAAAAGGAGATGAGTTACCGTTAATTATATTAACTTTAACTGATGATGTAGCTAACACAGCACTAGATTTATCGGCTGGGACTACTTCAGTAACTGTAAAATTTAAAGCTGTAGGTGGAACATCAGTGTTATCTACAATAAGTTGTGCAAAAACAACAGATGGCTCAGATGGTAAGATACAATTTAGTTTTTCAGGTGGTGTATTAGATGTTGATGAAGGTTCGTATGAAGGAGAGATTATAGTTAATTATAATGGTAGCTTACATACAGTATATGATTTATTAAAATTTAGAGTAAGGAGTAGTTTCTAGTGGCTAATATAAGACTTACATCCGCTTTAGCAGCAACAGCCATATCATTTACAGTAAGTGTTAGTAGCATTTCTTCAGCTGTATCTGGTGAAACAGAAGTTGTTGCGTCTTCAGCTTTAGGAACAAGCATATCATTTAGCCATGAATTAATACCAACTAGAACTATAGCAGGTATTTCAGTTAGTATATCAGAAGTAGATATAAAAACTGTAAGTTCTGTTTTAAGTGACACACCATCTATAACAGAAAGTCCAGCTATAAATGTAAGTCAAGTTTCTACTGATTCATTTTCTGTATCAGATGCTCCAGTATTTAATCTTTCACAAGTTCTAGCTGATACAGCTACTATTTCAGCAACACCAAGTAAAATATTTCAATCTGAAGTTGATTTTGATTTATCTGATTCTGATATAGACCCAGACCCAGTTACTGTGTCTGATACTATTGTCGTTCAGTTTGAATATGATTTAGCAGATACACCATCTATAGCAGATTCACCAGCATTAAATGTAACACCTGCAGGTAAATCAGATAGTTTTTCTGTTTCAGATTCACCAGTGTTACAACCAAGTTTAGCACCAACAGATAGTGTTACACCTGGGGACAGCGGTGGATTAGTAATCAATTACGTGTATACTGATGTAGATGACACTACATTAGGAGGACATTATTTTAACCAAACTCCAATTAATCCTGGAGGGTATGAATAGAGGATAAATTATGATAAGTGATTTAATAAAAATTAAAGGTGATTTAAAAATTACAGTCACCAATCCAGAAGGTAAAATTAAACAGGAAGTAGAAGTTCCTAATTTAGTTGTTACTACAGGAAAAAACTTTATTGCATCTAGAATGAAAGATGCTAGTGCTACTGCTATGACACATATGGCTATTGGCACAGGTAGTACTTCAGCAGCAGCTGGGAATACAGCTCTTGGCAGTGAAGCAGGACGAGTAGCACTTACGTCTACAACTGTTACTGATAATGCTGTAGCTTACGTTGCGTCTTTTCCAGCAGGAACAGGCACTGGAGCAATAACTGAAGCAGGACTACTTAATGCAAGTTCAAGCGGAACTTTGCTATGTAGGACTGTGTTTTCTGTAATTAATAAAGCTTCTGGGGATACATTAGGTATTACTTGGACTGTAACTGTAAGTTAATAAAAGGAGATTTGTTTAATGACTGTTCTATTTAAAAACAATGCTCATTCAACATTAGCTTCCAGCATTACGGATTCTGCTACAAGTATTACTCTTGCATCAGGTCATGGAAATGCTAGGTTTCCAGTTACAGCAAGCCCAAATTATTTTTACGCAACTCTTATAGATGGTTCAAATAACTTAGAAGTTGTAAAATGTACTGCAAGGTCTAGTGATGTCCTTACAGTTGTTAGAGCTCAAGAAGGTACCTCAGCAAGAGCTTATTCTACAGGTGATAGAATAGAGCTTAGAATTACAGCACAAGGTTTAGAAGATTTAAATGGTACACGAGCTAGTGAATATAAATCAGATTGGGGTAGTTCATCAGCCCCTATAACTCATACTGTAACTGTTGGAACTAAAACAGGTGCACATCCGTATACAGGCGTAGGTTCTAGTAATGCTTATTTTATAGACAACATAGAGTCGCCTGTTCTAGCGTTTGATGGTGCAGATACAGGCAAAACTTATTACTATAGGTTTGACCAAGCTGATGCAAGTAATGACGGACACCCTTTAAGATTTTATTTAAACGCTGCAAAAAGCACAGCTTATACAACTAATGTAACAACAAATGGTACACCTGGTACTGCTGGTGCATACACACAGATTCAAGTAGATGAGTACACTCCAAACCTATTGTACTATCAATGTAGCAGTCATGCTCACATGGGTAATTACATACATCATATTTCTAATATGCATAATAGCAATGGCGTGTTGTTTAAAATGCCAACATCAGATGGTTCTGCTGGACAAATATTAAAAACTGATGGCTCTGGAGTATTAAGTTTTGTAGCAGCAGCAACAGCTACATACCCAACCGTTACAGGAGTAACTCCTT
>Ga0208669_1000139_pt1 | contig 31464 bp, 34 predicted proteins | sample 21_taG_FD_184095 | JGI IMG/M metagenome (GOLD analysis project Ga0208669, IMG submission 184095) | Marine viral communities from the Subarctic Pacific Ocean - 21_ETSP_OMZ_AT15319 metaG (SPAdes) (version 2) | ecosystem: Environmental > Aquatic > Marine > Oceanic | place: Pacific Ocean | collected...
TAATAACAAGAGGTCGTCTTTCTGATTTAACTTGTTCTATAAAAGACGCCGCATTTGCCCGAAAATCGGAAAGTGATCGTATATCTTGATCAAGTTGAATGTGAGACATGAGATAAAGAATTAATTATTTGTACTGATTAATGTACTAAATACAGAACAAAAAAGTTGTTTAAAATTTCTTTAGCAGTTTAGGAGGCTAACGACCCGGCTTTTAAGCGGCGAGTCTGGTTTTAATTATTAAAGTTTCGAACCAGCCTGCCCCGAGCATTCGGGGAGCCCGACTTGAAACGCTTGTTATGCTACCGATTAATCGTAGTGCGTCCACATTCTGATCACTTTAACAACTTTCTCTTTTTCATAAACTTGATATACTAGGCGATGCTGGATATTGATTCGGCGGGAATAAGCTCCTTCCAAATTGCCAACCAACTTTTCATATGGAGGATATTCTTCAAAAGGGTTTTCTTGAATGATCTCCAATAAGTCTTTGATCTTGGGTTTTAAACCTGACGAAGCGGCTTTTTTGGCATCCTTCGTAGCTTGTTTGGTATAAACGAGTTTATAGGTACTCACCAGTCAAGTTCTTCTTCCGTTTCTTCAAGAGGGGTATTCATTCCTTCAATAATGGACTCCTGCATTCCTGGAATGGAAGAAAGATAAAGCGTTTCCTGAATAGCCCGCCAATCTTCTTCACTTACCAATACCGCATTGGAGCGTTTCCCGGTAATTTGGATGGGCTTGTGTGTCTCAGACGCTTCATCCAGCAACCTATAAATATCTTTGCGAGCTTGCGTAGCTGTTAGTGTTTTCATGACTTGATGATTTTAAATATATAATGAAACGTACGTTATTGCGTGCGTATTGTCAAATTTTATGAAAAGGTAGCAGAACGGTCCTGCGTCCGACTTAAAACGCTTGTTATGTTGCAACATTACCCAATAAAGAGCTTATCTATTAAATTTTCTAACTGTTTTCCAATTTCATTCGCATTGTAATCCAAATCAAAGCCAGAAACTTGAAGCTTTTCTCCACAAAGATCTCTGAGATCATCAGCTTCATCTTCATTTAGATCATCATTTTTCTCTAGCTTAATTCTCAATTGTTCTGGCAACTCGATTTGATCGAGGATAAACAGCGAATCGACTTTAGATAATTTGATAGACATTTTTGAAAACAACCTAACGACTCTGCGTTTAAGCGGCAAGTCGTGTTAAAATTATTAAAGTTCGGAACCAGCCTGCCTCGAGCATTCGGGGAGTTCACTTGAAACGTTTGTTATGTTGCCAATTACTGTGTGTAAATTGTGTATTCATAAAGAATGGTAAGCCTTTGACTTGGAATAACAATCAACACAAACAATAGTCATTCCATTAAACTCTTTAAAGATGTCTGTCATACCACCTTCTTCTTCGAATACTTTTTCACATCGTTCGCACCAAGCTTGAAGGTCATTGGGATGGCTAACGTTTTCAACAAATCCTACTTTATCTCCTTCATTCTTTAACAAATGACAACACACTACCGAAGAAATGCGCTTGCCATGCCTGCCACATTCTACATACATCGGTTCAATTTCTGATTCCATTTAGCAATATAACATAATATTATCCGAACAAGGGTTTTGTTAGCACGGGGTGGATAATATCCAAAAATCATACTTCAAACTCATCATTAATTGTTTTTGAGATGTTACCCGTCTCGTTAGTCGGATAACCTCTGAGGCACATATAGATAGTATGAAAGTAGCACAAATTCATCGAAACAATTATTATCCAAGATACGAACAAACCAACCCAAGGATTCTGGTTGCAGAAATAATAATTTCTGTTACCTTTTTGAATCTTTCGGGAATATTTATCGGGAATGCAAATCAACTCAAGTAAATGAAAAAACTAACGACGTTACTTTTAGCTCTTCTGTTAACCACAGGCTTTTCTATAGCTCAAACCACAACCCCGCTAAAAGTCGGGGACGAAATTGATGATGCCTTAAAAACAGGTGAAACCGATGTGTTCACACTTACCATTGACGCTGATCAGTTTGTATTTGGCTATGCCGATCAAAAAACGGTGGACGTGGTGATTACCGTAAAAGGGCCGGATGGAACGCCCGTTGCTTCTTTTGACAGTCCTGCACGGGGCCACGAAAATTTTCAGTTTAATACAGAAGACGCAGGACAGTACACTTTTGAAATAACCCCTTTTGAAGAGGAAGAGGGAGATTACAGTTTGCTGGTTTCGCATGTTGAGCCGGTAGCAAAAGAGCCGGCCGCCAGAGTGGATCAGCTGATGATGCAATACTCCGGAAATGACGTGCCCGGCGCAGCAGCCTTGGTGATAAAAGACGGAGAAGTTATTTTCCAAAAATCGTATGGCATGGCTAACCTTACTCATAATGTGCCTATGCAGGAAAATACACTTCATAACATCGGGTCAACTTCCAAGCAGTTTCTGACTTTTGGGCTGTTGCTTTTAGAAGAAGAGGGTAAGCTGGACCTGGATGATGACGTTCGTAAATATATACCTGAATTGCCTGAATTTGATCATGTTGTAACACTCAGGAATCTCGTAAACCACACTAGCGGATATCGTGAGTTTCTAAACTTGTTGGCTATGACGGGCCGCAATCCGAGTTCAAGTTTAAGTCAGGAACAGGTGATTGAAATTGTTCAGCGCCAGCCGGAATTACAGAACGTGCCCGGAGCCGAGTGGAATTACAATAATACCGGTTATGTGATTATGACTGAAGTTATAGAGCGAATTAGCGATATGAGTTTCCCTCAATGGATGAAAGAAAATGTGTTTGAGCCTATTGGTATGAATCACACAGTTTCCCGCAGCGACCCGGGAGAGGTCATCGAAAACCGTTCCCAAGGGTACCAACCTTCCGAAGATGGAGGGGTTGCCGAAGTGAGTGATTTGGGCGGTGGTATGGGGCCCGGCTCCATTCATACTACTCTCGGTGATCTTTCAAAATGGATTAACAATCTTCAGGATCCAAAGGTGGGAACTGAAGCTATGGTTGAGGAAATGACCACCTCTTTTGAGTTAAATGATGGCAATAAAACCGGCTACGGTCTGGGATTTTTTATGGCTAAATACAAAGGGCTGGATTACTTCCATCATGGAGGAGCCGATCTGGCGCATCGCTCCATGTTTATGGTGTTCCCGGAAATTGATGCAGCCGTGGTGACTCAGAGCAACCATGCTTCTTTTAATGGAAGTATTCCCAATCAAATAGCAGAGGCCTTTTTTGATGAATATATGGAAGCAGATTCAGCAGAAGCCGATGAAGAAATGGCTGCTGAAGAGAAAGAGGAATTTGAATACGACCCGGCCGACTTTGATCCGCTAACTGGTCGCTATGAACTGGAAGTTATGCCCGGTTTTATCCTCAGTTTTTCCAGGGATGACGATAGGATTTACACACAGGCTACCGGTCAGCCGGAAGTTGATATTACAGCCACATCCGACTCTACCTTTAGTTTGGTTGGAGTGAATGCCTCAGTCACCTTTCACAGAAATGAAGATTATACTGCTGATTCGCTTACCCTGCACCAAAACGGAAATCATATCGCGAAGAAAATAAAATTTGAGGTGACGGTGAATGAAATGGAGGAGTTTACCGGTCGATACTTCAGTGAAGAAATAGAAACGGTATATGATATTGCCATTGAAGACAGCAGCCTGATGCTTAAAAATTATCAGTTGGCGGATGATATTAAATTGTCGCCGGGAAGCGTCGACACATTTAGTGCAGGATACCCAATTGCCGAGGTAGATTTTGTGCGTAACGAGGCGGGAGAAATCACCGGTTTCAATGCTTCGAACGGAAGAACCAGGAATGTTTATTTTAAAAAATGGAGTGACAAATAATAGAGCTAAATAAAGCCGGGGCATACATGTCGCTGGCTACACGCTCTTCTCCAATCTGTACGATCACATCGCTCGGCATGATTCCGCATTCGTAAGCAGGCCCACTTTTTTTGACTTCGGTGACAAATAATCCCAATAAAGGGAATGCTGGGATATTCCATGATCAGCTGGCAGCCTAACGACCCCGCGTTTAAGCGGCGAGGGTTTTCGGTTGAACTGAAAGTAACAGAAATAATCAGTTACCTGAAAATTAAATTATGCGGAGCCAGTACCCGAGTCCGACTTGAAACGCTTGTTATGCTACTCTCTAATTTGAATAGCTGATATTTCTGAAATTTCAATATCAAGATCCTCATAAAGAGTTGCCCGAATCTTTAGAATTTGGTCACCAGATAAAGTATCGGAATTACTAAATGAAAAATATAAAGTATCCCTTAATGAGAAAACTCGAGTATCACTGGAATCCATTCTTTCTGTTATCCATTGCTTTTCTTTTCCTTGATAATTTCCAACCAAAAAATAGACGGTATTATCTTTGTAATACCCTATTTCATAAAGTGATCTTGAATTAGAGGTGTCGTACAACTCTCCTTGAAGTGTAAATACTCTCTGGTCAACATTATATTCTAAGGACATATCTCTAATCTCAAGAGTTGGTTTATCTATATCCGAACTATACTTGTAGCTTTCGTTCGTATGGCTACAACTAAGTAACAAAAGAGGTAGAAATATGAATATTTTTTTCATTACGGTTTCTAAAGTAGCATAACGACCCTGCGTTTAAGCGGCGAGTCTGGTTTTAGTTATTAAAGTTCCCAACCCTAACCGAGTCCGTTTGAAACGCTTGTTATACCACATTTGTATTGATTAAAGTTTTTATTTCTTCTTTGCTTCCACCAACTACTTTAGAGACATTCCAATCCGGTGATTCAAATTCCACATATTTAGTTATGTATTGTTCTTTGATTGGAACATAAGCCATCACTACACCACGACCGTTTGCTTTGCTATTTCCTGAATACCAAATCACCATAGAATTAGGTACAATCCGTTGCATTCTACGATGGAGGTTATTCTCCGATTCTTGTTCAATATGTAATTGGCTTGGAGATACTTTTTCTTGGTAAATACCATTGTAATCTGAGCTAAAAAAACGTTGACTAATAATGCGATTTGGTACAAAAGGTGGAATTGTAAGTTTAGTCCGTCCGGTACCAAATGCACCCATAATTTTTCCTGAAAAGCCCAACCATTTTTCTCCAAACCAATTATCAATATTAACGAGATAAATTTTCTTAGGGCAATGCAATGAAAGTAGTCTATTAACAATACATTCCACTTGCTTCAAAAAAGAAGGATCATCGTTTGATTGTATGTGAACTTTGATCATGGAAAGTTTTTAATGTGGTATAACGACCCTGCGTTTAAGCGGCGAGCCCGAAGTTTAAAATTAAAGACCCGAAACCCGTCCGAGTCCGCTTGAAACGCTTGTTATGCAAATACATTAGCGGTAATAATATTCTACAATTTTTGGTTTAGGATTAGTATTTAAAGAATCAATTACAATCTTGAAAGGACTTACTGAATTAATCACTGGCCAACCGAAATCGGGAGAAGCCTTGAATAATCCGGATTTTCTTTTGTGATAAAAATAAATCCAAATTCTGCTCCTGCCGATTTCATTTTTTACTTCGAAACTAGAATTAACGAATTGAATATGATGATTAATGATTTCAGTAACTGAAATAGAATCCATTGCTAAAGTGTCAATGGATGAGTCTAATAAAGATTGAACTCGAAGGATATTTTGATGTAAATCCAATTCAGTGCTAGAATTTTGATACTCTCGATTTTTATCGAAAAAAAGGTAGATGCCCAAAACCAAGATTAAAGCTAGAATAAACCAGAATATTGTTCTTTTCGAATTCAACGCTTATGAATTTATTTGCATAACGACCCTGCGTTTAAGCGGCGAGTCTGGGTTAAATTATTAAAATTCCGAACCCTAAACGAGTCCGCTTGAAACGCTTGTTATAGTACAAAAAAGGTTGCGATTAATGTTATAAAACCGAAGTAGAACAGAACTTTAGACAGTAAAAGCATATTTCCTAAAATGACTAAGTTACTGTCATCAAGATTTATGTATTCTCGCTTTCTTAAGTAGGTACTAAATTTTTTTCCAGCTTTATATCGCTTCGTCGAAAATGCCCCTATAGATGGCTCTCCTAACTCTTGATATTGTTCTGGATATAACTTTTTCATCTTTTCAGTAAAAAAGACGAATAGAACAAAGTGGAGACAGACAATTCCAAAAACGATGTAGAAGATTATTGATTCCATCTATATATGTGACTTGTACTATAACGACCCGGCGTTTAAGCGGCGAGTCTGGAGTTTAAAATTAAAGACTCAAACCGCGTTCGAGTCCGCTTGAAACGCTTGTTATACGTTTTTTTCGTTGTTTTAAAAGAATATACACAATGAAATAAATTACCCAACAAGCAATAATAAATGGCCAAGCATTATCTCTCGGACCTGCATCAGCTTCGTCAGACCAAGGAAACCCTAAATTTATAATAGAGTTTATGCTTGTTATTAACCCAATGAAAGGTCTGCCGAGTAAATTACCCCAAATACCCTCACAATCGATACACCAAAATATTCCGGCAAAAAAACCACCGGTGAAATAAGCTGCTAAACCAGATATGGTGAATGGAAGTATTTGGTCTTTAGCTTTCATGTTTTAAAACGTATAACGACCCGGCGTTTAAGCGGCGAGGGTTTTGGGTTTTTGTTAAAGTAACAGAATTAAATAGTTGGTTAAAAATATAATTGCGGAGCCCTTACCCGAGTCCGACTTGAAACGCCTTGTTATGTGTAAAGTATAGAGATGCAATTATTTGTTTTATAAAAATACGGATACTAAAGGATTGACTTAGTCGGAAAGAAGGTTATCCAATTTCTCATCTATTTTTTCAGATTTAAACTTAGCTAAGTTGTAAAGTCTGCCAATATCTCCAGTATTAAATATTTCCCACTCAATATTATCTTCATCATCAAGCAAATGAAGAACATGACCTTCCGATTTATAATGTCGATCTAAATATGGTTCATAATTATCATATACTATTGATAATATAATCATCCTTTGTTCTTTGAAGATTCCCTCATACTGAGTACCTACCAATTTTGCGTTGATGAGTTCTGGATGGTAATCAATACGATCCCATTCTATAACTTCATCTATTGTCGCTTTGATTAGTTTTAAAATAAACTTTTCAATTTTTTCTTTATCCATGATGACCAGTTATTTTAAATGATTCATTCATATGCTTCAACTCTTTTTCAAAACCACTTAATGTAACCCTAATCTGCCAGATAAAATCTTTATCAGGTGTATGAGTTACGTTAAAATTTTGAGACATTTTAAGTAAAAAAGGCCAATTAAAATTTTTGACTCTTTGATATTTTACAATTTTCTGACAATCAAAAACTAATGTGGATTTGTTATTAAAATCATTTTGTCGGGTGATATGTTCTGTTGCCTTATCGATATTGCTTAGTGTTACTAAAACATCAGAACATAGCTCAAAAGCATTATTTTCATCTATCACATCTTTACTATAAAGTGTGTCAAATTTATTTATTAATGAACTAATATCATCAAGAAGTCCAGGGAGTTGATTATCAATTAAGAGTTTTTCACGAAGGAGATTCAACCTTTTACTAATCGAACGACCAAATAACAGTAGTATTACTGTGATCAGTAGACTTACAATTGATGATATTTGTGAAACTATTTCCAAATAAATTTGTGATCTATTTTCGTGTTTAGCATTTACACATAACGGTCTGCGGTTTAACCGGCTTGGCCTTTATGGCAAGTAATGTAATTAAAACTCGGAATATCTTTTAGCTAACGAATTTTGAAAAGGCAAATAGCGGCCAAGTCCGCGTTGAAACCGTTGTTAGGCATTTTTTTCTTAAGTTATTGCCACTAATTTTTCTCAAAAGTACTGGAATGACAAAGAAGAAGCTACCTGATTGGAAAACTTTCAAAGAAACTGGATTTATTTACACAGAGCAGGAGCAAGATTATTTACGGGCTATCTACACTAATCTTGATGATGAAACATGGAACCATTTTGTTCAACTCTATGGCTCTGGAAAAAGATTTGTAGAAGCATTCGGTAGATTTGCATATTGGTTTGTCAAATATCAAAATGAAAAGAAACAACCTTTTAATCCTGTAGAATGGTTTAAGTACCAACATGATTTAGCAAGCAAACTAAAAAAGGCTGTTGAAACATCAGAGTTAGATGCAGGGCTTCAAATAATTTCAGACTTTGAAAAAAATTATGAGGATAAGGTTGTCTTCAACCGGTGGGGAAATAAAGACTATTATAAAATTGTAGCCAGGGATTTCTGTGAAATTCTCAGAGATTTTGAAAAAAGCTGGGAGTTTCAAGAACAAAGAGATAGAAATCATGGGTTTTCTGAAGTATGGAGATATTTAAAGGAAATCTCACCAAAACCTCTTGACGCAAAAATTGTTATAGCAACTTGCCATATTGATGAATTGAAGCTCACAGAATACGGAAGAGAAAATTTGATTTCTGTAAAAAGCGTAGTAAATGAACTTCTGCTTGATCATTTTGACAAACATGGAAATAATCCTCTCTGTCGAATCATAAACACTTTTAGTGAACCTGTTTCACCGGATGAAAAATTTGATGGTATAAGGAATTACTTTATTACAGAAGTAGATTTTGAAAATTGGAAGGATAAAACTCTGAAGTACTGTAAAAATTTATATAAAGGAGATATAAAGAGGACAGGTTATTACTTATTATCCGAACCTTGGTTTAAAAATGTTGGCTTATATGTATCGACTGATAATATTTCCTTACCAACTGGACTTACCAATGCTTTGTATGATCTTTTTATGAATATGTTTAGAAAGGCGGAAAATGAGGTAAGAATAAATAAAGGAGTGCCAAAAATTGGTGAAGGATGGGTAAGTGAAACTGAGTTATTTTATAATTTAAAAGAGCATTTTTCAGATTTACAGATTGTTCAGCATGCTACTCCGAAGTGGCTAAATGGACAGCACTTTGATATTTATTTTCCAAATGAGAAGATTGCTATTGAGTATCATGGAAAGCAACATTTTGAACCTGTAGAGTTTTTTGGTGGTGAAGAAAACTTTGAAAAACAAAAAGAGAGGGATTTAAGAAAAATCAAATTAGCTGAATCAAATGGATGCGAACTGTTTATCGTAAAAAAAGGGTATGATTTTGAATTATTATTAAAACAAATAGAAAGCTTAATCGAGTAGTGATTTTTACAGACTATCTACTTTTACTTTTTTAATGTTAGAAACGCTATTCATTTATTGTTTGACCACGTAAAACTCTATCAGGTCCGGTTAATGGATTTTTAATATGTCTATCATATTTTTCAAGTTCATTAGCTTTATCATGGAGTTTTAAAATTAATTCTTCAACATACTGAAAACCCTTTTTAACATTTTTTATATCAATATTTTGGTCAATAAAATTTTCGACAAAATAGGGGCTCTTATGAGGACTTCTATATCTTTCGTCATGTAGAACCTCAGGTTTAGCATGGGCAAAGAAATCCCTAATTCCCTTTAAATCTTGTTCAACAAATTCGTAAACTTTTTTTCCTTTACCTGTTTCGAAATACTCTTTACAACCAAGCTCATCAGCTAAATACCAAAACTTGCCAAGAGTACCTCTCTTTCCATGAATTGCTTTTCTATAAAAGTAATCGCGTTCATTTTTCCAAATATTTGGTCGCAGATTTTCCCCCAGAAAGTTTAGAAATGCTTCAAGTGTAAAAAATTGGAGAATGAGAATATTTGCATATAAATATTCTTCTTGAACATGTTTTAATTTTTCTTCAAGTACATATTCCAACATGTTACATGTTTTCCATAGTGAAATATGGACTCGAGTTTCGTCTTCAACCTTTTCTTTAATCATAATTTTTGGATCTAACTCTAAAATATGCCTAACGACCCGGCGTTTAAGCGGCGAGTCGAGTTATTAAAATTAAGGCCCCGAACCGCGTCCGAGTCCGCTTGAAACGCTTGTTATACCACATTTTGACTTTGTTTAGGTTTAGAGAAAATGAGGTAAGAACCGATTCCGAAATTAACTAAAGCGAAGACAAGAGTAATCTTCAATTCAAACAAAGTGCTTTCAAGATATTTCTTTTTGATTTGTGTTTCTTCGGAAGGACCTAAATACAACACATCTTCCACTTCATATTTGTAAGAAACATTAGTGTTTAGAATTCCATAGGAAGTGAAACCAATCATCACGACAGAAAGAGCAATCCATAAAATTAAAAGAATTCTTCTCATTAATTGCTGATGTGGTATAACGACCCTGCGTTTAAGCGGCGAGTCTGGGGTTTAAAATTAAAGACCCGAACCACGTCCGAGTCCGCTTGAAACGCTTGTTATGCATTTTTTGCCTTTTGATAAAACGCATGAGCTTTGTTTGGTTGATCCAAAACATTATTCAAAAAAGAGGCCATTTCGAAATTCGCTTCCATAGATTCAGGATTTATTTCCAAAGCTCTTTTATAAGAATTCAAAGATTCTTCTAAAGGTATGCCTATTTCAACATCTATGAGCTGGAGTAAATCTCCTCGTAAAATCCAGAGTTTTTCAGAATTTGGATAATCTTTGACTGCTTGATTAATAAGCGAAATGGTTTCTTCTGTTAGTTCAGAAGACTTTCGTTTTTGAAATTCATTTATGTATTCAAGCTCAGTCATGTTTTAAAATGCATAACGACACCGCGTTTAAGCGGCGCAGGTTCTCGGTTTTTGTTGAAGTAACTGATTTATTTTATTGCTCACAAACTTTCCAGCGAACCCTGCCTGCGTCCGACTTGAAACGCTTGTTATACGTTTATTTCATTAGTTCTTTATATGGATCAAAATTATCAAGGCAAATATCTTTCTCATCAAGATTAAATGAAACTGCCTGATTTTTCATCATATTTATAATGTGGTGATACGCAGCAAGATAACCTTCTGCAAAAGCTTTACCATTTTCGGAAGAGTTTTGATAGTCTTTCTTTGCATCCAAAGCTCTTTCTTTAATCGTAAAACCGACGTCTCTTAAATAGTTACGGTGAGTATCACTCATAGAAATTGATTTAAACGTATAACGACCCGGCGTTTAAGCGGCGAGTCTGGTTTAATTTATTAAAGTTTCGAACCCTAAACGAGTCCGCTTGAAACGCTTGTTATGGTGCATAGCCCAAGAATAATAAAGTAATTAAGAACAAGAAACCGATTACATATAGTGTGATATAGCAAATCATAAACCAGCCAAGAGAAGCTAATTTGGTATCATTTAATTCTCTCCATTCTCTTTTAAACAAAAATGAATTGAAGACTTTAAGCCCTCCTAAATCTACTTGTTCTTGAGGAAATAAAGTTGGGCTTCCCATATCCCGATATTTCTCTGGATGGCGAATTCTAAGAATCTTGAACAAAGTATAAACAAGAAAGAACCAGCCAATAACCGAACAAAAGAGAACCCCAAACAGATATGGAAATATTTCAGTCATTTGTTAAGCACCATAACGACCTGCGGTTTAACCGGCTTGGCCTTATTGGCAGTTAATGTAATTAAAACTGGAAATATCTTTTAGTCCCCTAATTTTGAACCGGCAAACAGCGGCCAAGTCCGCGTTGAAACCGTTGTTATAGAACCGTCTGTGTGATTATATTTAATCATTTGCTTAAATGATACATTGACTATATATTTAAGCAATCACTTAAATAAAATTCCTATGAGTAAACAATCCTGTATTCGTGATGTAGCCGATCTGAACCAGATCAACCGCTGTATTGACTCCATCCATGCGGTAGAGTCATCCATCTTAAAACTCTCGGACATACTGAAACTGGCCGGAAATGATGTGCGCCTGAAAATTCTGTTCTTGTTGAGCACTGAGGAAGATTTATGCCCATGCGATTTGAGCGATATTTTAGATATGACCGTACCGGCGGTATCGCAACACCTGCGAAAATTGAAAGACGCCGGACTTTTAGATTCAAGAAGAGAGGGAAAACTCATCTTCTATTCTCTGCAAGAACCTTATGACGAGCTTTTGAAACCACTTTTCAACCAAATTGAAAACAATACCATTATGGAGGTATTAGCCGCATGAACAAGCAGCAAAACAATAAAACTGACAATAGATGGCTGGGTGCGGGACTCGGAGTTGCATTTATCGCCTCCCTTTGTTGCATCACACCGGTACTGGCTATTCTGGCAGGTACAAGTGGTGTGGCCTCTACGTTTTCATTCATGGACCCATTTCGACCTTATTTAATTGGGCTAACTGTTCTTTTACTTGGGTTCGCATGGTATCAAAAACTGAAGCCCTCAAAAGAAATCGACTGCGAATGTGATCCTGAAGAAGCCCGTTTTACCCAGTCAAAATCGTTTCTTGGCATCGTAACTGTTGTGGCGGTGCTGTTGCTGGCTTTTCCAAACTACTCTCATTGGTTTTTCACTGACGCTCAACCCGCTCAAATACAATATGTTTCCGAGGCAGATGTAGAACGTGTCACCTTTACTGTGAAGGGCATGACCTGCGCTGGGTGCGAAGCAAGTGTAAAAAATGAGTTAGGTAAACTGGATGGAATTTTGGAATCCGAGGTATCCTACGACAGTGGAACGGCTACTATTTCGTATCTGAGAACGAAGCTTACTGAAAAAAAACTTCAGGATGCGATCAATAAGACCGGATTTACTGCTAATGTTCAACAAGAGGAAGTAAACGAATAATAGGATGAAAGAACTGGAACTGGACATAGCTGGCATGACATGCGATCATTGCGCCGAGTCTATTGAAAAAAATCTATCCAAACTAAACGGAATACAGAAGGCGGTTGTAAGCTACCCCAAAGGAAAGGCAATGGTAGCATTCGATGATTCCACCCTTGATAAAGCATCGGTGATTGAAGCCGTAAATCAGACAGGAAAGTATCAGGTAGTGGGCGAATCAGGAAAAGAGCAATCTAGTGAAAACCATTACTCGTTGATTATTATCGGGGGCGGTTCGGCCGCTTTTGCTGCCGCTATCCGAACCAGTGAACTGGGGGGAACCACGCTGATTATCAATAAAGGTCTGCCAACAGGTGGAACGTGCGTAAATGTTGGGTGCGTGCCATCCAAAACGCTGATCCGAACAGCAGAAGACTTCCATAACGCATCTCGTCCACGGTTTGAAGGGATAGAAACCACTGCAACCATCAGTGATTTTAAAAAAGTGATTGAGCAAAAACGGGAAATGGTTCGAGACCTGCGCCAGGAGAAGTATGTGAATGTGATAAAGGATGATCCAAATATTACCCTTATTGAGGGGTACGGAAAGTTAACCCAGGCAAATCAGGTCGAAGTTAATAACTCAACCTATACCTCCGAAAACATTTTGATTGCCACAGGAGCTTCCCCGTTTATTCCGGAAATACCCGGACTCAAAGAGGCGGGATACCTGACTAATGAATCGGCCTATGAACTTGAGGAACTCCCAGAAGAGCTCGTCATTTTGGGTGGCGGATATATTGCTCTGGAAAATGCTCAGCTCTTTAGTCGGCTTGGAAGTAAGGTAACGGTATTGCAGCGATCTGAACACGTGTTAAGTGATCAACCCAAAGAACTTGCAACGGCCTTGTCGGGATTTTTGGAAGAAGAAGGACTAACTATTTTAACGAACACAGAGATTCTGGAGGTTATAAAATCAGACAAAAAAAGAAGCATCCGGTTTACGGTAAACGGAGAAGAAAGAGAACTTGAAGCTGATCAGATATTAGTTGCTACCGGCAGGCAGGGAAATACAGAGAACCTGAATCTTAAATCTACTGGAATTGACACCAAAGGACGAAATTACATTCCCGTTGATGAAACCATGCGAACCAAGACGTCCAACATCTTTGCCGCTGGCGATGTACTGGGCGAACGGCAGTTCGTTTATACGGCGGCCTATGAAGGTAAAATTGCGGCTGAAAATGCAATGAGAGAGAGTCATGAAAAAGCCGATTTTTCGGTCTTACCGTGGGTTATTTTCACTGATCCACAGGTGGCCGGAGTGGGCATGGATGAACAGCAAGCGGAAGAAGCGGGAGTCAACTACCAAGCAACGAAACTTACGCTGGACAATGTACCCCGATCCATTGCTGCAAGAGATACACGTGGTTTTATCAAGTTGATCAGAAACAAAGATAATGACCACTTGATTGGAGCTCGCATTTTGGCACCGGAGGGCTCGGAACTATTGATGGAACTGGCTATGGCTATTCGCCACGGGGTAACCATTCAGTCACTTAAGTCGGAATTTCATCCCTACCTGACTCTTTCCGAAGGGATTAAGCTTGCTGCTCTCACTTTTGACAAAGACGTGAAGAAGTTGAGCTGCTGTGCAGTTTAGATGTTTCCGGCTACTTCACGAATTGATGATTTTTGAAGGTTCTATAACGACCCTGCGTTTAAGCGGCGAGCCGAGTTATTAAAATTAAAGACTCGCACTTCGTCCGAGTCCGCTTGAAACGCTTGTTATACCCACAAGCCATTAATTAATTTTGGTTAAGAGTTTGTTGACATCTATGAATATAGTTCGCCAGCCAATAAAATTGAATTCGAGAATACGTTCTTCTGAATTATCAAATTGTATCTGAAAAAATCCGCTAGTATCAGCACGAAACTCTTTCATAATGTTACGATTCTTGTCCAATAGTTTAATGTCAGTATTCCAAAGTCCAGTTTCTGGTTCATCCAAGTAAACTCCTCGAACTTGTCCAGTAATATTAATCTCAGATTGAGACTGGTTTAATTCTTGAAGTTCAATTTTAAACTCACCCATTAAAACATCTCTATCAGAGCGATCATAACCATAGTCAGATTCAAAATTTATGATGGCTGAATCGTAATTTTCCCCATTTACCAAAAGGGATGGCGACATACTAGATTTAAAACCACTCTCTGAGCTAGCACACGAAGCTATAAATAAGGTGAAAAATACTGATATGTAAAAATGGCTTCTCAAGTATTCTGTGGGTATAACGACCCTGCGTTTAAGCGGCGCAGGTTTTCGTTTTTAATTGAAGTAACTGATTTATTTTATTGTACACAAGTTATTGATAGCACTCCGTCTGCGTCCGCCTTAAAACGCTTGTTAGGCGTACAGTTATTTTAGACTGGATGCGAAAATTTCAATAGAGTTAAAAAGGCTTATTTTTTCATCTGATCTGTTTATCAATCTTAATCCAGCCAAATTTGCAGTAAATTCAAACCGTTCGTTCGGAACATTGTATGGTAAACAGTCTGGTTGTGATATCTTAAGTAAAAGGGATAAAGAATTCTGTGATCTTATGATAACTGGTTCTGAATCAACTCCATTTTCCAAAATCAAATATTCTTTGAGATAGACTCTGTTACTTCCACAGGTCTCAATCCATATTTCATCACTATTTATATATAAGAGGAGATCATCAGTTAGTTCATTAAATATTTCTATTCTAAATTGAACATAATCATATATACTATAATGACTATCGATTACTGCGAATAAACTTTCATTACCGATTCTGAGTTTTGAGATCTTTTGATAGTCATTCTTTGTTTCGGATAAATGGAATAAAGGACGTGATGGAGAGAAACAGCCAGATAACAAAAGTATAAGAATTGATATAATGGGCAATGATTTACAATACATCATATTTATAAAGGAGTTTGATTTATATTGTACGCCTAACGACCCCGCGTTTAAGCGGCGAGTCTGGTTTTAATTATTAAAGTTCTGAACCCTAACCGAGTCCGTTTGAAACGCTTGTTATGTGAAAACTGAACAGCGAACAAGCTACCCGTAAATGTGGGAAAAGCAATCAATTACTGCAACCTAGTTTTTTGTACGTTGCCCGGACAGGCCAAACGGGACTTTGGAGCAGGCGTTTTAAAACAAAGGTGAGAAAAAGCGAATGGCTTACTCGCTAAAAAGTGCCACACCACAACCAGCGGCTGTTACCAGCTAGACGAAAAAGGAAAGAGAAAAGGACGGGAAGAACACCTACAACTTTTGACGGCCTGACCGGGCACATAACGACCCCGCGTTTAAGCGGCGAAGGGTTTTCGGTTTTTATGAAAGTAACAGAATTAATCAGTTACCTGAAAGTTAAAATTGCGGAGCCAATACCCGAGTCCGCCTTGAAACGCTTGTTAGCTGTATGATGAAGTGGAATTTATACATCGGTTTTTGGAGCTGCGAAACCAGTAATTAGTTTCTTTGAAACCCAATAGATTAAAAAGGCGATTAAGAAGTTGAAGAGAAAAATTGTTACGACTTCTGGAAATACATTACGAAATAAACTCCTGTGAATTTCGGCTGGAATCAGATTAAAGATATTTGGTGGTTGCATAGCTCTTAACAAGAAAGCTAGACCTAAAACAAATGGTACGATTTTCTTTAGTAGTGCTTTCATACAGCTAACGACCCTGCGTTTAAGCGGCGAGTCTGGGTTAAATTATTAAAATTCCGAACCCTAAACGAGTCCGCTTGAAACGCTTGTTATAGTACAAAAAAGGTTGCGATTAATGTTATAAAACCGAAGTAGAACAGAACTTTAGACAGTAAAAGCATATTTCCTAAAATGACTAAGTTACTGTCATCAAGATTTATGTATTCTCGCTTTCTTAAGTAGGTACTAAATTTTTTTCCAGCTTTATATCGCTTCGTCGAAAATGCCCCTATAGATGGCTCTCCTAACTCTTGATATTGTTCTGGATATAACTTTTTCATCTTTTCAGTAAAAAAGACGAATAGAACAAAGTGGAGACAGACAATTCCAAAAACGATGTAGAAGATTATTGATTCCATCTATATATGTGACTTGTACTATAACGACCCGGCGTTTAATGGGCGCAGAGATTTAGTTTTTGTTGAAGTAACTGATTTGTTTTATTGGACACAAGTTGTTGATCGTACTCCGTCTGCGTCCCATTGAAACGCTTGTTATGTTGCCAAAATTTATGATTAAAGGGAAAAGAAATATTCGATTAGTAGAAACAAACCGATTAAAAAGCCAAGAAACCCCATTTCTAAAATACCACCGGAATTTTTGATTGCTTTCTTATCTGTCTCGGTAATGTGTTTGCTTTTGAGATTTCCCCATTTGCTAATAAGCGAATTTGAATCCATTCTTCCTTTCCAGAGGAAAAATGCAGAAACCGATAAAAACAATATTCCTAAAACCAAATTAGCCATAGGCAACATAACATAATATTATCCGTACAGCTTATTTGTGTGGAATTCCTGAATAAATCAAAAATACACACCTGAGTGCTCCAAAAGCAGTTTTATAGATTTATTCAGAACTAATTTTAAAATATAATTCCCAAATAAATCAAAAAATTCTGTAAGGAATACTCCGCGGAACGGTCTTACTAAGATAATAAAACAAAAAACTAAACCAAGCACTAATGGCTAAGTCTAAATTGTTGGAAGCGGTAAGGCGGGAAATAAGACGGCGCAACTACAGCTACAGAACTGAACAAAGTTATATCTCATGGATCGTAAGATTTATTCGGTTTAACGGAACCCGCCATCCGTTAGATTTAACAGATACCGAAGTAGAGCGTTACTTGAATTTTCTGGCAAACGAAAAGAACGTAACTTCATCAACTCAAAATCAGGCACTTTCGGCATTGGTATTTTTATATAAGCAGGTATTAAAACAACCGACGCTTAAATTGGATAGCCTGAAAAGAGCAAAACCCAGCGAAACACTCCCCGTTGTACTATCTCCCGAAGAAGTAAAACAGATCTTGTCCCATATTTCAGGGATAAGCCATTTGATATGTACACTTTTGTATGGCTCAGGTTTGCGTATTTCAGAATGCTTGAGATTACGGGTTCAGGATGTGGATCTGGAATATCAACAACTTTGGGTGCGTTCAGGAAAAGGCAACAGAGATCGAGTAACCTTACTTCCAAAAAAAAGTGTAGGCGATTTAAAACGCCAGATTAAAAAAGCGAAATTGATTCATGATCAAGACATTAACAACGGACTTGGAAAAGCGCTGCTTCCAAAAGCATTAAGCAAAAAATATCCGGAAGAAAACATTCAGTTTCGATGGCAATATGTGTTTCCATCAAAAAGCCTGGCTAAAGATCCACGATCAGGCATACTGCACAGATACCACATCTCTTCCTCTTTGGTTAATAGAAAAATAAAGAGAGCGACAAAAAAAGCGGGAATTCAAAAGAAAGTATCTGCGCATACTCTCCGGCATAGTTTTGCAACACATTTATTACAGAATGGCTACGATATCAGAACGGTTCAGGAGTTATTGGGACATAAAAACCTCAAAACTACAATGATCTATACTCATGTCATAAATAAAGGCGGTAATTACATCAAAAGCCCAGTAGATCTGCTAAATTAACCGTTTGGACAATCCGGGGGTTGTCGATGGTATCCCAAGACGCGAGCAATGAACAGGAAACAAAAAATGAGCCCGGATTTCTATACACATTCAGTGTGGCCATTGCATATTCCATGTAGGGGCGATTCATGAATCGCCCCTACATGGAATGCAAACCCAATAAATCATCCGCAAAACACATCTGGAAAAACCTCGGGGATATTTTTTGTAAGGAATCCGGCCTCAACCTGTCTAACTGTATGTCATGAAGCAGAAGAAATTACCAAACCGCCAATCCATGCGTTTGCAGGGTTATGATTATTCAACCCCGGGATTTTATTTCATCACCATTTGTACTCAAAATATGCAACGTATTTTTGGCGATGTAATTGATGGCAAAATGCACCTGAATGATTTCGGGGTGGTTGTACGGAATGAATGGATTAAAACAGAAGCCATTCGTGACAATATAAATTTGGATGCATTTGTGATTATGCCTAATCATGTTCATGGAATCATTGAAATTATTGATAAAAACCCAATCGTAGGGGCGAATCGCGATTCGCCCTTACGGAACCGAATATTTATAAATGACAGCATTTATAGGGCAAAATTCGAATCCCCATCAAATAATTTGGGAGCCATTATCCGAGGATATAAATCAGCGGTGACCAAACAAATCAATCAAATCCGCAAAACACCGGGCGCGAAAACCTGGCAACGGGGTTATTATGATCACATAATCCGAAATGAAGAGTCATTATTTCACATCCGGGAATACATCAAATGCAATCCAATGAATTGGAATAAGGATCGATTTTACCAAAACAGGTAATTTGATAATCCGGTTCGCGGTCGGAAATGAATATGAATTCGGAAACGTGAACAATGGTGAAACACGTATGAATTTGTTAACATACGTCCCTTTGTAGGGGCGAGTCGCGATTCGCCCCTACAAAGGGACGGAAGCCCGGTAGATCTGCTAAATTAACCGGTACAAATTCTCCCTTCGAAGGGAGACGATTGTCCAAACGGTTCTTTGGACAATCCGAGGGATGTCATTGATAACCCAATCCTGTATGGAAATCACCCCAACTTATCTACAAAATCTAGTTTTTCCCACGGGAATTCTTCTCTTCCAAAATGCCCGTAAGCCGCGGTTGGTTTATAGATCGGTCGTTTCAGATCAAAACGAGAGATAATTCCTTTCGGAGTACAATCAAACGTCTGCGCAACCAAGTTAGCCAATTCAGGATCACTCATTTTTCCGGTTCCGTAACTGTTCACATTAATGGAAACAGGTTCTGCAACACCAATGGCATACGCCAATTGAACAAGGCACTCATCAGCCAAACCTGCGGCTACTACATTTTTGGCAATATGTCGGGATGCGTAAGCGGCACTTCTATCCACTTTTGAAGGATCTTTTCCGGAAAAAGCGCCGCCACCGTGTGCTCCGAATCCTCCATAAGTGTCTACAATAATTTTGCGACCGGTTAATCCGGTATCTCCATGTGGTCCGCCTATTACAAACTTGCCTGTTGGATTTACATGATAAATGGTTTCATCATCAATGAGTTCGGAAGGAATTACATTCTTGATAAGAATATTCTTTACATCTTCATGAATTTGGGACTGTTCAACACCTTCATCATGCTGTGTGGAAAGAACGATGGTATGGATTCTTTTTGGCTTTCCGGCGTCATCATATTCAATGGTAACCTGACTTTTATTATCCGGTCCCAAATAAGGCATTAGATCCGTTTTTTTACGAATTCGAGCCAACTCTCTCAAAAGATCATGAGAAAACTGAAGCGGCATCGGCATGTACTCCGGAGTTTCTTTATTGGCATAGCCAAACATCATTCCCTGATCACCTGCGCCTTCGCGATCTACTCCCTGGGCAATATCAGGACTTTGTGTATGGATGGTAGAAAGCACTCCGCAACTTTCAGAGTCAAAACGATAGGATGCTTTCGTATATCCTATTTCTTTTATGACTTCTCTTACTATTTCCTGAACATCAACATAGGCATCAGTAGTAACTTCTCCTGAAACTACAGCTAAACCGGTGGTTACAAGGGTTTCAACAGCTACTCTTGATTCCGGATCCTGAGTTAACATGGCGTCCAGAATGGCATCTGAAATCTGATCGGCAACTTTATCCGGGTGCCCTTCTGATACGGACTCTGAGGTAAATAAATTCTTCATTCTTGTATTTTATTGAGTAAGGTTCTTTCGGTTACGAAGCGCAGAAAAGGTAAGAAGATTTATTATTTAATAAAGCTTAAGAATCGAATAAATCCTTATCACTAGCCTTTCTGTCAATTCCCAAATACTGATAAGCTTTTGCGGTAGCAACTCTGCCTTTTGGAGTTCGTTGTAAAAAACCTTCCTGAATTAAAAAAGGTTCGTAAACTTCTTCAATGGTTCCCTTGTCTTCACCAACGGCAACTCCAAGCGTGCCCAAACCTACGGGACCACCGCCGTAATTTTCAATAATGGCGCGAAGCATCCTTATGTCCATATCATCCAGGCCGTTTGCATCCACATCAAGTGCGTTAAGTGCTTTATCTGCGATCTTTTTGTCGATCTCTTTGAGATTCTCAACCTGAGCGAAATCACGGGTACGGCGTAAAAGCTTATTCACGATCCGTGGAGTTCCCCGACTTCTGCGGGCAATTTCGTAAGCACCCTCATCCGTAATCCCGAAATTTAGAATACGGGCAGTGCGAAGCGCTATGTTATGTAACAGCTCTACTTCGTAATAATCCAACCGCATATCAATTCCGAAACGAGCTCGCAATGGCGCAGTTAGCATTCCTTTTCTGGTGGTTGCCCCAACCAATGTGAACCGACTCAATTCTATTTGAATGCTTCGGGCATTGGGACCGGAATCAATTACGATATCCAGTTTAAAATCCTCCATCGCAGAATAGAGATATTCTTCAATAACCGGATTTAGCCGATGGATCTCATCAATAAATAGTACATCTCCATCTTCTAAATTTGTAAGCATTCCGGCCAGGTCGCCCGGCTTTTCGAGAACAGGCCCCGTTGTTGGGCGGATATTCACATTCATTTCCTGTGCGATGATATGCGATAATGTAGTTTTACCTAATCCCGGAGGCCCCGAAAGAATTACATGATCCAGAGCGTCGCCGCGCTGTTTGGCAGCTTTTATAAATACCTCAAGGTTGGATATTATTTTCTGCTGGCCGATAAACTCATCCAAACTGGACGGGCGTACAGAGTTTTCGAAAACGTCTTCTTTTTGCTCAGGATTTAGCAGAGGATTATGCACAGAATTTCGGTAAATATGTTTACACTAACTTAATAGAATTATACTTAGTTTATAATCGAAATGCGCATTGAATTTTGGAAGAAGCTATGAAATACAATTCTTTCTCCCCGGATAAGCTCGATTTTGATCCAATTGAGAATCAAAAAAAGAAGCGTGGTAAGAAATTGGCAAATTTAAAGAAGAATGAAATTCTGAAGGAGAAAGGATTGCACAAAGATCTGAGTTCAAGCAGTTTGAAAATTTATGGCTCGGAGTATTTCTTCAATTACGAGTTAAGTTGGTTGAAATTCAATGAAAGAGTATTAGCAGAGGCTCTTAATCCTAAAAATAAACTACTCGAAAGAATAAAATTCATTGGTATAGTCTGTTCTAATCTGGATGAGTTTTTTCAGAAAAGAGTTGGAGGACTAAAACGTCAACAGCTTGCGGGTGTTAAAACGCTTTCTGTAGATGGGATGTCGGCATCTGATCAGCTGAAAGAGATTCGCCAAGAAGTGCTGAAAATGATCGAAGCTTACAGAGGGTGCTTTTTTAATGAGCTGGTTCCGGCAATGGCTGAAAAAGGAATTAAAATTAAGGCGTATTCTGAGCTTACCAATTACCAAAAGAAAGTAAGCGACCGGTTTTTCCAAAAACAGATTTATCCTATCGTAACGCCTTTGGCAGTGGATGAATCACACCCATTCCCATTTATCTCAAACCAGAGTCTATCATTTGCTATAGAACTTGAAAACCCAAAGAATAAAGAAAAGCACTTCGCCCGTATTAAAATTCCGGCAAACCGCCCGAGGTTAATACAGGTTCATCGCAGAGGCAATAAAGTAATTCTGGTTCCTATCGAAGATCTGATAAGAACAAAGATAGATCAGTTTTTCCCGGGGATGAATGTTATTTCTGCTCATATGTTCAGGGTTACAAGAAATGCTTCGGTTGAACGAGAGGAAGAAGAAGCGGACGACTTGCTGGAAACTATTGAAGATGAACTGAGGGAAAGGAAATTTTCAGAGATAGTTAGGATGGAGCTGGAAGCAGATATGCCCAAGCATATCAAAAAGTACTTGCTCAAAAACTTGAATATAAACTGGAATGATGTCTATGAAATGAAAGGCACTATTGGGTTAGTGGATGCGATGCAGATATCCATGCTTTCCGGATACCCAAGATTAAAAAGCCGTTCATGGACGCCTGTTTTGCATCCTGCTTTAAAACACGAATTGGATGAAGAAGCCCCCAGCTTTTTTAAGATCATTCGGGATGGGGATTTTATGGTTCATCATCCTTACCATAGTTTTGCTCTTACTACTCAAAGGTTTATAGATGAAGCCGCAAAAGACCCAAAGGTTCTGGCAATAAAACAAACACTATACAGAACCTCCAAAGATTCACCGCTTATGCATTCGTTAATGAATGCTGCCGAAGAAGGGAAACAGGTTGCGGTGTTAGTTGAGATCAAAGCGCGGTTTGATGAAGAAAGAAATATTACATGGGCTCAGAAACTCGAGAATTATGGAGTTCATGTTGCTTATGGAATTCCCGGATTAAAAATACATACCAAGGTTACTATGGTAGTGCGGGAAGAAGCCGATGGATTAAGAACCTATTGTCATCTTGGAACAGGAAACTATCACCCCGATACGGCTCAGCTTTATGAAGATCTCGGGTTATTTACTTGCGATGAAGTTATAGCGTCTGATGTAACAGATATTTTTAATTTGTTGACCGGATATGCTCCTGATCAAACATTCGAAAAATTGATGGTAGCGCCCAAGCATCTGAGAAAGCAAGTAACAGAACTTATTGAGTTTGAAACTAAGGAAGCAAAAGAAGGACGGCCGGCCAGGATCATCGCAAAGATGAACAGCATGGAGGACCCGATGATCATACAGAAGCTTTATGAAGCATCTGAAGCCGGCGTACAGATCGATCTTTTAGTACGGGGAGTGTGCAGACTGATCCCGGGTAAACCCGGATTAAGTGAAAATATTAAGGTTCATTCTGTAATTGGAAGATTTCTGGAGCATTCCAGAATATTTTACTTCAGTCATGCAGAGGAGCATTTATACTTTATTGGCTCAGCAGACTGGATGCACAGAAATTTGGATGCACGGGTAGAAGCTTTAACGCCTATTGAAGCTCCCAAACTCAAGAAATATCTTCAATTCATTATCAGCGTATATTTGAGAGACAATATGCAACGCTGGACGTTAAACGAAGACGGAACATATGATAAGGTTCCTAGACCAAAGGGTACGCGGAAAGTCTCAACGCATAAAGTACTGATGAATCATACGCAGGATTCAGAGAGCCCGATACCAATGGTTGGTTAACAGGTTAATTAGAAGATGTTCCCTCATCATCTTCTAAATCAACTTTACCCAGATCGTAACTAAGTTTGCGGTAGAGAACAAAAGCAGATTTTCTGAATATGCCATCACGATTATATGCTTCACCTACGGCCGTTAATGCTTTTTCAAACTCTCCAACATTTACATACGCATTGCCAAGATACCAAAATGCTTTTTCAGCAATCATTCTGTTATCAGCAGCACGGGAAGCGGCTTCTTCAAAGTTTTCTATGGAAGCCTGATAATCTCCATCGTTATAATAGATAATTCCACGATTTAAGAAAGCTTTTGAAGCATAAGGCTCTTCATCATAAGAGGAAATAACCTCACTAAAAAGCTCTAATGCCTTTTCTTCATCTCCGGAAGAAATTGCAGCAAAACCTAAATTAAGAAGTGAGTCAGCGCTACTTATACCGAATTCCTGAGAGCGAAGTCCATCAGCAACTTCAATCTGGTCGGCCGGGATGTTAGTGACAATAAATTCATTCAACTCGGTAGGTGTTTCAATTCTGAAAAGCTGAACCATTGCTACAATTAGAATAGTCGCTGCTGCTGAAGCATGCCAAATCCACCTTGGAAGAGGCTTAGGTGTAACGGGCTTCTTTTTTGTTTTGATCTTTTCAGCTAAAATTTTTTTTAACGAAACTTCTAACTCTAAACGATCTAATAATTCAGGGTCTTTGGCAAACTCTACCCACAATGCATCAATTTCGTTATTGCTTAATGTGCCTTTTACATAAGCATCTATCTTTTTATATATATCCTGATCTCTTGAACTTTCCATAATGAACCTAAATTATTAACCAATGTATTTCTAATACATTGGACCTTCTGACTAGTAAGACAGTTTCAGAGGGCATTCCTTACATTATTTGTTAATATTTTTTTTAAAACACTCGTTAAGCACCTGAATGATACGATGTTTTTTTGTCCAGGCATTGTTAATACTTATGCCAAAATGATCAGCAACAACAGAAGCTTCGCTGTCAGGGTTGTCAAACCAGTATGATATAAATGACTTTTGTTTAGCTTGCAATTCCGTAAAGCAGCGTTCCAATATACTCTGACGTTCTTCGGTTAAAAGGTTTTCCAACTGATCCGGCTCCTCTGAATGAGAGTCGGGAACTTGATCATAATTAATTTCTTTCTGTTTGTTTTGATGCTTCAAGTAGTCATGCTTGGCTGTTGCAAAAAGATAATTGATGATGCGATCCGGATGGTTCAACTCATCGTTCTTTATTTTTTCAACTGCAAACATAATAGCATTTTGAGCAGAATCCTTTGCATCTTCTGGCCCTGCATCCATTCGTACCAATAAGAATTTGCACAAAACTTTTGTGAGAACTTCATAGTGCTCCTTCAATGATTTTTGGTCATCATTTTGGACAGCAGTTACAAAGTTTGAATAATTCATGAGTTAATATCAAATTGTTGCTATAAAATAAGCGAGATTTGGAAAAAGAAAATGGAGAATTTTAAATTATAACCACTTAGTTTCCAACTGTGTATAGAGTACAACTAAATAACTTTGAAGGGCCACTAGATCTGTTGCTCTTTTTTATCAAGAGAGATGAGCTGGATATTTATGATATCCCGATCTCATACATCACTCAACAGTACCTTGAGTACGTTAATCTGATGGAAGAATTAGATCTTGATGTAGCGAGTGAATTCATTCTTATGGCAAGCATGTTAATGTCTATAAAGGCAAAAATGATGCTACCGAGAGAAGAGGATGAAAACGACGAAATAGATGAGACAGATCCCAGATACGAATTAGTTCAGAAGCTCTTGGAATATAAGCGCTACAAAGAGATGGCGGTTAAAATGGCCGACATTGACGAAGAAACCAGAAAGCGGTACAAAAGAGGTTATCCTGAAGTTGATGATGTAGATCAGCAAGCATCCGGTGAAGCGCTAAAAGATGTTACTTTATTTGATCTTATTTCGGCATTCAGAAAGGTTTTAACAGATTTAGAGCGCCAAAGGATCGTTCATAAAGTAAATAAGGTTGAAACAACGATTGAAGAACAGTCAGAGTTTGTATTAAATAGTCTTGCAAAGTCAGGAAGACAATCGTTTGCAACTCTTTGCAAAGAGTTAACAAATAGGGTGGTAATAGTTGTTACCTTTCTTGCAATATTAGAGATGATAAAAGAGCAACAAATAAATTTATTTCTCGAAGAAGACCCCACCGACTTTTACTTAGACTTGAAGCCGGTTGATGAAATAATTAGTGCATAACAACAAATAATAAAGATGAAGAAAATAATATACATTGTATTGGTCGTTGCCGTAGCCGGGTGCAGCGGATCAAAAGAAACAACAACCCTTCCCTCGGCCAGCATACATGATTTTGATAAAACCATAACTGTAGATGGTTTAAAGTCAGATCTCACAATAATTGCCAGCGATGAATTTGAAGGTCGCGAGACGGGTGAGGAAGGTATTAAAAAAGCCACAAACTATATTACTGAAAGATATAAAGAACTGGGCCTTAAGCCTGTTGGAGATAACGGAACCTTTGAACAGAATTACGATTTAAGCGCTCCCGTTATTGATAGTTACAACTACACTGTAACAGATAATGAAGGAAGCTTAATTAGCGAGACCGCTGTAACTAAAGAAGCTACAGGTGATTTTGTTACCGTTTTTGGCGGTTCTGATGATGTAAGTGGAGAAATAATTTTTGCCGGCTTTGGTATCAGTAATGAAACAACAAACCAGCTTCCTGAAGTTGTAGCGGATAAGTGGGTGATGGTATTTTTTGATCGACAACTTACCAATCAAAGAGCTCTGCAAACATTATCCGGTAGTGGAGCAGCAGGTGTGATCCTGATCATGGATCATAACGATCCGCAAGGATTTATAGAGAATGCTGAACAAGCTCAATCCAGAATAGGCTCGGCCGGACGATTATCATTGGCGTACTTACAAAACAACAATTCAAGATCTGCTGCATGGAACAGAATAAATCCTGAATTAGCAGCTAAAATGCTGGGTAAAGAAAGTGTAAGTGAATTAGTGGACATGAGTGAAGAGGTCAAAGCTAACGCTTCTGATTTTAAACCAATGGAACTGGAGTACACGTTATCACATGACGTTTCAATAAGTGAGAATACTGTTGTTGCATCAAATATCGCCGCGTTTCTAGAAGGAAGCGATCCATTATTGAAAGACGAAGTGGTTGTATTGAGTGCACATCACGATCACGTAGGAATCGGAAGACCGGATTCAACCGGGGACACTATTTACAACGGCGCTGATGACGACGGAAGTGGAACTGTTGGACTATTAAGCACAGCTCAGGCAATGGTTGCTGCTAAAAAAGCCGGAGCCGGCCCAAAAAGAAGTGTTCTGTTTTTACACGTTTCCGGAGAAGAAAAAGGATTACTTGGTTCACGATACTATTCAGATCACCCTATCTATCCGATAGAAAACACCGTTGCCAATATTAATGTGGATATGATCGGCCGTGTGGATAAAGAGCATGAAGAAAATAAAGATTACATTTATGTAATTGGCGGAGAGATAATTTCCTCAGGTTTAGATAGCCTACTCAGAAGCGCAAATGAAGCCACCGTAAATCTTGATCTGAGCAATAGATACAATGATCTTGAAGACCCGAATCAGTTTTACAGAAGAAGCGATCATTGGAATTTTGGAAGATTAGGAGTTCCGTTCATCTTCTTTTTTAACGGAGTACACGCTGACTATCACCGACCATCAGATTCGATTGAAAAAATAGAATGGGAAGCCCTGACAAAAAGAACACAACTTCTTTATACAACTACGGCGATGATCGCAAATGCGCCAAACAGACCTGAAGTTGATAATCAGGCCTTTATTGAAAAGACACAAGCCCAGGCACGCAACTAAACAACACGTTTCTAAGCCCTCAAAGAAATATCTTTTGAGGGCTTTTTATTTGCCGATCATTACAAAAGGAGCCCAATATACCGGATGGTTATAATAGGGATGTTGTATTAGTTCTTTTTTAGCCAGATGAAGAGCTTTTTCTTTATAGCCAAACATAGGGGGAGTATAAAGATCAAAGTACATTTTAAACTTGGTCCATAAACCCACTTCCTCTTCCTCAAGGGTTCTTAAATTTTTATAGAAAGACCCCATAAAAGAAGCAGTACTTTTATCATAAACACTCCAAAGGCTTACAACAACAGAAGAAGCTCCCGCTTTAAGAAAAGAACGTTGTAATCCCTGAAGTCCCTCTCCGCTGATAATTTTCCCAACAGCAGTATTACAAGCACTAAGAACCACCAGATCTGCATTGAAAGTTAACGTAGAAATTTCCTTACTGTTCAGATAGCCATCCTCTTGAAAAGCCCCTTCAGATTCAACTAATTCAGAAATTATTAATCCGCTTTGCTGGGGATTTAACTCATTAACATTTCCGTGCGTTGCAAAGTGCAGATAACGGAATTCATTTAAAGAAGTGGTCTTAATTTTTGATTCGCTTACTTCCTGATGCTTTAATGAAAGAACATCAGTGAACTCTTTTGAAATGGCATCCACCTCCAGAATTGTTGAAGGCAGAGAAGAGTAATTTTTAGTTTGAGATGTTGAGCCATTTAGCCCGGAACCGGCTACTGCAAAGAGCTCTCGAGAAGTTGTTCTGTGAGGGGGTTCGATGTATTTATAGATGGTTGAAGAAGGAAGGTATTTGATGCTAAATTTTTCAATTAAAAAAGAATTGTTGATATATAAAGCATCAAACGGCAATAGAGAAAGTGATTTTGAAGGTACGATCAGAAGGTTATTAATTCCATCCAGCTTATCTGATACGGGCTTTAGTAGAAGTTCGAACAGAGGTTTCGATCTTTTACCGATAAGGTCTAAAGCTGCCTTTTCCTGAATGGCAGTTCTAAAATCAGAAACCAATACGGAGAGATGTTTTTTGGGGGACACGGAATCTATTTCAACTGAAGTGTAATCTGCATCATCTTTCGTAATCCTGAAAATTATTAATCGATGGTCAGTAAACATGTACTCAATCAAAGCGTCTTCGGCAGATAGTGAATTTTGAATTTCTGAAATTTTGATAGTTTCAAGTTCTTTAAAGGAGCGAAGCTTCGGATATTTTAAATGAAGCTCGTTTGTGAAAGACTGATACTGAAATTCCAACTCACTAAGTTCACTTTTCAGCTTTGATATAGATTGTTCATCTTTCGAATTTTCAATTTGCCGATAGAGTTTGTCTATATTTTTTTCTTTCTGTCTTAATGCAATCAGGGTAGTGTCTTCAACTACATTTTGGAGATCTGACTCAGAAAAAGAAAGTCGCTCCAGTAGTACGCGCGCCCTGCCCCGCTCAGTTATTTCAAAAGCTTTGTAGACGTCATTCTTTTGTTCTAAATACCAATAAGCAACCTCGTTATAAAAGTCAGCATAATTACTAAAAACACCTGATTCAAGATTTTCTCCATAAACGGAACTTTGTTCCCTTTCTATTTCGGCAAAAGCTAAATCAGCATAATAAAAAGCGCTGTCACTTTGGGCTTGATAAAACGCTTTTGCTAACAAACCGGTATAAGAGGCCAATCTGTATCCTTTAAATACAGAAGCAATTTGATAAGCTCTTTTAGAATAATTCAAAGCAAGAGCGGTATTATTTAATGCAAGATGAGCTTTAGAAAGTGAAGCGTAAGACTTCGCCTTTAATTGCTTTGATTCTGTTCCTTGTGAAAGATCAGAAGCTTTTTCTGCATAGGAAAGAGCTTCAGTATAATTTCCTGTTTCATGCTCAAGCTCGGCAAACCTTAGATAAATTTCTATAGCATCAAAAGTATTGTCATTCTTGATTTGCTCTGATAAAATCTTGTTGTAAAGGGATCTCGCTAGACCAAGCTCCTGTAGCTTTTGATAGCAAAACGCGATGTTTAATCTGGTTTTGACTGAAATACCAATATTATTCAGATCAGCCAGTCTTACACTTTCGTTGTAATACTCCAGTGCATTTTCAAACTCGCCAAGCGATTGATAAACAGAAGCAACAAATGTATATGCAGGAGTAATAAAAGGCACATCGCCAACCTCTTTTACGTAGGAAAGGTATTTCGAATAATTAGCTAAGGCTTTGTTATAGTTACCGGTTCTATGGTAGAATGAACCCAAATGGTAATGGGATGTTGAGATAAAGTCATTATTTTGGATCTCTTGCTTAGTAGCAAAGGATTTCAACAAATATTTTTCTGCCAGATCTGTAAAGCCCAGAACTTCATATGCCCGGGATAAATTGTCATATGAAATAGACAAAAGGAACAGATCATTTATTGATTCGAAACTCTCAACAGCGATCCGCCCATATTTAATGGCTTCGTTATAATTACCTAAATCGTATGTGAGATATGAGAGGGAGTTGCTCACCTGAGCTATTCTGTATTGATCGCCGGACTCTTTAGCAAGGTCAAGAGCGGCTTTATAATTCAAACTGGATTTCTCAAAGTTTCTTAGGCGTTTATACGCCCAGCCAACATTACTTTTAACATAAGCTTTAAGCTCAAACGGGATTTTGTTGTTTAATACGGAATCCGCTTTAAAAATCCACTCCGATCCTTTCTTATTATTCCCCTGATCAAGTAAGGAGGCCCCATAACCAACCGCAGCAATAACCCACTCTTTACTGTCCTTGTTATTTTGATATTTATCTAATGCCTTTCTGTAAATGTCTTCTGCTTCGGGGTAATTTCCCTTTCTGTATACTTCATTTCCTAAAATCAACAGCGAGTCATTCTCAACATTTGCGTATTGCGAAACAGCAACAGAAGGGAAAAAAAGCACCGTTATAAGAGCAATAAAGGAGCACTTCTTTTTTAAGATATTTACAAGGGGTTGTAGCATACAACGAATATATTTTGTTGTTTCCATACAACCAAAAATTAAAAGGAGTGCAATGAAATATAATATATCATATACAGACAGGCTTAATATGCCAGATGGAGATCCTAAACCGGAAGGGCCATCTAATCCGGACAGTGGAGAAACGGGAACTACTGGCGGGTAATACTTTAAAGCCAAACCTGCTGATTTTATAACAGGTTTGGCTTTTTAAAAAAAGAGCTAATAAGAAGAGTTCTCACTCCTTAAACTATTCACCAAATAATGCATTGACGAAATCAGCCCGGTCAAAAACCTGAAGATCTTCAATTTTTTCGCCAAGGCCGATGTACTTAACAGGTACACTCAATTCATTGGAAATACCGATTACAATTCCACCCTTTGCAGTTCCGTCAAGCTTTGTTAAAGCCAGACCCGTTATATCTACAGCTTCAGTAAAAGCTTTGGCTTGTTGCATAGCATTTTGACCTGTGGAAGCATCCAGTACAAGAATTACTTCGTGAGGAGCTCCCTCAACAACTTTGCCCATAACTCTTTTAATTTTGCTGAGCTCATCCATTAGCGCCTTTTTGTTGTGAAGACGACCGGCGGTGTCTACTAAAACAATATCAG
>Ga0208669_1000140_pt1 | contig 31446 bp, 18 predicted proteins | sample 21_taG_FD_184095 | JGI IMG/M metagenome (GOLD analysis project Ga0208669, IMG submission 184095) | Marine viral communities from the Subarctic Pacific Ocean - 21_ETSP_OMZ_AT15319 metaG (SPAdes) (version 2) | ecosystem: Environmental > Aquatic > Marine > Oceanic | place: Pacific Ocean | collected...
CAATGGGCACAACCACAACCGCACTGTATCATAATTCAAGCGGAAGAAATTTATCTTTAGGCACTAATGAAACAGAGAGATTAACAATTACAGGTGGCGGCAATGTTGGAATTGGTGATCCATCAGCACCTAATAAATTAAGTGTAAAAGATACTGGGGATTTATATTGCAGATTCACTGGAGGTTCTACTTTTTCTTTATATCAAAACAACACTGATGGTAGTGTTATATTTTCACAAGATCACGGTGATACTGCTTCAGAGAATAGATTTATATGGCAAACTGGCGGTGGTGTTGAACGAATGCGTATAGATACATCTAATGCGTCATTGTTAACAGTGGCTGGTGGTGCTTCTTTTGCAGATGCTGTTACGGTTAACGGACAGGTAACAATAAACCCAGATGCGGATAGTCAAGTAATAATAGGTAATGGTGGTACTAATGCAAGTACGGTTTTTGCTGGCGCGGGAGATGATTTATATATTGGTGGTGGTGCTAGTTCTAATATGCGAATATTTAATGGTACTGCTGTACAATTTTACGGTACAGTTGACATAGATCTCACACTTAATGTGGACGGTAATGCAGCTTTTGGAGGGGATGTTACAATAGCAAAGTCTACACCAACATTAACATTTAACAATTTAGCTGGTGGTGGTTTAGACCCTATACTAGAGGCCTCTGGTACTAATTTTAATATAAAAACTTCAAGTGTAACGCCATTGTCAATAAACTTGTCCACTCAAGCCGCAACTTTTGCAGGGGATATCACAACGACACAAGGAACTTCAGCTGTTAGATTAGGTGAATATAGTAATGGGGCTGTAATATGGATGGATGGTTCTAATGGAGATTTTACGGGCGGTGATTATTTTGGTATACATGCTTATGGTACTACTGATCTAGCTTTTAGTTATGCTGGTTCAACTAAAATGACTTTAAAAAATGACGGTAAAGTTGGAATTGGAAATGCAAGCCCCTGGACTAACCTAGTAGTTTCAGGTTCTGGTTCTAGTACAACTGTTGGTAATGACGCTTCATATAGAATGTGCTTAACTAATACTGACCAAACTAACAATAACCACTCTTTGATTTCATTTAACGATGGTGCTGATCAAGGAGGAAGTGCGAGCATGGGATGTCGATACACTGACCATACTAACAATTATGGTCTTTTAATGTTTGCTACTAGAGACTCTGATGGTTTTTTAGAGCGAGTTACAATAAACTCATCTGGATCTGTATCGTTTACGCAGCCTTTATACATACCTGATTCTAAAAAAATAAATTTAGGTTCAAGTCAAGATCTTCAATTATATCACGATGGTAGTAATAGTTATATAAGTGATTCAAATGTTAGTTCAGATTTAATAATACGGTCAAATCACATTTTATTACAAGCACCAAGTGGTGAAAACATGATATTCTGCAATGAAGACGCGGAGGTAAAATTATACTACAATAATAGCGCAAAACTACAAACGTTAGATACAGGTGTTAATGTTATTGGTGGTATTTCAGCTTCAGGTACTTCAGCGGTAACTTGTGACGGAGCAACTAAAGCATTAGCTATTAGTAATGTTGGTAGTACGAGCGCAACTACAATGTCTATTAAAACATCAGGCACAGCTTCTGGCGCATCATCTTTAGATATACATCAAGTTAATACTATATATGGTCCTTCTGCAATACAGTTCTTTTATGGATCAACATCAACTACCGCGGTTGGTTATATTAGAGCAGCATCTAGCAGCACAACTTATAGTACATCTTCTGATTACAGGTTAAAAGAAAACGTAGTAGAATTAACAGGTGCATTAGATAGAATAGGTGATTTAAAACCTAAAAGATTCAATTTTATAAATAATCCTGATGTTACTGTAGATGGTTTCTTAGCCCATGAAGCTCAAGAGGTAGTGCCACAAGCCATAACTGGTGAGAAGGACGAAGAGATTAACGGCAAACCTAGTTATCAAGGTATTGACCACGGCTTTATAGTCCCACTACTAACAGCTGCTATAAAAGAACTTAAAGCTCAAAACGAAGATTTACTCGCTAGAGTAAAAGCGTTAGAAAGCAAGTAATAAGATATTTAGCTGGCAACAGCTAATTTGTTTAACCTTTAAATTTAAAAACATGGCATTAAAAGGATCATATGATTACAAAGGCATCGCAGTAGCAGATGCGTATGTAAAAATATCAAGCGTAAATTGGAGTTGCAATAGTAATTCTGAGAATTACGTAAAGACTGCAGCTGTGTACAATTCTGATGGTACAATTAAAACCCCTGAAGTGAAAGCTGATAGGTGGACACAAACTACAATTGGAAATTGGCACGCAAATGTTTATAAAGATAAAGCTGCTAGAGATGCAAATCCTAACAATCATATCTGCTCAATAAGTGGATCATTTGATATGGACTTGAAAGATAGCGCTAAAAACCCTGTAAAACAGGCTTACGTTGCTGCAAAAGCAATGGATCTTTATAAAGGTATGGCAGACGCTTAATACACTATGACAATAGGTTATTAAGAATACTATTATTTGTGTAATAGTAATAAAGTACAATTTTAACTAAAATTTAATTAATTATGAATAAAAAAGTAGAAAAAATCACTGACGAGCAATTAGAAGAATTGCAAAGGCATGTAAATACAATTAACAACGCACAGTTGCAATTGGGTCAATTAGAATCTCAAAAGCACACGCTTGTTAATGCAATACCACAACTTCAAAAAGGACTCAAAGAGTTCCAAGATAAAATGGAAGAAGAATATGGTAAGGTAAGTATTAACATTCAAGACGGTACAGTACAAGAAATACCTGAAGATGAGCAAGCTAATACGTAAGATAAGTATTGGTAAAGATTATAAAAATGAAGCTATGCATTACGCCGTTGGCCAAGAGGTTTACGGCGGGCATACAATTTGTGATATAATAGAAGAGGATACGAAGTACAGTATTTATATTAAAAAGAATAAAGAGGTTTTACCTTGGAAGGATTTTAATAAAAACATGGCTGTATCTGTAGAGTATAATCTAGAGTATTAATGCGTAGTCTTTATGATTTTATTATTGAGCCAATAGGTGAAAGATATAATAATACAAAACAAATTGGTGATAAAGAATTAATAGTTAACACTGAAATTTTTAATCACCAGTATGTTAATAGGGAAGCTAAAGTTTTGGCATTACCTATACTTATAAAAACTAACATACAAGTTGGTGATACTATAATAGTTCACCATAATGTTTTTAGAAGATGGCATAATATAAGAGGTGAGGAAAAAAATAGCACAAGCTTTGTAAAAGAAAACGTGTATGCTATAAGTTTAGATCAAATATACTTGTACAAACGTGATGTGACTTGGATAACACCTCCTAAGTATTGTTTTGTTAAACCAATTAAATCAATTGATAAATTTAGTTCAGAAAATGAACAGCCGTTAATGGGTATTATGAAATATAACGATAACGACATACAAGGTGTTAATATCGGCGATTTAGTAGGTTTTACACCCGATAATGAATATGAATTTATTATAGATGGTGAAAGATTATATAGAGTTTTAATAAACGACATTTCAATTAAATATGAATATCAAGGACAAGAAGAAGAATATAATCCAAGCTGGTTACAAAGCAGTTGATGAATTAATAAAAGTAGCTAAAGAAGAGATCGTTGATAGTGATGAGGATATTTCTGCGGATAGATTAAAAAACGCAGCCGCTACAAAGAAATTAGCTATATTTGATGCTTTTGAAATATTAAATCGTATAGAAGAAGAAAAAAATATATTAGAAGATAAACCAACAACGCAAAAAGAAAACACTTTTCAAGGTTTTGCTGAACGTAGATCAAAATAATGTATAAACAAACTTTATATAAAATTATTGAGCCTATAAGAATTAATACACTTAAAAGACTTAATAAAAGTAAAAAATGGAAGTACGGTTATAATAAAGAGCATGATATTATAGTCATAAGTAAAACAGGGCAAATAGGTGAAGTATATCAAATACAAAACCTTAAAATAGCATTGCCTTTATCTACTAAAGTTTATAGTAGGTCGCAAAAGAAACAAGAACAACATTGGGAGCAGTTTGAATATCCTAAAGCATTAAAAAACGTAAAAACCATTTTTGACTGGAGAGATTATCCTAATGAACATAAAGATAAATGGTTTAATTATATCAATGAAGAATTTAACCGTAGAGAGAGTGGTTTTTGGTTTAATAATAATGGTAAGCCTACTTACATTACCGGTACTCACTATATGTATCTTCAGTGGTCAAAAATTGATGTGGGTGCTCCTGAATTTAGAGAATCAAATAGATTATTCTTTTTATTTTGGGAAGCTTGCAAAGCAGATAAACGTGCTTATGGAATATGTTACCTTAAAAATAGAAGATCTGGCTTCTCGTTTATGGCAAGCGCGGAGACAGTTAACGCTGCTACTATCTCGAGTGATGCAAGATATGGTATTTTATCAAAATCTGGTTGGGATGCTAAGAAGATGTTTACAGATAAAGTTGTACCAATATCTGTTAATTACCCGTTTTTCTTTAAACCGATTCAGGATGGTATGGATCGACCAAAAAGCGAACTTGCATATAGGGTTCCGGCTCAAAAGTTTACTCGTAAAAAAATTCAAACGAACGAGCAAATTGAAGAGATTGTAGGTTTAGATACAACAATTGATTGGAAAAATACTGGAGATAACAGTTATGATGGAGAAAAATTAAACTTACTAGTACACGATGAGAGTGGTAAGTGGGAAAGACCTGATAATATATTAAACAACTGGAGGGTTACAAAAACATGTTTACGTTTAGGTAGTAGAGTTATTGGTAAATGTATGATGGGAAGTACATCAAACGCATTAGATAAAGGTGGCGATAATTTTAAAAGATTATTTAGAGATTCTAATGTGACAAAAAGAAATAAAAATGGACAAACTAAATCTGGTTTATATAGTTTGTTTATACCAATGGAGTGGAATTATGAAGGGTTTATGGACAAATATGGTATGCCAGTTTTTGATACACCAGATAATGAGGTTATTGATAATAATGGTGATTTAATAGATGTTGGTGTTGTAGATCACTGGGAAAATGAAGTTGAAGGATTAAAAAATGACCCAGATGCTTTAAATGAGTTTTACAGGCAGTTTCCAAGAACAGAAGAACACGCATTTAGAGATGAAACTAAAAATAGTATATTTAATCTTGCTAAAATATATGAGCAAATAGATTTTAACGAAGAAACAAATAGTCAAGCACAATCAACAGTTGGTAATTTTGGTTGGGTTAATGGAGTTAAAGATACAAGCGTTATATTTTATCCAGATCCAAAAGGAAGATTTAATGTTAGTTGGGTACCTAAAACAAACATACAAAATAATGTAGTTATTAAAAATGGTATTAAATACCCTGGCAATGAACATATGGGTGCTTTTGGTTGTGATAGTTATGATATATCAGGAACAGTAGATGGACAAGGATCAAAAGGAGCGTTACATGGATTAACCAAATTTAGCATGGAAGATGCGCCTACTAATATGTTTTTCTTAGAATATTTAGCTAGACCACAAACAGCTGAAATATTTTTTGAAGATGTTTTAATGGCATTACATTTTTATGGTATGCCGTTATTAGCAGAAAATAATAAACCTCGATTATTATATTATCTTAGAAGAAGAGGTTATAGAGGGTTTAGTATGAATAGACCTGATAAAGTTTGGAATAAATTATCTGTAGCTGAAAAGGAAGTGGGTGGTATACCAAACTCAAGTGAAGATATTAAACAAGCTCACGCAGCTGCAATTGAAATGTATATTCAAGATCACGTTGGAATAAAACAAGATGGATCACATGGTAATATATATTTTAATAAAACACTTAATGATTGGTCAAAGTTTGATATAAATAAAAGAACAAAGTTTGATGCAACAATAAGTTCAGGATTAGCAATAATGGCATGTAATAGACATTTATATAGGCCAAACGCTAAGATAGAAAAAGATAAAGTAAATATTAATTTTACGAAATATAAAAATACTGGTACAAGATCACAAATAATAAAATAATATGGCCGAAACAGTTCAAAAAGCTAATTTTCCTAGTCAAGTAGTTAGCGACTTAGAAAAAATAAGTCCAGAGTATGGGTTAAAAGTCGCGCAAGCTATTGAAAACGAATGGTTTGGTAGAGACACAGGTATGAATAGGTTTAATACTAATCAAACTGAGTTTCACAAGCTGCGTTTATATGCAAGAGGAGAACAATCAATACAAAAATATAAAGATGAGTTATCTATTAATGGTGATTTATCATACCTTAATTTAGACTGGAAACCAGTGCCTATTATACCTAAGTTTGTTGATATAGTAGTTAATGGTATATCTGAAAGAACATTTGATGTAAAAGCTTTTTCAACTGACACGTATGGCGTTAGTAAAAGAACAGAATACATGCAAAGAATTCTTAGAGATATGAGAGCTAAAGAATTAAATGCTTTTGCTGAAGAGGCTTTTAACATGCAGTTAGCAGAAACTCCAGCTGAAGAATTACCTGACACAAAAGAAGAACTTGAACTACACATGCAGCTTAATTACAAACAAGCCGTTGAGTTAGCTGAAGAACAAGCTATTAATGTTTTATTAGAAGGTAATAAATACGAGTTAACAAGAAAAAGAATTAATTATGACTTAACTGTTTTGGGTTTAGGTTGCGTTAAAAGTGAGTATAATAAATCAAAAGGTGTTACTATAGATTACGTTGATCCAGCTAATATAGTTTATTCACACACTGAATCACCTTATTTTGATGACGTGTATTATGTTGGTGAGGTAAAAACAATACCTATAAATGAACTCAAAAAACAGTTTCCTAACTTAACAAACGAGGATTTAAATGAAATAACAAACCAAGCAATACATAGAACTCATGTCGCTAACCGTAGTATATATGAGGGTAATGATGTTGATAATAATGTTATTCAAGTTTTGTATTTTAATTACAAAACATACATGAATGAAGTTTACAAAGTTAAATCAACAGCTACTGGAGGTTCTAAAATATTAATAAAAGATGATAGTTTTAATCCACCTTCAGAAGTTTATGATGCTAATTTTGAAAAAGTAAATAGGTCTTTAGAAGTTTTATATGAAGGTGTTTTAGTAATTGGTACTAAAAAATTACTTAAATGGGAATTAGCTAAAAATATGATGAGACCTAAAAGTGATTACACAAAGGTTAAATTAAATTATCACATCGTTGCACCTAGAATGTACAAGGGTAGAATTGAATCTTTAGTTAGCAGAATAACTGGTTTTGCTGATATGATTCAATTAACACACTTAAAGCTACAACAAGTAATGAGTAGAATGGTTCCTGATGGTGTTTATTTAGACGCTGATGGTTTAGCAGAAGTTGACTTAGGTAACGGTACTAACTATAATCCACAAGAAGCATTAAATATGTTTTTCCAAACTGGTAGTATTATAGGTAGATCACTAACATCTGATGGTGATGGTAATCCTGGTAAAGTACCTATTCAAGAAATAGCAAGTGGTAATGGTGGCGCAAAAATGCAAAGCTTAATTCAAACATATAATTATTATTTACAAATGATAAGAGATGTGACTGGATTAAATGAAGCTAGAGATGCTAGTACGCCTGATAAAAACGCTTTAGTTGGTATACAAAAGATAGCTGCAGCAAACTCAAACGTAGCAACAAGACATATATTGCAAGGTGGTTTGTATTTAACGTCTGAGTTAGCAGAAAACTTATCACTTAGAATATCTGACATACTAGAATATTCAGAAACTAAAGATGCTTTTATACAGCAAATTGGCGCTCATAACGTAGGTACATTACAAGAAATGGTTGACTTACACATGTGTGACTTTGGTATATTTATTGAATTAACACCTGATGAAGAAGAAAAGCAATTGCTGGAAAACAATATACAAGTTGCTTTGTCAAAAGAAAATATAGAACTAGAGGATGCTATTGATTTAAGAAAAATAAAAAATATAAAATTAGCTAACGAGCTTTTAAAAGTAAGAAGAAAACAAAAGTTAGAAAGAGATCAAGCTATGCAACAGCAAAACATACAAGCTCAAGCACAAGCAAACGCTCAAGCACAACAAGTTGCGGCTCAAGCAGAGATACAAAAGCAACAAGCTATAACACAAAGTAAAGCACAGCTTGAACAAGTTGAAGCTCAATTAGAATTACAAAAACTTCAACAAGAAGCAATGTATAAAAAAGAATTAATGAATCATGAGTTTATGATTAACATGCGATTAAAGCAATTGGAAGTAGATGCTTTAAAGCAAAAAGAAACTAATAAGGAAGATCGCAAAGACGAGCGTACTAGAATACAAGCTAGTCAACAATCTGAATTAATAGATCAAAGAAAAAAAGATTCACCACCTAAAAACTTTGAATCAAGTAATGATACAATGGGAGGTGGATTTGATCTAGGTGCTTTTGACCCTAGATAATTTGTTTAATTTTATAATATTATATTATGGCTAAAAATGAAAAGGTAGTTAAAGAAACTACTAACGAAAAACAAGAAGCCGTTGAAACGAAAATGGCTAATGAAGATGGTAAATTAAAAGTTAAAAACAAACCATCTATGAAAAGAGTGGATTATACAAGTGAACCTGTTAAGGTTGATATGTCTAACCCACCTGTTGATGAAACGCAACCTAAAGAAAAAGAGGAAGAAGTAAAAGAGAAAGAAGTAAAAGAGGAACAAGCAACTCCAGTAGTCGAAGAAGTTGTTGAAGAAGTTAAGGAAGAGGTTGAAAACAAAGAAGAAGAAACTGAAAAACCAGTTATAGAGGAAGTTACAGAACAAGAGGTTGAAGAAAAAGTAGAGAAAGTTGAAGAGGCTGTAGAAGAAGCTGTAGAAGCGGCAGAAAAAACTGGCGAACAATTACCAGAGGATATTCAAAAAGTTGTAGACTTTATGAACGAGACTGGTGGTGATCTTGAGGATTACGTAAAGTTAAATCAAGATTATAGCAAATATGACGACATGTCTATGCTTCGTGAATACTATAGGCAAACTAAATCACATTTAACAGATGATGAAATTAGTTTTTTAATAGAAGATTCATTTAAATATGATGAAGATGTTGATGAAGAAAGAGATGTTAAGAGAAAGAAATTAGCATTTAAAGAGCAAGTTGCTAATGCTAAAAACCACATGGACGGGTTAAAGTCTAAATACTATGCGGAAATTAAGAGTGGTGCTAAGTTAGCGCCTGAACAACAAAAAGCTGTTGATTTCTTTAATAGATATAATAAGGAAAGTAAAGAGTCCGAAAAAATAGCAGAAGAACAAAGATCTGTTTTTGATAAACAAACTAATACGTTATTTAATAAAACCTTCAAAGGTTTTGAATATAACGTTGGTGATAAAAAATATAGATTTAACGTTAAAGATGCAAATAAAGTAAAAGAAACACAAAGCGATATTAATAATTTCGTTGGTACATTTCTTGATAAGAAAAATCAAATGAAAGACGCTGTTGGTTATCATAAATCTTTATTTACAGCTATGAACGCTGATGCTGTTGCTAATCATTTTTATGAGCAAGGAAAGGCAGATGGTATTAAAGAAAGTGTTGCACGATCTAAAAATATCGACATGACACCTAGACAAAATTTAGGTGAAATAGAAACTGGAGGTGTTAAATATAAAGTGGTTAGCGGACAAGATTCTAATAAATTCCGTTTTAAAAGTAAAAATAAAGTTTAACATATAAATTTAACAAATTATGGCAGCAGTAAATCCAACGGCTGGCGCAGGATTAAATTCCGTACCAGCTCCGAATAAACAAACGCTATCCACTAACTATATTGATTTTACAACTAGTGGAACAGCAGGTTGGGCACAGCAGTATTTACCAGATTTATATGATCAAGAAGCAGAAGTATTTGGAAAAAGAACTATTTCTGGTTTTCTTGCTCAGGTAGGTGCTGAAGAAGCAATGACATCTGATCAGGTTATCTGGTCGGAACAAGGTAGGCTACACCTTAAATTAACAGGAACAGTAGCACAAGCGGCTAGTAATAATCTTACTATTACTGGTCATGATACTTTAAGAGTAGGTGATACTATCGTTATTCACAACGACAGTTCAGCTGGTAAAGTATTAAAATGTAGAGTAAACTCAGTTGATGCAAATGGAAATACAATTAATGTACATCCTTACACTGCACCAACTTTAGCAAGTGACAGTATGTTCGCTAACGGAAACAATATTACTGTATTCGTTTACGGATCTGAATTTGCTAAGGGAACGAGTGGTAGAAGCGAAGTTATCGCTCCAGAATTCAAATCATTCACTAACAAACCAGTTATCATAAAAGAAAAATATGAAATTTCTGGTTCTGATGCATCTCAATTAGGATGGGTCGAAGTTACTGGTGAAGCAGGTCAGACTGGATACTTATGGTATCTAAAAGCTGAAGGTGACACTAGAGCTAGATTCACTGATTATCTTGAGATGATGTGTGTTGAAGGTGAAAAAAGAGCATCTAACTCAAATATCGCAGCTACAATGGGTGGTACTGAAGGTTTATTTGCCGCTATCAAAGATAGAGGTCATTTTTCTGGTGGTATCGTAGGTACATCATCTTCTGAGGATTTAGGTTCATTTGACAATATACTTAAAAAATTCGATGCTCAAGGAGCAATTGAAGAAAACATGGTATATGTAAATAGAACTGCTTCATTAGCTATTGATGATATGCTTGCAGGTTTAAACTCAGCGTATTCTGGCGGTACTTCTTATGGTATTTTCAACAACGATGAGGATATGGCATTAAATTTAGGTTTTGCTGGATTCAGAAGAGGTGGATATGATTTCTACAAATCTGACTGGAAATACTTAAACGATGCAGTTACTAGAGGTTCAATCGGAGACAATGACATTAGAGGGGTTGTTATCCCAGCTGGTGTTTCTTCTGTTTACGATGAAGGTTTAGGTAAAAATTTAAAGAGACCTTTCTTACACGTAAGATACAGAGCGTCTCAAACTGATGATAGAAAAATGAAAACTTGGATCACTGGTTCAGTTGGTGGAAACATCACTTCTGATCTTGATGCAATGGAGGTCCATTACCTATCAGAAAGATGTTTAGTTGTTCAAGGAGCTAATAACTTCATGTTACTTAACTAATACATTATTTTAAAGAGTTAGGTGCTTCGGCACCTAGCCCTTTATTTTTTAACTTATTTAATTATATTATATTATGAAAAAAGAAAAAACAAAACAAGCTACAGCTGTAAAACCAGAGTGGCAAATAAAAGATAGAACCTACGTGTTAAAATATGGTTTATCACCATTAACATATACAATAAGAAGTAGGGGAGTATTTTACTGGGATGAGGAGAAAGGCTATGAGAGAGAATTAAAATATACACAAAACCAAAAAACACCCTTTGTTGATGAATTTAAAGGTGATGCTAGATTAGCACATATTACCTTTGAGGACGGTGTTTTAAATATTTCAAAAAATCAACAAACATTACAAAAGTTTCTTCATTATTCTCCAGATAATGGTAAAGTATATCAAGAGTTTGATCCAGTACAAGTAGCAACTGACGACTTAGTTGATATTGAGCTGGAAATAAAAGCTCTTAACATAGCTAGAGAACTAGATATAGAACACGCTGAAGCTGTTCTTAGAGTAGAAGAGGGTAGTAAAGTTAGTGATATGACATCAAAAGAAATAAAAAGAGATCTTATGGTGTTTGCTAAGAAAAACCCTAGTTTATTTATAGATTTAGTTCAAGATGAAAATGTTGAATTAAGAAACTTTGGTATAAAAGCTGTTGAAGCTAGAATATTAACATTATCTCCAGATAATAGAACTTTTAACTGGGCGAGTAATAATAGAAAAGTTATGACCGTTCCATTTGAAGAACATCCATATTCTGCACTTGCAGCATTTTTCAAAACCGATGAAGGTTTAGAAGTATACAAAAGTATAGAAAAAAGATTAAAATAATTAATCACTTTATAGAGTAGTCATCTCTATGGGGTGACTACACTATATAAAAAAGAAATTATGGCAGTAAATATAGATACAGTTTATCAAAGAGTATTAGCAATAGCTAACAAAGAACAAAGAGGTTATATAACACCTCAAGAGTTTAATCTACTAGCTAACCAAGCTCAATTGGATATATTTGAGCAATATTTTTATGATTTAAATCAGTTTAGTAGGTTACCAGGTAATGAAACAAAGTATTCTGATATTGTAGATATGTTAGAAGAAAAAATATCTATATTTGAAAAATTTAGACAAGATGTCAGTATGTCAGCTGGCGGTGTTGGCGCTTTGCCCGCAGCTACACATAAGTTAGGTGTTGTAAGTTACAATACAGGTTCCGGTTATACTGAAGTTGAACACCTTAACCAAAATGAGTTAAATAAATATATAAACTCACCATTAACCAAGCCAGTCACTAGCAGGCCGGTGTATATAAAAACATCTAAAACAGCAATACAAGTATATCCAACAACTATTACATCAGCTGTAACTTGTAATTATATAGCAAAACCTGCAAAAGTAAAATGGGATTATGTTATTATAAATGATCAAGCTTTATACAATTCAACAAACAGTACTAATTTTGAATTACACGAATCTGAAGAAACAGATTTGGTTATTAAAATATTAGAATTATCTGGGTTAGTAATTAAAGACCCTAGCTTGTATCAAATAGCATCACAAGAAGAAACACAAAAAGTACAACAAGAAAAATTATAATAAATGGCTTTACTAGGAACAACAAACGAAACGTATTATGAGGGTAGTGATGGAGTTTTTAACACATCAGACGACTTAGGTGTCTATGGTAATTATCAATATGTAAGTTTTAAAGATCTTGTAAATAACTTTATGGTTGCGTATGTTGGTGAAGGTAAAATTATTACAAAAATAAAAAGACCAGATATTAATTTTCACGCGCAAAGAGCACTACAAGAATTAAGTTACGATACATTAAGATCTACAAAATCTCAAGAGGTTGATGTTGGTTCTAGTTTAACAATACCATTACCACAAGATTATGTTAATTATGTTAAAATGTCTTGGGTTGATAGAAATGGTTTAGAAAATTTAATACACCCAAGTAGAGTAACAAGTAATCCATTATCTATAATACAATCTGAAACAGAAGATGCTAATAATAATTATCCATATACTTTTGATAGTGATGGTAATTTACAAACATCTGAAAACTCATCCACATGGACGAAATATAAAGCTAATGTTAGCGAAGATTCTGATGATGATAATGATACAGAACCAGATACCTCTTTAAATGAAGGTAGAAGATATGGTTTAGACCCTGAGTTTTCTCAGTCAAAAGGTGTATTTTTTATAGATCCGTTAAAAGGTAGAATACACTTTAGTTCAAATATAAGTGGTAAGACAATAACAATAAAATATATAAGTGATGCTTTAGCTACAGAAGGTGAAATGAAAGTCCATAAGTTTGCTGAAGAAGCTGTGTACAAATACATAGCACATGCTGTTTTAGCTACAAAGGCAAATACACCAGAGTATTTAGTTGCAAGATTTAAAAAAGAAAGATTTGCTGAAATTAGAAAAGCTAAATTAAGATTAAGTAATTTAAAATCAGAAGAGTTGGCTCAAATAATGAGAGGTAAATCTAAACAGATTAAACATTAATAAGATATGCCAGAATTAAAACATCATTTTCGTGCAGGTCGAATGAATAAAGACTTGGACGAAAGGCTAGTTCCTAACGGTGAGTATAGAGATGCTCAAAATGTCGAGATTATAACATCAGAAGGCTCTGACGTTGGGTCTGTACAAAATGTCGTGGGTAATCAAAGAAAAGATGGTAAGTCATATGATGCTAATACAAAAATATTAACGCTATGGGGTAATTCTTCAAACTCTATAAAAGACCTAACAAATGCCCGATGTATTGGACATGTTACAGATACTCAAAATGATAAATTATATTGGTTTATAGCAGCTACAGGCGTTAGTGCTATTGCTGAATATAATTTCGAAACAAGTGAAATAAAACCTGTATTAGTAGACAAAAACAACATACTAAAATATAGTTCAGATTATTTAATAACTGGCGCTAATGTTGTTGAAGGTTTATTATTATGGACAGATAATCAGACAGAGCCTAAAAAAATAAAAATCTCATCATTTAAATCTGGCTCAACAAACTTTAACACTCATACAACTTTTAATGGCGTTGCTTTTACGGAAGATGATATTACCACAGCTAAGTTATCACCTTTAAAAGCTCCAACATTAACTATGTCAGCGTCAAAGAGAACTGGAGCTGGTATAGGTTTAGGTACAAAAGTATATACTAACTTTGACTTCACTGAAGATGCAGATGGTCAAGCAGGCACACCTAATACAGTTAGACCATCAGGTCAGGAGATAACATTGAATTTTACACCAACACCTAGTTTTATTGTTGGTGATATTGTAACGCTAAGACTTGAGCATACAGATACTGATAATATAGAAAAAGAATATATAATAAAGGTTTTAGTTAAAACTTTAGTTAACAGTGGACAACAAATAAAAGCTGTAATACAGAGTATACCTACAGACACGCCTATTGGTAACTTTACGTATGAAGCATCTTTGGACGGTGAAGATCCTTTATTTGAAAATAAATTTGTAAGGTTTGCTTATAGATGGAAATATAAAGACGGTGAATACTCAACGTACTCTCCATTTTCAAAGGTAGCGTTTTTACCTGGACCATTTGAGTATAAATCAACTGATGGTAGAAACACTGGTATGTCAAATAATTTAAGACAACTAACTGTTAATGTAACTGAAACAAAACCAGCTGATGTAGATGAGATAGATATATTATACAAAGAATCTACAAACAACTTAGTTTATGTAGCTGATACACTTAAACAAAAAGGCGATGGTACATTTCCGTCATTGTCATATGAGGTAACATCTGAAATCATAGGTAGTGTTGTTGAATCTAATCAAATATTAAGACCGTGGGATAATGTACCTAGATTAGCAAAAGCTCAAGAAGTTACAGCTAATAGATTAATATACGCTAATTATCTCCAAAATTACAACATAATACAACAAAACTTACCTGATATACAAACAACAGTAGAGCAGACCGCAATAACAACAGTGGGATCTCCAGAAGCTTCGCTAAAGTCAATGAGAACATATCAAGTGGGTGGGGTTTACATAGATAAATATGGTAGAGAAACACCTGTATTTTCAAATAAAAAAGCAGCTAAAAATATAAACAAATCATACGCTGATACAGTTAATAAGTTATCGTGTAAAATGTTAAATGATGCTCCAGAGTGGGCAACTCATTTTAAGTATTTTGTAAAAGAAACATCTAACGAATACTATAATGTATCATTAGATAGATTTTATATGGCTGAAGATGGTAACATATGGTTAAGTTTTCCATCATCAGAGAGAAATAAAGTATCTGAAGATAGTTATTTAATACTTAAGAAGCAACATGATAAAAACACATTTGTTGCGGCTGAAGCTAAATATAAAGTATTAGATATATCAAATGAAGCTCCAGAGTATATTAAAAAAGAAATTAAAACGATAGGCTCGGCTACATGTCAAGTGTTAAGTCAAAGTCCACTTAATCCACCAGAAGTTGGAAGAGTTACTTTTCAGTTTAGAGGACCAAAGGATGTAGATAACCCAGTGTTTGCAAGGGGCTTTACGTCAGATGGTATGCTAACAATAACAACAACCGGTGGTACGACAGAAAGATACGAAATAGCTAGCGGTGGTATAACGGGAAAACAAGACGCTGGTAGTGATCCAAAGACAATATACGAAGTTACACTTAAAAAACCATTAAAAGATACTGAAGCTAATGTTCTAGTAGCTGATTTAATAGCGGCTAACGATGAAATAACAATAACGTTATATGAAGAACAAAGCACGGAAAAGCCTGAGTTTTTTGGTAGATTTTTTGTTAAGATAAATAGAGACACAATATTTGATTCAAATATTATAGATTCTTTTCCTGCAGCTGAAGCTGAGTACGGTATTATAAGAGATAGAATTGTAGATCTTGATTCCAGTAATGATTTTGGTACTAATGGAGTGTTTATTAGTATTGTTATATTTACAGTTACAGGTATACCAGTGTCGCCAACTTGGTTTGAAAAAAGTGAAGATGTCGAAACTCTATCGTGGAAAGATACTAAAGCAAAAAATAATAATAGAGATCATGAGACTGGCGTAAGACAAGACTGGAGGCAATTAACATCTGGACATCCTGTACTTGGAGATAAGAAAATGAAATTATATTTTACAGGTGTTAAAACATCATTTGATAAATCCGATGCTCACGATGCTAGTAACGTATTAAATCCATTTTTAGAAGCAATATCTAGCGCTGGTACGTACTTTCAGTTTGAAAATGAAAATGGCTTTGAGGGATCTATATATGAGATAGAATATACTGATGTAGATTATCAATACAGAAGTGGTAGAAAGAGACATAGAAAGAAAATAGGTGGTAAACGTAGAGAATATACAGTTAATTTTAAAAACGTAAAAACAGGTGAAGGTTATGATGATTCATTTAATTTAGCTGGAACTGGCTCATCGGCTAGAATCAAAGCCATACGTATAATGAAGAAAATTGTTAATATAAACAATGAAACATTATCATCTGAAAATCCAGCTATATTTGAAACAGAACCTAAAGAAGCTGTTGATTTAGAATTATTCTACGAGGCAAGTAATTCAATACCTATATTAAAACAAGGTATGAAAGTTACTGGAACACATATACCAGCAAGCACAACGATAAGTAGTATAACAGACGCAAACACGTTTACATTGTCACAAGCAACAAGTGGCGGTACAATAGCCGATGGATCAACGTTAACTATTTCATCAAATGACGATGTGTATTCATTTACAGTAACAGTAAACGGAGCATTAACAAGCGGTAGTACATCAGTTGTTATAACAGATGGTCAAGTTCACGGCCAATCACAAACATTAGACTGGTTTAATTGTTACTCGTTTGGTAACGGTGTAGAATCAAATAGAATTAACGATGATTTTAATGCGCCTTTAATAGATAAAGGCCCTAAAGTTTCTTCTGTATTAGCAGAACAATACAAAGAAGATCAAAAACAAAATGGTTTAATATTCTCTGGTATATTTAATTCAACATCAGGTATAAACAGATTAAATCAATTTATACAAGCAGAGCCAATAACAAAAGATATTAACCCACATTATGGTAGTATACAAAAATTAAAAGCAAGAGATACTGATCTTATTACATTTTGTGAAGATAAAATTATTAGAATATTAGCTAATAAAGATGCTTTATTTAATGCTGATGGTAATCCTCAATTAACAGCTACAAATAGAGTGTTAGGACAGGCGGTACCATACGTTGGTGACTATGGTATAAGTAAAAATCCAGAGTCATTTAGTTCTCACGCATATAGGATATATTTTACAGACAAAGCGCGAGGAGCTGTTTTAAGGTTATCTAGAGACGGTTTAACTAATATAGCGCAAAAGGGCATGACAGATTGGTTTAAGGACAATCTAGCAGCGTCTACGTCATTACTAGGTAGTTATGACCAATATAAGGGTGGTTATAATCTAACTTTAAAAGGTACTGATAACTATACAGTTTGTTTTGATGAAAGAGTTGATGGTTGGACAAGTTTTAAGTCATTTATACCAGAAGATGCTTGTTCTTTAAACAATACGTATTATTCATTTAAAAATGGTGAGCTGTTTTCACATGACAACCCCGTAAGAAATAAATTCTATGATGTGTCAGCCAACCAAAATGATACAACAAAAGACTATGCAACAACAGTTACAGTATTAATTAATGATTCGCCTTCATCAATGAAGTCGTTTAAAACGTTAAACTACGAAGGAACAAAATCAAGAAAATATACGTATACTGGTACTATAAATAGTAAGAGTTATTCTAATTTAACTTGGGACCAAATAAATCCATTAACACCTACACAAGCAGAGTGGACAGCGTTGTCAGAAACAGTGGGTAAAGGTTGGTACGCAGAGTCTATTGAAACTGATAAGCAATCTGGTATTATTAAAGAATTTAAAAGTAAAGAAGGTAAGTGGTTTAATTATATAAAAGGTGAAGAAACAAGCTTAGGTAACTTAGATTCAAAAGAGTTTTCAGTGCAAGGTTTAGGTACGTTTGCTGAGTTAAGTGGTGATGTAACACCTACAAATAAAAATGTTACAGTTAGTATAAACAATACTACAAGTGGACATAATACTGATGTATCTGCTACTGTTGTATTATCTAAAGCTCCTGGAGCTAGTATATCTGAAAGTGTTACACTAACAATAAAGCCAAATACAGGTTTTACAATAGATGCCACGTCATTTGCGTTTGCGAGTGAAACAAGTTCAACAGTTACTGACGCTATGGGTAATGCTACATTTGCTCAGTCTGGGAATAATATTGTGATGACTGTACCATTAAGCTTTACAATGCCTAGTAATGATCAAACTGTACAAGTTAATATAACAGGTGCTGCAACAGCAAATAATTACTCTGTTGCTGGAACTTTTGATGTTGTAGAAAGTAATACTACATCTAGCCCAGCTAACATAAAAGACGTTGCTTATAGTGGAACTGGTACTTATAATACCACGGCAGCTACAGTATTCACAAAAACATTTACAGCTAAAGAAGATAAAGCGGCTGCATACCAAAATATGAACGCGGTTGATTATACTTTTGATACCAATACATCTGATAGTGATCCTGGTGCTGGTAAAATTAAGTTTAATAATAGTAACGCTGCTAGTGTAACGGAAATATATATTGACGATACAGCTGGAGGTGTTGATAAGCAATCACAATATGCTTTATTGCAAAATCAAAATACGATAACAAAAGGTTTTGTAAGGGTTGCTGAGAATGGTAGTACAACAAACTTTACTGAATTTAAAGTGTCAGCCGTAACTCATAATTCAGGATATTGGAAATTAACAGTAAATACACCAACAGCTGGATCAGGTGGTCATTTTGATTATGCAACTGCTGACACTAAAGATGTTACATTTTTTGAAGTAGATGGCTTTAAGTTTAACGTCAAGCCAACGGCTGAGATAATTAAACAAGATGAAGATGATATTAGTAGTTATACTATAGCTGAATCAAATTGGGATGGTGATCAAAATCAAATTACATTTACTGTAAAATATGTGTATAGCACAAATAATCCTACAACGGATAAAATATTATTTACAGCACACGCAGAAAAAATATTTGTAGATCCAGATACTCAAGTTACAGCATTTTTTGCATCAACTAAACCTATTAGTAGACGAGGCGAAACTAGAACAATGACTGTAGCTGGTATGCCAGGTGCTACGTTTAAGTTTACTAGACAGATAACGGTTGGTAGTGGTAGCGCTGGTACTTTGCACTATTGGAACGGTACTACATTTGTAACATCAGACACAACATTAACAATAGGTAATACAGGTGTGGTTGATATAACAGAGGTTTACGCAGCATCATCTGCAACTAAAACGTTTGCATATAAAATTAACGCAACAACAGCACACCCTGTTTTAGGTGGTAATTTAGACGCTGATAACGATGGTGATCACGATTTTAGTATTGGTCAAAATGCAGATGTTTCATTTACATTAAAAGCAACTGAAACAGCAGCTAACATTGAAAATGGACCAGATCATGGTAGTGTAACAAAAAATTACTACGCTTTTGGTGAGCCTTCAAGTGATGCAGATGCTGGTTCGTTTAAGTTTGAAACAACTGTTCAAGCTAACGGAAACACAGAGTCATTTACCGTAACACTACCACAAGATGAAAAATTATTTACACAAGCAGAAACAATTAATACAGTAGACGGAGCGGTTAGTGGTAACAACGTTACTGTAAACTTTGATGACGACAACCGTAGTTTTGTTGTAGGTATGCTTGTTGAGGGAACTGGTGTTCCAGCTGGTGCTACAATTGGTAGCGTAACAGATGCTAACACTATTGTTCTTGCTAATGCTTCAGGTTGTAATATAGCTGATGGAGCTGAGTTAACAGTAAAGCCAGCGAATGATTGGGAGTGGGATTTAAATAATATAGCAATTACACCAACAGCTAACGTTGGAGCGAAAGACACTTGTAAAATAGAAGCTGATGTACAAATATTAAAATATGGATCTACAGATTTAGCATGTGAAATTAATCTAGATCACTGTTTACAACTTGGTAGTACAGGTGGTGGTGGTTCTGGAGGAACTACATTATTAACAATAGATAGCGCTGGTAGTGTAACAGATGATAGTAAAGAGTATGGTGGTGGAAGTCCTAACGTGACATCCACAGCAGCAACGCCTAAGGTTATATCAGGTGGATCAACAAGTCATACTATAAACACGATGACAATACAAGGTAACTGGGATGGTAATAACTTTGCTAACGGTGAGATAAAAGCGTATTTATATATACCATCTGGTTCTGCGGTAACAACAATAACAGGTGTTGGAGATGCCGCATCAACTAGCGGCGAAAGGCGTAACATAACAGTTTCTGGAACAGGTACGGTTAGTGGCACTGGTACAGGTACTATATCTAATATTGGTTTAACATACCTATCTTCTAGCTCTTCATCTAATATAAAAATTGGAGTAAGAATATGGTTAGAAGCAACACCTTAAAATTAAGATTATGGCAGATACAATAACAATGACATTTACAAACGATATTAACACATCATTACAAATAAACGATATTATATATCATCAAAAAAATGATGGTACATTACAGGGTATTGGTAAATGTACAGCTACTACAGCAAAAACATTAACATGTGAAATACCAGAGGCACAAATACGGCCAACAAGTAGTCAAATGATATTATTTAGCAAGAATAATAGAGCTAATTTATCATCAGTTAATGGTTATTATGCTGAGGTTAAAATGAGAAATGACGACTCTGATGCAGTTGAGTTATACGCTGTTGGATCAGAGATATTTGAAAGTAGTAAATAATGTGTAATAATAATATGTATAAAACTAAAATTAAAAAATTATGGTACCACAGGCAATAGGAGCAGGCGTAGCAGCATTATCAGGAGTAGTAGGCGGTATAGTAGGTAGCGGTAAAAGAAGAAGAGAGCAAGCAGCAGCTAAAGAAGAGCTAGCTATGAATAAAGCAGCTTATACTAATTTAGATACCTCTAACCCATACGCGGGTATGCAAAACACCTTTGAAGATCTTACGGTAAATACACAAGCAGCAGATTTTGCAGCACAACAGCAGCAACAAGGTTTAGCTAACACAATGGGTGCTATGAGTGGCGCAGCTGGTGGTAGTGGTATTGCAGCTTTAGCTCAAGCTATGGCAAATCAACAATCACAAAACATGCAACAAGCTTCTGCTTCAATAGCACAGCAAGAACAACAAAATCAAATGGCAGCAGCACAAGGTGCGGCTAACGTACAAAATATGCAAATGCAAGGTGAAGCAATGTCAAGACAAATGGAAGCAGATAAAATAGGAACATTAACACAGATGTCTATGTCTAGAGTACAAGATGCAAACGCAGCTAGACAAGCAGCTAAAGATTCAATAGTTGGTGGAATAGCACAAGCTGGAGCATCACTCGCTGCAATGGCACCAACAAAATAAATTAAAAACTATGAGTGCAGAAAACGAACAACAAAAATTAATAAATGCTCAAGATGATTTTTTTAAAAATTACGACGCGCAAAATACCTCGGTAAACAATATGTTGCAATCAAACATATCTACAATGCCGTCTTTGACTGGTATAAATATGCCACAATTAGGTTTTAAGCTTAATATAAGCGGAGGAACTCTTCCTAGTGGAAGAAGCATGGGTGGTTTATATTCTACATTTAATCCAGTTGTCAAAATGAATAAGCCAAATGAAGCAGGTTCAGCGGATGAATCATCTGGAACTGCAGCTGCAACAGTAAAAGCTAAGAAAAAATTTACTGAAACAAAATTTGGGTCAGGGTTAAAAGCAGCAGCTTTATCAACACCTCTAGGTCAAGGTATAAAAGGTATAAGCGGTTTAGTTAAAAGAATAAAAGCTAAAAAAGCATCAAAACAAACAGAGAATAAAGAAGAATAAAATGGCAATTAATTATAGAACAATAACACCACAACGTATGGCTGCACCAGATACTTCTGGAGCCGCAGCACAAAGAGGAGCACAGACTGGCTTTGCTATAGGTGCTCAAATAAGAGCTAGAATAGACGCAGCTAGAGCTATAGAAAAAGCAAATCAAGCTGCTAAGGACAAGTGGAGAGACAGCCAAATGGCTACAATAACAGATACTAGCTTTGTTGACAAGGTGGATCCATCTATACATGAAGGCGCTTTTTCGTGGTTAAAAGGTAAACAGCAAGAATATGGTGACGTTCTAGATGCTTTAAGTGCCGAAGGCATGAACTCTAAAAATCCAGCTTGGGCTGAATTAAATAATCAAAAGATAAGAATAGAAGCTTCATTTAATAATTTTAGTACAAACTTAGATAACTTTAAAAAATCAAGGCAAACAGCTATAGACATGAGATCACCTAATGGTGGTGAGGGTTATAATGAAGTTGCTAAAACATTTAATAGTGAAAATGCTTTAGGTTTTTTAGTTGATAGACAGTTTGGTGCGGGTTATGGTGATATGGAAATAAATGATGATGGAAGTTTTAATTTTCCAGAAACTAATTATGATGGTAAACCTATAGGTAGTGATAATTTACCTACATTAACTGCTATGCCATATGACCAACAAAATAATTTAATAAAAAATGAATTAGCATATGGTGCTGAAATTAAAAATGGTACATACGACATTAAAAACGAAGCTAACAATAATAGAATAAGAAATGAAATATTAACACAGTTTAGAGGTATGAAAACAGATCAACTACAAGCATACCTACTAAATGACATGGACGGTGAAGGTGGTACACCTGCTTTTATTAGTGATTTAGCGCCAGGAGAAAATCCTACATTTACGTGGAATGATGTTTATGGTAAAGAACAGTCTATGGATTACCAAAATTTAATGACAAACAAAGACGCTATGATTTCTTTTGCTACATCAAAAGAATACGAAGGTACAATAGATTACATGAAAACAATGGTACCTGACACTGGAAAAGAGGATAATGAATATTTAAATAGAATAGCTACAGCTAGAGAAGAGACTCATGTTAGGGAAACTGATCCAGATGCGTTTTTTGAAAAACGTGATATTTTTGGTAGAAAACTTAATGATGAAGAAGCAAAAGATTACCCTCTTCCAATTGGTGAAGAATACCCACACATAAAAAGAGAGGAGCAATCTAACATGCAGCTTGTAGAGAGACTTATGGATGATTACAATAAGTCTATTAGTGTTTATCCTTACACTAACATTATCAAGAGTGATGATGCGTTTCAGATTTATTCACAAAATCAAGTTTTGGCTGGAATCACAGGTGCTGACGGCAAACCAATTACAGCGGGAGAAGCTAGAGAGAAGTTTGATAAACGATACGGTGGATCTATGATGTTTACTGTAGATAACCGTAATGGTTTAACTTCGTTTAGGGGTGATATTAGTGATGATCAAGCTATATATAATTTTTTAAAAGACAAAGAATTAATATCTCCAGCAGATAGATATGGAGTAAAATAACAATAACAATGGAGGAATTAAATATTTTAATTAGACGTATGGAAAGAGCTGGTATGTCTCCAGCGGCTATTCGCCTTAGAATAGATCAATTAAAAATCACTAACCCTGAGTTATTTGGTAAACCTCCTCAACCTCAATCTAAATCTCAACCTTTTTTTAATGTAGCATCTCAACCAGACATACAAGATAACATTAAGAAAAGTTTAGCTAAATTAAAGGACATGCCTTCATCTGAGTCTGCATTCTCTAATTACACTCGAGATGAAAAACAAAAACAAATTGATTTACAGCGCTTTGAAACACCAGAGCAACTAATAGAATATTATGATAAAAAAATAGAATCAAATCCGATACATAGACTTGTGGGTGGGCTTGCTGGTTTTTTAGGTTATGATAGTTATTTAGATGATATAAAATCAGGTTATGGTATAAGAGGTGATGTACAAAATACTATGTATGATGCTTTTGGAGGTGAGAATCTAGAATCAATGTTAGGTGAAATGGGATTAGGCAATGGTTTTGACGCGGAAGATGTTGACCCAGAAAAATTAAGGCAATTTGTGGTAGCAGCGCAAGCAATGGAAATGACGCCAGAGTCTCAAGATTATTTAGATTGGGAAAACGCGTATCAAGAAAATTATTTAGAAAATTTAAAAAAAGGACACGGTTCACTTAAAGCAAACACATTAGCTTTAATGACAGCGACAGGTAGTAATTTTGCTGGTATGACATCAGCTGCTGTAAAATCCATGGCACAGATGTTTAACTCATCGTCATTTAAAGCAGGTGTAGGAGCTGTTGGTACTGTTGCAGCGGGTACAGCGGCTGCTACAGGTGGTACTGGTTTACCTAGTCTTTTACTTACTGGTCCAGCTGCGTATTTTGGCGCATCAGGTGTAGCAATGGAAAACGCTATGACTTTTACTAATTTAATAAGTGAGCAGCTACAAGAAAAAGGTTTAGAAATGACCTCTGAAAACATAATTGATCTATTAAATAACGAGGAAGATCAGCGTAGAATAACAAATATATCATTAGGTAGAGGTATGACGATAGGAGCTGTTGAAGGTATGTTCTCACTCGTTGGAGCTAAAGGTGCTGGTAATGTATTTTCAAGAGTGTCATCAAAGGTAGGAACAAGTTTGACTGGTAGGTTAGCAGCTGGTACAGCCGCTAGTACTGTAGGTGGTGCAGCTGAAATTTTAGGTGGTGGTATTGGAGAAGCTGCGGGTATGACAATTGAAGGTAAAGCATTAGATGCTAAAGAAATATGGCTTGAAAGTTTTGCGGGACTTGGTACAGCGCCAGTTACCACAACAGCCGGTGTAATTGACACAATGCTTAAACCACCGAAGTACACTATTGGAAAGCAAGAATATAGCAGAGAGCGTATAAAGGAAATGCTTAGTGACATGACCGATGCAGACATATATCGGTCAAAAATTAAAGTTACTAACGATCCAACGTTAGAAAGAGAAATAAACGACAGAAAAAATAAATTTATAATTGACAATCAATTAGACAAGGATATTACTGATAAAGCTGATAGAGCTAGAATAGTTGATTTAGAAATGCAAATAAATAAAATAAAAGGTAGTGATACTAATTTTAACAAACAAAAGCTATCTGAATTAAAAGCAGAACAAAAAGAAATTATAGATAAATATATTAAAGCAGATATAACAAGAACAGAAGCATTTGCTGATAAGTTAGGTGCTGATGTATTTTCTGGCTCTCAAACAGAGGTTGACGCTTTTGTTGAAAAGTTTAATAAAGATAATAATCTAACAGATAAACAAAAATACTCATCAGATGGGCTTGGTAGTATAATTACAGATAAAAACGGTAAAGATACAATAATTATAAATAAAGATGCGGCTAGAAAAACACAAAGGTTTACAACGGGTCAACATGAAATTTTACACGCTATATTAAAAAAGTCTTTAAAAAACAATGATGCTATTACTATTAAATTAGGTCAAGAATTAAAAAATTATTTAGATAAAATATCAACAAAAGACCTATATCTTAAAGATGGGAAAGGAAATTTTGTACGTGATAAAAACGGTCAGAAAATAGCTAACAGTGATTTTATAAAAAGATTTGAAGCATATGGAAAATTAGTAAAAGATGGTAATTACAGTCAAGCTGATTTATTTGAGGAGGTTTTTACATTAGCGTCTGAAGCAATGGCAAATGGTGATTTAACATTTGAACAAAACACGTTTGATAAAATAATTGATTTATTTAAACAGTTTTACAAACAAATATTTGGCGGAGAGTTAGTAATTGATAACGCTAAAGATATGTTTAATTTTATTAAGGAGTATAATAAAGATTTTAAAGCAGGTAGAGTTAAGGATAAATATAAAGGAAAACTAACGTTTGGTGAAAATCTAAAGGAACGCGCTAAAAGCATTGTTATAAAAGAGCAAGAATCAGCACGACAAAAAAAATCGCTTTTTGACGTAGATCCATTTGAGCAATATAGATTAGATCCAGCGGAAAGAAAAGAAAAGGTTAATAGATTATATCAAGAGGGAGGTTTAGGTAATTTAGAGCAAATTATAAAACCATTTTTACCTATAGCAAGAGACCTTGTAAAATCAAGACAAAGAATTGATAATGTTAGTAGACAAGAGAGACAAGATTTAATTAACGATTATACAGCGGCTACAATAGAAAAGCTAATGCAGCACATACAAGCTTTTGATCCTAGTAAAAATAAAGATTTTGATGCTTATGTAAATTCATACGTTGATTTTAAGAGAGGTTCAGCGGCTAAACAAATGCAAACAAAAGAAACTAAATTAACAGAATCACAAGAAAGAAAAGCTAAGAAAAAAGTAGATGACACGGTTGAAGAAGTAGATACGCCACCTATAAGTAGTAAAATTACATTAGAACCAGAAATTCAAGAGAAATTTAAAACTAATGTTGAAAATCTTGTAGTACAAGCTACTAAGCTAATATCATTAGGTAAATCACCAAAACAAATCCAAAAATTTTTACAAGGTAAATTTAGAAACCAAAATATAGCTAAAGATATTAAGAACACTATTAAAGATAAAAAAGTATATAAGAAGTTTTTAGAAGATAATTTTGAAACATTTTTTAATGATGTTAACGTAGAAACTTTAAATAAAAGATTTAGAGGTGATAAAAATAATCCAGATTTATTTTCTAAATCTACTGGTAAGAGATACCAAAGAAGTGATACATCAGAGCCTTATAAGTTTATGAAACAACCTTGGTCACGAGTTGAAGATCAATACTTAGCTTATTTCCTTGATGATACAGCGCAAAATGTAAACAACAGAAAAGATAAGATAGTAGAAGAAATATCAAACTACATGTCATTTGAAGCTGCGCAAGAAATAACACAATCTTTGAACTTTACTGTTGATAAAGATATTGTTGAATTGTCTGAATTAAAAGTAGACGAGATTATTGATAAAACTAAAGCGGCTACAAACGTGCGACAAAGATTTAGTTTAACACCAGACGAATTAACCATCCTTGATAAAAACAGAAAACCAGTAAAGGAGATTTTAGGTCAATACTCTGTTGGTAAAAATGGTATTTCCACACGTAGGTGGTATGAGAACAATAAATCAAATGTACTAGAAAAGATAAAAAATAAAAAAATAAGAGATATAATAGAAAAGTTTGTTAATAGCGCGGAGTATATTTTAGAAAAATCTAAATTTAGCAGGTTTACAATTTACATGAAAACAAAATTTATCGGTGAAAACGAGGGTGTTATGGATGTAATTGGTAAGTCATTTGCTGCTAAAAATGAAACAGATCAAAAACAAATAGCCCGTAAGACACTTGAGTTATTTAAAACATTTTCACCTGAACTTTTGAAAAAATTTGGTTTTGGTGCTCAAGGTGGAAAGGTTAGCATTAGCTCTTTTATAAGGTTTGGATTAACCACACGTGGAATGAATGTTGAAGGATCACCATGGGTAAAGGATAATAAATATGCTAAAGAGTTAGTGGAGGGAGCTCAAAAACATTTAAACAAAGAGAATGTAAAATTAGATAACATTGAATCACATAAGAAACTACAGACAGACGCTGACTGGAAGTTTTTAGAACACGCTATATATAAAGGTTCTAAATTAGAAAAAGAAATACGAGGTGTACTAGAAAGTAATTCAAAAAATAAAATAAACGAAATACCTTGGGATGCTATAAAAAAACACAATAAAAATGCGTATAAAGCAATAGTTATTTATAATTTAAAACTTGCCGAACTGTTAAAAAATGCACACAATATTAAAAACAAAGAAGATAAAGCACAGGCAAAAGCTGATATAACTAGAATGCAACAAGCAACAACAAGTGCAATAGATTCTATATTTAAAGGTTCTGTTATAGTAGATTTTATAGAAATTATTGAGGGTAAAAAACAATTTACAGGTAAAGAATCAAGGTTGTATATAGAACATCTTCAAGAAAACGCTAAAAGTTTAGTTGAATTTGATAAAATTAATGATCAATATATGCGTGGTAAAATAAACCAAAACACATATATCACTAAAGCTTTAAAAATAGCTAAACAAATGACAATTAGTATTAATGATAGTAAGAACACGGTTTATATGGACAATATAAGTAAGGTTTTAGATACTAAAATGAAAAATGGTCAGGATGTTAAAAACGCTGGTATGATGAAGCTAGGCGCTATCCCACCTAATAAAAGGAAAAATTTTATAAATGTCACAACAAGAAAAAACCTCAACGATACCCTAGCGGAAACAATGGAAATTAACGCTCTCGCTATCAATAAACAATCATTTTCTTTAGATATAGAAAAGTTTAAAAATTACGATAAAGCTTTAGAAATGGCTAGAAGAAAAAACCCACCTAAAAAAGGTGCTAGCTTTATAGATTTTGATGATACATTAGCTACAAGTGATAGTAAGGTTATAGTTAATATGCCTGATGGATCAACCAATGAAATAACACCAGCAGAATTCGCACAACAACATGACAATCTTGTAAATGAAGGCGCTAGCTTTGATTTTCAACAATTTAATAAAGTTATAAAAGGTAAAAAAGGACCATTTTTTAATAAAGCAAAAGCATTAAAAGACAAATTTGGTAACAGTGATATTTATATAATTACAGCTAGACCGGCTGAGTCTGCTTTACCAATAAGGAAATTTTTAAAAGGTGTTGGGCTAGATATTAAATTAGAAAATATAGTGGGATTAGAAGATGGTAGACCAGAAGCAAAAGCTGAAGTAATAGTTGAAATGGCAGCTTTAGGTTATAATGATTTCTTATTTGCTGATGACGCTATTCAAAATGTTAAAGCAGTACAAAAAGTTTTAGATGTATTAGATATTAAAGGTAAAACATATCAAGTTGAGCAAAAGTTTTCTTTAGATTTAGACAAAGAGTTTAATCAAATAATAGCAGATAACAAGGGTTTAGATCCTAATGCTAAATTTTCAGAAGCAGCAGCGAGGGTTAGAGGCGCTAAATCAGATAGTTTTTGGAAAAGATTATTTGTACCACCATCAGCAGAGGACTTTTTAGGATTAATGTATCACTTTGTTGGTAAAGGTAAAAAAGGAGAAAAGCAATTAGCATTTTTAAAGAAAGCTTTAATTGACCCGTTTAGTAGAGCGTTCAACAACATGAACACAGCTAAGCAAAGATTAAGTAACGAGTTTGATGCGTTAAATAAAGAATATAAAGCTGTTAAGAAAAAATTAACTAAAGCAACTGATTATAATAACTTTACATTTGGAGCTGCTATAAGAGTATATCTTTGGGATAAAAATGGTATTGACATACCTGGTATATCTAAAAGAGATTTAAGCACTTTAGTTAGTATCGTAAAAAATGACCCTGAAATGATGGCTTATGCTGACAAATTAGGTAAGGTAAGTAATCAACCAGATGGTTATGTTTTACCAGATGAAAACTGGGTTGCTGGTAGTGTGCTAGGTGATATAAATGACATTAACACAAAAGTTAATAGAAAAGAATTTTTAAAAGAGTGGATAGAAAATAAAAATATTATATTCTCTAAAGATAATTTAAATAAAATAGAAGCTCTATATGGAACTAGTTTTAGAGAAGCTTTAGAAGATATATTATACCGTATGGAAAACGGTAGTAATAGACAAAAGGGTAATAATAAATTAGTTAATAGATTTACAGACTGGGTAAATAATTCTGTAGGTACAATAATGTTTTTTAACAGAAGATCTGCCGTTTTACAGTTAATATCTAGTATAAACTTTATAAACTGGTCTGATAACAACCCTATTAAATTTGCAGCCGCTATAGCTAACTTCCCACAATTTGCTAAAGATTTCGCTAGAATATTTAACTCGGACATGTTAAAGCAAAGAAGAGCAGGTCTACAAACTGATGTTAGCGCATCTGAAATAGTAAATCAAGCTGCTAATTCAAAAGATAAGTTTACAGCTATTGTATCACATCTTCTTAAAAAAGGTTTTATATTTACACAGATAGCAGATAGTTTTGCTATTGCTACGGGTGGTGCTACATTATTTAGAAACAGAGCAAACACATATGTAAAGCAAGGTATGTCTTTGAAAGATGCTGAAGCAAAAGCATTTTTAGATTTTCAAGAAATATCTGAGGTATCGCAGCAATCAGCGAGACCGGATCTTATATCTGAACAGCAAGCTGGTCCATTAGGTAGAATAATACTAGCGTTTCAAAATACACCTATGCAGTATACTAGGTTGATTAAGAAAGCCGCGTTAGATTTAGCTAATGGTAGAGGTGATACAAAAACTAATATATCAAAGATATTATATTACGGTGCTATGCAAAACCTTATATTTAACGCAATGCAACAAGCATTATTTGCCATAGCGTTTGATGATGAGGAAGATGAAAAAACTAAGAAAAGATATGATCGTATAGCTAATAGTATGGCAGATACTATACTAAGAGGTACTGGTGTTTACGGTGCGGCTATATCTACAATAAAAAACGTGGCGTTAAAGTTTATTGAGCAAGACGCTAAAGGTTTTAGAGCTGATCATACGTATACATTAATTGAAGCACTTAACTTGTCACCGCCAATAGGTAGTAAAGCAAGAAAAGTATATGGAGCAACACAAACTATTAAGTTTAATAGAAAAGAAATATCAGAGAAAGGTTTTGCTTTAGACAATCCAGCGTACGAAGCTTTAGCTAATGTTCTTTCAGCGGGTGCAAACATACCAGCTGATCAGGTTGTTAAAATAATAAAAAATACATCTGAAGCCTTAAACAATCAAAACCAAGCATGGCAAAGAATAGCATTAGCCTTAGGTTGGAACACTTGGGACCTTGGTATAGAGCAGCAAAGAAAAGAAGACGAAAAATTAAAAAAGAAAAAGAAGAAGCAAAAACAAGTAATTTTTTGGTAAAAACACGTAATAATAAAGTATGGCAGCAATGAACAAAAATCAAACTACAAAGGAAATATTAAGGATAGTAGAATATCAGATAGAACAAATATTTACCGAAGTAGAAAAAATCAAACAAGATAACAGGTCTGCCCACGACGAAGTGAAAGATGATCTTCGTTTTATCAAAAATAACCTCTTTGATCCAAAAGAAGGAATATGGACAGAGGTAAAAGACAATTCAAATTTTAGAAAGGACACTACCAAATGGAGAAACGCGTTTGGATTAGGTTTTT
>Ga0208669_1000141_pt1 | contig 31406 bp, 44 predicted proteins | sample 21_taG_FD_184095 | JGI IMG/M metagenome (GOLD analysis project Ga0208669, IMG submission 184095) | Marine viral communities from the Subarctic Pacific Ocean - 21_ETSP_OMZ_AT15319 metaG (SPAdes) (version 2) | ecosystem: Environmental > Aquatic > Marine > Oceanic | place: Pacific Ocean | collected...
TATTAATACAGAAGCAGTTGACGAGAATGGTTTTATATTATTAAATGATATAAATCCCTCAGCACTAGAAGCAACAACTTCAACTCCCCCATCTGCTTCATTTACCATACTATTAGAACCTGCACCAACTTGTGTCCAATAGCTAGGAAGTTGCTTACCACTAAACCACTCTATGAAATGCTGTTTGTAAGCCATTATGGTGTTTCTCCTGTAAGTTGTTCATACCATGTATCTTTTCTGTAGTTTACTGCATCTGCACCGTCTAGTTCCTTAAAGTCAATATCGTCACGATAGTAAATTTTTCTTGTATCGGTTTCCTCGAATCTGCTTCCTACTTGGACATTAGTTGGTTTGTTTACTGATGAAACTCCATTGTAAAATTTGACATTATCGATTGTTCCGTTAAACGTTTGACTATTTGTGTTATCCCTGCCTGTTGCAATTTTAAAATATCTTAGTCCACTTACAGTTCCACCATTGTTTGAATCAACTGATTCTGATTCTACCAATGTTTGTCTAGTTGAATCCGAGTAAATTTCAACAGTAAATGTAGCTCCATCTCTTATCATTCTAACATATTGTGTTTCACTTGCCTGTGCTGTTTCAGTAAATACTGACCTTGCACCTGTTCCAGAGTTGAACTTCATACCGTCATAGGGATTTTTATTGTCAATGGCAAATGCACCAATAGAAGCTTTATTTGTTATAGAATTATCTAACTCATATACAATTCCTAAACCGTCATGTCCTGTTGTGTTTATTGGTGTAGTGAGAGAATCCAAGTATATTGCAAGATATGATCCGTTACTTGAGCTAGATGTAAGGTTGTCAAATGTAATGTCAAACTCTGCAACCCATTTTGAATCACTGACAGAAGTCAAATCTTTGTAACATAAATCATCATTACCGTCAGCGATAGAAGCCCAATCTAATACATCAGTTCCTGTATTGACTACAACATCATCGCCATCATCTGTCCAATTATCTGCACCTGAAAAATCATCTTCAAATGTTGCTGTGTTTAAAGCGTTGTCGTATGACAATCCTTGAATCCTTCTACCTGCGTGATAAGTTATCGCCAACTTAAAACCTCAAGCGATTTGTACTTCGACAGCAGATCCGTTTTTCCAAATTTTAGTAAAGACACCTTCATTATTAGCATCTATCTTTTTAATATAAATGTCACGATCACCAGCTCCAACAGTTCCGAATGATGAAGCTGTACCTGTATAAGTTGTAGTAGTATTATTTGAAAATGTATGAACTACTGTAGCACCACCACCAGCACTAGCCCAAGTCAAACCACCTGTATTGCCTGATTGAGCCTGTAAGAATAATCCATTTGTAGGAGCATTAGAAACTTTTAAGTTTGCTTCATCAACTATGTTATCTGCTATTGTCAATGCTCCACTACCTGTTACTTCACCTGAGTGAGTAGCATTTGTAACCTTTGCTGTATTTGCTGCTACTGCTGTAGCACTACCAATATCTGCTTCTGCTAGAGTTTGATTAATCCATGCAGATCCGTTCCATTTTAATAATTCACCACTTGCTATTGAACTGATTGTAACATCTCCAATGTCACTAACTGCATTGACTACACCACCGCCATATCCATACCAATAATTTCCTTTTCTAATTAAAATTGTTGGAACAGTTGAAGACAATGTTTCATTTGCATCACTTACTGTCTTAATATGACCATCTGCTGAAGGACTTGATGTGTTTGTTAATGTAATTGTATCACCTGTATCTGCGAATAAATAAATCAAGTCATATTGACTTGTATTTGTTATTGCTAGTTTATCCAAAGTATCACTTGTACTTGACTCTGCTGCAACAACTGTAATTGTATCTGTTACTGTTGCTACTCCACTTGCTATTGTTATTGTTGCAGTTGCTGGTGTAAAACCCAACATTCCTTGTGGATCTGGTGATTCATTCCATTCATTAGAACCTACTGGAGAAGAACCATCATCAGGATAAGACGAAGTATTTACCTGAGTTGCGTGTTTATACAGTGCTTTTCTAGCCAAGTTTAACTACCACATTTTCTTTCATATGTATCTTTGCATTTAAACCTTCTTGTGGAGTATGATTAATTCTTTCCAAAAGTTTGAAAAGATTACCCATTGTAAGGCGTTTTTTCATTCTATGTTCCGTTAAATGTATGATTAACGAATATCTTTAAAGTATCGGAACTTGTTTTGTCAAAGCTTGTAATGCTAAAGTGTGTCAATACTTTTGTTCCGCTTGCAGGGCTTGCTGCTCCAACATGAATACATCCACCAATAATTGCTGATGAATTAAAGTCAGAAGTTGTCCAACTTGTTCTCCATGTAACAATGTCAGTTCCTGCACCTGTATTGTCAGAATCACCGTCATTAGTTTTAGGATAATTTGAATCTATTGCTTTTCTGGATGCTGTTACTGGAGTTGCTACTTGAGCATATGTGTCTCCCTTTGCTGGTGTTGCAGAACCTGTTCTAAGTTCCATTCTTCCACTTGTTCCACCAAAGTCAGATGTTGGAGTCTCTCCAACTGCTTTTTGAGCATAATAAAGATCACCGTCATTAGTGACGATATTGTGAGTATAATACCAAGTCTTGTCTCCTGTCTCTGAATTTTCTTTTACAATACAGATGTTTAGGTCAGGATTTAATTTTACTCCCATAGGGGTTTTTGATTCGTGTAGTTCTATCATGACATTAGTTATAGCATATACTATTTAAATTTACTGTTATACCGCCATGTTTACTATAACTCCAGCTCCACCAGTTGCACCAGTTGCACCGTTATTACCGTCTTGTCCATCCCAAGCAGGTTGAAGACCAACTGAATGTTTATATCCAGTTCCTCCATCTGCACCGTTAACACCAGAACCGCCTGTTCCGCCAGAAACTGTTATTGTTGCACTTGCATGTTGAGTTTTACTATTATAAAATAAACCTATAAATCCACCGCAGCCGCCACCGCCACCGCCAGAGCCACCACCTCCGCCACCGCCAGAAGCTCCATAACCGTTATTAGAATTGGTACTTGCGTTTTCTCCGTTTTGTGGGGTACCTGAAGCGTTAGAACCGTTACTGCCGTTAGCTGTTAATGAACCTGTACTACCTATAACTATATTTTTAGCACATATTAAAATCATTCCTGCACCAGCTCCACCGTTAGCATTAGAAGCAAGTCCATCTCCACCGTCACCAGCATAATCACCCTGACAACTTCCAGTACCTCTGCCATTGATTCCACCGCCACCTCCGCCACCAGTACCGCCACAACCTCCGCCACCACCGTAGATATCTGTAATACTTGCGACTCGTAGAATATGATATATTGATTTGTCAAGTGTTCCAACTACACCAGAACCGATTGATCCACTTCCGCCACTTCTACCGCCACCTGAAGAATATGAATGTGCTCCGCCAAATCCACCAGTACCGCCTGCACCACCAGAACCGCCTGCTGCTCCTATACCAACTGATGCTTCACCATTAGGAGAGCTACCATTAGCTCCAGCAGTTCCTGATGTTGGATTAGATCCACATCCATCAAATTGACCAGAATTTCCACCAGTTCCTCCTACTGCACCACTTGAACTTCCACCAGTTCCTCCTCTGCCATTGACTGATATTGTGCCATTTAATGTAAGTGTTCCTTTACAAAATAATACTATTTTTTTTCTACTGCTAGTAGTTACATTTACTCCTGAATTAATTGTAAGATCGTTATAATATTTATCTTCATTTAATGTAGTGTTACCTGAAAGAGTAGCATCTCCATCTTGTCCATTTCCAAATAACCAAGAGTTTACTAACGGATATCTATGATCTGTTGGCACTGCAACAGCAGTTACACCTGAACCGTTAGTAGTTGCAGTACCAATGAATAATGAATCAGTAGGAGTTGTACCTGTTATGTTTGATGTAAAGCTCCAAGACTCTGCTTCACTATTAGTATCTCTTGCTAAAGTTACATAAATATAATTTGTATTACTTGCTGTTAAACTTCCTTTGCTTGATGATGTGGTGTTATTGGCAAACAAGCCTTTAACCCTAGCTGTTCCTGATGATATGTTTACTGCTAATCCAGTACCTGCTGTAAGTGTAAAACCACTTACTATGTAATCATTCATATAATCATTACTAAAGTATGATTCAAAATCACTAGGTTCTATAGTTTTGACACTTATACTGTCACTGCGAGGAATAAGTATTTTTGCCATCTAAAGACTCAACTGCCATTCAACTATTGCACGTTTTGATGTTGTTTTTACTAATGGACTTGAATCAATTTGTCTTGCAATCATGACACTGTTATTATCTCTTAAACCTAACTCATTCCATGTAAAATTACCTTCTGAATAACCAAAATCTGTTGATACATACAAAGTGCTACTAAGGTATACTCTGTCAGAGGCATCTATAGCTTTCCAATACTTGTTAGATGATGCCTGTAAATCAGTTTGGGCTGCACTAGCAGCAGTTGTAGAGTCACCGACACCTATCTGATTACAATAGCCACCGCCAGCAATATTACCGACATGTTTTAAGATTGTTTCTTTTCCAGTCGTTACAACAAGATTTTTAATAGTTTTATCATAAACTTGTTTTTCACTGCCGTCTTCTTGTTTTTCCCATGCTCTAACTCTTACATGACCATTAAGAGGTACAATCTGACTAACCACTTACATACACACTTCCTGTATTATGAGATGGGTATTGAGATCCGTAAGATCCACTTCCGTAATTGTTGACACTTTTATCTACTATAGTAGTGCCGTCAGTAATATTTAATGTTTCTCCAAAAGTATCATAAGTTATCATAATTACAGTGTCGCCAATAGTAAGCACTTCTTCAGGAGACTCGTAATCCTCAATCTCTTTTTGCTTGGTAATTGCTGCTTCGTAATCGTGCAGTTTTCTAACTATTTCCTTATCGTCTTCAAAGTAATCAAACCTGTATTCTCCAATAGACAATTTCGTATTTAATTGTGGGTAAGTCCATTCTAATGATTTTATTACATATCCTGAATTTATACCAAGAAATGAATTTACAGCATTTACCACATCATTTTCTTGTAAATATAACACAGGCTCACCAAAATTGATTTGTATGTTTTGTTTTATTTCTGAAAATTTTCCTAAATATGATTGTACAAACCTAACACCGTCAGATCTGTTGCTTATCCAGTCAAGGTTAAATCGTTTAGAATGAATACCATACTGTGCTATGCTGCTAGGTCTTTCACCTTTAATTGTTAATGGTCTTTCATACTGGTAATCTACTACGACATTATTAGTTCCACTTGGAGGAGCAGTGGTAAATGTTATTTGTTTTTGTAATGTGTCTAATTCATAGTCAACCCCATCAGGTTCTTTTTCAGTTCCACCAACACTAACCTTTACTGAAACTGCGGTGTTTGTCAAAGTAAAAATTTTGTTGTTGTTGTTACCGCTAAACGATTCTGTTGTATCATACTTTTCTACTTGACCTATTAAAGTAACACTGTTACATAATTTTTTATCATCCTCGGCAGAAACACTGATTAATGCAGCATCTTGTCCGTGTGTAAATACTACACCTGTATCATTAAAACTAACAGGCTCAAAGAAAAATTCCTCGGCAGGAGTCGTATAAAATACTCTGTTTGTAAAACTTGCAAAGTCTGTTATTATATCAAGTAATTTACCATCAGCAGTAAAACTGTCAACAGTTATACCAGTTGGAACATCTCTGTCATTAAATGTAAATGATGTGTTGCTTGTTATCAGATCTTCTACAATATGTTCCACTGTTTTTCCTGAATATGCCTCACCACGAACGTCTTTTTCTGCAAATATTTTACCATAACTCTGACATATGACTTTTTTTCCAGTAAGATCCGAATCTATTTTTGTAACATATCCGCCAAACTTTAGCACTGTTCTTGGATTTATTTTTGTGTAAATCAGATTGGCACTTAAGTCTGAAAGATTCTCTCCTTTGTATATTCTTAATCTAAGCAAACTGCCTGCAAAAAAACTTCCTCCATAGTCTTTTCCCATCAATAAATTGTTAGTGTCAGTTGGATTATATGATGATGTTACATTTCCTTTGCTTGCATCGTCTACATACATTGTAACAACGTTTGAAGAGTTACGAACTATTCTTATTAGATGTTTTAAACCATCATTAAATCCTGCACTAGAACTCGTAACTGTATTTGAGCCTATCTGAAATTTTACGTCACCTGCTGATGATGCGTTGACTGACAATGAAAATCCATTTGTTCCGCTACTGCGTTTTGAAAGTATGAATTGTTCAGTTGTACTAGACCATTTTGCCCAAACTAAAATATCAAACTGTCCTGACAAATCAAGATCATCATCATCGTTCACAGTTACGAATGAACTCGTTCCGTTGAATACAGCCTCTTTTCCAAAATACTGAAATTCATCTAAAAATGTTACGCTTGTTGCAGTTCCATGATTCTGATTGGTACTCTCGTCTTTTACTCCTCCCTGAAACGTATAAACTGCTGACAGACCCTCAGTAGGAACCAAATCATACATAACTTCAACCCTGTCACTTGGAGCAAAAACATCTGTTTTACGAACCAAGAATTCCATTTGATCAACTGCACGCTCACCTTCTTTTTTCAGTACCAGTTCAAAAGGTGTATATTCAGTAGTTCGATTCTTTAACAGTTTTAATATATGAGTCATGCTTATGGTGTAGCAATACCTTGTCCTTCACTCGTGTTTCCAGAGCCACCGCCAGTAATAACGTTTCCACAAACAAATGACATGGTTGCGTTCCATGTAACAGGCGTTTGTCCTGCTTTTGTTATCTGTATATTTTCAATTAATCCCTGTCTAGAAAATCCAGTATTACCTATTATTATTTGATACACGTCTGTAAGACCAGTTACCTGTATACCAGAAGCATTACTCATCAATCCGTTTGGCTCCAACAAAAATCTTACTTGATGATCTGCTTTTCTAAATCCTGAATCAGAAGAAAATTGTGAGAATGGAACTGGAGTTGTTCCTGTTGTCGAAGCTCCAGTCAAAGTGTAATTGTTTGCCAATACCACATCAGTGCTTTCATCATGTATTACCCATGATATGGTAACTCTAATTGTGTTACCGTCTGCCTTTGTAAGCACGTTAAGTGTATCGTTTGATTCTGGTAAAGGTGTTGCTGTAACTGTTTCTGTCAGTACTATGTCTATGTTTGAAATATTTCTAATTAGATATCTGTATTTTTTTCCTGCCGTATGTGTTCTGATTTCTACAGTTTCTGCCATTAAATTATACCTCTTCTTGCGTGGGTTTCAAGTAATGCTCTTTCGATTATTGGTTTAATCTTATTCAAATCAACATCACTAGACATCTTTGCTATATTAATATTGACTACAACAGAGTCGTTTGACGAACCGCTCATTGGAGAAATTTTTTCTGCTCCATTCTCTCCCATTAAATATGACCTTCCACTTCTTCCTATACCAAATACAGGCTCACTGATTACACCACCGTTTGCAAATGATGCCAATCCATAATACTTTGCTCCTGCTGCTTCTAATGACAAGCCTTCGTATGCAGAATCGTTTTTCCATCTGTTAGAAAAAGTCAAAAAGTCTGCTCCTTTTGATCCCATGCCTTTTAATTTAGATAGTTCTTTTACTAATTTTTTAGCGTTGTTCCAATCTCTTTTTGACGGATCTTCTCCTACATATCTACGTACAAGTTCTTCCATTTTATGGAAATCATGCACTCCTACACCAAACATACTTGCTGTTTTCTGTTCAAATCTTCCACCTGATTTTATTTTATCCATCTGGTGTTGAAGATTTAGATCTTTTGTTCCTTTATTCAATAATTTTTGAGTTTTTATTAAGTCTGCATCTGCTCTGCCTTTTGTTGTTTCAGTAGTTCTCATTTTTATTTGCATCCTAATTAATGCAGCAAGTCTTCTTTTAATTTCTTTAAAACCTTCTTCCAATGCTATAGCACTGCCTATAGCGTTTTCAGATGCTATGCCTAAATAATTATTTTGTATTCCTGTTTCTGTTTCTATATTCTTTGCCTGTTTTGTCATATCATCTGTCATTTGTCCTGCATTGGAAGTAAAGTCTGTTCCTGCTTCTGTTATAGTATCTCCCATTATTGTAAGTTCTTCTTTAATTAATTCTCCTTCTTCGTCAAACAAACCTGTTGCTTGTCCTACGTCAGATTTAGCCCATGCTGTTCCTGCAAATGATTCATACCCTTTTCTTTGCTCATCTGTCATATTTGGAGCAATAGTATTTCTCATATAATCTGGAATGTCCTGAGTAAGACTATCAATTTTTTCATTAACTTTGTCAATACTATCACCAATACCAGATACTATCATTGATCCGTCTGCAAGTGATCCACCCAATGTTCCTAATTGTTCATTTAAGTTATCATTTATTTCTTTATATGCTTCATTGACATAATCACCAAATATAGGTGCAACTTCCTGTGGTATTGGTGATAGTGCAACTCTGATATATTCTGCTAACTGTTCAAATGCTTTTCCGAATGTTGCCATAGGATCATCAAAAAATGCTATAAGACCTTTTCCCATTGTATCAGCAGCGTTCATAACATCGTTTGTTTTATTTTGCATACTTTCTGCCCATTTACGAAGGTTGATTGCACCCCATTTCATTAATACTATTGATATAGGTTTGAACACTGCACTGAAAAAGTCACCTATAGGTCTGAGTATAAGATTAAATGCAGTACTCATCATCTTTGATATTGCTTGGAACATTGGTGATGATTCTAATCCTTTCATAATTGCTCCACCTAACAAGCCACCTGCTGCTCCGCCTGCCAATCCAATCATACCGCCTGCTGCACCTATGCCACCTGCTGCTTTGCCTAATCCTCCACCTTTTCTTCCTCCTCCTTCTCCTGATTTAGCACCGTATGTAAGATCAGCTAATTTAGGAGAAATTTTTTCTAAACGAGATAACATTTTACTTTGTATTTTTCCGCCTTTACTAGGTGTTCCTAAAACATTTGATGCTATTTTTCCTGATTGATCTTGATAATTCATTATTCTCTCTTGCATGCCACTTACTCTGTCACCAGCAGTGCCACTAGCTTCTGCTCCTCTTGCAGCAGCAGTTCCAAAACCCATTCCAATAAATCCTGCTAGACCTCCGCTTGCTCCGCCTGCTAGTCTGCCCATCATGTCTATTCTTTTTGCTTGGAGAGACATTTCTTTTCTTCTTGTCTTTGCACTTTCTTCCATCTCCTTAGTTTCTCTTCTCATGAGAATGAACTGTTTTGTTTGTTCTTGACTTTCTTTTCTATTCTTATCTACTCTGTCATATTCCTGATCAACTAACTGTTTTCTAACATCCATCATTTTATCCATTTGTTTGTTAAATTCATGTGTCTTTTTCTCTGCTCTTTTAAACACTTGATCTGTAGCAGAACTGCCATACATACCACCTGATTTTTGGGCAGTTTTATTCATGTTTGTGACTATCTTAAGTAAGCCTTCAAAACGTTTTTCTGCCTCCTTTAGCATCTCATTAGTACGTTTTAACTGCTCATTTAGTTCATCTACAGTATAATCGTTAGCCATAAGATTTATAAACTAATGAATTATTTAAATTTTGGTTTTGGTGGAGGAGGTATGTTTAATGGCTTTTCATTTGATTTTTTATGAATATATAACAGTCCACGCATGTATTCTACAGGCAGGCTTTCTATAATATCTTTAGTCCATCCGAACTCTTTTGCAAATAAATAATGTATGGTTAGGTAACTTTCTTCGAATCCGTTCCCACAAACGTAATCATCCAGTCCTCTAAATACTTTGCTAAAGGGAAGTCTACTATCACCCCCTCGATAACTTGTTTGGCTACACTAGATTTTAGGTTGCGAATTGCAACTCTGTCTTGTGTTTTAAACGGAGCCTTTCTCAACACTTTCATTAGAATTTCTTGTCTGTATTCTGGTATTTTTACTTTAGGTCTTGATACGTCAGACATGTCAACAGTTGCATTAAGCACTGCTTCTAACTCACCAAAATTCAAGTCGTCTTCATACTCTATGGTTTCTTTGTTGCCTTCATAATCAATTTCAAAACTCTTAATGACCACAGTATATGTAATTGTAATGAAATATAAAAACCTTACTCTGCTGCTGATTGGTTGTTTGTTGCTGCAACAGTTAGTGATTTAATTTTCCAATTTATATTCTCAAATATTGGTTCATTTGCTCTGAAACCGTCATAGTTCAAGTCACTTGGAGATAGACCTGTACCTGTAAGTATAATTTTTTCATTGTTATTTCTTGTAAATGCAATTTCTAATTCAGGAGAACCGCCTACTGTTTGTGAGTATGATCCAGATGTGCCTTTGCTAATCTGTTCTAACATGTCTTCTAATACGGTTTTGTTAATTAAAGTTGCTCTGAATGAACCAGTAATGTCAAGTAATTGTCTGTATGCATCTACTGACTGATGATCACCTAAACCATAAAGTAATGATGATGATTGGTTGATTGAAATACTTAGATCTTGAACTTGTGCTATTACATTACCGCCATATTTCAAAGTTGCATGTGCAAATGTGTATGGAAATTCTATGTCAGGTTGTGATGGTGCAGAGTTTAATGAAGTACTTGGAGCATCTTCATTTCCGTATGCTGCTGATAATGAACAATCAACTAGTCCACCTACTGATGTATTGATTGTTAATGATTCTGCAACACATCCTTTCAATGTTCTGACAATATCTGCTGCTGCTCCATCAAATCCAACTTCGGCTGTAAATGATGTAGGAGTTTTATTGATACCGTTTGATGCATGAGGATAAGTGTGAACATAAGGATTGGAGCCAGTTGTTGAACAGTCGCCCAAAATTGTTTTAAAAATCCAAGGGTTACTTAGTGTAAAATCTACACCTATTGATCCTTGTTGTTGACCATAAGCATATTCGTCAATGGTTACTTGATTTAGTGCAGGTAAGTCTTGTCTGTTGTGAGTAAGTGACCAAGAAGATAAAGCATCATTAAGACCAAATTTTTTGTCTATTGTTCCTGCTGCTGTGCCAAATGTAGATTCATATCCATATTTAAGATATGCATGTGCACCTGTTCGTACCATAAGTGATATTTAAAGGAACTTGGTTATAAAGATTATTATGGGTTAATATCTCTATATCTTACAGTAAACTTATGTCTGAACATATTTCTTAATGGTTCAGAATCTACAACAGATGCCATGATTCTGAGGTCAACAAAATTGTCTCTCCTTATATTGGTTTTAAATATACGCTGAACTTCGTCTATTAAATCATTATGATGTTCATAGCCTTGGTAAGATCTGACCTCTACTTCCACATCTGTTTCATGAAAATGGTCTACTCCATACAATCCCCAATACTGCACATTCTCAGTTTTAGGAAACACTAGTATGGAATCAAACATGTCCTCTCCAAATCCTACGGATTTTTGGTCGTATATTTTCTTGATTTTTATAGGTCTATTTAACTGCCAATTATCTCTAAGCAAATCTACAATATCGTCTGCTACGTTGTATGCTGAACCGCCTGTCATTTAAAATTCATTCTCCTTGCAGCGTTAATTGTTTGTTCGTATTTACGTTCATCAGCAAACTCATTTAATGCTTTTTCATATCTTCTGAACATAGTTCTTTTGTCTGTATTTCTCATTTTATTTTTAATATGAACACCAGTATATTTATTGTATATTATAGCGTTAACAATTTTGTTTAATTCACGTTCTCTATCGTCACCTTGCAATCTGTTTATATATTGCCATTCTACAGGAGTGTTTGGAAGTTTCACATCCATAACCCATGTTCTAATTCTTTCAACAGCAGCTTCATCCCATACATCATTTTTGTATTCTTTTTTCCTCATTGAAGGATCAGAATCAAGACCTCTAATCTTGTTTTCAGCAATTAATTTACCTAATTGATAAGTAGTCAATCCTTTACCGCTTATAAGAACATCAGGTTTTACATCTGCTTCAGGTATGTTTTTTATAACTATATTATCATTTTCTATTACAACATCGATTGGAGGATCAATATACTTACCTGCTCCTCCTGCTAACAATCCTTTTTCCATAGCTTCTCTTTCATAAAGTAGAACTGATTCTTTTCTTTCTTTCATATTCATATCTGTTATATCTAGTTCACTATATCTGTCCTTTGTTTCTGTAGTTGATAAAGTCATTCTCATTGGTCTTGAACCTGTACTGTCTTTAAACTTTAGACCTCTTGCGTTAATATAAAATTTTACTATCATTATGGTATACCGAACACTTCTGCTCTTTCGCCAATGATTTCTTCTACGTCTGCCTTCCAAGCGTTCATTGATTGTTGTGGACTAATTGCATTACCGCCCATTGGTAATGTGTCCATACGTAGACTTGAATTAAGTAACTCTATGCATGTCAATTTTACACATGCATCTTCTACGTCATCAGGTACACTTTCATCACCGTATCTGTATGTTACACGTACTCTGTTCTTTCTCATAATTGAAAACAAATAACCTCTGAGATATAATCTGCCGTAAGTTTCGTCAAACTCGTAAAATTCTGTGTCAGTAAGTATGTCTGCGTAAGATGATGATGCACCTTCCCAAACTTCAATTTTGTCTCCTGCTGAGGCATCAAGAGGTCTGCAATTTCTATGTTGCAAGTAAATTGGAACACCCCATCCGTAAGTATAAAGTAATGCTAAGTCATGTTTTTCCTTTGCAATAGTCTTATTTCTGCCAAAAGTATGTCCTATTCTTCTGTCGAGATACTCTTCTTTTCTATTGATTATTTTCTCGACCTGAGCCTTTGTTGGAGAAGTAGTAGCACTGATAGGAATACGTAGAAAATCTGATACATCTGCAACCGTACAATAAGTTGTAGCCATACTTTATAAAAGTACGCTAACTATTTAAATTTACTACTTGTAAACTACGATATATCTTGCTGTAGACCCAGTAAAATCTGCTCTGATACCGTCTTCAAATCTTCTGTTAATCTGAATTACATTCTGAACACCTTCACCGTGTACTTCAAATTCAATGGGATCTGAATTTCCTGTACCATTTCTTAATACAAGTTTATCGCCTGAAGCACCAACAAGTGTTACGTGGACTGCCACAACAACACCATGACTGGCTTTAATTGTAGTGTCTGAAGCTCCAACTGTTACAGCATTATGATTAAATTCGACCATGTATATTTGTACATAGCCAAATATATAAACTTTAATAAAAAAAGTCGGCTATTTTGGACTCTAGTAGCCTATGACTAGAAATTCGAACACTTTTGATTGTGTTGTTGTTGAACTGTTTGCTAATTCTGCGAAAGCAGCACCTGCTGAACCACCAACTGTATAGAGTTTAATCTTTTCATTGGCTTTGTCATATTCTACTTTGTGAAGTGAATCCGTAAATGTTGGGATTACTGCAACGAGTGTAGAGATTCTTCCCTCTTTGAGGTCGGCTGCCACTCCGTTGGTCGCATAGTTATCAGAAGCACCAAAGGTGACTTTGATAGCATATACTCGCAACTTTGAAGTTAAAGCTGCTTGCCATGAGAGTGTTTTTCTCACGTTAGCGTTTGTCCAATCGGATGTTGTGATTGTTAATGCCATGTTATGTATGTTTTTATATGATATATAAAGATTAAGAAAACTATAAAGCTTAGCTATCGCATGAGACTTAATTAATTAATTAAGACAAATAATGGGGTGAATAGTGTTAATTAATTAAATAACTAATTTTGAAATAGTGAGGTTTATATTACTAAACTATTGTAATCTATCCAATGACGACAAAGATATTAGCACTACTTGCCCTATTATCAATAGGATCATTTAGTGCAGTATATGCAGAAACAGCAACAGTTGAAGTTCCATTTGACAGTCACGGACAAAGTTGTTCATTTGATGAACTTGCAGTAGAATTCCATTGTGTTTGGCAAGGAATGATACCAGAGCCTACATTTGAAAGTATGCAAGAGATTAGAGATTTAATCTCAGCAGAACGTTATCAACAAGAGATTGATAGACTCAATGAGGAAGCCTTGGCAGCCATAGCAGAGGAAAAAGCAAAACTTACACCTAATGAGTTAGTAATCCTAGAGATAGAAAACAAACTTGCAAGGGGTATTGCAACCGCAACAGATTCAGTTTACATGAATTTGCTCAAAGAACTTGACACTTGCCAACAGGGTATGGATAAACAAACAGCACCGTTCCAAGAAGCAAGAGAGTTTGAGATTTCAGAGTTTAACTTGTGGAAAGTCAACAACGTAAAGTATGACGGAGAACTTGGTGAAATTGTTCTAGCAATAGAAGAATGTAGAGGACAACAGAAACTACTCAAAGTAGTTGGCGAAGGATATTCCAATATGCCTACAGGAGATGATGACTATCAATTCAGTCTACTTGTAGAATACGAGGGTATACAAGCAGTTCCATTTGAGGACTATACTGCAACATCAAAAGCAGTTGATATGTCAGTAATCTGTGATTCAAACGCTTTCCCTGATACACACAAGGCACAACATGGTTGTGAAATATTGTATGACGGAAAGACCGCAGAACAGGTAAGACTTGAGAATGAACGACTATTTGGTACTGATGGAAAAATCAGCTATCAAAGTGTATTGTTAGGAAAGTATCACGAATACTTGAACAACAACTTTAGATACGCAACTGTTGAAGACAAAGCATTTGAAGAAGCAATAGCTGAACCAATCGCACAAGAGATGATTATGAACAACAACTTTGTTCAAAATCAACTTAGAAACGAATAGGGATAACCCCCCTCTTTTTATTTTTCATAAGACTTATATTAAATGTGTTTTAAACATAGTTATGGGTATGTTAAGTAACTTTATCAATGGCTTAAAGAAATCATTTTCAGGCAAGGATTATTTAAGAGAAATAAATCAATGTGATAAATGTGGTAAACCTAGTTTTTTTGCAAGCTGTTTAAAATGTGAAACTGACGATGCGTATAAAGGATGGGAAAAGAAAGAAAAGTAAATGTCACAAATATGTAAGAATCTATGTTCTACTGGACAATATGAACATAAAAAACTAGTAAGAGGAGACTTGAAAAGAGAATACAAAAGATGTAGTAAATGCAGTATATTTTTAAAATATGACGGTATATTTTGTCCTTGTTGTGGCGTTAGATTGAAATATTCTCCCCGAAATAACGCTGCAAGAAAACGTTACTATGAAAGTAAGTATAAATAAAAAAAATAAAAAAAATTGTTTTGGTAATCTAGAGTTTGATATCTCTAATTTTACCTTGTGACTTGAAGTGTCTACAGACAGTTTCACCCATAGTTCTGAATACACCTTTCTCAACAAATGCACTGTTGACGAATGGGTAGCCAGGACTTCTTCTGGTTGCTTCGTAATACTCTGTTGGAATTGCGATGCTGATACCTAATCTTGGATAACCATATCCTTCTGCATCAGAAGTGTCTAGAGCAAATAATCTACCAATCTCGGATGAGTCGCTAGAATTGCTTGGAGCATCTTTTGATGGAATGAATGGAATTCCATAGATGGAGTCAACGTGAATACCAACACCAGTACCCTTAAAGGTTTGAATACCATTGACATCAATTTGTACGAGTTGCTCTCCGTAAGGATTTGGAATCCTGACTGATGGCATGTACAATCCTTGAATCTCAGAGTATACCTCGTGAGAGCCTAGGAAGACGTTTGGATCTTTACCTGCTGCGATTCTAATCTTTCGTAAGAAAGTTCTTAGAGTATCGTCAGTAAGGACACCGTTAGTACCGATAGTACCAGAGGCTGATTCGACAGTACAGTCAAAAGTAGTTCCGCTGTCACGATCTACGGTAGCGTTTGCTGCCCAAGGATCGTAATAACCGTTGTGTGAACCACCTAATGCATCTTCTTCGGCATCAGAAGAAATAATTCTATCTAATGTTTCGAAGTCTGTTGTACCAGAGTTGTTACCTGATGCACCTGCTGCTTCTGATTCGACATCTGCCAATAACATTCTATTGAGGAATTCTTTATGCTGAACAGCCATATACAAACGAAGTGAACCTAATCCACCCCAAATGTCATCTTTACTGTGAGTTGCTAGCCATTCCATAACTTCAGATGCACTGAATGGCAACTGAGCGGTTTTTGGTCTGATATCAATCTCTTGCAAAGTTGGTTTGACTGTTTCTGCAATTTGTCCACCTTCTGAGGTTCCACCCAAGGTAGTATTACCATTGGTGGTATTCAATGTTGGTTTTGCAGTTATAACCCTGTAACCAGATTTATCCCATGCATGTTTTGGTAAGATACCAAAAGCATTTGCTTCAAGGTTTAGTTGAGCCCATGCATATGCACCGAATATGGCGTTAAATGATCCAGTAGTACTTGTAGTGACTGGAGCATCTGCTTTTCTTACAAGGTTTCTGTTATAACCGTAGTATAGGGCTTCAAGCTCGTCAATCGTTTTGATTTGAGCCATTTTAGAATCCTACCTCGCTTTCAGATGGAACATAGTATTTTCCTGAAAGAATGTCTCTTGCTACTTGTGAAAGATCTCCAGATGATCTTGCATCTTTTAGAATTGGTGAATAGTCTTCAGAGAAGCCTTTATTCACTGTTTCTAATGCTGCATTTGGTCTTGGAGTTTCTGTAGTAAAGTCAAATGAAGGAGTTGCTTTTTCGATTTTGACTTGAGCTTCATCCTTTCCTGCGTTTTTACCGTCATCGTCTAATCCTGCTTGGATAGATTCTGATTGGTATTTGTCATCAGGAATGGTTACTCTAGCACCAATATCTTCCTTGTCTTGAACTTTTGGTTGCAAGGGCAAGTCTGTTTTTGGAGCCATGTTGCTGTCACTTCCTGCTTTCTCGATTGTATCTACTCTACCAGAGAGTTCAACTAGTGATTCTCCAATAGCTTTTTGTGTCTCAATCAAGGTTGCTTGTGAATCAACAATGGATTGTAGTTGATCTAGCACAGAATTGACAGATTTTGAAGCGTATTCGTCTTCATCTTCATCTTCTTCTTCATCGTCTTTTTTTTCTTCTACGTCATGTTCTTTTAGAAGTTCTTTGACCATGTTCTTAGCTTATTTAAATGTATTGTGTATATAAAGATTGTTATAAATCTCTTAATCTATTTATCAACATGCTAGATTCCAACTTGATGCTTTTGGTCTTGCCTGTAATCTTACGCAATTCTTTTTCATCCTCTCCTATTCCTGTAGACTCGTCTTGGTTATACAAATTATGATGTGAATCTACTCCTGAGTTTTCCTCTTCGTTTTTAACCTCACTTACTTGTGTAGATTCTTGATTAGTATCATATTCTTTGCCTGAATGTCTTACACCACCGCTGAATGTCTTGTCTATTTCTTTTCCAGGCGAATCTTGATTATGCAAATCGACTTTATCTCCACCTGCGTTTGAAAATTCTGTTCCTGCCTCTTGTTCAATCTCTTTAAACTGTTTTTTTACATCTTCCTCTATTATTGGCTTGTTATAACGTGTGTTAACTGCTCCCTCTGTATCAGCACTCATCATGCCACCACCTTCATCTTTATTCTTTTCACCTTTTACGAATGAGCCTACAATGTTTTCTGCATTTTCTTTGGCATAACCCTCATTCACTAATGCTTGTACTTTTGCTTCAAATGATCTGTATTTACTTAAATCTGTTTTTGCAATATTTTCAACAAGAGTCAACAAACATTGATCGTCAAGTGATGCTGATTGGTATATGTCTTGTCTTCTTCCTACAACTTTTGCTCTATTCATTATTTGTTCTGGATCTGTATTTGTTGGGTCTGGATCTAACTGTTTTGTTTTTTTGACTTTATCCTCACCATGATCATTGTCATCATTCTTCCATTCGTCTAAAACCTCAGCCTTTGTATTCTTATCATCTTCGTCTTCTATTTTTATCAGTGAATCTTTCTTGACATAACATCCAAACTTGCTGCATTTGATTACCATCTTGCCATCTCCTCTGTCCTCTGTTTTTTCAGCCATAGCCTTTGCAACATTGTTATGATCAGTGATTAATGCCAATGGTACAGCAGGGTCTTTACATACTGCAACTTCATAATGTTCTAATTCTTTTAATGCATAAGCAATAGATCCGTCTTTCATTACGATTGGTTCTCTGTTTGTTCTTGTAGCACCACCGAATGACAAGCCTTTGTATTCTCCTGATTTAATCTTGTTCCATATTTCATTGTCCAATTCATAGTTCTTGTGAATCTTGCCAGTAATTTTAATTGCAGGATATTCAGATCCGTCTTTATCTACATACGAAGATTTGGAATAATTGATTCCTTTACCAATAATTCTGTTTGAGTGTGTGTCAGAGATAGGAGCACCTCTGTCCATCCAAACAGGAAGAACTTTGTATAACTCGTCTACTATTGTAACTTCACCTTGCTTGTCTTTTACCTGAACAGTAAGATAACCCTCAAAATATCTGTCATCAGAATTAATTGGCTGCAAACTTTTGGTTACGAATTTAGTAAAATATAAATTGTCTTCTGTCATATATAATTTTGAGTGTATAATAGCATATAAATATTATGATAAAAAATAAGAGAGGACTACTCTATTAAATAATGTCTTTTTTTGATCTGGTTACTACGTAGTCAACAGTGAAACCAGTTGTGAGTCCAATTAGACCTACGCCTAATGCACTCATACCATCAATGACTATTGTTTGTGATACAGCAATACCTGCAAAAGTTGATACGATGATTGCTCCAAACAATTTTCTTGCTGAATAACCTTCGCCATCAGAATTAAGATAACCTCTAACGGTGTTTAATCCTGCTCCAACTACTGTTGATAACACTGCGATCAATAATGGATCTACCATGTAGATTCGTTGAAAACCCTAATATTTAAACTTGTACTACATTATAAGCACAGTATCTACTATTTCACAAAAAATCTTACACTTTGTCTTCTTTTTTTTGCTGTTCTTACTTTGTTTCATTCCATAACCTACTCCATTCGACTGCTTCTTTGCTTATTGACAATCCTGATACAAATATTGCTGAAAAGAAAGCAATAATCACGGTTTGTCCAAATGTTAGACTAAGATTAAATAGTGTTTCAGCCACATTTCCACCTACAAGTGGACTGAAGAAAGCAATTCCAAAGTTACCGATTATTCGAGCAAGAACCTTTTTCGTATGTATGTTCACACTATCAGTTATATTTAAACTATTTAAATTAATTGACTCTTTGTAGATATCCGCTTTCTATCATATACAGTAACAGTTCAGGCTCACTACAAAACATCTTTACTACTTCTTCTGACATTGAAGTGCCCTTGAATCTACCACATTTAAAACAGACCTTTAACGATAACAAGTCTTCGTCATCGGAGTCATGCTTGCGAAAATTGTATTTGAATCCACCGCACTTACATTTTTCTCTTTTTTTTGTCTTTGTCTTTGTTTTTGTCATGATATGTATAAAAAAGGTTTATTAATAAAGATTTTCAATATCAAGCATGGGAACAGCACTATACTTGTATGAAAACTTAGATCATTACTGTAAAAAATATGAAAATTTTGTAGATCCAAGAAAAACAGTTAACGAAACATCATTTAAAGTTCTTGACTTGTATATAAAAGATGAAGAAAGGCTTTGGATAATACTTGACACCAACAAATATTCCAACAAAGTAAATGCAACAAGATCAATTACGTTTTTTAATCTCAAAGAATACAAATATTATGCTGACGGCAGTGAAAAACTAATAACATATGACAATATTGAGTATGATCCGCAATCAAATCTTCTAAAACTAATTCCAAAAAAATTTAGAAAATCATGTTTGGAACTCAACGTTGACAAGTTTAACGGTGAAAAACCAACAAAAACAGTCAAAATAGACCAAAAAAACATGTTTTTTGACATGACATACAACAGATTAATCCTAATAGTAGGTGACAAAGATAAAATTTGATTTTGTCCTTGGAGACGTAGAAGAACTACTAAAAGAGACCAATTTTCGTCTAGAAAACATAGAAAAACTCCTAGAATTCATACTAATACCTCCAGATATGAAGAAATACGCCTTAGATAAGAAAAAAAGAATGGAAAAAAGGGGTATTACCGCTGATTCCCTAAACCGTTATTGAAAATAATTTTCCAATCTTTTCCGTGTTTTTTCCTCATTTTTTGCCAAAATGGGTCTGCACCGAACTGTCCGCCTTTCAGATTGTAGTTTTTAATGTGTTTTGCACACCTTTCATGGCATCTTTGGCAAAGTCTACAGTTAATCTGTTCCATATTGAACTTGTATTTACCACAAAAATGACACATACCGTAGTAAACACCCTTAATTGGCACTAAAATGGTCTCTCTGCCTTTCTTTCCTGCACAGTCGCCACAGATATCATTTACACCTGCTCCTACTGGAACTCCAGTCTTAAAACAACTAAAACACATGCCTTCTTTGTACTCGTTTACCTTGGTATACTCGCTTTTTTGGTGTATATCCCAAATTTTATCCCCTAATTTGGTTCCACCAGTGTTTACATCGAGTTTAGTTGCCATTAATAACCGTGATCCTTTTTGCAGTTATTAATCTTTTTGATACAGTCCTGTAAAATTACATGTACTTCGTATTCCATATCAGTAAAACCAATAACAGACTTTCCTTCATCGTATAGTTCTGTAAGATCTCCAATGATTATTGTACTTTTAAAACTATCTTTGACTTTTACAGGTTCTTTCTTATCTACCTTACTCTTTCTCTTCAGCATCCTCCCACCTCCTCATTTGTTCAAATTCATTTTTGACAAGTTCTCTTGCTTGTCGCACAGTTAGACCGCCATATTTTCTTATTTCTTCTATGGTTTTTGTCTTGTTCCATCCAAAGTCTACTGCTGTTTGTAATGTCTTTTTGATTACTGTAAAGTTTGCAGGAGTAATGCCGTCAGGAAAGTTCTTCTGACTTAGTGATGTTCCGCTTCCAGATGAAGGACTTCCCTGTGCAATTCCTCCCGTGTCTGACGGTCTTGTCTGCATTGGAGAGCCTTCAAACTTTTGTCTGTTTTCTTCTGGTGCTGCTTCACTTCTTCCTCTTCCGTTTACACCGCTGTTGTCTGGCAGTGCTGGCTGATTTACAGGGTCTTTTGATACTTTGAACTCTCCGTTATGTGACATGGAGACATCAAATCCCATTTGTTGCAACAAAGACATGTTTTGTATTTCTACGCCTTCTCTTTGCAGTTCTGCTAGTTTGTCATTCTCTTCACCCTGTACAAGCTTGAGATCCCAGTCATCAATACCAACTGCCTCTGCAATTTTTCTAAAGAATGACTTGTACATGACATCCTGACCCCATTTGACTGCCCTGTTTGTAATTGTAACTTGCAGTCCTTCCTGTGACCATCCGCCTACCATTTCACCATAGTATAACGGAAGTACGCCATAAATTGCACCAATTATCTGTCTTAGTTCCTTTCTAATTTCAATAAACTGTAATTCTTGAAGTGATCCTGTAAAGTCTAGCCACTGTGCCATGTTTTTGTTTCCACGTTCTGACTCTACCATAAGTGGATGTATCATGTAAGGGTCTTCGGTTGCCTTTTGTTCAAGCATATCCCATGACTTTCTAAATGTCTCGTAGTTACGAGAGGCAATTAACAGCAATCCTCTTGGAGGTCTCATCTTGTCAAAGTACTTTCGTATGTACTCATCCATGTGTGACAGTGACATGGCTTTAGACCATACGGCAAATATAGGAGAATATCCATAGATAAGTGCAGGTCTGTATTTTCCTGCTTTCCATATGATTTCACCTTCTGCATAAATGACTCTTTTTGGCTGTGGAATGCCTACAGAGTATACTGAGTTTACTTCTATTACTGCCTTTAGTGCCTCAGCACCGCACTTAGGACAAGTTGGCTCGTAAAGACGAGTGCCTCTGTGTTCAAATCTAGGACAGACGTATATTTTCTGTCTCTTGTCATCATATCCAATCTTGCCGTCACTGTCTGCAATCATGGCAACTTGTGGAGGATCAATTCTGATCATCTCTTTAATTTCACTTTTCTGATGGTCAATCTTTCCTGTTGCATCATCAATGAAATAGTTCTTGAGAAGAAGAAGGTAAGCGTTGTCTGCAATTTCCAAGTCTCTTTCCAACTGTCTTGAAAGATCCTCTACTGTCTGGTTGTTTCCGTTTACAGGGTTGTACAACATGTCATCAAGTATTTTTCTTCTTAACGGGTCTGGTCTTCTTAGGTCTTTAGATCCACATGAGTCACATTCCAATACTACATCGTCATTCTGTATTGAACCAGATGATTCTGGTGCTGTTTGAAACTCTTTGCTACATGTATTGCATTTGAACTTGAATCTTTCTACAACCTCAAATCCGTTCTTAAACATCTCTCTGTTAAGAGTCTCTATAGGAATACGCAAGGCATCAATATTGTCAGCCAACTCATAAATCATAATGAGTGGGAATGGGAAAATAGGTAGTTTGGCACCTGTGTCGGTAGCCATATAAGGCTGTGCCATAGAAGGTCTGACTACGTTCTCAGTATAGGACTTGTTGCTAAAACTAAGCGACTTTGCTATATTTTTAAATGTATCAGTAAAACCCAATGACTTATTGTTCTATTCTAAATATATAAAGTTTGTCAAAATTGTAACAAATTGTTAAAAATTTGTTTCTTTTTTGTGAACTTTACAATAGATGTCTCTTCCGCCACAACCTGCTGCTCCACAGGAACAATCAGACTTTGCTACTGGTATTTCGACTTCTACAGTTTCTTGTTTATCATGTTTAGCCATATATAGTCAATATATTTAATGCATATAAATATTGTTGTAACAGTTTATATTGACCTTGTTTTATTAGATTACGTTGGGTATGCATCATTGTAAAAACATCTGCGGTAGATTTCAAGCACCTAAAGGCAAAAGAAACTACAAAGTAAGTGGAAGATGTACTTTGTGCAGTATGTTCATAACACATCCAGAAGGCGGAATTCTATGTCCTTGCTGCGGATATAAACTGAGAATCAGCATAAGAACTGAAAGATGGCGAAACGAGTCAGAATACAAAAGAATCAGTGCTTAAGTTAAATATATATAATCAGTAGTTTATTAATAAACAGGTTGTCAGGGATTACCTAAACATGCAAGGTCAATAAGTCAGACGGTAGCCCTCTTAAACCTCGTACCTTCAGGTCGAAGGCGTGTGAATACGTAAAGTTCACACTTCCCCTTCAAGGGCTAGATTTATATTATTATACAGTAAACAACAACCATGAGAAAACTAACTCACTTTTGCAGGCTATGCAGGGAATATAATATCAAAACTAGACTGTCTCACTTGGAACTATATCATAAAACTTCCCCTGAAATATCAAGAAGTAAAAAATCTAACAAGGACATATTAGATGTTTTATTTGTCGAATGTTGGTCGACATCATAAGATTTATATGACTATACAGCCAATAATAACTATGAGAAACAAACTACTATTTTTTATTTCATGTGTCTGCATGGGAACAGGGGTACTGTTGCCTGTAGGAATATGTCTAATGGTGGCTTACTATTGGGATGACGTAAAGAGATTTTTAAAACCAGAACTTTACCCTGAACCAATTAAGAAAGAAATACCAAAAGGAAAAGCAGCAGTGTTCCAAGACGAAACGTTGGAGGCAAACAAATGATTGGGTCTAAACAAATAGACAAAGTTATCTGTATAGCCTGTGGCACTTTAATTGGAAAACATACAAAAAACGGTCTAGGCAGGTGTCTTTTCCGTATTCAAGGTACTTTTGTAGCCGAAGGCAAAAAATCAGCCGAAGGCATCGAGGGGGATGAATCGGAAATTGATGCAGAGTCAGAAGAGAGAAGGAGGTCTGTATTGCTTGACTTGGGATTGTGAGGAGTGCTATTCGCAAAAACAGCTTTGCGAGGACTGCGAAAGCAACGACTGCATCTCATGCAAGAATATGAAGAAACTGCTTGTCAACTCTAGCACCATACTGTATGCCAAAGAAAACAAAAAACGCATAGTCTGCAACAACGGACATACAATATATAACGGTACAGAAGCATGAAGATGGACAAGGTTGCAGGAAGCGGATATGACGAGTTCTATACTCCAGAGTATGCAGTAGAGCCTATTCTAAAGTATATCAAGCCAAACTCCAATATATGGTGTCCTTTTGACACAACAGAAAGTCATTTTTACAAAATGCTTAAGCAAGAAGGGCATCAGGTACTTGCTACGCATAAAGACGTTGGGGTTGATTTCTTCGAGAATGACATACAATGCGACTATATCATATCAAATCCTCCATACTCATTGAAGAATGAAGTGTTTGAGAGACTGTTTAAGTTGGGAAAGCCGTTTGCCATGCTAGTAGGGGTAGTTGGGCTGTTTGAGAGTCAAAAAAGATTTGAGATGTTCAGGGATAATGAGTTTGAAGTATTGTATATGAATAGAAGAATATCATACTTTAAGGATTTTAAAGACCAAAAACCAGATGTCAATCCTCCTTTTAGCAGCGTTTATCTTTGCAGCAAGATGCTACCAAGACAAATAGTATTTGAGGAAATAAACAAGAGGAAAGTTTTATAAATGAGTAGTACTTATATAACATATATGAAGTACAACTGTAAAGAATGTGATTTTGAGATTGAAGGCGAATCCAAGATCATAAGTGTCATTCTAGAGCATGAGAAGACACATCCACATGAAGAAGCAGAAATGAAAGATGACGGATCAAAGCCTGCTTGCAGTTTCTGCGGATGCAAGGTTGACCATAACATTGATTTGAATGCTATTGATGCGTGTGGATTTCCATTTAAGCATGTAACATACGTAGACGGAACCAATATGCCTTTGGAGGATAACTGACTTGTACAGCGACAATGCAGTAAGAAAAGCCCACTATGAAGATTTTATAAATGTATTGGAACACTCAAAGAAAGATCCCTCCGCTACTGAGTACCGAATTAAGACCATAGAGAGATGCATAGAGTCATGCAAGGATCAAGTTGAGGTAGATTTTTGATGACTAAAAAGATACACGTATGTGATGACTGCACCCCCATGTATGGATTATGTCACGGATGTAACGTTTCAAACGTACTGATAGACGACAGGAAAAACATTCTGTGCAAGTCCTGTGTCCTCAGAGAGACTAATATATAACCAGTTATGTCCTAACTTGAACCGAACTTGAACCCGATTTGTATCTATCTGTATTTTCCGAGGATTTTAAAATTGAATTTTTTCCATATCAACTAGGCACAACCTGGTTCACGCCTGAATACTGTGGAAAAGCTTCTGTAGCCAGCCTTATTAAGTTGTTTAATCCTTATCTAGATATGACAAAATCACACAGTCAATCCTTATCTCTAGTCATTGATAAGATTAGTTTGACAAACGTTTCATACGTGCCACCTACTGATACAGAGTGCAGTTCCGCTAGGCATGGCGTTAGATGTGGTAGAATCGGGAATACAAAAGATATGGTCACATACATTAGTAAAGACGATTTAACAGACATACTTGACAACGTATTTGCAAAATACGATATCAAGATTGCTTCTAGTAAGCAAAAAGTCATTAAATCGACTGCTAAAAAAGCCAAATCTTCTAAAGTTTCTAAATCTGCAAAAACTTCTTCTGTAAAAATCGACGGAGAAACACTTACCTTTGAAGGGGTAATTGTTACTAAAGGCGATACTTACAAGAAACAAGTTGCAGGTGGTAAAAAACTACATACAGTCGTAGTTCAAGTCACTGAAGAGCAGTTAGAACTTTGGAAAGATTGGCGTAAAGCATAGAATAGATTAACACAATCTATCTAAACTAGGAGACCGCTAGCACTCCGACTCCCCTTTTTTTTATCTTCATACTTACACGCACAACAAAACAAAGTGAACAAAAATGAACAAAAAACAAATGAACAATATAAAGTCAAATCTTAGCATACGTATTTGTAAGATGCAAGAGCATGACTTAGGAGACTCTACTCCTGAATTTGTTGGAGACGGAACTATAGCTACGTCTCTAATGGGAAAATGCATAACATGTGGTTGTGATATACTCTTCGTGTTTGAGCCTGCTTACTTCCTATACGAGGTAAGAATTGAGGGATTCAATGACGACGAACCGCTCTATGTATTCGAACAAGGAGAATCAGAATGAGCCAGGTACTCATCTGTTCCTTGTGTCAAATGAACTTTGATTCTAGTGATTCATTACTCATCACTAGGCTAAAGAGACACACTGAATTCCACGAGAAGGCTAGAATTCACGGTAGAAATACCACTTGTGGCTCTCCTGAATATACTATCAAAGGAGACCACGCTTGCAGTCATCACGACCCATGCCACAAGGCAGTATTATGGGTGCCAGGAGGTGATTATTAGTGAATAAAAAAGAGATAGAAAAAGAAAAAGCAAAACTTGCCTTTGCTCAAAAAATGCATGAAATTGTCTATGAAAACATAACTTTAGGCAACGAGGTAACTAAATGGGAAAAAGCCTTCAACATAGTTATGGAATATTCGGAAGACTTACCTGACTTTGAGCAAGAAGAGATAGATAAGAGACTAAAAGCAATAGGCATATTTTAGTCCTATCCTCTCCCTTATTTTTTGTACACTATATAGAAAATTAAATATCTAGATACTCTATAATACTATATACTAACCTAGCCTATATACTATATAGGGAAATAATTTGGGGGGGATCCTTCCTATCTATATAGTATAATACTAGCCTATATAGGTACTAACGAGGTTATATAGTATATAGAATATGTACACTATATAGTAAATAATAGATAGTAGATAGTATATAGATATATATAGTATATAGAATAGTATATAGGACTCGTGCCTGACTGTGCCCATAGTATATACCTGTATAGATAATAGTTAGGTTTATATTATGCTGTGCCTATATATGGTATACTAGCCTATGTATCAGGAATCAAACATAGGATATATAATACAGTTAGATACGCTTATATTGGGTGTATAGGTATTATTGTTATAGTGTAGTTATTGTTCTTGGTCACAAGATTTATATTTGGTTTTGACGTATAGAGACCATGACGAACAATCGTGAAGCAATTAATATGTCTATTGATTCACTCATAGAGACTGTTTCTAATCGTAATATGAGTGAGTCATCTATACTTGATATGTCTGTCTGGGATATATTAAGTAACAACAAGGAGGATTATAAGGTAATCCATAGCAAATACACCTATAATGGAAAGGAAGGGGAAGTGTATAGGTTACATATGAACAATCACATAGGTAAAGAGGTGTTCAAGAAGTTAATTAAATCCCCCCTCATAGGTGGCTGGAAAGGCACAGCCTACAATAGGAACGCCAAAGCCTTTACATTATATGATGATAATGTAAGGACTGAGTGTATACGTATAGTAGGAGTTGAGTCTGAATGACTCTTACTATAGATCCACCCTACTGTAAGGGCAAGCACTTGTGTCAGATATGTGGTAATGTATATGACTGCGAAGGTCTAGCAATATCACACTCTACTAATGCTAATGGTGGTAGGTGTCAAGGAAACTATGAACAGTTCTGTCCTAACCATACCCCACGACAATATATGAAGGCACACATAGAACTAGGCGACCTATAAAATAAATGCTATCGCTATCCTACACCGATTATAGATCTATCTGTTCCTATTCAGGAACAAACAAAGGTTTAAATTGGGGGAAAATGCAATATAAGGCAATGCAAAATTCGAAAGAATTACAAAGTCAGAAGCCAATCTATGACTTATTTGGTAGCTTTACGCTACTCGTAGATGGCAACTCTGGAAATGACATCTTGGCTATGCCTAACATTACCGTAACAGGTAAGAATGTGAAGGCAAGGCTATTGAATAATGCTAGGGAATCACGTCTCGAATACGTAGAACAAGAGAAAGCCCTAGAGTTAGAGAGAAAGAAATTCATAGGTAGAATGGAAGGTGCAAGTCATATGTTTATGGCTGTTTGGTTACGCACTAATAATGTAGACCTCATTCATAACTACGGCAACAAGGTAGTTAAGAAAAGCAGTCCGAGAAGTACTCCTAGTGAGGAAGTGCTTAACGCATACAATGACTGACAACATACCTACTGGTTCAGGTATGTCCGAATTGAATAGCGTACCCGAATTAACTAGAGCCGAAAGGTCATACGTTATGGTGGGTTACATGCTAGCATTTCAGGACTTTATGTTGAAGCCACATAACAGTAAGGGGATGGCAACAAAAATCATATCAAGTATAAGTATGACAGCAGAAAAACACCTTCCTATTGATGTGGCTCCTGTCATAGCACAGTTAGTACAGGAGAAAGGAGACCGACCTACTATTGCCATGCTTAATACAATGGCAGACATAGCAAAGGCAACAGAGAAAATGTCATTCGGAGATAAAGAATATGTCTGAATCTCCTGAAGATATGTTCAATAGGTTATTGGACAAGCACGCTATAACTATGGAAGACAAGCCAAAGAAAGTAGAGTACAAGTACAGATACATAGACAACGAGGAAGAGTTGGCTAACGCATACGGTACTGACTTGAAGATAGAAATTGATAGGCTTCATGCAATAGATGCAGAGCGTGCCAAGGATAGTAAGAAACACAATGCAAAGTGTCATGTATGTAAGAAAACATTCGAAGCATACTTTAAGACTACTAAGAAATGCTCTCTTTGTGAACTTGACTACAAGTCTAACGTATAAGATATGACAGACGATAGCATGGACAACATAAGATACGAGCTTACTCTAGAAGCAAGAGAGTGGGCAAGGAATAACTATTCGAGAAAGAATGTTATTAAAGATAAGGAGAAAGCAGCAACAGAATTTGCTAGAAGTGATTACCTACTCAACTATGTGAACAAGTTGGTCAAGCAACAAGTACCACCTAGTAAGACTGCCGACCCAGTGCCACAGACTAACATAAGCAGGGTTGTTCCTGTCGCCTCTATCGATTACGATTCATACCTACCTCACAAATGGGGAGTTGAATACGTAGAGATAGATGGAGAGGCAAGAGAACTAGAGTCATTTATTATGGCAGACAAAGCATATGCAAAACCGTATCTCATAGAGAGTGAGAAAGGTATGGGTAAGACATTGTTAATCAATGACATATGTTTAGAGAACAGCATACCATGCATAACATTGTCCTGTTCATCAGGTACTAGAATGACAGACCTAGAGGGTAGAACTCATGTCGATGAGAATGGTAGTTACTTCCAACTTGGAATCATACCTACCGCAATAGAGTTAGCCAATCACTTTGGTCATGCAGTCATATTCCTAGACGAGATAAACGCACTGGATAATGAGTTGCAAAAGAGATTGAATCCTGTACTAGATGAGAGACAATCAATCTATGTCAATGGTAAACTGTATAGATTGAAAGAAGACTGCAAGTTATCAATAGTTGCAGCCATGAATCCTGTATCATACAGCGGTGTCAATACTCTTAACGAGGACTTGAAGTCAAGGTTTACTGGTAGAGTATGGAAGCATGACTTGCAAGCACAGTTAGATAACGCAGTAACATGGGATATCGATACCATCCCTCAGCCTATGCGTGACAAAATAGTGACTGACCTTAAGTCAAAGATCATTACTCTATGTGAAAACATGAGAAATCTTAGGGTACAAGGAGACATATCATACAGTCTATCTGTTAGGGATGTCAAGCAGTTCGTTGATGTCCTACGTATGTTCAGTAAGGGTAAAGACTTTGACGATGGACATGGTGGTTGCAGCGATGAATACTATGATACGTTATCAAGAGTATTGCATACAACAGTCATAAATCATAAGCTTGATAGTGACGAGGAACGCAAGGCAGTCTCTAAACTATTAGAGGATGTCTTTGGAATCGGTGCATAGTATGGCACATTCCCCCTCCTTTTATATCAAACTATTCTTCTGGAATAATATAGTGGAGAGATTCTATCAGGATTGGCTGGAAGACTATGCAAATGATATGCTATGTGAACATCAAGCAGACCATGAGGATATGAGGTACGATTTAGATTGACCAACAATAGAATAACAGACCAGTATGATTTGAACAAAGAGGTAGAGGAAGAACAATCATACAACGATAAGAAAATCAAACTGGTATCTGATATGGTAAACTCAAAGATTCAGGTCTCATACAACTTAACCTATCCAAATAACTGTGCCATGAAGACAAGAGGTTCAGGATATAGGATAGAGTTGAACGGCAGCATACCTGTAAGGGCAGGTCTTGACCATGAACTATCTCATGTTAGAGAGGGTAGCCTAGACTCTCAGTTCTGGAAACCATTCAAGGGTATGATTACTAATTGGTATGACAAGAATGTTCCTACTGATTCTAAAGGTAGGCTAGCTGACAACATAACTCAGACAGTATGCAGAGATGCTATGAATATAATCGAGGACATAAGAATAGAGTCTATCGATGGCGAGATATTCATGGGAAGAAAGCGTGCATACAATAACATGTGTAGAAATGCAGGTCTTGAATGGAACATAGATGGCGAGACATACAAACCTAAGATGGGAGAGATACATGCATACGTATTGGCGAAGAGATTCTTTAGAGATGACTTGATACCAAAGGTACATAAGAAAGAGACCAATGAGATATTCGAACAGTCTGTGTGTACTACTGTAAGAGGTATTCATAAGGTATTTCATGACTGGCTTGACGGTAGTCTTGGACATTATATCTTGGAACGTATCAAGATACTAAATGAAAAGAAAGATGAGAAAGAGAAGAATAATAATGCAGAAAGTAAGGATAGGAAGAAAGAGTTCGATAAGATATCAAATGCAATAGACAAACTAATAGAAGAGACACCTAATAAACACAAGTCTGAATTGCAAGGAGAAGATAGAGAAGAATACAATAAGCTACAGGCAGAACTAATGGATGCAGACCATGAAGTTAACAAAGCAGAAAGAAAAATCTATCAGGATAGAAGAGACGTAGATGCCGAAGGAACTGAAAGTATGAATAAGAATACCATAGAAGAATCACACTCCAATGGCTATACTCCTACTGACAAACAACTAACTGCAATAGAAGATAAGATGAACAAGACTGATCCTAGTAAAGAGAAAGGAAAGAAAGGAAAAGACATACAGGATATGAAATCATTACATGGTTCACAGCCAGCACCACCTATAAGTATGAATGTTGAACCGCTAGACACTGCTAATAGTTACCATTCAATGGAGAAAGCAACCGTATATAATGATGCAGTAGCAGAGATACGTAGAACATTCACTACGTTAAAACAAAAGGCAAAGCCAAAACTATCTGATGAAGGGGATG
>Ga0208669_1000142_pt1 | contig 31338 bp, 13 predicted proteins | sample 21_taG_FD_184095 | JGI IMG/M metagenome (GOLD analysis project Ga0208669, IMG submission 184095) | Marine viral communities from the Subarctic Pacific Ocean - 21_ETSP_OMZ_AT15319 metaG (SPAdes) (version 2) | ecosystem: Environmental > Aquatic > Marine > Oceanic | place: Pacific Ocean | collected...
CTTGCTTATAGAGTACCTGCTAGTAAGTTTACACGGAAAAAGATGTCAGCTACAGATGGTATGGAAGACATCGAAGGTTTGGACACAACGATTGACTGGAAAAACACTGGAGACAATAGCTATGATGGTGAAAAGCTAGCATTACTAGTACACGATGAGTCTGGTAAATGGGAAAGACCCGATAATATTTTAAATAACTGGAGGGTTACAAAAACATGCTTGCGATTAGGTAGTAGAATTATTGGTAAGTGCATGATGGGCTCAACTTCAAACGCTTTAGATAAGGGTGGAGAAAACTTTAAAAAACTATACAATGCCTCGGATGTCACAAAAAGAAATAGAAATGGTCAGACAAAGTCTGGTTTATACTCTTTGTTTATCCCAATGGAATGGAACTATGAGGGATTTATTGACGAGTATGGAATTCCAGTCTTTACTAACCCTGATATCGACAGACTTACACCAGACGGTGAATTAATAGATATAGGCGTAATAGATAGTTGGCAAAACGAGGTAGATGGTTTAAAAGACGATCAAGATGCTTTAAACGAGTTTTACCGCCAGTTTCCAAGAACTACAGAACATGCATTTAGAGATGAAACAAAGGGGAGTATATTTAACTTAGTTAAAATATATGAGCAGATAGATTATAACGAAGAGATGACTAGAACCTTAGGAATTACAACTGGTAATTTTCAATGGGTTAACGGCGTTAAAGATTCTCAAGTTATATTTTATCCAGATCCAAAAGGTAGGTTTAAAACCAGCTGGGTTCCACCTCAACAGCTACAAAATAGAGTGGTACTTAAAAACGGCATCAAATACCCGGGTAACGAACACATGGGGGCCTTTGGTTGTGATAGTTATGATATATCAGGAACGGTAGATGGAGTTGGATCGAAAGGAGCTTTACACGGCTTAACTAGGTTCAGTATGGAAGACGCTCCGGCAAACAGTTTCTTTTTAGAATACCTATCGAGACCACCAACAGCCGAGATGTTTTTTGAGGACGTTCTAATGGCTTTAGTATTTTATGGGATGCCTATACTCGCGGAGAATAATAAACCTCGTCTCTTGTATTATCTGAGACGTAGAGGATATAGAGGGTTTAGTATGAATAGACCTGATAAAGTTTGGAACAAACTATCTGTTGCAGAAAAAGAAGTAGGTGGTATACCTAACTCTTCAGAAGATATTAAACAAGCACACGCGGCGGCAATTGAGATGTACATACAGGATCATGTTGGAATAAAACAAGACGGAACGTTTGGAGATTTGTATTTTAACGAACTGTTAAACGATTGGGCAAAGTTTGATATAAACAAAAGAACAAAGCATGATGCGTCGATAAGTTCTGGTTTAGCTATCATGGCTAATAATAGACATTTATATGCGCCAAACGCTAAGGTTGAAAAACAACCATTAAACATAAACATTTCTAAGTATAGTAATACTGGAAGTAATTCACAAATAATCAAATAATAAATATGGCAGAGTCTGGCATTAAAAGTTATTTCCCGAGTCAAACAGTTAGTGATGCTGAAAAGCTAAGCTATGATTATGGTTTGAGAGTAGGTAAAGCAATAGAGCAGGAGTGGTTTAATAACGATAGAAATAGTAATAGGTACACAACTAACCACAACAACTTTCATAAACTAAGATTATACGCTAGAGGCGAACAGTCTATTAAGAAATATAAGGATGAGTTATCTATAAACGGTGATTTGTCCTATCTTAATTTAGATTGGAAACCAGTTCCAATTATACCGAAATTTGTTGATATAGTTGTTAACGGGATAGCTGAAAGAACTTATGATATAAAAGCTTATTCTCAGGATCCGTATGGTGTCGCTAAGAGGACGGAATATATGGAATCTGTATTGGGTGATATGGACGCTAGAGAAGTAGCTGATTTCGCAATGGAAGCGTTTGGAATGAATTTGCTTGAAAATGATAAATCTTCTTTACCAGAATCAGAAGAAGAGTTACAACTACATATGCAAATGACATATAAGCAATCGGTTGAATTGGCTGAGGAACAGGCTTTGAACGTTTTGTTTGATGGCAATAATTATGAGTTAATTAAAAAAAGATTTTATTACGACCTTGCTGTTTTAGGTATAGGCGCCACGAAAACAAGTTATAACACTTCTGAAGGTGTGAAAATTGATTACGTTGATCCAGCAAATTTAGTTTACTCGCATACTGATTCCCCTTACTTTGAAGATATATATTATGTCGGTGAGGTAAAAACAATTCCAGTAAACGAATTAGCTAAACAATTCCCACATCTAACAGAGTCTGATCTTGAAGAGATAATGCAGAGCAAATCTAATAGCAGATCAAATTATAACTCTAGAAATTCAACGGAAAAACAAGATAACAATAGTATTCAAATCTTATACTTTAACTACAAAACCTACATGAATGAGGTATATAAGATGAAACAAACTGGTTCTGGCGCGGATAAGATCATACCTAAAGATGATTCGTTCAACCCACCAAAAGACAAGGAGGGTGGTTATGCTAAAATGTTAAGATCGATAGAGTGTCTTTATGAGGGTGCCATTGTGTTAGGTACAGAAAGATTGCTAAAATGGGAAATGGCTAGAAATATGATGCGTCCTAAAAGTGATTTTACTAAAGTTAAAATGAATTACTCTATTGTAGCCCCTAGAATGTATGATGGTAAAATAGAATCTTTAGTTAGTCGAATAACTGGTTTCGCCGATATGATCCAGTTAACACACTTAAAACTACAACAAGTGTTATCTAGAATGGTCCCAGATGGTGTTTACTTAGACGCTGATGGTTTGGCTGAAATAGATTTGGGTAACGGAACAAATTATAGCCCACAAGAAGCCCTAAACATGTTCTTCCAAACTGGTAGTGTTATAGGTAGATCATTTACTTCGGAGGGTGATATGAATCCAGGTAAGGTTCCAATTCAAGAAATTACATCTGGATCTGGTGGAAACAAAATGCAAGCTCTTATTGGTAATTACAACTACTACCTACAGATGATAAGAGATGTAACCGGTCTTAATGAAGCTAGAGACGGTGGTATGCCGGATAAAAACGCTTTAGTTGGAGTTCAAAAAATCGCTGCGGCAAATTCAAACGTTGCAACTAGACACATACTTCAAGCTGGTTTATTTTTAACAGCGCAAACAGCAGAATGCTTGTCTCTTAGAATATCTGATATTATAGAACATTCGCCTACAAAAGATGCTTTTATACAAGCGATAGGAGCTCACAACGTCGCTACACTAGAAGAAATGTCGGAATTACATCTGTATGACTTTGGTATATTTATTGAATTGATGCCTGACGAAGAGGAGAAAGCTATGTTGGAAAATAACATACAAATGGCCTTGCAACAAAAGAGCATTGAGCTTGAAGATGCTATTGACCTTAGAGACGTGCGTAACATAAAACTAGCAAACCAACTACTTAAACTACGTCGAAAAAAGAAAGAAGACAAGGATAGAAAGCTTCAAATGGAAAATATTCAAGCCCAAACAAAGTCTAACACAGAGTCAGCGAAGGCAGCTGCTCAGGCTGAGATTCAAAAAGAACAGGTGCTAGCGCAAACTAAAGGCCAATTAGAACAAATGAAATCTGGTTTAGAACTCCAAAAGTTAACTAAGGAAGCGGAGCTTAAGAAAGAACTCATGGCTTTAGAATTCCAATACAACATGCAACTTAAGGGAGTTGAGGTTGATGGGGTAAAGCAAAGAGAAAAGCAAAAAGAAGATCGTAAAGACGAAAGAACAAAGATACAAGCTACACAGCAATCAGAAATGATTGAACAAAGAAACAGTGGAAAACCACCTAAAAACTTTGAGTCCGCAGGTAATGATATACTAGGTGGAGGATTTGATTTAGGATCGTTTGACCCTAGTTAGAATTATTAATTATTATTATATTATATTATGGAAGAAGAAAACAAAGAAGTAGTCGAAGAGGTTACTCAAGATCAAACAGTAGAAACGGTTGATGAAAGTAAATTTAATAGCGCTGGAGACGACAGTGTTATAAAGATAGATTTAAGCAAGCCACCACCAATAGAAGAAAACGAAACTCAAGAAGATAATACTGATAACAGCGAGGTGGTTACAGAGCTTGAAAATACAGAATCCACACGGGGACAAGAAGAAATACACGCGGAAACCCAAACACAAGAGGTTCCAGCGTTAGAAGAGATTACCGAAGAACAACAAGAGCAAGTTGAAGAAATAGCTACAGAAGCGCAAGAGGCTATTCAAGAAAACTTAGAAACCGGTAAACCTTTACCAGAAAATATCCAAAAGTTAATGGACTTTATGGAAGATACTGGGGGAGATTTAAGTGATTATGTTAAGCTTAATCAAGATTATTCAGAGTTAGACGATCAAAGTCTATTACATGAGTATTATAAGCAAACAAAACCTCACTTAGACAATGAAGAAATTAGCTTCCTTATGGAAGACACGTTCTCTTACGACGAAGATATAGACGACGATAGAGATATACGTAGAAAGAAATTAGCGTTAAAAGAGCAAGTTGCCAACGCTAAAAGCCACTTAGACGGGCAAAAGTCTAAATACTATGAAGAAATTAAAATGGGTTCTAAGCTTACAAGTGAGCAACAGAAAGCAGTTAACTTCTTTAATAGGTACAACAAGGAAACAGAGGAGCTGAACAAATCTGCTGAATCAAATCGAAATAGTTTTATGAAAAAAACCAATGAGGTTTTTAACAACAAATTCAAAGGTTTTGAATATAATGTTGGGGATAAAAACTATAGATTTAATGTTAAAGATGTGGACAAAGTTAAATCTGAACAAAGTGATATTAATCAATTCATGACAAGGTTTGTTAATGAAGATTCCACTTTAAAGGATCCAAACGGATACCACAAGGCTTTATTTACAGCAGGCAATCCTGATGCTATAGCTAAACATTTTTACGAACAAGGCAAAGCGGATGCTATGAAAGATAGCATTGCAAAAGCTAAGAACGTGGACATGAACCCTAGACAGTCTCACAAAACAATAGAAACTGGTGGGTTAAAGTTTAAAGTATTAGGCGATGATTCTTCTGATTTTAAGTTTAAAATTAAAAATAGAAAATAAATTAACAATTAAAATTATTACAAAATGGCAATTACAAGTGCAGCGGCTGCGAATTTGACACCTTCACCGGTGAAAAAAGCGATAGCTAGCAATTACATGGACTTCGCTGGAGGTACTAATGGATGGGCAGATCAATATCTACCAGACGTTATGGCTAAAGAGGCAGAAGCTTATGGAAACAGAACGATGGCAGGATTCTTAAGACAAGTTGGTGCAGAAGAAGCAATGCAATCAGACCAAGTTATTTGGTCAGAACAAGGTAGATTACACTTAGCATACAAGGGCTACGTGGTACACGATGATAATACAGCTAACACAGTTGGTGGTGTATCAGCTACTAACGCGGGTGGTCAACTCGGTATTGATACTGATATTGATGGTAGAGCAATTTCTACTACTCACGGTATTAGAAAGAACGACATTTTATTAATCGCTGATGCTAACACTACAGCTACGGTACTAGTGGTAAGTGATCCTGTTGACGCGGCGTTTTTTGACGTAGTTCTTTATGATGCTGGAAATACTACAGCAACTTTAGCAAATGCAGGTTTCGCTCAAGGAACTGATGGTGATGCAAGTTTAACTATATTGGTTATTGGATCTGAATTTGGGAAAGGAGCAAGCGGTAGAACTGGACAAAACGAACCAGATCACAAAACTTATTCTAACAAGCCAATTATCTTAAAAGATAAATATGCTGTATCAGGTTCTGATACTGCTTCAATTGGTTGGGTAGAAGTTTCTAGTGAAGATGGTACTGGAGGTTACTTATGGTATGTTAAAGCTGAGGCTGAAACTAGAATGAGATTTAACGATTACTTAGAGATGTCAATGTTAGAAACAGTTCCAACTGATTCTGACGAATCTCTTGTTGATTCTTACTTTGGGTTTACAGGTGGTGCTGATGGTACTACTGGTCATCAAGGTTTATTCCACGCTATTGAAACTAGAGGTAATCAAACTTCTGGTGTTACTGGTGTTAACGCTGCTACTGATTTAGCTGAGTTCGATGCTATCTTAGCAGAACTTGACAAAAACGGTGGTATTGAAGAAAACATGATGTTCGTAAACAGAGCAACTGCTCTAGCAATGGATGACATGTTAGCTTCTATGAATTCTTACGGAGCTGGTGGTACTTCTTACGGAGTATTTGATAACTCTGAAGATATGGCTTTAAATTTAGGTTTCTCTGGTTTCAGAAGAGGTTCTTATGACTTCTACAAGTCTGACTGGAAATACTTAAACCAATTAGATGGTAGAGGTGGTATTAACGCTGCTAATACTGTTGGGGCGATTCGTGGGGTTATGGTACCAGCTGGTACATCTTCAGTTTATGACCAAATGTTAGGTAGAAACTTAACACGTCCATTCTTACACGTTAGATATAGAGCTTCTGAAACAGATAACCGTTACATGAAAACATGGGTTACTGGTTCTGTTGGAGCTGTTACTTCTGACTTAGATGCGATGGAGGTACATTACTTATCTGAAAGAGCATTAGTTACTCAAGGAGCGAACAATTTCTTCTTAATGAACTAATCATTATATTTTAAAAGATCGAGGCTTCGGCCTCGACCTTTTATTTTTATTAATTTTATTATATATTATATTATGGCAAAAAAACAAAAAACACAAAAGGTTGTTGAACCTTTAATAGAAAAAGACTTCGAAGAAGTTATGGTGGAAACTCCACCGGTTGTTGAGCAACCAAAAAAAGAAATAGTTGCAAAAACCGCATCTATAAAAGAAAACAAGTGGGAGATAAAAAATAGAACTTATCTTTTAAGGGGTAACAAAAAACCCTTAAGTAAAATGATAAAATCTGCAGGTGTTTATTATTTTGATGAAGAAGCGGGTTATGAAAGAGAGTTAAAGTATTGTGAAAACCAAAGAACATCATTTGTTGATGAAATGGTTGGTGATCAAAGACTTTCTCACATTATATTTAGAAATGGAGCTTTAGTTGTTCCTAAAAACAAAGTTGTTTTGCAGAAGTTCTTATCTTTATACCATCCACATAGAGATAAAGTTTTTTACGAGTTAAAACCTCAAGTAATAGCTCAAGATGAGTTGGTAGATATTAATCTAGAAGTAGATGCTTTAATAGCAGCTAGAAATATGGATATTGATATGGCAGAAGCAGTTATGCGTGCTGAGATCGGTTCTAAAGTATCTAAGATGAGTTCTAAAGAACTTAAAAGAGATTTACTTATATTTGCTAAGAAAAACCCAGCGTTACTCTTAGATTTAGCTAGTGACGCCGATGTTCAACTTAGGAACTTTGGTATTAAAGCAACTGAAATGGGAATATTAAAACTATCTCAAGATCAAAGAACTTTTTCATGGGGTTCTAATGATAGAAAGTTAATGAATGTTCCGTTTGATGAACATCCTTATTCGGCTTTAGCCGCTTGGTTTAAAACTGACGAAGGAATGGAGATTTACTCCAATATTGAAAAAAGATTAAATTAATCTAACTGTAGAGCGGTCGCCCTACGGGGCGATCGTAAACTACAAATCAAATTATATGGAAAATAAATCAAAGGGTTTAGGAGACTCAATAGAAAAGATTACAAAAGCAACGGGAATAAAAAAGGTTGTGGATACAGTTAGTAAGGTTGTCAAGAAAGACTGTGGATGTGGAAAAAGAAAGGATACTTTAAATAGATTGTTCCCTTATAATAAATAAAAAAAATTATGGTTAGTATAGATACGGTATATCAAAAAGTTTTAATGTTTGCTAACAAAGAGCAAAGAGGATATATCACACCTCAGGAATTTAATATGTTTGCTGACCATGCTCAAAAGGAAATATTTGAACAATATTTTTATGACTTAAACCAATTCTCTAGAGTTCCTGGGAATTCTGGTGAGTATAGTGATATCATACATAATATAAATGAAAAAATAGCTATATTTGAAAGAGCAGGCGGGACTATAGCGGGCACGAATATTACTGCACCTGATTTTTATAGATTAGGCACAGTGATATATAATGGCAACGAAGTAGAGGAGGTGCAACAAAACGAAATCTTATATATAAATCAATCTCCACTTACCAAGCCAGGTATAACTCGTCCTGTATATGTTAGAACTGGAGAACTAACGGTAGATCTGTACCCAACAAGTATTACTTCAGCCACTTGCAGTTATATAGCTAGACCAACAAAACCTAGTTGGGGTTATGTTGTTGTGCTTGGTAAAGCTATGTATGACCCTTCAAACACAACAAACTTCGGGTTACATCCCGCTGAAGAGGGTGAGTTGGTTTATAAAATATTAAAGTTTGCTGGCATATCTATGAAAAGAGAAGATATTGCAGGTGTAGGGCAAGGACTAGAGCAACAACAGACACAACAAGAAAAAAAATAAATAAATGGGATTATTAAACGGTCAAACCGCACAGCAGTACTACGACAACGAAAGTGGATTTGGAAACTATCAATTTACTAGTTTAACAGATATTATAAATCAATTTATCGTAATTTATGTTGGTGAAGATAAAATAATATCTAAAGTTAAAAGAACTGACGTAGCTTTCCACGCACAAAGAGCGTTGGCAGAATTATCGTTTGACACGTTCAAATCTTGTAAAGCACAAGAGATTACGGTACCCGCTTCGCTTCAGATGACGCTTCCACAAGATTATGTAAATTATACTAAAATTAGTTGGGTGGATTCTTCCGGTATAAAACATTTGTTATATCCTACAAGTAAAACTTCAAACCCATCACCACTTATATTACAAGATTCTGTTGGTAATTATACTTTGGCAGCCACTGGTACTCTAGTAGACACTGATGCTACTATAGTTTTAGATGCTGAGTATGGTAATATAAAAGTGGGTATGGTTGTGTCTGGACCCAACATAGTTTCTGGTTCTACGGTTTTAGCCACTTCTAATTCTAGTAGTATAACAACAATAGAAATTAGTAATAACGCTACATACTCAGGAACTGAAACTCTTACCTTTACAAATAGCGATGGTTCTTTAGTATTAGAAGAAGAATCTTTTTATATATTAGAAAATGTTACGTGGAGTATATCTGAAGATAAAATAACACAAGCACCAAATACAGACGTGTCTAATATAACTGTTGGTATGTTGGTTTCTCACCAAGATTTTCCAATAGGAACAACTGTAATTGATGTTAACGGAGCTGTTATAACAACTTCAAATAACGCAACAGCAGCCTCAACAGTAACAACAAACGAGGTGACTTTTATATCAACTGTTAAAAACTCAAAAACTTGGGATAGTTATAAGTCTGCAACACCATCAGAAAATCAAGACGACTATCAAGACGATACCTATTGGCCAGCGGAGGGGTCAAGATATGGATTAGATCCGCAACACGCTCAGGCTAACGGTTCTTATTACATAGATTGTAAATCAGGAAAAATCCACTTTAGCTCTAATATTAGTGGAAAAACTGTGATCTTAGATTACATAAGTGATAGTCTTGGTACAGACGGGGAAATGCAAGTTCATAAGTTTGCAGAAGAAGCTATATACAGATGGATATTACACGCCATAGCATCTAGCAGAATTCAAACACAACAAATAGTGCCTAGACTTAAAAAGGAGAAGTTCGCGGCTATAAGAACAGCTAAATTAAGATTATCTAATTTAAAACTAGAAGAATTAACTCAAATTTTAAGAGGTAAATCGAAACAAATAAAACACTAGTACATGCCAGATATTAAGCATAATTTTACGGGTGGTAAAATGAATAAGGATCTTGACGAGAGACTTGTTCCAAAGGGAGAATATAGGGATGCTATGAATATAAAAGTGCAGACTTCAGAGGGATCTGACGTTGGTACTATTCAAAATATATTGGGTAATAATTTTGGGTGTGATTACAGTAGTTACACCAACCCAATTCCAAGTGGATCAACAACCGTAGGATCTATATCTGACGAAAAAAATGACACCTTATACTGGTTGGTCGCTGGCCCTGGTGATGGTGGATCTTGTACATCTTTAGCCGTGGGCGCGGAGTGTAGTTTTAAGGACGTAATAATGCGAACGAGTACTTTTGATTCGACTCCCCCAGCCTCTGTGGTTGGTTGTGAGCCTGTTTTTGTAGACAAGTATGGTTGGTGTTTAGGCGTAGCGCCAATGTCAGGATTCCAAAACACAGTTCCTATTGACCCCGCCATAATATCTAACGTTACTGTTGGCATGAGTATAACTGGGTATAACAATGGTGCTCAAGTGTCTTCAACATTAGTTACTGGTATTGGTCCATCAAACTCTATCCCAAATCTAAGTTATTATCAAGGATCAAACCTTGTTACCTTAACTCCAACAACATCTACTTTCGCAAACGCGGGGCTTAGGACCTTTTGGAGTCTAGGGTGTACTGGTGGGCCCCCGCAATATGATTTCGACGAACTTACTCCTTGTAATAACACAAATCCATATCAATTAAACCTCCCTCAACCTGGAGAAAGTCAAATATTCTTACCTAGTATTAATCAAGATGTAGTTGTTGGAGCAACAATATCAAACTCTTCAGTATACCCAAGCGGTGGTACGATAACCGATATTAATTTCGGTATGATTTGTGATATGCCAATGGGAGGGTGTCATCAGGAGTATTTATTAACGATTGATACGGTTCCACTCTTAAATAATCTTCCTTCAGTAAGTACTGGTAATGTTTATCCTAATTCATGGGGAACAGGGACTGCCCCGGCTGGTAATGAAAATCTTTTTGTTCCGTTTAGTGTTGATATAACAAAACAAGGAGCTGTTATGCAAGTTCCTAACAATACTATCCACATGCTGCCAGGCTCTGACTCGTGGTTAGATGAGATTTACAACATACTATACGATGCGGCAGGAAGTCCAACTGGGGCTGAATTAGAGATTGACAACGGGTATAGTGGTGGTTCAAACTTTCCACCAAACACTTGTATTGATCCGGCTTCTGTTATTAACGCTGCGGATGGGTTTGATCTATCTGCTAATTCATATGACGATTTTTTTGAACTTATAGAATGCTCGTCAGGTACAACTCCTGGTGCATCTGTAAATGGTTTAAATATGAACCCTACAAACCGTCCTATTCGTTTGATAGCTACAAACAGCGTTGGGATAGAGTCGTTATTCTTAAGAGACTCTATTGACATGGACTATGTAGACACACTTTGCTTCGCGTCTGAGAGGGTTTTAAATTTTGAACCCAACAAACTTATCACCGGAATTAACATTGTTGATGATATGTTATTTTGGACCGATGGTTACCACGACGCTACTAATAAACTACAAGGAACGGAACCTAAAAAAATAAACATAACACGAAGTCTACAGGGAACGGCTTTTGATGGGATGACACACACTGATCTATATGTTGATGGGGTGAGTGAGGGCCCTGCGCGCGAGGAACATGTCACAGTTATACGTAAAGCACCGCTAGGCCCACCAACTTTAGAAATGACTAGCCAAGTAAGAGAAGGTATACTAGGTGGGGTAGATGTATTATTATCTAACACTACCTCCCCAGCTCAAAAACCTTTTTCTGGTAAAAGCGTAGGTAACGAAGTTTGGATTGTAATAGATGCTGTTAACAACAATCACGCCAACTTTGTCACTGGCGACATTTTACGTATTCAAGCGAACACGGTTGATTTTAATTTACCTGCAGCTTATGATTTAAGGCTGGAAATAATCCAGAAAGAGGATCCTGGTTTTGATATTCCTAGTGTTGTAGATACAACCTCTGGTTTTCAAACAGCGTATCTTGTCAAAATATTAACCATAAGTAGTGAAGATAAGTTGGAGGAAACAACTTTTTTTACCGTCTTGGAGGAGGGTGATAGTTTATTCGAACGTAAATTTCCAAGATTTGCATATAGATATAAATACGTAGATAATGAATATTCTTCGTTTGGACCTTTTTCTGAGGTAGCTTTTATTCCAGGCAACTTTAGTTATGCACCAATTGAAGCTTATAATCTAGGGATGACAAATAGGGTAAAGTCTTTGAAGATTAAGGATTTTGTTTCTAATGAAACACCTAGGGATGTAGTGCGAGTAGACATTCTTTATAAAAACGAGACTTCTCCTACGGTTTACCTGTTAGACAGTATATCTCGCAACGACTCAACTAACTACTGGAACACTTCGTCTTACGAGGTTACTAGTGAAAATATTTTTGCAGCACTACCCGCATCACAAAGTTTAAGAGTTTGGGATAACGTACCTAGATTGGCTAGAGCACAAGAGATCACGGGTAATAGACTTGTTTACGGTAATTACCTACAGGGTTATGATGTAACGCAACACCAATATAATTCAACGTTATTAGTACCAAATATTACAACGTCTTTATCAAGTAGGGTTGTTGATTCCACGGACTATAGTGGTAATCAATCCATAAAATCACTTAGAACTTACAGTGTTGGTGTTGTTTGGGGTGATAAATACGGGAGAGAAACGCCCGTTATAACATCAACTAATAGCTCTTTAATAGTACCAAAGTCTAAGTCTTTAGATAGTAGTTACCTAACCGTAGATATAGACACATCTCCTTATTGGGCTGATTACTATAGGTATTATGTCAAAGAAACATCCAACGAGTATTACAACTTACCCGTTGATAGGGTTTATGACGCTGAAGACGGTAACATATGGGTGTCATTTCCATCCGTAGATAGAAATAAGGTAGATGAAGATACGTATATTATTTTAAAGAAAGGCTTTGATAGCAACGAATTAATTTTAGAAGAAGCGAGATACAAAATAGTTGCAATAGAAAGTGAGGCGCCTGAGCATATAAGAACTTCTTATGAGTTGTTAGCGAGATCAAATACTGATGGCTCAAGATATCCTAATTCTTGCAACGTATACGGGGGATCAGCATTTACTCCGTGTAGTTTTGGTAATGATAGCTGGAACGCTCCTAGCGTTGGTAGAAAAGGATTTAGTTTAAAATATAGCCACTGGTCTGGAGATTATTCAAATGATGGGACTACTTATGCTATGGCATTACCATCACCAATTGCTCTATGGGAAGAGGTCAAGGAAAACTCAGGTAGTTCCACTATTGACGAGCTTTTTGTTAGTTTTTCAAAAGAAATAACTGATGCAGATGGTTTAACGGTTACCACTGAGAGTAGTAAGTACCGCATTGTTAACGTTGAGGAAATACTTGATGATCCAGATGATCCTACCTCTGAAGTTCTTGGTTGGTACATGGATCTAGACTCCGCAATACTAGCTGAAGATGATTTTATAGTTGGCGATGGGAATATGCAGGCTGATAACATGCATCAGCGTTTTTGGAAAAGAGCGGTAAGAAAAAAAGCAGAGTTTGATGGAAGGTTTTTTGTTAAAATACTATCTGACACCTCGGCTAATATTAATCTAAGGAGCAAAGTTGGAGCGATTGGTCATTGGAAGGTTGATGCGAGTATGAAGCTATACAGTATTGACGACTCAAAACTAAACATAATTCAAAACAATTACAATGTTGCCACGGCGGGTGACCCTTCTGTTTCTACTAGAACAGCTGACCATTGGAATACTATATTAAAATTTGGTGGCAGCACTCCTAAATCTAGGTGGTTTATCGATAGAGCTTCTTTTGCTAGTAATCAAACGGGTGATCCAACAGCTATCTCCGGGAATTACAATAATGTACAAACTAATTTTACAACTTCTCCAACTGGATTTACTCTTGATTCTTGTGATACTACCAGTTACTTCCCGCAACAAGTACAATCCTACTGTACTGTAGGAGGATATTTGCTAGAAGATTTACCATCTCCTGACTACGACCAAAACGTTGGAACTGGTGAGAGTAGTGGTATGATTGGTATGAAGGGTGTTCACGAGAATAGTAGTGAGAAATTTTTTGATTTAGGATATTCAAAACTAGGAATACAAGGAGCAACCGGGCAAACTACTGATTATAGCTTAGGTTGGGAGGAGTCAACTGGAGATGAGGCTGTGGTAAAAAGTCTTAAGATTGATAAAAGATTTAAACTTAAGGGAGATACTGATGATGTTGTATATAAAATATTAGGCATAACTAAACACAGGTTGTTTAATTATCAGGGTAAAAAAACAGCATCTACCTCTACTTTTCCTTTAACGCTTGCACAGCTAATGTCCAACAATTACGTATTTTGTGGGCCTTGGTGGAACATCCAGCACATGGATCAAGTATCAGAAATGGGTGACCCAAAAAACCGTAGAGTTACTTATAGAATTAAATATGAGGTTGATCACGCGTCGTCTCCAACTGGAACATGTACTAACGACGCGGCGGATCCTTTTAATGATTGTCCTAAACTTAGCGACAACGGGGTGTTTGGCGCTATCACTAGTTCATCAAGCGTGGTGATGTATTTTATAGAAGAATTTAGAGTTGATGGGGAGAATCCCATTAGCAATAACCCCGCTATTTTCGAAACCGAGCCCAAAGAAGACGTTGGTTTAGACTTATATTATGAAGCTAGCTCTAGTTTAACAGTGTTCCCAATAACCAACGAAAACAAGCACTCGTACATACCCATGGGATCGACTATAATGCTTCCCCCAACTATTAGCTCACTGGGATCTATTCCCGAGGGGATATTTATCACTAATTGGGAGTATATAAACCCTACTTCACCTGTATATACAATAAGGCTTTCTTTAGCACTTGATCAAAACCAATTTGATTTATTAACTTCACAAACATATTTAAATTTACAAAAAGACAACGGAGAGATAGTACAGGCTAAAATTGAAGGTGGAACAATAAACGCTGGTTATTACAACAACATAGAGATTAGCCCGATAAGTAAAACTGGATTAAGCTGGTTCAACTGTTGGTCATTTAATAATGGCGTTGAATCAAATAGAGTTGGGGACACTTTCAATAAACCGTTTCTTACAAATGGAGCAACAGTGTCCACTACTATTGAAGAAGGGGTTAAAGAAGAGCACCGTAAATACGGTTTAATATACTCTGGTTTATACAACTCTAATAGTGGTGTAAACGGCTTGAACCAATTTATTACAGCTGAAAAAATAACAAAAGATATAAACCCTATATATGGTAGTATACAAAAACTACACAGTGGATGGGGTCAAGGTGGTGATTTATTAGCTCTTTGTGAAGATAGAGTTTTAAAAATACTAGCCAATAAAGATGCATTATACAACGCTGATGGAAATTCAAATGTAACCTCAACAAACAGCGTTTTGGGCCAGACTATGCCTTATTCTGGGGAGTACGGTATATCTAAAAATCCAGAATCATTTGCTTCGGATGCTTATAGAGCTTATTTCACTGATAAGGTAAGAGGTACTGTTATGAGATTATCGATGGATGGATTAACGCCGATATCTGAACACGGTATGAAAGATTGGTTTAGGGATAATTTAAAACTTAACAATAATTTAATTGGAAGCTATGATGATCGACAAAATGAATACAATTTAACCCTCCCAACAACAACTGAAAACTCACCACAAGCTAGAACAGTTTCGTTTAACGAGGGGGTAAAAGGTTGGGAGAGCTTTAAATCATTTGTATATGAAGATGGTATAAGCTGTGCTAACGACTACTACACTTTTAAAAATGGTAATCTTTATAAACACCACGACGCAACGGTAGATAGAAATACTTTTTACCCGTATGAGTCTACTGGAGTAGTGGTGCCTGGAAACTACACGGACTCAAGTTTTACGGTTTTAATTAATGAATCACCAGGAACTGTAAAAACATTCCACACTTTAAATTACGAAGGTTCACAGTCTAAGGTAGACGAGCTTACAACCTATAACACGCTTGTGCCTGGAACAAGTGTTATTGCTAATACTTATAATGACAAAGAGTATTACAATATAAACGGAAAAAAGGGGTGGTATGTTCAATATATTACAACAGACTTAGAGCAAGGTAGTTTAAATGAATTTATAGAAAAAGAAGGAAAGTGGTTTAACTATATTAAGGGTACTCCAGGAAGCATTACTGATGGCGCTAATATAGATGGCTTTGGTAGTTCTGATATATCTTTTCAAGGAATAGGTAGGTTACAGATGCCAGCCATATCATTTAATGTTGAGGGATGTATGGATAACAGTATTACAACCCATGTAAGTTATAACTATGATTACCCAAGTTCTCTTAATTATAATCCAGACGCACTTATTGACGATGGGAGTTGTGTGGTCACGGAGCCTGGGTGTACGGATGCTGGCAACTCTAACTATGACGCAAGCCATAACTGGGATATTTACCAGAACCTTGGTTACTACGTATCTGGTGCTTGTGCATACTACGGCTGCACAGACGATGGTACTAATCCTAGTTTTCCTGGCAGACCTAATGATGCGGTTGGACCCGCTTTAAATTACGATTCTAGCGCTAATGTAGATGACAGCTCTTGTACATATCCAGTTTACGGATGCAGACTTAACGTACCTTTAACAACTACTGACCCGTACACTGGTCTTACTATAAATTACTTAAACTTTATAAATTACGATTCCTCTGCTACCGACGAATGTGACGGTACGGTTGGTCCTCCATGTGTTCCGTTATATGTTGGAAGTGCAGTTCAAACAGGACCAAACTGTTGCTGTGTGGGTTATTATGCTGGTTGTATGCAATGTGGTACTATATGGGAAACTGACAATGCCGCAGTTTGTCCAGGAGGTCCTGCAACAACACCTGGGGCTATAAACTTTGATCCCATGGCAAACAATCAGCCATCACCGGGTTATTGTACTTTTCCACCTGTTTTAGGGTGTATCGATTCAACAGCTTGTAATTACGATCCTGCTGCTGATACTGATGATGGTTCTTGTGTTTATTGTGGTGATGACACCGCTAATAACTTTGATAGCGCTGATTCAAGTTGTACTACGGAGTGTATATATTGCGCAGACGTTCCTTTAATAGTTGATATTGCTACGGCTGATACGCTAACTGCAACGTGGACAGAAAATTGGGGTATGCCTAGTAATGCTACTGTGGTTACATATAGGCTTAGATATAGAGAAACCGGTACAACATCATGGAGTGTTATATATAACATTGCGCCTACCGCTTCTTCTGGCGCTATGAATTACACTATTGGTGGTTTAACTGCTAATGTATCTTATGAGGTTCAAGTAAAAGCACTTTGTTCCAATACTAATTCTAACTGGTCTAGCACGGCTACTATGACGACATCTCATATAATGGGTTGTACAACTCCAGGTTCTGTAAATTATGATGCTAGTGCGACTCAAAACGATGGTAGTTGTATTCCTTGTGTATTTGGTTGTATAGACGAGTACGCTGCTGATGGAACCACATTAAACTCTAACTGGGATCCATTAGCAACTTGTGACGATGGAAGTTGTACCGCGTGCGTCTTTGGTTGTACAAATGCAACGGCGTGTAACTATGATGCTTCAGCTACATGTGATGACGGATCATGTTTTGATTGTTTACCAGCTATGATCTCACAATTTAACTTGTCAGGGTCTTTTTCTAGTGATGGTAGTGTTCCAGCTGTAATTTCTAATGACGAAGTAACTATTCTTTATGACGCGGCAACCCCAGATAACTCTATACGTCACAGATTAAGGTATAGAGAAACTGGTGCGACAACTTGGGTATATCTCTCGGATCATCTTTACTCACAAACTGACCCAGAACCAACACATCAGTATGGTGCGGCTGTTGTATCCGACACGTTTACAGCAAATACTAGCTATGAATTTCAAATGAAAACAGTATGTTGCACTAGTGGTTGTGTTAGTGGTCTCGTTTGTCAGACTGGTTGGTACGGGCAGACTTTTAACGTAGGCGATAATTTAGGCTGTACAGATGATACTGCAACTAACTATGATGACACAGCGACAGCCGAACATGTTCCTTCTAGCTGCTTTGTAAATTCTGGTAGTGGTTGTTACTCGTATGGGTGCTTAGACTACACTGCTGCTAACTACAATTCTACAGTAGCTTGTGATGATGGTTCTTGTATCTGGTTAGGTTGTACAGATCATTTCGCAACTAACTTTGATTCAGCTGCAACTACTGATGATGGTTCTTGTACATACTAATAATATAAATAAACTATGCCTTCACTAATAACAACTTTAACCTTCACTCATCCAGTAAACGCTAGTTTACAAGTAGGAGACATAGTGTATTATTCTAGTACTGGTTCTAGCGGTGCTTTTAGTACCGTTGTGCCAGCTAATACAGTCGAATTTGGAACTGTTAGCTTTATAGATCCTGGCGGGTTAATTATAAAAGTTGTTCACGATAGCCTTATAGCCACGCCTACCATAACTGATTATATTACATTTGCAAAAAACAAGCAGGTTAACTCTTCTAGCTTAGTAGGTTATTATGCAGAGGCAAAATTTACAAATAATTCAACTGAAAAAGTAGAGTTATTTTCAGTTGGTTCAGAAGTTTCAGAAAGTAGTAAATAATAAAACAAACAAATGGCAAGAACATTTTACAATCCATACGAAAGAGATCCTGTTAGCGTTAGCTCAAGCTCTACTGATCAACCTAAGGTTATAACTAGCTTTGAAATTAACTTATCAGATGTTAAAGCCGCGACTACCACCAAACCTTTCGACGTGCGTGGGCAAAATGGCGCTGTATTTAGTTTGGAAGTAAAAAACAAAGATGGTCATTATTATAATTTTATTACAAAAGCATTCCAAGTAGCGAAAGCTAGGTTAGATAATGAGATTATAAAAAACGGTTCTTACGTAGGTGCTATTACATTTCCTACTGTCACAGATGATGATCAATATGATATATATTTGTGGGCAGAGACAAACACTATTCACACGGGTTACAATGAGGTAAGATTTGGGGATGGCTCTATAGATATTAACAGCTCTACGGGATCCAATTCTTTTTTATTACAAAAAGTTATATATCAATATACAGATTCAACATTAACACTACAGGGTTTTTCACCAAACGGAACTGTCGCAGGAACTATGGGAACCGATACTGTTACTGTCACTAGGTTTGGAAGTAAAACTAAAACAGCTTTTAGTTTCACAACTACAGCCGCTGCGACAGCTGCATATAGAATTTTAAAACAACCGGTATCAGATGATGTTTTAGTTTTTGTTGAACCAGTAGTTGGATCTGCTCCAATTGATTTACCAGGAGAAAGTATATATCCAGCTGTTAGCAACACAGATACTGTAGATGGCGTTATAGCGGGAGGGGTTAGTAACGTTAAAGTAGTTATGGATACTAATGTTGCCGATAAAATGGTTGTTGGAGATAAAATAACAGCTGCGGTATCAACTGACACGGTAGATGGCGCTGTTAGTAGTGGAGAGAGCGTGGTTATGGACAATAATGTGGCTGGAAAAATGGCCGTAGGAGATCGAATAACATCAAGTAGCATTTCTCTTGCGAATGATCTCCGTTTTGAGAACGCGGTAGTGACTGTTGCGGCTTTAAACCCAGATGGGGATAATGCTAAAGAGTTTACAATGTCTGAAGCGATGGTTATAGCAGATGGAGCAACTTTAACTTTTTCACCAAAGTGTAATAGGAGTTTAACCACTGTAGTTGCTTTAAATCCAGACACGGATAATGCTAAAGAGTTTTCAATGTCTCAAAATATTGGGCTTTTAGATGGTGTTACTTTAAGTTTTAGCAATCGAAAGAATTTTAGTTGGCCTATAAATAACTATGTTAATTTAATAACAGAGGGCATGATAGTTGCACCTGGCACTAACGTCACGGCAGATACATCTATCGGTGTTTATAAAGATACTGTAACTTTGTTTGAGGGAACTACAGGGGAAGAAACAATAATTAGAAACACAAGACCAGCGCTAAGCACTTTAGGCAAAAAACCAACTATAGTAAATGGGTTAGTTACAGTTCAAGAAGGTCAAGTTGTTTTTGACAAACAACAGGTTTTAGCTTTAGCTGGAGATACCCTAAAGATTGGTGGATATGGAGAAAGCGAAATATTAAGAGTGCATGGTTGGGAAGTTAAATTTACAGATTTAGCTATCGCTTTAACCCCGATAACAACAACAACAACAGAAGCTACTAGTGCTCACGCGACCATCGCTGTTGCGGATAGAGAGGGTATTATTAATAACGTTTCAACAGTTAGTGGTATAGGTATAAACCCAGCTTTAGCAGATCCAACACTAACAACCGGTGGTGGGCTAGATGGTGCTGGCGATTGGATCATGAGTGCTGTTCAAACTTTAGAAAATGGAATTACTTTAACAGTCGGTAACACGGGTAGAATAGCAACTATAACTGGTAATATAGAAATCATAAAAGCTGGTACCGCGAGTCAAACGCTAAGATTTGATGTTGAGAAATTACTTTCTACATCAGCTCCATAGTAAAAAAACACACAAAACTGTGATTATATTGTTATAAATATAATTAAATGGAAAGTATAACAATAAGACCCATAAAGGAGGAGGATTACACGCTTATAAATAGTTGGTGGAAAATGATAGATAAATCTCCACCACCAAGAAATTTACTACCAGAAAACGGCTTACATGGACTTATGGCCTGCAAAGATGGTAAACCTATGGTTTGTACTTATTTGTACCTAACAAACTCTAAGTTTGGATATTGCGACTACATGATAAGTGATACTAGCTATAAGGGTAGAGATAGATTTGATATAGTATTAAAGTTAATGAACATGTCGATTGGAACAGCTTGGGAGTTAGGTTGTGAGGATTTCTGGTTTATAACAAAAAGTAAAGGTATGTTAAAGAGATGTAAAGCTCTTGGAGTAAAAGTTTCAGAGGATCCATATTATTTAATATGCTCTTCAAATTCAAAAAAAGAAATATAGATATGGCAAATAAAAACAAAAATATACAACCCAGTCCTTTTCACAAAAAGGGTAAAAAAGAGGGTGATTACAAAAGACGTTGGTGGGGAGACTTGATTCAAGGTGATTTGGACTTTGCGGGAGGTCGTGAAAAGTGGGGAGAAGATGATGAGTGGGGACTTGAAAGCGCAACAGGTGATATGGATAAATCTTTTAAAGATTTCCAAGATTTAAAAGCGGGTGCTGGTGAGAACCTGTATGCTGGTATGGAAAACAAGCTTGATCTAAGTAATACTATGGAGGATTTAACCGTGGGAGAAGGGTATGATTGGGAAAAAGATCAAGTAGGCCGAACAGCTGCTAATACCCTAAACGTTTTAGGGGAATCCGCTGGGGCAACTGGTAGCGCTGGTTTAGCACAACAATTAATGGAATCAATTACTAGTAAAAACCAACAAATAGGAGATAGGATAACTGTAGCGGATCAAGCAAATCAATTAGCATCAGCAAAGCAAAGAGCTGCGAATCAATTGGCGATGGGTGAGGCTGATATGCAGGTTCAAAAAATACAACTTGAGGGGGAATCAAAAGCTAGAGATCTACAAATAAACATGCAGCAAGCAGAGTTGTCCTACTTAGCTGGACTTAAAGAAGCCGCTGAGGCAAATAAAGATGCTGATACAGCGGGTAAATCTGATCGTAGATTAAAGAAAAATATAAACAAGATAGGTCAATCAGCTAGTGGTTTAAACATATATTCTTTTGAATATAAAAACCCATTAGATGGTGAAGGATTGTTCCAAGGCGTAATGTCTGACGAAGTACCACAAGAAGCTGTTATTAATAACGGAGAGTATGATATGGTAAACTATGGTATGTTAGACGTAGAATTTAAACAAATATAAATATGGCTATAGATCCAAATGCAATGTACAGGGCTGGTTTAGCCAGAGGTACAACAGGTAGAAATCCACAAGTTGAAAGAAGAGTTGCTAGGCAAGAAAATTTAATGAACCTTGCTTATACCGTGGTAGGATCGGTGGCTAACGAAGCTATTAAAGATGGCTTTGAGAACATACAAAAGTTTAGAGATCTTAAAGAGAGTCAAACTGCAACCATGAATCTTACTGCAGAAAAGATTCCTCAAAATAACACCACCCTATCGGCATCCATCACTACACTTAATAATGAGGTTAGGGCATTTGACAAACAGATACGTCTTACTCTCTCCCCAAAAAAAAGAGCTCAACTGAGAGCTTTGCGGCAAGCAAAGTTTAAAGAGATGACTAATCTAAACGCGGAATTAACAGCGTTTCAATCTCATGTGCCAAACTCACAAGGAAAGATGAATGTAGCCGCTGGTCTAGTAGATGGGAACAATGAAGCGGGTAACGTAACTTATAGCCCAGCTGCGGGTGGAGAGGCTATTAAAAACGTAGGCGAGCAAGCTACCTTAGAATTAGGTGAAAATTTGTTCTATGATCACGACGGTTGCCAGTGTTTGAGAGTATACAGAGGTGGTAAGTGGGTTGATAAAGGGGATGGAACAAGAGAATATGTTAGCTTAGACCCATCAGAAAATGAAGATTTGATAAAGAAGCACAAAAAGTATGAAAAAGATTTTAAATCTCAACAACTCGACTCTTCATTGAATCTTCCTGAAGAAGAAAAGGCCAAGGCTTTGTCATACGACGAGTGGGTTAAAACACAAAACCAAAAAACAATGCGTACTCCTAAGTACTCAGAATTAAAGTTTGCAAGAAAGGAAGACAGAACTATGACAAACGATGATCGTGCGGTTAGCAACGATTTTAGAAAACTAGGTTATACCAGTAATACTTTGGACTTCGAAGGTATGAAAGTAGAAACTTATAATAAAATCGACGATTATACAAATTCAGCTTTTGAGGATTATTTCTTCGGTGGACCAGGTTATAATTATTCAACTAGAACTTCATCCACAGAATCATTAGCTTATAAGATGTTGCTAAGCAGAAATGCTGATACTAATTTTACCAAGGGACCCGGAGAAGATGATGGATTTGCTCGTAATAACTTTATACCACCAGGAACTAAAGGTCTTTCAACACCAGAATCTGACAAGATATGGCAAGGTGCTATGACCACGCTAAAAGCGCAAGACATGAGCGCAGGTACTGATTATAGAAAATTTGCACAAGAGAAAATGTGGGGAAAATATAAAGGTGTGCTGGACGCAGCTCAATTAAGGTGGAAAACGGATAATCCAGGAAATGATGGAGATCCTGATTGGAAAAAACTTGGTTTTAGCAATATAGATCAGTATCACAACTCTGATTATTATAAAATAAATGTTTTAAAACAAAACCCTGAAGAAATTACAGATAAAGCTGAAAATAGAAGCATAGAATTTGATTTTTATTCAGGAGCTACGTCAGACAGTGGTGATCCTATTTCAGTAAAAAGAAATACTACTTCTCATGCGTTAATTAATTTAGACAATCAACTTGGTGACCTTGTGAAGCCCGAAAGTTCTTTTGACACAGAAAGTTATGTAGATGTTTATGGGCAAAGAATTGGTTATTTCCCAGGCAAGGGGTTTGCGAAAGTTAGACTTGCTACAAAAGACGACGTGAAAAATAAGAAATTTGAGAACGCTCTTGAAAGACCTATAAAAGTTGGTGAAATAATAAGGATTGATCCGGGTAGCGATGTGGCTTATTGGAAAAGCCCAAAAGAAGTGTTTCGACACTTTAGTATACCAATGGACTATAGTAAAAAAAGATTTTACGAAGGACAAGAAGAAACACACAAAAGCGGAAGACCGATTATATTCAAAGGTGGGAAATGGGTTTATAACGATTAATAAAACAAATAAATATGCCAGAAGAAGCAATTAACATAGAAGATATAATCTTTTCAGAGGATGAAAATTCTAATAACGAAACTATTTCCGTAGACGATATAATTTTTGAGCCGGGAAAGACGACAGGCCCTGCGTCAAGCGATACGGATTCAGGGTCGGAAAGTGGTTCGTCGGTATTACTAGACAGAATTGAAGCTGGAGATTATGATTATGAAATTGGAGAGGCGCCTGTTGAAGAAGAAGAAACTAGTACGCATAGTTTAATTAGAGATATTCCATCACGTCAAGATAATAATATTGCAGCTATCAATGAGCAAGCAATACTAAGAGGTCAAGACGAAGAAAATAAACAAGAATTATTTGAACAGTTTAAAATAGAACATGGTACAGAAAATCCTGTTGAAGCAGTGACTAATCAATACGGTAAAGATGTTTTTATGGAAAAAACTGGCCCTGAGACTGTTGTTTATCCTTTTCCAGAGAATCCAGAAGGATTTTTACTTAACGATCCTGATTTTTGGTCTAATACAAATAATAGAGAACAACATAGGCAACTTTATATAAATAAAAGATCAAACGAAGAAAGAACAAATTTTGAAAAAAAGTTTGCTACAAAAGAAGATGTTGACAACACTATAATATCACAAGGTGACAATTATATATCTTTGGAAGACATGGATATCGCTAAGTTGAGAAGGGACGGTAAAGAAGATGAGGCGGATAAGTTAGCTAAAGATAGAGGTTATGTTCAACTATTAGATAATGAAGGAAATTTAAAAGGCTGGATACCACAAGGTGTAGAGGATAAAGCTACTAGTGAAGGAGAATCTAAAGATAAAGATGTACTAGAAGAACAACGTAGACAAGCTTATTTTAAATTAATAGCAGCATCAAAATTAGCGCATGAAAATGCTCAACCAGGAACACACCCATATTTAAATACTCTTGGAGATGTTTCTCTTGGTAAATCTTTAGTTCATAATGTAAGAGATTTATTTGGAGATGATAGCACTATAGATGATGTTATGGCTAGATTAGGAGATGTTAATAATTCTAGTGAATTAGTTGCTGGATTACACAAACTTCCGTCAAAAACAGCTACGGCTAGAACATTTAATAATGCTTTAGATGAGTTTGTTACAATGAATAGAGCGTTAGAAATAAATGCTGATTTATCTAAGTTAAAAGAAGAAAACTTTTTTAAAGAAATAGTTGCTCCAACTAATGATAAGGTTGTTGAAACATTTTCTGGCATGATGGAAGTTAATGGGTATGAAATGTCTCCAGATGCTATAAAAAGAGCAGGCAGTGATTGGGGTGGAAAAGGAGGTTTAAGTATTTTAGGAGAAGAATACGAGTTAAGAGACGTGTTAGAGGGTGGTAGAGATGTAGCTTCTCACTTAGCTCCACTTGCAGCATCTGTTTGGCTTACTAAAAAACTACCCGTTGGTGGGAAAGAGAAATTAGTAAAAGTTGGTGATAAAATGCAAAAGGTTTTTAAAACTAAATCTTTTAGTAGAGCTTTAGATCAAAGAACAAATATACTTGGTAGATATTTGAAAAATACTGGTCCACAATCTAGAGTTTATAAAAACGCTGTTGATTTAACTTTAGGTGGTATTAAAGAAACAGTAATTTTAGGAATGGCTGATAAACCAGCTGAGAAGATATTTGGATCAGATCCATTTGTTTACAATGAGAAGACCGATGAATTTACACCTGTATTTCCTTTTGCCCTAGGTTTTGGTAATGCTGCTGCAGCTAAAATACTCAATAGACTTAATACTACTAAAAACTTTTTTACTCCAGCGTTAGCTACTATAAGCAGGTCTGGCACCGCTCAAGCGGCTTTAGAAGCTAATATTGGAGCTACAGTAGGTACAGCTACAATGTTTTTTGCAGAAGAAATAACCAAGGGAGTGGATAATTGGCAAAATTTAGGTTACGAATCTGAAGAAGAAATGAAGCAAGATCATGGATTTAAGAATCTTGTAGAAACTTACATTGGAATGTTAATGTTCCAAAGCGTATCACCTGCTATGGGACAAAACGCTTTGTCTAAATTAGGTAGGGGTATGCACAGCGATATAATGAGAGCTACTACTGGTTTAACTCCTCGAGCTAGAAAAGCCATGAAGTTTTTTGGTATAGAAAAAAACAAAAAAGGAGAGTTTAATTTACAAGAAGTTAAAAACTCTGAAGGACAAAAAATATATGAAGTAAGTAAGGACAAAAGTCTAACTGAAGCAGAGAAGCAGCAAAAAATTGAAGAAATTAAAAACCAATCAGAAGAATTAATATTCCATAACGAATTAAAGCTAGCAAAAGAATTAGCTAAAGGTGAAGGTAAATATAGAGAATACTTAACTAACACGTTTGATATAGCTAATAAACTAAAAACAGGTAAAAAACCTACAGCTAACGATATACAACGTTTTAATAACTTAACTGACGTTGAATTTTCGTGGTTAAAGAAGAAATTTGGAGTAACAGAAAACTCTGAGTTTAGTAAAATGTTAGATAATAAACATGACGTTTACAAAAGTATTGTTGATATTGTTGATGGTCAAAGATTACACCAAATATCTCCAGAGGCTAGAAACAAACAAATAGAATTATATTTAAAACAATCAGAAACAGCTGGGGAAATACAAATGTTAACTAAGCAAGTAGAAAGCAGTCCCCATTTAAAAGCCGTAAACGCTGAAAAAATAAAAAAACTACAAGAAAAACAAAAAGTTAACGCAGAAGAACTTGTTAAAAACGAAGAGCTTTACGATAAGATATTAAAAGATAAATTCAAAACTGAAGTTGAGTTTTCTAAACTAATGACTAGAGAACTTGGTGCTGGGTTCAATTTAGTTGGTGAAGAAGCATTTGTAAAAATGGGTGGCACAAAAGGATCTGAAGGGTTTTTTAACAGAAAAACTAACCAAGTTTATATAAATGAAAAAGCAGCTTTAGAAGCTAGACAACTTGGAACACCACTACACGAGGTTACACACGCTATATTAAAAAATTCTTTAAAAGAATCTTACACAGACGATCAAGGTGTAGAAAGGACAAGAGTTTCTAAAGAAGGTATGACAAAGATAAACCAATTCTTAAACCAACTCACGTCGAAAGAAAAGTCTGCTGTTGAAAAAAGAATGGAAAAGGAATATAAGTACTATAGAGATTCTAACGGTGATTTTATATTAAGAAACGGTGAAAAAATAGTTAGACCTAAAAACGAATATGCTGAAGAGTACTTGACCGCGTTTGGTGACGTGCTTAAAAATAAAGAAGTTGTAGAAACACCTGATTTAGCTGGTAGAATAAGTAATTTCTTTACACCTATAATGCGACAAGCTGGATTTAAAAACATGCAAGTCACGGCTGAAAGCGGCAAAGGTTTATATAACATGATTAAAGCTATTCAAAAGAGTAGTGAAACTGGTGTTATAGATAGAGACGTTTTAAATATAGCTAAAACAAGCAAGAAAGTTACGGGTAAAGCTATTGTTGAATCTAGAACCGTAACCGAAGCTATGGAGAAATCCTCTTCTGAAATACAAAAATTATGGAATGAAAGAGATAAAAATCCTAATTATTACAACGATATAATAGAAAGAATAAAAGGTAATGGCTTTAAAGAAATAATAAACGGTAGAGAAGTTGAAGTAAAAAGAAAAGATTTTATTGAGTTTTATACTGAAATATATAGAGATCACGCTAAATACAGCGAGTTAAAAGAAGATCTTTATAGAGAAATGGCGATAGATCCTACGTATGGTGTTTTAGGCGCTATAATATCTTATAATCCTGCTAAAAATCCTTCAATGGCTTCACATATATTTGGTAGAATGAATCAGGGTAAACACATTGATGTTGCTAACAGGATATTAGGTAAAGACGCCGCGAGACAGTTTACTAAATCACTAGATATAGCGGAGGCAAAAGAAGTTGAAGCTAAACAATTAACAGCTGAAGAACTAACAGATATAGCATTAGCTAAAGAAAAAATACAACAAGCACCTAATCTTAGAAAGTCTATGGTAAAAGGTGAGGAAAAAGGTATTAATCAAGATTTAATAAATAAAGTTGCAGACGCAACAACAACATCGTTTTTATATACAAAAAGATTACCTGGTGAAAAAGGATTTAAAAAAGAATTAACTGACAATTTTAAACGAGAATTAAAAGAACCATTAGCTAACTGGCTAGGTAAAGGCGCGGAATACGAAATACGTTTAAGGGAAAACTTTGATGCTATAATGAAGTTTGGGGATAAGAAATACTTTGTAGACGCAGAAAGATTATTACCTAGAGACGAAAGAGTTTTTACTGAAGTTGAAATAGAAAGCATGTCTGTTAAGGAAACCGATAAAGCTATAAGAGAAGAAAGAGTACCTAAAAATACGTCTAGAACAGCTGGAAATACTCTTTGGAAATTTAAAATGCCTGCACCCGCTCAATTTATTAAGTTTTATACACCACCAAAAACGAAGATTAGCGAAAAGAAAATAAAAGAATGGGATAAAATGTCTTTGGCGGAAAAACAAAAATACGCTAAGAAAATTAAAGAACCAACATTAAAAGAAGCAAGAGAGAAATATATTACAGTTGGATCTGGTTTAAAAGGTACACGTAAAGATAAACTTGCAGAGATGTTAGGTGAAGTGTTGGCTAAAGATATGGCTTCTACGGTTATGACACCAGAACTCATAGCTAGGCTTAAAGGTATAAAAACTTTAGAAATATCTAAAGAATTAGAAGGTTTGGAAAAAGAATTAAGACCTGAAGGAGAAATTTTCACTATTGAGGGTAAGGAAATAGTTACTACTCCAGATGCGATAGCTAAGATTATCGAGGCTAGAGAAATGTTGTTTGATAATTATACAGAGAAAATGGCGAGTGAAATCGCTAGAGATCCTAATTTAGCTTTTAGTTATACAGAAAAACAATTTAAACAAGACGTTAAAGAACTTAAGGCGTTAGTTAAAAAAGCAGAGTTATTTGGAGATGTATTTGACATTAAAACATCTAAACCTTTAGTAAGAAGAAAAGATGGCACTGAGTATAATGAAATAGCATACACACATGTTTTAGATGGATATTGGAATAACTTATTGGATTTTAACGTTACTAGATATAAAAATAAATTAATAGCTGACACTGGTAAAAAATCTACAACAAAAGGAACTGCTTACGAGTATTATACAGAAGAAAGCGTTAAAAAACAATTAAAAGCTTTAGGGCTTAAAGGTGACGTAAAAGTAACTAGTGAAGTTACAGAAAAACAAATATACCTAGATCCGCAAGGTAATTTTAAAGGTGGTAAAGTGCAGGCTCCAGATTTTGTAATTGATTGGAATGGAACTAAACAAACGTGGGAGTTAAAATACAAAAGCGCTAGAACACCTAAGAATAGTGCCGGGTTTGTTGATTATACCCAAGCATATAAAGATATTATAGCTGGTAAAGAATTTAAATTAACAGAAAGAAAAAGTCCTAGAAAAAACCCAAAAGAAGAAGCAATATTTGTAGAGTCAGTTAAACAAGCAATATTAAATGGTGTTCCAAAGGTTGAGGCAGCACTTAGAAAACATGGTGTATTAGCTGAAGGAGAAAACTTTACATCTAGAACTAAAATACCTTTAGAGGTACATTTACTTATTAATGGAAAAGAAAAAGCATTAATGGCTGATGCTAGTCAAAAAATTAATGGGGATTGGGTTGCTGCTGATTATAATAAAAAAGGAGTTAATATATTCCAAATGGCAACTAAAGGTGCTTTTTACTTGGGGACAGATTGGACGGGTATGGCTAAAGAAGCAGGTGCTACTAAGTTGGAAACAAACGCGCCTTTGATGACTAGAGTTTACTCTTCTAGTTACAAAAAAGTAGTTGACGGAAAAGAAGTTACAGCTGGATACACGTATAATTTAGTAGGTGAGGGCGTAATTTCTCCAAAAAATATTACATCTAAATCTACACTTAATTTAGATAGCCCAGGCGCTATAAAGAAAATGGCTAACACACCTTCAGCTAAACGTATTAAACGAATGGCAGAAGCAGAAGCTACAGCTTTAAAAGCAAACAAAAAGATTGCTAGTAAAACTGGTGTCATATCAGAATCTAAAACTAATAGAGAGCTTATAGGTAAAGCTAAAATAGTTGACAAGGCCTTGGAGAATAGTAGAAAGATCAATAAAAAATCTAGAGGTATGTCTACTTGGGATTTTGATGACACATTGGCAACTACTAAGTCTGGTGTTAGAGCTAGAATACCTAATACTGATGGTAAACCAAAACCAAGTAGAAAAGTTATTTTCTTAGCTGGTGGAGCCGGTAGTGGTAAGGGTAATGTTATCAAGAAGTTAAACTTAGAAAAACAAGGATTTAAAATTGTTAACTCTGATATATCTTTAGAATGGCTTAAGAAAAACAACGGTTTACCAGAAAATATGAACGACCTTACTAAAGAACAAAGAAGTAAATTAGGTTCTCTACAACATCAAGCGAGAGGTATAGCGAAAAGAAAGATGATGAAGTATAAGGGTAACGCCGATGGGGTTGTGGTTGATGGCACTGGTGGCTCTATAAAAGCAATGGAAAAACTAGTAAACGAATTTAAAGATAAAGGGTATGATGTTAGCATGTTATTTGTTGAAACTTCTTTAGAGACTGCTTTAGCTAGAAACAAAGCTAGAACAGAAAGATCTTTGTTAGACAAAATAGTTGAAAGAAACCACGAATCAGTTCAGGGTAATAAACCAGGTTTTAAAACTATGTTTGGCGATAGATTCATGGAGGTAAAAACAGATAATCTTAAACAAAAAGATGCGATGCCTGGAGAATTAGTTGCCAAAATGAATGATTTTGTTAGTAGTTATGAAAAGATTAGATTAGACGCTGAACAATTTGCTACCGAAGGACAAGGTATACTAGATAGAGGTGGTAAGTTTGATTTCGCAGAGTTTAACGTTGTTACTGGTGGGGAAAAGGGACCATTCTTTCAAAAAGCTTTAGATAGAGCTAAAAAGTTTGGAACAAAAGATCAATTTGTATTAACGGCTAGACCGCCTGAAGCAGCTGGACCTATATATGAGTTCTTAAAATCTCAAGGGTTAGAGGTACCTTTAGAAAATATTACTGGGCTGGGCAACAGTACGGGTGAGGCAAAAGCCTTGTGGATGCTAAAGAAATTCTCAGAAGGGTACAACAACATGTATTTTGCAGATGATGCTATGCAGAATGTCAAAGCCGTTAGGGATGTTTTAAATCAACTGGACATTAAGTCTAAAGTACAACAAGCTGTTCAAGAAAGTAGAACTAGCTTGAATATCAAGGTTAATAAAATAATGGAACACTCGCTAGATATAGGTTCTGAAAAAGTATTCTCAAAAGCTGAGGCTAAAGTTAGAGGTAAAGATATCAAACGTAGAAGAATATTCATGAGAGATAGCGCCGCTGATTTAGAGCTTCTTATAGAGCCTTTATACGGAAAGGGTAAGGAAGGTATTAAAAATAAAAAATGGTTTAAGGAGGAGTTTGTAATGCCATTTGAGAGAGGTATAAGAGACTATAATA
>Ga0208669_1000147_pt1 | contig 30559 bp, 29 predicted proteins | sample 21_taG_FD_184095 | JGI IMG/M metagenome (GOLD analysis project Ga0208669, IMG submission 184095) | Marine viral communities from the Subarctic Pacific Ocean - 21_ETSP_OMZ_AT15319 metaG (SPAdes) (version 2) | ecosystem: Environmental > Aquatic > Marine > Oceanic | place: Pacific Ocean | collected...
GTCATTATCGAGCATCGACAGTATCGTGGATTGCATGTGACACGCATCGAGGCTGTGGATGACGTTAGGGGCAATCCCGGCTTTCATCTTGCGGCTGTCGATAGCCCAAGGGTTTTCCTCTCGGAACGTAACCTGTGATCTGGTGCGCTTCATGAGAGTACGATCCCACATGCTTATCTTAATCTTGTGACCAGTCCACTTGCGATATCTCTGGACGCATGGGAAGCCTATTGGCGTTCTCCATGAGACAGACTTGCCTTCCTTGGCGACCTCAGTGCAGCAGTCTTGCAGGAACTCCATGGCACCTGCGACGGACGCTAAGGTGTCCTGAATGGCGCTGTAGTTAATCTTAGCGAGGTAGTAGGCGGCCTTCTCTTGTAAATCCTCTTGCCCAAAAGGGTGCTCTTTGATCTCACCATAGACCACCTGTCTGCTAAGGTCCTTCATAAGGTCTTCTTTTAGCTGATCCTTGAAGCCGTAGATGTTACTGGAGTAACCAAAGGTCATCACGTTTCTCTTCACGTCCTTCCTGCCGATCCCATAGTCCAACCACAGCTTCGCTAAGGCAGGCTCTGCAGTTTCCGCTTGGAGCCTCTTTGTGACCTCTTCGGCAACGTCCTGATAGACGTCGGCCATCCATGCGCTCGGCACAAGGTTGACCCTCGCAGCGTCGTCGGACGACAACATCAGACTGGAGTAGTGCTGCACGCCGCTGTTGGTGCCATCTATGGATATCGGCAGGTAGCACCTGAAGTCGTCTGGTGATGCCACATAGTCAGCTATGGCGTAGCAGGCGGCAAGAAACTGGAAGGGCTTGTCAGCGGACTGCCAGAAGTCCGTTGTCGCCCTGAAGTCATCAGCGACGGCCAGTATCTGCTGCAGGTGCTCCTCGGTCCACTGGATGCGGTCCTCTAGGGGCTGCTTGCTGATCTTTCCGAAGTCGCCTGCGTTTGCCGCATGTATATACAGCCATCCGACGTTGTCAGGCGACACCTTACGTCCATTGGCAAACTGAAAGAGCGCCTTGCAGTGATCGTCACGCTGATAATGGAAGTGACTGACAGGGTACATGCGCCCTCGCCAGTCAAAGTTCCACGGTAGATAAAACTTGTCGTATCCTAAGAGCTCCTCGGCCTTTGCCATGGTCTGCTCAAAGCCTGTCTTGTCGCTTTTGATCTGCTGAAGCTGCTTAAAGTAATTACGACGCTCTAGCACATAGCCCTTCTTCTGCTCTTTAGTGAGGCTGTCGAAGTCTTCTGGCATCTCCTGTTTCGTCGGTTCAACCTTAGTGGGAAACTTGGCGAATAAACTGTCAGCCTTCCAACAGTAATCGACAGCCTCATAGATGCGCCTATTGATCGACAAAGGTGTCCTCTGAACGGCATTTAAGGCTTCGACATATGGTGGTGTACCCATGCGCTTAAAGTCGTCCTCTATGAGCTTCTGTTGCTGTCTAGAGGCGTGCTTCACCAGAGGAACCGAAGAGGCTAAGAAGGGGTCTAAGTAGCAACCAGTAGAGAACGACGACCATGGTCTAGGCGGAACGACCATAGGGCTATAGCAGGGCTCAAGCCAACTCTCGTCAAACTTATGCTGCGCCATGGCAGCCTCAGCCTCTTTGGTCAGCTGAATGAATATCTTGGTTTTGCCTCTGTGGTCGTTTGTCTCGAACTTCTGAAAGACGTCAGCACCCTTGAGGATTGCATCGAGCACTGGGGCTCCTACCTGAATGCAGAACTTCTTGGACCACTTGTCGACCTTAAAGCCTTCTTTTGCAGCGACATTACGAATAGACTTATAGCGGTGCGGTTGGGAACTGTGGCTCACGGTAGCCCTATCGACAAGACGCTTATGCATAGACTTATCGTGTTTCTTCAGAGAGGTGCTGAAGCACTCTATCTCGACACGACGTCCAATCTTAACCAAAAGAGATGTCCGCTGCTCTTTCATGAGAATGCCGTCGAAACAACTATTGAGGCCAATGTATGCTAACAGGTCTGTCGACATGTCCTTTAGTGTCTCGTACCAAGCGGTCTTGGTTCCGACTTTAGATTGGCTCTTAATCGTTTCCGCAAGCTCTAAAGAGACTGCATCGAGAGCGCCAGAGATGACCTGATGTGGTACACCTTTAGCGCTCTCGGTCTTCATCTTACCGTCTCGATCAATGTATCTCTGACGGCCTTCTTCTAGTGCTTCCTGCTCTCGGCGCATCTGAAGTACGCTTAACGCAATAGTCATCGTTCTAAACTCCCAGTATATCTAAAGGTGGACATAATATAACCCCTTGAAAAGAAAGGGTTTTCCACCACGGTATTTTAGCAAAAACAGTGGTTAAATAGGGCTGTGTTCTGGTTCTGTTCTACTCCTTCAATCTAAGTGTGTAAATACTTGCGCACGTCTCGCTATCCGCAAAGTATGGAAAGCAATACCTTTAAGACCCCATTAGAGCCGTCGCTATATTTGCAAGGGCTTCAGGCTTCTCGTGCACGTACTTTTTGGTGGTAGCCTCAGACCGATGACCCAGTATCTTACCTATAAGTATAGTGTTGACGTTCAGGTCGTTAGCCAAGTTGGTTGCACAGGTGTGGCGCAGTGAGTGAAACACGAAGGTTTCGTCGTTGGGCGCAATGTACTTACGAGCGGCATCCCACCCATTGTAGAACGAGCGGTGCTTGTAGTGGTTCTCAGGCTTATCACCTAGAGCAGCGAGGGCCGCCCTAGCTTTCTCATTAAGAGGCACCCAACGCTCATCGCCGTTCTTAGTCTTCTCCAAATGCACCCACTCCTGAGAGCTCTCAGGAGCCTGCTGAGGGTGCCTTTTGATCATCGATGGGGTCACCTTGCGGATTTCCCCTAAGCGCATCCCTGTGTGCACTGCAAGCGTCACAAAGTGCAGCATCCACGGACGATAGAAGTCACGGCTGAACCAGTCGTTAAGCTTCTCCATTTCGTCCTTGGTCATGTACCGTGGACGACCTTCGCCCTCGTCCTGCCAACTGACCTTGGGCGCATGTTCAATCAGGCGCATGTCCTGCGCCAACTTGAAGACGCTGCTGAGTGCGGCGGTGTATCTGTTGACCGTCGCAGGTGCCCTTCCATCAGCAAGCAGCGTGTCGAGGTATAGGTAGACATCAGACGCCGTGAAGGCCGAGATGTCACGCTTGCCGTATCCGCTGTAACGACAGACCTTCTCAAGCTTCTTGAGGTTGTCCTTAAGAGTTCTGTCTGACCAGATGCGGTGCGAGTGTAGTCGAATGAAATCTTCTAAAGTCATCTTCTAGTCCTCTCTCTAAGTGTTGTGTTACCAAGGCGGCTCTTCGCCCTCGAAAGAAGGCTTCCACGGAACGTAGGTGTCAGCCCTCTCAGGAACGCGAGGCTCCTGCGCTGTGTCTCCATCGTGAGGAAACATCTGGCGCAGGAACGTCTGCAGGTCATTTGACCAGATCACTGTCACGCCTCACAGACGCAAAGACAGCCGGGGTTCTGCCACTCGGCATATAGATCGTACTTGTCCAAGATGCGGTTGATCTTACCGTTGACGCCAAAGTACCAGTCATCATGCTCCCAGTGCATGCAGTCGTAGAAATCAGCCCAAATCTCTTTGTCAGAGTTATCCTCGGCGCTGATCTTAAAGCGCTGCTCATCATCTGGGTCGACAAACACAGGGCAACCAATCTTCTTAAGTGCATTGTATGCGTAGTAATAATTCCTTTTCATCACGCGTACTCCCAGTCATAAGTGTTGCTGTGGTAAGCTGAGGGCTGACCGAAGTAGTTGTCGAAGTAATCGTCGGTAAACACTGGTTCGATCTTGCGGCTCTCCAGAGCGCAGGCGCTGCACATCTCGACAACGGTGCGCCATCCGTAGAGGCGCTCCTCTTCGTAGGTGTAGCAGCAGGAACATGTGGGGGTCTTTGGTTGGGCTGAACGTAAAAACATCAGATCATCTCCTTAGTCGTCTTGTGGTTTACAATGGGGTCAAAGATCGAGCGCTTGACGCGCACACGCACGTCAGACGAGGGGTACTCAACACGCACCCACTTCGAGCCATAGCTGAGACACTTGATGTGCCTCATGCCGCTGCCGAACTTGCTGATCTCATCTAAAAGGTGGACACGGAATGATTTACCGCGTAGGTCAGCCGCTTTTTTGCTGATGGCAATCTTGGCTGTTTTAGCTCTGTGTCGTCTCATTAGAACGGCACCTCGCTAAGACGTGGGTCGCCTTGAAAGATTGGCTTGCCGTCACGAACGCACTCAATCAATGTGCAGGTGCCGTGTGAACGAAAGTGTACTGGCTGTGTTAAGGTGGTAACCTCATGCCACATCGCGTCCCAGTCGTCCTGAGCGGCAGATGTGCCGATGATTGACTGCATGTCGTCTTCGTGAATATAAGTCATCGTCTAAGTCCTCTCTAAGTTAGTCTAGAGGGTCTTAAGCGATCTATCCGATGACCTTGGAGTGTGGAGGCGAGTACCGGAATCGAACCGGTGTACACGGATTTGCAATCCGCTGCTCTACTAAGGTCGGGACTTTCGCTGCCCTCAGTAAGTACATAGGTAATCGGACCTCAGATTACAAGGGGTCACTTTTAGAAAAAACACAGATCGAACCGATGACACTCGGAACAACCTGTGTTTTATAGTCTGCCTCTGTTCTAGGCAGTTAACTTCCTTTGTTATACTCTTCGATAAACTCTTTGATCTGGAAGCCGGGGCAGGCTTTAGACGCATAAGCGTTGTGGCCGCTGATCTCTTCGATCTCTGGGTATAGCCCTCGTAAATCCTTCAGAAGCTTCATCAGAGCGTCTGCCTGCTCATCAGTAAAATGCTGCTCGAACTTGTCGTTTGCCTCAGAGCCAAAGCCGCCAACCAAGGCGATACCGATGCTGCTCTTGTTGCGCCCCTTAGTGTGGGCCCCTGAGCGCTCGACAGGACGACCAAGGGCAACCGTACCGTCACGGTGGATGACCATGTGATATCCAATGTCTGACCATCCGCGCTCCTTGGTGTGCCACCCCCGGATAATCCTGACGATGTCTCCTGCTGATTTCTCTTTGTTCCAGTTGGGGCGTGTCGCTGTGCAGTGGACAATCACTTCGTTAATTTGCCGCATCTTCTTTGGCTCTCTTTCTACTAGTTACTAGAGTGGAAAACATGGAGCGGATGCCCCTCGATATCTCGCTTGGTGATGGCGCTAGCCAACCTGCGATCAGCAACAAGATGTACATCAGAGGCACTTCAGTGTTGTTGATGGTGAGCTCTTCGACGTCTCTGGTCTCGACAGGCTTGTCTAGCTCCTCGACACGGATCGTGGAGTTGTCACCTGCCTCGATGGTTTGCTGATTGGTTTGGACCGCCTGTGTGGCATTCTTCGCTGCCTGAGTGCCCACGACATTCGTCTGGACGCCGGGGGCTCCACCACCGCCTGACAGGAGAGATACGGCTGATCCTAAGACGCAGCCACTGGTCGATAAGACTACGACAGAGACTAAAAGTAAGCGCCTGCTTCTAGCGCTTGCTGTTGCCAAAGCCAAAGAACGCGGCCACGAGCCCTGAAAGGGCGAGGTACTGGGTCATCAGGATGCTTTCTGCTGCAGCCATTCTGGCAGGGTCATATAGAGTGCCTGCAGTTGTTACGATCATCATCACGAGAGCCGCCCAACACATGTAGCGTCGGTTCACTTGGTACTCGTGCATGTTGAAGTCGCTCTCTGAATGCTGTTGGTCGGTCATTGGAATTTACCCATGTAATACATTAACCCTAAGAGGCCGAACCCTGCGGTGAGGACCACCAGTAGAATTATGCAGCCCCATAGGATTATCTGTTCGACAGTTTCTTGCTGTTTCTTTTTCTTGTCAGCTAAGTCTTTCTTCTTCTGTACTCGTATGTCCTTGCGTAAAGCGACGAGCTCAGTCCAAGCTGAGAAGCCCCTAGTGCTGATGACAATAGCCCTTAGCTGCTCCTCGATATCTTCAGCCTGCTTGCGCTTAACGAACGTGTCTAAGGCTTCTTCATTGGCTGACGAAAAAGGACTGCTTCTTTTCTTGTCGTGATCTGACTTAGCTGTATCGATAGCATCAAATAGGCTGCCTAAGTCTTTTGCTAGTGATGCTATCTCTTTGCCTGCAGCTATGCCTGCCTTGACGCCTGCGAATATCGTGAGTGGGTCCATAGGCTCTTAGGCGACCACGAAGTCTACCAACAGACCTTCTTTGGTAGGATGCCTATGGTGCGGATGGTAGGCATAAGGGTCTTCGTGTCTGTATGTGTCTGCCTTCTTGTCGACAGCCGCATGTGTTTCCTGAACTCGAACTTCCTTGTCACTTTTGCCTTGCTCGAAGATAATGTTCTTGTGGGTATCAAAAGGCATCGAGGGTAGGGGAAAGTGAGCGACGAGGGTATTCTTCACCATAGGTTAAACCCCATGTTATATAGTTATCGTTGGTCGTGTTCTTAAAGTCTGGTCTTTACGTTGAGCCAGATGGCCGCCCCGATAAACAGGATGGTGCCTGTGGTTATAATGCGGACCGCAGTTCTGACGGCCTCTCTGCGCGTGTTTCTCCATGCGCTTATGAGGTCACGCATGTCGCGCACGTCAGCCGCTGCTTTCTCATCGTGGAGGCCGAGGTTGCTTAGGGCTTCCTTGGCTCCACGCTTGGCAGCACGGTCGATGATGGCTTCGAGTTCTTCCTCGGAGAGTTGCACCCTAGATTACTCCTGCTACGGCTTCGTCGGCCAAGTTACATCTGCGGGAAACCCTGCCTGACTTGTGATGTCCCTCAGTGCCTGACGGTATGTCTGCATGTCGTCTGACAGAGTGGTGTCGCTTAAAGCAAAGTAATCGGTTTCTGCGAGTAAGCTGTTGCGCTCAGAGCGTACCTCTTGAGGCAGTACATTCTGGTTGTACTCATTTAACTGGGCTGTCGCGCTGTCAATTTCCTCTGCGGTCATATCTGTGAGAACGCCGTTTACATACTTTTTCATTTTACTGCCCCAATCCATATAGTGAGAACCGACCGCTTTCTATTTCTGCTGTCCCTGCCGTGGTCGTAAAGTTGAACCCATCCACATCAGTAATCGAGTAGGTACTTTTCATACCACCAGAGACCAGAATAAGATTTGCAATATCATTTGTACCTTCAAATCCACCGTAAGCCATTTCAATAGTTGCCCTTGGAGCGGCTGTAGAAATATCAAATCTTCCAGTCTGTGATGTTACTCCTGTGGGGCCAATCCAACCAGTACTTGTAGTATCATAGCTGCTTCCCGAATCAATTTTAGCTCTCATCATTGAATAATTACTGCCAGTTTCTAAACTGCCATTATCATATATTTGCATTTTAGGAATTTGCGCACCATCCATCGTGCAATCCCATAGCAAAACGTAGCGGTTGTATGAGCCGATAGACGTAAAGGCGACCGAGGCTACAGCGCTGCTAACAGTCGTCGTGCTGATCAGGTTCCACGAGCCACCGCCGCCCCCAACAGCGGCCCCATCAAGGGTCACGCTGCCAGAGGTAGCCGAGATATCATTAGTCTGATGATTAATTGTCAGGCTCATTGTTTACACCGCCGTTGATCCGTTCATTTCGTCTTGAGCCATGACCCAAGCGTAGCACTTGTCCAAGAAGGCATCGCCTGATGAACTGTTGATGTCCTCTAGGTTTGCGTTCATCCTTTTAAAATCGACCTCTCTGGTGTCATCTGTGGGTGAGTTGGTTGCGTAAGCACTTAAGTCAATCATAACGGTGAACTTGGGGTCTGACCCACGTTGACGAGAGATGCTTGCTGTGACGATGCGGTAGTAGGCGCCATTAAAGGCGATGCCGAATTGACTGTTTTCAGCCGTGATATTGTGTTGGATAGCCATTGGATACTCCTTTAGGCGTAAATAAGTTCTGAGGTTGTGATGGTTCCGACAAAACGCACGTTGGTTGATGCTGCGCCGTTGACCGCAATCTTTAGGCATCCATTGGTTGTGTCGGCACTTAGTGCCATCCCCCAAGACGGTGTGTTGTCTAAGACAGTGGTTGCTGAGTTGACTAGGACTGTTGTCCCTGCGCTGCCCTCGCGTCTGATAAGACCCTCGACTTTCCAAGCCGCGCTTGCTGTGCCTTCGCTTGCTTTTTGTCGTGCGACGATAGTACCGCTAAATGCGTAGGCGCTGTTGTTGGGAAGGACTACTTGGTTCGATGTACCCGCTGTACTATTGTCAGTAGTTAAAGCCTCTGCGGTGGCATCTGTTGTGTTAGACGCAAGAACATAAATGCCTGATTGGTTTTGCCCTGCGCTTATTGCGTTGTAGCCACCAAAGTGGACACCACCCTTAGTTCTACTCTTTGCGCCACGGCCCAGAACTATACTTCTATCATGTCCACTATCAACTTGGCTTTCTCCACCAAAACCCAGACTATTTGAAGCATTTAAATAAGTAGCTTGCAGCGCAACAGAGAATGTTGCATTTGAAGTGGTATCACCACCGTTTCCAAGACCCACAGAGTAGTCACCTGCAATAGTTCCCATTCTGCCAATTTTAACAGCGGCCGTACCTGTTGCTTTTGTCTGTTGACCTAAAGCAATACTATTAGCGCCCTGTGCGCCATAGCTGCTAGTGTTATTTGCAATGGCTCCTGCGAGGCTGTCACTTCCAGAGGCGTAAGAGTTATTTATGGCTGTTGCCCCTGCCCCTGCCGTCTTAGCATTATAACCAAGGGCAGTCTGGTAGTTTACGTTTCCTGTGCCATTGCTATCATCGCCGACAAACGTGTTGCTACTGCCACTGGTCACCGCACTACCTGCCGTCTGACCAATACCTACGTTGTTGGAGCCAGTAAGCTTATCTAAGTTAGTACCTTGAAGCGCGTTTTGACCCACGGCTGTGTTGGCTGTACCAGTGGTCAAATAAGAGCCAGTATTACGACCAATCAAAACATTGTCATCACCTGTTGTGATTGATGAATTACCTGTGTTCCAACCGATTGCAACGTTTCTGTAATGTGAGGAACCTGCAGAAAAGCTGTTAGTCCCGATGGACAGGTTTGAGCCGTCCCATTCTGCGTCACTTAGGTCGTCAATTGAACTAGCACCACCCCCTGAAGCAGCCGCCCAATTAGCAACTCCTGACCCATTTGTGGTAAGCACATAATTAGCGCTGCCATCGGAAGTAGGCAGGGTGTAAGCATTATTAACACTGACTGTACCAGTCGTTTTTATTCCGCTGCTAGTCGTTTCGAGTTTCTTACTAGAATTATGGTATAACTCTACCGCTCCACCGTAAGTAGCTTTGAGATAATCATGGCCTGAGCTAGCCTTTAGCTCAAGGTTAGTTGCGTAGATTTGAAGATTGCCAGAGCCGCCTTCAATAATTTGGCTGTGATTGTTCGTACCATGAAAGATTTTGAGGTCATCACCATCACCAAAAACCAGTTCATTTACACCTGAACTTGAGCGGTCGCCAAATTTAATAGACTTGCTATTTGCGTCTAAATCGCCACCGAGTTGGGGGGTAGTATCCTCAACGACATTGCTTATCCCAGAGCCGCCGCCACTTGCCGCTGCCCACGTTAAACCGCCAGTATTACCTGATTGCGCAGTCAGCACATAGCCGTTGGTGGGCGAGTTGCTGACCTTGAGGTTGGCTTCGTCCACCACGTTGTCGCTAATGACTGTAGCGCCATCGGCTGTGCTAGTGACCTCACCTGAGTGGTTTGGGTGGACATAGTTGTTTGCGCTTGCAGCAATGCCGTCTAGTTTCGTGTGGTCTGCATCAGTAAACGCATTGGTATCTGAGTTGCTTTCATAGGCCGTTTTGATTTCACTCGCAGTTTGATCTGCGGTGGCATTAGCTTCGATGGCGTCAAGTTTTGACTTTAGCGTATTCGTAAAGTTGTTCTGAGTTAAGCCACCATCGCCAACGCTGTAAGTTGTGTTAGTGTCTGTAGAACTAATAGTACCATTTGCCGCAATAGAAACATTAGTCCCTGCTGTAAGTGCCGCCACTACGTTTGCTGTATCTGTAACGTCTGCGGATGCTTCTATAGCATTTAACTTGCTGTGGTCTGCGTCAGTAAAGACATTACTGTCAGTCGCTGCTTCTACAGCCGCCCTGATTTGTGCATCAGTTTGATCTGCTGTGGCACTGGTTTCTATACCATCTAGCTTACTTTTCAGCGCGTCAGTAAAGTTGTTTTCAGTTAGCCCACCATCGCCAATGCTATAGGTGGTATTCGTATCAGTAACCGTAATAGTCTTGGTAGCCCCAGTGCCACTAGCGACAACACCGTTGCCTGTGAAGTTCATCGTGGTTGCAGCCGTCGAAAGTGCAGAGCCTTCGTCTTGAACTGTCAGTGAAGAACCACCGCCACCACCACCAGATGCCGTGACAACACCACTGCCGTCTATAGCCAAGCCGCTGCCAATCTTGATGCCGCCTAGTGTGCTGCTAGAGGCAGTGGGTAGGCTATAGTTGTTTGCACTGGTAGCTATCCCACCTAGCTTACTGTGGTCGGCGTCGGTAAACACGTTGCTGTCTGTCGCAGCCTCGACAGCCGCTCTGATTTCAGCGTTAGATTGATCTGCTGTGGCATTGGCCTCGACAGCATCTAGCTTGTTCTTCAAGGTCGTCGTGAAGTTCTTCTCAGTTAGACCGCCGTCACCCACAGAATACGTTGTGTTCGTATCCGTAGAACTGATGGTGAAGTTGGGGTACGTCCCTGAGACGCTGACGTTTGACCCTGCAGTGAGAGCCACAGTTTGGTCTGGGCTGTCATTCGTAATCGTCGTGCCAGACACAGTGATGCCTGTGCCGCCAGTGTAGTTATTCACCGACGAAGCTGATGCAGCAGCCGCTGTGGCTGAGGTTGCAGCAGCAGTCGCTGATGTTGATGCCGCTGTCGCTGAAGAAGCTGCAGCAGTCGCTGAGGTGGCTGCTGCTGTGGCCGAAGTATCAGCACCAGACTTTGCTGTATCTGCACCCGACTTTGCTGTCTCAGCAGCAGCTTGTGCAGTCTCAGCGGCTGTCTTTGCGTTTTCAGCGGCTGTCTTTAAGCCGTCGACGGCATCTACGTCGTTGCTCGTTGCGCCTGAACCTGAGTAGAAACTTGTTTTTGCCATCTGGCTTAATCCTCGTAGGCTGTAGTTGGTCGCATGGCTTGCACCGTGCCAGACATCTCGGCGTCATTTGCTTGCTCTTGGACTTCTGCCATGCACTGGCTGTACCGCTGCTCGAACAGGGGGCCACGCTCGTCCAAATAGTAATCCGCTGCATACGACAGTGCGCCGTAGATTATCAGGTCACTGGATGCAGCGGCCAAGGCATTCTCTGCGCTGTCAGTAGTCATGTCTGCAAATTGAGCATAGTAGTTCAGCTTGACCGAACCAGATGTTGGATATGGGTAAATCAGCAGGCTGCTGCCTTCGCGAGTAAAGAACTTGGGAGTGCCGTTTTCGCCTGCATCCTTGTAGTCAACAATCTGACTTAGAGGGACACGAGTAAGACTTGTGCTGCCGTAGTACAAATCGATGATCTCAAGAAAGTCGTTGGGCAGCACAAGCAACGTGGTGGCTGCGCTGATAGTATACGACTGCTGCTTCTCCATGGATGGAACCCGAAGGCTTCTCTGGATACGAGCGATACTCTGGTCAACAAAGGTGTCGGCTAGGGTGTCGCTGCAGTCGCTACGGTTTAGGAGCGCCTTGAAGTGGCTCCTGATGTCACCTTTGTTCATATCGGGGGTTAAATCCTTTTGTTGGTCGCCATGAAACCATCGAGGTTCTGGTCGCTCAGTCTTTTGACGATCTCAGCGCCTGTCGCTTCGTACAAGTTGAAGCCTTCGCGCACCCACTGCTCGTGTACGGCAACTGGGATACTGGCGACACGCATGAACTCGCCTTCCTTGGCGCTGTCCGATGCGTTGCGGCTGTCCTTCAGGTCGTCCAAGAACTCCTGAGTGATATTCTGTGTGTGATGCCTGACGACGTCGTTGCCTTCCTGAATGTATCGTGTGTTGACACCCAGAAGGCTGCGCTCCACGTCGGCTTTATCACCAGAGACAATAGGCTCTGTTGGGTTATTACTGCTCATTATCGGGGGTACTCTCGTTAGGGGAAATCTTTAGGCCACTCAGCGGCGCTCTCAGGGGCTCTGAGGGTATTTAAAGAATGCCGCCCCTCTGTAGTCAGAAAGGAGAGCAGGAACTGACTACTTTTAGTGGGGGCGACACTCAATCTTATGGGGGTCTAACTTTTACGACAGACCTGTGATCATATGATCAGCGCCCCAGTTCATGTGCTTGAGAGAGTACTCTCCTACCACATAGTGTTTATCGCTATCTCCATTTTTCGCGAGAAGTGTACGCGAGAACGGACGCAGCACTGCAGACCGCCACATGCTTGGTTCAATCAAGAATGCGTGGGTCGACAACTGGTGGCGGTTTAGGACCACTTTGTATTCACCATCATTTATGTTCGCCTTAGATCGCTAATCTAAGACCGTCTTTCGACTGCTGTATGTCACCATACAGATCAGACCATATCACCATCCCAAGGGGATGCTCTGCGCTTCGAGCCGCTTGGCTCTACTCCACTGCCGTGGATGGTCGTTGCACCTTCCTCTTTCGAGGCTTGGCTCAGGATTATCTCATTGAGAGACTTCCCCTGAGTTCACAGAGTTCTTCAAAGTAGATTGCTCTACTAGGCCGCTAGGTTTGTTAACGGGCTAACATAGAGGTCGATCACATTGACCAACTGCTTGGTCTGAGCGAACTCACGATTACGTCCAGATGACGCTGCAAATCCTGCGACAATTTGGGCGTCGGCGGGCTTGATCATGAAGACACTTGGGTCTGACCCGGCGTTGAACGCAGCCTGACCTGCAACAAGCAACTTAGCTTCTGTAAGGGCATCTGTTGCATTGCTCCCGGCGTCGGTCGAATTTGAGATCATCTGAGTTGCAGATGCCATCTCACGAGCGGCACTTTCGGAGCCAGTGACGGCTGCATTGTCGACACCAACGTAAGCTCTCTCTAGATCGCGCTTGATCTCCTTCAAAGCTTTCCCAAGCTGATAAGCTGTTTCCTTGGCTCTACCGTAGGTTGCAATAGCGTCTGCTGTTGCACTTACTTGGAAAGCCTTGGATAGGATTTGCGTGTTGTTGGTACGACTTGTAGCGGCGGTCAATGTTGCCATTGATGCGTCCGCGCCTTCGATTGCCGCGTTATTTGCGGCTGCAGCTAGGCTGTCCTCAAGCCATTCAAAAGTACGAGCCGAAACCTTCTCGGAACGGATCATGCTGAAGAATGGGGTGTCTGTGGGCGTAATATCAGAAATGATATCTGAAACGTCCTCTTTCTTCCCGGTCTGGTCGTATGTGGAATATAGGGCCATCTTGATGGCTCCTTTCTTGATGTTGTTGTTGGGTTAGGATTGCTCCCACCGCGACATCAAGGCATCCGCTATGTCATCTAAGTCACCACTCATAGATGCGTTTGACCGTAGTTTATTCTGAGCCTTCTTCTGGCGCTGAATACGGACATCTGCATCACTCGGTGGTGCCTTCTTCGATCTTAAGACTTTGTTACCTGTCTTGGTCTTCTTAATGCGCACTGCTTTCCCCTTTTTGGTTTCGGCAGCCGCTTTGGATTGGTCGTATAGTCTCGCTTTGTTGAGAACCATAATAACCTGTGGGTCGACGTATTGATCGACCTGCTCCGATGGGAGACCAACTGAGACTGCATACTGGCGAATGTCGTTGTATAGATCATTGCCCCAGTCTGGCAGTTCATTCTGAAGAACCTTGACGCACTCTTGGGCGGCAGTCTGATGCTGTTTAGAGTAATCAGTCTGTGCCTGTTTATAGAAGGCGTCTGCTTCTTCGGTTAAAAACTTAAGGTCTTGTTCTGCTTCGCTAGCCTCTTGGCGTAGTTTCGCAAACTCCGTAGCATCCATCTGTCGACTAGCGACTAACATGTCTACTTCAGAGTATGGCTTGAAACGCGCCTGAGCTCTTTCGATAAGCTTCTGGTATGACAAATCAGCCCTCTGAAGGGCTTCGTCTGCCTCTTTGCGCTTGGCAGCGGTTTCTTGAGACTTACGTGTCAGACTTGCTTCTTGTCCGTAGAGCCGTTTGAGTTCCTTGATGGATGCCTGCTTAACATCACCATCGACTGGGATTTCAACCAAAGTCTCGTCAGTGAGCTCGATAAGCTCTTCTTCTTCGGTTTCTTCTTCATCCGTGTCTTCGGCGGTGTCTTCTTTGTCAGGGTCCTCAAGGTTTTCCTCTTCTTCTGGGGTATCCTCTTCTGGCTCTTCGGCTTCGTTAGTTTCGTCCTCTTCGTATTCCTCGAAAGCATCAGTCTCTTTGATGTCTTCTTTCGAGGTTGCCTCTTCGTCCTCGTCAGTCGATAGATCAGTTGCCTGATCGTCCGTCCAACGGCCCAAGATGGCTTCTGCCGCATCTTCGATGTCATCGAATGATTGATACGACTGTTGAGGTTGATTTGTTTGGTCGTTACTCATGATGGACCTATTCTTCCTCTTGGCTGCTATCGCCTTCTTTATTAGTGCTCTCCATGATTTGATCTCTGATAGCGCAATGCTGCTTCAGAGTGTTCGCCACGTCGACTAATGCACGATAGTGGTTGTAAAGGTTTTCTCTGGCGCTGCTCTCATCAGGTTTCGTATTGACGAACTGCTGAAAAGTGCCTTCGACCAGAGCGTTTAAGACATTCTGAAATGCCGTTGTGCTAAGTAATGCTTCTGCGTCGTCACCTTGTTTAATCAGACGTTCCTGCTCATCAGTACGATACATCTGAACTCTCCTTTTTGCTCTTCTTATGCTTTGCTTTCCTTGGAAGGACTTTTGTTTGGTCCTTAAGGATGCGCGGACGAAACCGTGGGGTGCGTAGCGCTTGGGCTATGGGGTTTCGTCTGCGCGGTCGTAGGGTCATCAGCCTGTTGGTGAGGCAATGGCCCTGACATCGTCGGCAGTCCGAGCTATCTCAAGCTCTGCTGTGTCTACCATTTGTTTGTGCTCCAACTGAGCCTCTTTGAGGTCCATGCTATCGCTCTGAATGGCGAAGCTCTGTTGTGCTTTCAACTGCTCAAGTTGGAGTTTCAATTGCGCGATCTGAGCGTCGGCTTGTGCCTTCATCTCAGCCACTGCTGTCTGACGTTCTTGTATCTCAAGCTGCTTCTGAGCGGCCTGCATCTGCATCTCTTGGGTAGGGTCAGGCTGAGGCTGCTGAGGTGGCGACAAGAAGTCACTGACGTTCTTAATGCCGTTGTTCTCTAGAACGGTGGACATGAGGTTAAATGCGTTCTCTGGTGTATACATCTGTGACAACACAGGGTCCTGAGACATCAGGCCGTGGATCGCTAGATACTTCTGAGCCTCTTGTTCTTGCTCACCGTATCCGAGGTGTAAGTCCACCTGCACGTCACGTTTGTCGGCCCAAGCACCGGGATTGACTGGCACAAAGTTACCTGCAAGCTCCACGATCTTTTGCTCATCTTCGTTCTCAACGACAAGCTGATAGATCATCTGATAGAGCGGCTTCAGGAAGTTATTTGCGAAGTTACGAGCGATGATCTTCTGGCGCTGCTGAGACATCGTCGCAAGCTGCTCAACCATTGCAGCACTGTTCTGTTTGCTGATGGCGTCCTTGTTGAGGCCTTGAGACAGGCGAGAGACACCAGTGGTATCCTCTTTGTCTTCATCAAGCATCTGGATGGTCTGGAAGATAAACGGATTGAGTGCCGCCTGTGGCATTGGGCTGATAGCGTCGGGCCTAGTGACATTTACTATGCCGCCCACGCGATTATCAATGAGCTCCCTTGGGTTCGATAGGCCGCCTTTGGTGACGACATAACGTGGGTTATTCGTAATCATCGCATGGTCAAGGATCGACCGCGTGAGCACCGTTCTGGCGTTCTGTATTGGTATAACCTTGGCACCGAAGTTCGAGCCGTAGAAGGCATGGGCGATCGGCAGAGGCACAAAGGCGACGAAGGGGCGTCTCATGCACCTTTCGCACTCTAGCAAGCTGTTGCCTGCCTTGATGACCTTATAGAGCTCCGCAACTCCAGAGCCCATTTTGTCTAGCATTATGTATGCTTCGTAGACGGTCACTTGTCGCACTTGGTCTTGGTAACCCTTGACGTTGAACCCTCGATCACTGCCGATGTTCTCGTGACGGCTGATGACCTCTGGGTCGGTCTCTAGGTCGACGTCGTCATGCTCACCAATGTCATCTAGGAGCTTCTCGTCATAGCCCATCTCGCGGAGCTCAGAGAGCGTCTTTTTGTATCTCTGTGCGCAGAACGTAATGCTGTCTAAGTCTTTTGCTTGAGGCTCAATTAGGAACTCTTCTGGGGCGACGGCGTCTACGCATACCTTAGATGTGTCGCGGTATATACGAAGGGTACCACTGTAGTTGCCCAAGGCGTCCTCTTCGACTTCCTCGATCTCGACGTTGTCTTCTGCAAGCATCATGTCGAAGTCGTCTGGCAGTACGTCCTCGATAGTCTGAAGGTAGCTGTCAGAGCTCTCCTCGTAGAACACTTTGGCAAGCCCGGCGCGTGCAATCAGGCCATCGTGGATGACCGTCTGCATGACCTCGAACAGGTTGTTCTGGCGGTTTGCGACATAGTCCACATAAGACGTAGCGACGGCAGCCATAGGGACATCATCACTGTTCTGAGGGCTGAAGCGAACTGTCTTGTATCCTGTGGAGAATGTCTCTAGGAGCGCTGCCTTCATGCTCTCGACGGCGTCATAGACGTCCATAGAGACGTACTTGCTGTTTCCATCATGGGCAGGTTTTGGCAGGGCTGCGTTGTAGTGATCGACTACCTTACGGCGTTCTCTACTGATCTCGCTGTCATAGTACCCGATAGACTTGCGCACATTGTCGTCAACTAGAGCGACAATCTGCTCATCACTCAGTTTACTGTATTCATCCGTGCTCATTCAGTCACACCATTTCTATGTACATTTCATCTACACTTTCTACTGGCTCCCAAGCGCCCTCGTGGACGTGATTAGCCAGTGCGAGGCTCATGACACAGTCGTCGTAGCAGCCTGCTTCAGCTTCCATCCCACCGCTTTCTGTCACGATGTATGTCAGCATCTCTCTAATAGTTGTCTTGTCGTTTAGCTCGATCTCACCGTCGCGCACTGACGCGCGTAACTGGTCGATGATCAGCGGTTTCGTCTTGGCAGTTGTCGCAAAGCCCAACTTGACAGTCTCACGATCTGTGAGCTTGTCCACTTCAGTGGTCGTATAAAAGTTAGCGTAAGCCATATCTTTAGCCAGACGAGTGCATGTGAGAATGCCATGGCTGTTGTTCTCCACGATAATGTAAGCCTGATTGAAGAAGTCCCCTAAGTTATAGAGGACCGTAGCAAAGAAGTCGGGGTGCACATGGCCTCTCCAAGTAGCCACCTGCCGCTTCTTACTGTCGAGCACTTGGGCAACGCTGTAGTCACCGTTTCTGACACCCATAGCGACGTCAGCACCTATGACATACTGCTCTCCGGGGTCGTGCGCTCTGTATAGCGTGAGCTCCCCCCTGACGTTGTTCTCCCAGTCGTCACCTTCGAGCGCTAGACGCTCTTTGACGTCTGCAGCATCTCCTAGGTTCTCCTGAAGTTGCTCAGGGTTAAACACTGGGCGACCTGTCGTCAGAAAGGCCTCTTCGGGTTCTGATGGGTACTCCTGTCGAAACAGGTCGATGCCATTCTGAGCAATCTTACGACGACGAAACATCAACTGGCCGTCATCTAAAGAATACTTTTCCGCTAGCTCTTCTTCCTCTGGAGTGCGTTGGAACTTCTTAGGGACCGTCTCTCGATACTCAGGGTTGACGTGCCAAGGGATAAACACAGGCACATAGCCGTTGGAGCCATCCACGGCACCTTTCCAGAGGTCATAAAAGACGCCTGTCACACCATTGGCCGTGCTTTCGACGAAGACGGCAGTGTTCTTTGTGTTTGGTACGGCCTGTGTGAGGGAGTTCCAGTTGTCGGCTGCTGTCGTCTTAGACCAAAAGGCAAGCTCTGAAGCATGAACGTGGGTCAGCGTCTCACCTCGGCCAATAGCATCGCCACCTGCAGTCGCAACGACGTAAGAGCTATCGAGGACGTCAAACGACAACTCGCGCCGGGAGCTATACTTAGTGTGAGGCTTTAGGAGCTCAGGGCAGTTCTCGTGATACCTCTTTGTCATGTCGAAGAGGGCACGAGTGCTATCAGAGTGGTGCGTGATAACCATGGATTTACACGCGGCACGCTGAGAGACGCTGAAGTATAAGTAGCCGCCAACATAGGTCGAGAGACCCTGTTGACGCGCTTTTAAGATGATGACCCTGACTTTGCCTTCTGCTGCTAGCTGATCTTCGACAGCCGACTGCAGGATGGCTTGGGCAGGGTTCAGCTTTAGGGGCTGAACGTCACCTTCCTTAGTTCTGATCTTTAGGGCAGATTTAGAGTAGAACTCAAAGTCAGTGTATAGGCGTTTCCGTATCGCGGCTAACTTCGGGTTCATCTAATTGCTCTTCCTCGTTTAGTGCTTCTGCCATCAGAAGTGTCGCTAGGAACTCCTCGGCCTTGCCGACAGAAACTTCAGACTTGGTAACTGGTTTACTCTTGGTGAAGTCGAGGACCATACGAGCAGCCAAAAGCTTCTCTCTGGCTTGCCCCGGTTCGCGCATGATAATGACTGCAGTGCGAAGTGCTTCTTGGGCGAGTTCATCCTCGACGCCATAGTCCTTCTTCATGATCTCTAAGACGGTTTCTGCATCTTTCATCGCTTGTTCCCTCAACGGCTTTATTGTTTCGCGTGTGTATCCATCTGGCACGCCCTTTGGCCTGCCGGGGTTTTTACGCTTTTTTGTTGCCCACGCTTTTCTTTGGGCGCGGCCTTCTTCCGTTTGCATCATCAGCCAGAAGTGGTTCTTTTCCTTTGGGTTGCCCTTTTGGGGCATCTTTACCTCTTTTGGGGGCTTCTTCTGCCGACGTGCTCTTGGCTGCTTTTCGGTCGTCATTAGGTTTATACCTCGTCGATATCTCCGTGATTATCCGTGTCGAGTGAGGGTATTGGCGCTCGTACATCATCATGGGGATATTGCAGTACATCTCCCAGATCATTGCGCCTTTGTCGTCCTTCGACAGCGACTTGCTAGCCTCGATGTCCTCAAAGCCTTTTATGGCGGACATAAGCTCCATCATTAGCTTCACGGTTGCTCTCCTTTTCTCTCATATGTTCTTGCACTAGGCGGCAGACAGCATACCTGCATTGGGCGACAGTGCCCCCGGCTGCATTTGCTGACGCTGCTGCTCTTCTTGCTCATCCTCAGCCTGCTCAGAGGCCATAAGGGCCATCACGACGGCTATGGATATCGCAAGTGGGTGGGTGAAGAACTGGATGTCCTTGTTGCCTGCCTTGCGTAGCTCACCTCGTATCCACTTGGCCGTCTCTGGCATTACAAGCTTCGCCATCTTTGGGTTGACCGCGTAGACCCAGAACGGATCGACAGAGAACTCACCCTTTGACCTTATGTATTTCACATGAGCGTCAAGCTTGTTCTCGAAGTCCATTTGTTCTTCTGGGGTCATCTGGTTGCGGCGCTGATCGAACTTGTCCATGGCCGCCATCAGGCCACGCACTGGTCTGCGCTCTGTTGGCTTGCCTTCGACGTAAGCAGACAAGCTGTTCTGCAGGCGTGTAATCTCGCGGAGTATCTTGCGCTCTTGAGGTGTACGCTTGCCTTGCGGCTTGTCGATCATAGCGCCGATAGCATTCTCTACGGATGGCGTGCCGTTTCCGTTGCCGTTTAGCATAGGACCGACACCAGACATTGGAGCCATGGTCACGCCGTGGAATATCTCGTGAAGCAGCGTTGTGAGCGCTTCGATGTCTGTGAGATTGCGCCCACTTCCTATACTATCTGTTCCAAGGAAGTTTGTGCCCGGCTCTAGTGCGAAGACGTGACCAGATGCACCATTAGAGGTCTTTGTGAAGCGACCTCTGAGGGTCTTGGCGTTGGACCCTAAAGTCTCAAGCATCTTTTGGTGGTCATTGAACATGTGCACTGTGATGCCAAGAGCTTTCGCAAGCGTCAGGGCGTCCTCGATGTTCGTAATGCCGTTCTCGTAAGGCGATCCCTTTTTGCCGATCTCGAAGAGTGCTTTTACGGCAGGGAACTGGCCGACTACTTCTTGCTTGCTAGGTACTCGTCGGCTGAAGGCGCGTCGTAGTTGGGACGATCCATTGCGGATGAAATCGCTGAGGGCAGGGGCTTCCCTGTCGTCTGCTGTTTGCCCTGCGCCGACATCCGAGCGGCTAGGTTCGATATTCGAGCCATCGCTTCCCTCTCCGTCATCATTGAGGGGGATGCCTTTTTCTTTGAGGAGTTTCCTTGCGCCACTTGAGTTAGTCCCTTCTTTTGTTCTGAGCCCTTGCGAACCCCACAGTCTTTTCTCAAAGAACCACAGGACAGCTTGTGTGTCGCCGGGATCAAGAGAGTTTTGATCAGACAAATCTCCAGTTAATCGAAAGACTGCATTACGCTCTGCATCATTAGCAGGACCACCTGCAACACCTTCTTTTGCCACAGGTGTTTCAAGCAATCTACCAGTCCACCTACGGTATGATCGAGTGTACCATAAATCAATTACGCTGTCACCTGCGTCGATTTCGACGCCGTGGAGGCCCATAGAATAACGACCAAGCTTTTTACCGAATGCTAGGAAGCCATATTCTGGGGCCCCTGCTTTCTCTGCCTTAGTTGTGTATCTGCCTGCTTTATAAAGACCACTATCGAGCATAACATTGTTAATGTCTTCACGCGTCTGTGGTTGAAGTAGGAAGTCCATAGCAGGCGCTAAACCGCCTTTAGTTTCTACTAAGTATTTAAGCATCCCAAGCTGCTGCTCGTTAGCTTTGTTTCTTATGCCCCACCCTGCATCCTTAGTGACCATTTTGCCTGTTTTAGCGCTTTTAAAGGTTGTCTTTGGGGGCTCTAACCCTTGCTGCCTAAAACCCTCAGCGCGATTGACTGGCACTTCTCCTGTCCGAAGAAAGTCCTCAAACGCCCATGAAGACATCATAAAGGCATTATCTGGGTCAGCACCGTTAGAGAATATACCTGCAAACGTAAGATAAAGCTGACGATGTGTTTGTTCTGTTGCTAATGATGGGTAGACACGAGATGCCATTGCCATCGCATCTTCAACATCTTTGCTATACCACCCAACACCACTATTTGGCTGCTCAAGTTGTGCCTTAAGCTCTTCAGAGGCCCTACCTAAAACTTGCTGATAATCATCTTCACTGTTTTCAGGGAATATCTGGCGACCATACTTTTTCTGGTGGTCGGCGTTCATAGCTTCGCCTATTTTGCGAACAGTAGGTTTTCCTTCTAAAGGCAAAGGTGTGTCGAAATAGTCTAGGTCGTCGCGCTGCAGTAAAGTCGGGTCAGACAATAGAGCAGGACGCGCAGGTGAGCTTTGGTCAACCTCTAGATCACGGCTGTCTTGCTGAAGTAGCGCAGGGGGTGCGGTTGTTTCTGCGTCGACTTTACTTAAAACTGTGTCGACGCCCTCTTGTACCAAACTTTTAAATTCTAAGAAATCTATTCTTGATCCATAGTAGCCTTCTATATCTTCTAAATGTTCTAAAGTTTTGCTTTGGTCAAATCTTATAGTTTTGTCAGATGCTAAGTATTGTTGATAATCTGGATGGTCAGAAAACCGCAGCTTAAACTCATCTTCTATATCAAGATATTCTTTATACTCAGGGTCCCAAGACGCTTCATCCAATATTTGAACTTGCACATAAGACGAAGGAGAAACATTTGATATATCAGTTCTGACTTCTATGTTTCTAATGTTAAGCTCATCAATACTTTCTTTAACGGCATCTGCTAAATCAGAACTAAGATTACTTACGCTTTCAAAAGCGATATGGTCTTTATTACCTGACAGCTTACCATACAGCAGGCTGCCTTCAATTACTTGGTCTTTTACTTTACGGCCTGCCTCAGATGTCGAGAGTAGCACAGGTGAGCTTTGGTCAACCTCTAGATCACGGTCGTCTTGCTGCCTTGGTGGCCTCACTAGGGCTTCGCGTTTGCCTACATGGTTTGGAGCGCTGATATAACCTTCAGCTTCCATCCTGTTTACTAAAGTCTCAGCCTCAGAATAAGGCATACCTAGTTTTCTCTGGAGCCACGAAATAGACACTTTGCCTTCTTCTGCAAGCAAGTTTAAAGCTTGAGAGTAGTTATCAGGAGACAACGCAGGAGCAGCAGGTGCTTCAGTCAATGCAGGAGCAGCAGGTGCTTCAGGTGGCAATGCAGGGGTCTCAGCCAATGCAGGAGCAGCAGGTGCTTCAGGTGGCTGACGATTAACAATAGCTTCGATCTTGGCGCGAATGCCGGGGGTTGACGCTTCGAGAGACGACAGCATCGCATCGACACTCTCAGGAGCCATAGTGCCCTCTGAGATCGCCCTCACAGCACCCTCAATGATGCTGCCCTCAGCAACCATCTCGCCTGCCGTTTGTGGCACCACTGGAGCCTCAGTCATTGCCTCAGTTGGCGCAGGTGCTTCTGTTTGTGTGCTTGTTGGCTTCTTAGGGGCGTCCTGCAGACGCTGCAGTCTGCTTTTCTGCTCACGCTGATTGGTGACGCGGTCGAGATACGGACGCACATACTTGTCGATGGCCTCAGAGCTCACCTCGTTTCTCTGCAGTGCCTCTATGTCAGTCTGTAGTTGGGCGACAATATCTGGGCTCCGCTTCTTTGCTCTGCCTAAGACGGACAGCAGTTGGCCTTTGTCTGTCACGGAGACGTCGAGGTCTGCAGACAGTGTAGACTGCAGGGTGTCAGCCACTTCGATGTTGGCATCTTCGCCTGCCTGATAGTTCTCAGGAGATGTAAACTGGCGGCCTGACTGCTGTGGACCTGTTGTCTGCTGTGGTGCACCTGATGAAACTTCAGGTGAAGCTGACGGATCAAATGAGCGCAGAAGTGATGGGCTGTCAGGTTGAAACTTAATGAGGTGAGGGGCGTTTTCTTGTGCATATGCACCAACAGCTAATATTGCGTCACTTAAGGCTTCTATCTGGTTTTCGCCGCCTGCAAGGTTCTCATTGATTTGATCTATCAGCGCCAACATGCCGGGGTCATTGGCAATGTCAGGGTCCTTAGACATCATACTTACGACATCGATAAGACCCTGCTTGTCCAATCCAGTGCGGAACAGGAAGTTACCTATGGGTGACTGCTCGAAGTCAGCGACGTTCATCTTAGTGTTGAACTGCGCCAAAGATGCACGGATTGCCTTAGCTTGGTTTTTAGAGGCTGCTGCCTTTTTCTCCTTAAGTTGCTCTGCAGCAATTATGGAAGGACCTTCGGGCGTAGGCAGTCCAAACTTACCTGTGTTTTGCCTCACAAACCGAGCAACCTTAGAGCGGCGACCAGTCATAGCGTCCGTAAGTCTTCCCATGACCCAAAGAGCACCCTGAGCAGGGATAGTGCCGCCTTGAGTTATCATAGGGAGACCAGAGCCAAGCATAGCATTAGCTGCTATCTTTGGAGCGTTATAACCTGCGCCTGCCATGGAAATAGGGTTGAACAAGTCAGTAAACCTACTGACGCCGCCCTGAACGCCTCTCTTAAAGAGGTCTGTAATTACGTTGGATTTCTGCAGGGCGTTTAAAAGCTCTTGGCCTTCTTTCAGACCACCTACCAGACGACGTGCAGCATCTAGCTGATCCTGCGTTACTCTGGATGAGACCTTTTTCTTTGCGCCCTTTATGCCTGCACTTGCTTGCGTGTAGTTAAGCAGCAAGTCTTCTAATGACTTTGCATTCTTAGGGCTCAGTAGAGGCTTTAGTACAGCTACAAGGCCTGTGATTGTTTCGTTATTGCCCTGACGAAGGTCCTCTAAGGCCTGCTTTGCGCCTCCTTCAGAGCTATTGTCGATGTCTTTAAGATTATAGCCGTTTGCTTTCGCAAGTTCCTGAAGCTGCCTTGCGACGTCTCCTGCAGCGCCTCGGTAGCTCTCCTCTAGCGTCGTTGGGTCAGCTAGGGTGCCATCTGAGGTGTACAAGCTGCGTGACTTTTGCACGGCCATCTGACCTGCAGTCTGCCCTGCAATCATAGGGCCTGCACCAAAGACTTCAGCAAAGAGTTCACCGGGGTTTTGCTCTTTGCCCTCTGCTTGTAGTGCAGCACTTTCACCTAAGCCCTCACCGACAGCACCAACAGTACCGCCTGCGATTAATCCTGCGCCCTTTCGTACCTTGCCGCCTTGGTTGGCTGCTCTTGCTATACGGCCAGTAACCCCACCTGTTGCAGCGTCGACAGTACCAATAGCTAAAGCACGCTTACGAGCATTCATGAGCATGTCTGTGATTAGCTCAGGGTTTGCCTCAGACCACGCCTTGACTGCGTTGGGGTCCTCGACGTTGACACCTCTAGAGCCCAACTCTTGTGTGAGCTCCTGAGACAACGCGATGCCGAGCTCTGTGCTGCCACCGACTAAACCTGCCAAGGTGCCGCCTGCTGCAGGACCACCTACAGCAGTCCCTGCGATAGCTGCTGCGACTGTAGGGATCATGGCAGGCAGTGAGCGTAAGAATACCGTCCGTGTTATCTCACCGGGGGCCTCACGAAACGTATCGAAGACGTCGCCAGTCTGCTGCAGGAATGTGTCGCCCTCTGGGTTAAACATCTCCTGAGCTTTTGCGCTCATTGGTATCTGAGAGGAACGACGTTGCAGGTCCATCAGGTTTGGAAGGACGTCTGTGGCTAATGTCTGGGCCGATCTGCCTGCAGCGGCGTCAAGTGACGCCTGCGTGTTTTGAGCCGTAGGTGTCGCAGCGGTGCTTTGGATATTAGCAGCTTGATTTCTTAGGTCAGCAATCTGGTCAGCTAAGGTTGCTCTTTCGTCTGGGTCTTCAAGTAAATTAAGGTCTGCCTCGTAAGACTTGGCGAGGTCGAGAAGATACTGAGCGTTTTGCGCGAAGTTACCCTGCGACAGGTTGCCAGTCTGGGCATTCTGCATGATATCAAGGTGCTTGTTTGCGCGTACACCGGGGATAACCATCTGCGCCTGCAGCATACCTGCACGAAAGTCGCCAGATGCGCTGCCTGTTTCTGGGCCTTGTGGCTGCTTTGCCTTGGCAAGTCTCGCTTGAATGGCTGCTGCCATTTGCTCACGGCTCATGGTGTCAGGAAACTGGTATACCTGACCATCAGGGGTGCTGACTGTCTGCATTGTTATCCCTCGTCGCTCCATTTGCCAGTGGCATCGTCAAAGACTAGGGGCGCTGCTTGTTGTGAAGGGCCTGCATCTGAGGTTGAAGACATAGGTGCAGGAGCCTCAATGCCGTGGATACGTCGGTATTCAACTTGCTGTGCTCTGATAGCCTCGACTGCAGCCATGTAGTGTCTCTTGACTGCTCTAAGGTTCTTCTCGAACTGATCCCTTGTTGCAGACTGTTTAAGGCTGCCCAAAGAGGCATTAAGTTGCGAAAGTTCTCTCTCACTGACCTGACCTAATGCGCCACCTGTTGGAGATGCATCACGCATAGCTTGGAGCCTGTCGAAACCGATGGATGACTCGATGGTCGTGATGGCATTCGCTACGTCGTGGGCAGGTGTCCCCGGCATAGCACTCATGATGCTGCCTGCGAGGCCTGTCGTCCACGAGGTGGGCCACCAAGTCTCGTCGCCTAAGTTGCGCTCGATGTCTCGTATGGCTTCTAGAGCAGCCTCACTGTATGCCGCCGTTGGCATCGTCGGAGCGCCCTTTTTCTTAGCTTTTGCATCAGCAAGCTCTCGTTTTAACATGCGGTCAGCTATAGACTTGCGGCGTGCTTCCTCGATGGCAAAGGCTTCCATGTCAGCCTGCCTGTTTACGTCTTGTACCTGACCATATGCATTCGTAGCTGCACCTATGGCCGCCAAGCCGCCTTGTCCTGATGCTGCGACACCTGCTCCACCGATGCGCATTAGGGCTTCACCCATAGGGATGCGTTGGTTGGGGATCGACAGTGCTGCAGGGGGCTTCATAGAGCCGCGTGCGTTGCCTGTTATGAGCGCAGGGGTTGCTGCAGGGGCTGCTGCAGGGGCAGGGGCTGCTGCAGGGGCAGGAACTGACGCAAGGTCTATTGACTGCGAGTGGAGCGCAGGGTCGCTTTTGTACGTTGCATCGTCGGCACTGCCACCATGCAGCATGTTTCCAGTTGTCATCCATGGCGTACGCCAGTCTTCACCTGCTCCACCATAACTAGGGTCCACTACTGGACCAACAAGGCTTGGGTTTGCAGGAGACGACATTGGAGCGCTACGGAAAACGTCATGGTTGTAGCGTGGGATGTCACTGACGTAGGTGTCCAAGACGCCTGCGTTGGCGTGCCTTGGGTCATGGGTCATGCGGTTGTTTGCGAGGATCATCTTAGATTGGCCCTCCGTAACTTGTGGGCCGTGAAGGGGGAGCGCCACCGCCGTAGCTGCCGTAGCCGCCCATGTTTGTCGGGAGCTTATTCTGTATCTGCTGACCGTACTGCTGACCGAAGCCAAACCCTTGCATACCGCCGAAGACTGCAGCAGCGCCGGGGCTGACGGTGTTCGCTTGGTACTGGTTAGCTGTCGACGGAGCTCGGCCAAGCATACCGCTCATGTAGTCTTTGTAGCGGTTATACGCGAAGTCTCTGTTGCCCTCGAAGCGTGCTCTGTCGTCAAGCATCTTGGCTTGCTCTTGCTGCTGTAGGAAGCTGCCTGCGTTCATACCGAAGTCACCGCCTGTTCCCATGGCACCCATGCCTGTGGTGAAGGCACCTTGCATACCTTGGTTGGCTGACATGGCATCAGCAAACTGGCGGCCCTGTTGGTTCAACGAGCGGTCAATCATCTGGTCACGCACCTGAGCGCCTGTGGCTGCTGTACGACGTGCCAAGTCGCCCTGAAGTGCTGCGTCTGCAATACCTGCGCGGCTTGAGTTGGCGTTGCCTGTGCCAGACGCAGACATGTTGTTGCCCTGCATGGCTAGCTGAGTGTTGCGACGTGCGTCACTCATGATGCTGTCCGTCAGAGCGCCTGCGTTCTCGTTGGCGTACCCTATGGCATTACCGAGGCGGTCTTCTTGGGTCTGATCGTAAAGGTTCTGATAGTTCTGACCGAAGCCTGCACCAGTGTTCATCATGTTGAACCCAGTGTTCATCACGCTTGGACTGTAGCCGCCCATGGTGTTCGCAGTGCCAGTCTGGAAGGCGTTAGGGCCTGCTAGGGTTGGGCCTTGGTAGTAACCTGCGTTCACCGCGTTGTTGAATGCACCTTGACCACCTGAGAGGCCTGCGTCGACGAAAGGCTTGTACTGATTGAAGCCTGCCATGTTAGCTGCGTTGGCTTTATCTTGAGCCTTCGACTGCTCTTTTGCGCCTAGATAGCTACCGCCTGCGCCGATAACAGCAGAACCAATCATGATCCAAGACATGTTTATCTACCCTTGTTGTTTTTATTATTATTGTTAGGTGAGAGGTCTTCTAAGACTTCGTTGAAGCGCCTCATGTCGGGCTCTTCTAGTCCCATAGCCTCGTAGGTTGGGCTGATGACCTCTTCTTCGACCTTGTCTAGGTCGTCTTCTTTTGTTTCTTTCGTTAGGTGCACCGTCGTTAAAATGGTGTCCTCTTCAATGTAAAACACGCGCTTTACACCTGCAGGCGACACAAACGTGGTGGGCCCCTGCAGCCTTTGCTTACCGCCGTTTTCTGATACGACTAAAACAGTGCCAGACATCAGGAATGTCAGGTGAGGCTTCTTGTGAAGCTTCCCAACGACAACCATGCCCTTTGGCATGTACAACTGACGTGCGTATGTTGAGCATCCGTAGTCCTCATCTAGAGGCGTAAAGAAGTGCTCAAGCTCTGTTTGGTCGCTGTCGTCAGTAATCTCGCCCTGCTCAACGCCTTCCATTAGCAACTCTTGCATTGCCATGATGGACGACCGAATGCTCAGGTCAGTCTTAACTAATAACATCTGTTAAACTGCGGCCCAAGCGGTGCCATTGTAGACGACAAGGCCACTGAAGCCGTTGCTGAGGGGGTCCCATGGAGACACAGCGTAGCGCACCATGCCCTTCCGAGGGCTGCTAGGGGCTGCATCAGCCACCTGTATTGATGCATCTGCAAGCGTCTGTATAGACTTCTCGATGGCCTGAAGCTCGTCTCTGAGATATAGCTTTAGGCTGTCTTCTAGGGACGGCATCTGGCGTCTTACATAAGGGAACACAAGCGTGTTCTGTTTGTCGCTTAAAGTTGATGACATCGTGGGTGCTACCTCTTGCCTGTGATGACGACATCAATGTCCATGCCTGAGAACTTAAAGTCCTTGTCTGTGGCAGCGTCTGTGAGCTTGTAGCTGAGGTATCTGCCACTGCTCCGTGTGTCGACTTTATGGTCGGTAGACATATCATAGGTAACTGCAGAACCATAAGATGGAACACCAGAAGGCAAGTCACTGGCACCAAAAGTAAACGTGAGTGTGCTGCTGCTGCTGTCATCCGTGGTGACCTGTGGGTAGAACCCTCTGAGCACCTTGTAGCCACTGAGGGGGCTGCCTGCTTCCTGATCGAGGTCTATGCCTTTGCGCTCCAAGAAGATGCTTTGGGTGGCGGCGGTGTCTATAGGTGCAGCAATGGCACCAACTGTAGCGCCGTCCATGGCTAGCAGCTTGTCACATGAGGGCAGGCCGTTGGCGACAGTCTTCGAGAAGAAGATGTTGTGACGACCAAAGGAGCTCTCTTGGTCATGATAGGAGCCGCCTGTGTTGGCGTAAGTTGTACTCGCAGCGGCGTAGGTCGACACAGTGTTGACGTTGGCTGTGGTGCCTGCGACGGCGTTAGGCAGATCGATGAACGACCAAGTGTTTGCCTTGTAGTTATACACGGCTGCCCGGTTGCAGTGACTGGCGTCCTCTAGGGTGACCATGTCGTCACCTGTGTGATAGCAGAAGTATACCTCTTCTAGTGCAGCGTTGTGATGCACAAAGCAGGCAGAGCTTTTCGAGGTGTCTAAGCCTGATGCAAACACATAGTCACGCACGCGCTGATCACAGATGGACTGGCGTGTGTTACCGTCGTGGACGTAGATGTCGTCATTGTCGAACACAAAGTGTTTGCCCTCGACCTCGACAACACAGTTCTGGCTGATCACACCGCAGTCATCAAAGAGCTTGCGGAAGTTAAATATAAAGGTGCCGCCGACGAACTCCATGTTATACACACTGTCGCTGCTGTAGATGACGAAGTTGGTGCCGAGGGTGGCACCGTCGACAATCGGCGTGTCCATCTGGACGAGGTCGTTAAAGCCTGAACTCTTGGTGGCGTCAGTGGCATCCCAACTGCTTGGCACGCTGTTTGCCAAGGCGATGTCACTAAAACGAACACGATTAGGATAGCTGCTGCTGCCCTCGGTCAACCCTAGTGCAATCAGGAAGTCACCGTATGACCTCAAGGAGACACAGCGGTGCGTCGACGGCCAATTCGTTAGGTTGGCGAAGGTAGTGCCAGAGGGACCCAAGAAGACAGGCACGCGGTCAGGCCTGTTGATATACTGGACGTCAGCTAAAGTTGTCGACGTGAAAGGCACCGTAGAGGCTGAGGTCGCAAAGTCGACGTTAGATGTCAAAGCGCCGTTGCTGAACGTGTACACATGGTAGACGTCAGTCACGAGGGTCACACTGTCGTAGCCTGAAGAGCCGCCGAAGACGCCTGTGATGTGCGCAGGGTTGCCGTCTAATGATGACGACAAGTCACCGCCTGAGACGTCACGGAATACTGGGGAGCGCTCTACGTTGCCGTCCTGAGTAAAGCGGACGTTCTTTGCGCGTGTGAAGCCGTTGATAGGCAGGTTAAACGGATCGAGGTCTGTAACTACGCCTGCGCTACCTAACTGACGGACTGGGAGTAATGGCATGTGAGGGCTATCAGGTCTTCATGATGTAGCAGAGGGCGTAGTACGGCGGCCTGTTCTCGTGTGCACCGCCGCCACCTGTGGATGCATTGGTGGTTGCGACAGTAATTCCTGTGGTGGCGCTGTTGGTTGTACTGCTGTTACCGTTGCCGTCCCAACCGTCGCTTTCGCCACCAGAGTCGCCATACGGCAGGACGTGGCTGTGACCGGGGTCAGTAACCGTCGAGGTGGCCGTGTGGGTGTGCGACGGCATCTCGGCAGTCGTGAGTGTATGCGTTGCGGACCCACCAGTATCACCGACGTCGTAGGTGTTGCCGCTGTCACCTTGGGCACCGATGACGAACCTGCCGCGTAGGTCAGGTGTACTGTTGCTGCCGTTGCAGAGCACATAGCCGCTAGGGATGGCTGAGGTTGCGCCAGACCACATCATGATGACACCAGAGGGGACTGCAGCGCTGACAGACGTGGTCAATGTGTTCAACTGCGTCTGTATGGCTGATGTCACGCCATTGACGTGCTGTAGCTCTGCTGCAGAGACACCTGCTGCTGATGCTCCTGTCAGTATGTTTAGGTCGTCTTC